>OGCO01000469.1_pt1 | contig 68000 bp, 55 predicted proteins | sample 1570171 | NCBI WGS metagenome assembly OGCO01 (sample SAMEA4370583, study PRJEB24528) | human gut metagenome
TCATCTGGGGATTTTCCTCCGCGTCCACCAGGACGCCCTGCCCGTACTTGAAATCGATGATGTGCAGAAGCTTGTCCGCCACAATCAGGCAGTCGCCGGTGCCGAACCCGTCCGGCACATAACAGGAGAAGTCAAGCCACTGTTCGATGAGGACGAGAGGGTCGGCACAGAGTGTCTTGGATTCCTCCAGCTGCTCCAGCACGAACTCCACATACCCATCTGTGTGGGCGTCCATTTCATCGCAGTCATACGGGCTGACTGGTTTTCGCGAACGAATCTTCAGCGCCTTTTTGAGCTTGTGCTCGGCAAGGGCATGGGCAGCGGTTCCTTCCGCCGCGGCTTCCGTCTCCCGGTCGGCGAACTCCAGCTCCAGCCGTGCCGAGGGGTTGCAATGGAGCCAGCGATGAGCACCGCTGGCAGAGAGAACGGCGTGTTTGGAGGGCGGCATTAGAGCACCTCCGCGTCCTTCAGCAGAGCCGGGTAGTGCTTGGGGTCCACCGCCGACAGCTTTGGAACGCCGTATTTCTGCAGCAGCTCCCGGACCGCTTTGGTTTTCCCGTCATGGCTTTTTTCAGCCAGTACTGCCCGAACCTGCTCCAGCGTGACCACCGGCTCCTTTGGATGGGGCGGAGCGGCCTTCTGTACCGGCTCGGCTTCCGGAGCTTCTCCATGGGTCATGGCGTCCGCCAATGACTGGAGACTGTCAGCGAGGGAGCGCATATCCTCCACCACATCCAGGAGGAGTTTGATCTTACTCAACCGTTGCACCTCCCTCCGGCAGCTCGGTGATGTCCAGGGATTCCACGGTGTTGCCGGGAATGAGGATCATCACCCGCTCTTTGCGGCCCAGGAGCCGGGTGAGCATCTTCTCCCGCAGTGTCACACTGCGGCATCTGACCACCCCGCCGTTCTGCGGCTCCTTGGACACGCTGATCTTCAGCTTGTGCCTCATGGCGTTCATCCTTTCTGGAAGGCTGCTTTTCTTGCTCCTTCCGAAGTACAGCCTGGAGAAGGGCTGAATATGAGGGTCACCCCAGAAGTTTTTTTAGGTTTTTCTTCACCGTCTGCAAACGGTGGGAAATAGCGGACTGCGTCACGCCCATCCGGGCGGCGTAGTCGTTGACGCTGACTCCTTCAAAATAGATGGCGCGGATCATAGCCTGCTGGCCGGGGTCGAGTTTCTGGATGGCGGCGCGGAGCCGATCTTCATCGGTAGGGCCGGCAAAGAGGGCTTCCAGACCAGGGTCTTCCACGGCGTACTCCATACCCTCATAGGCCTTTCCCTCCAGCGAGCAATGTCGGCGGGTTTCTTTGTGGTCGTTGTTATACTCCAGGCGGTCCAGGTCGACAATCACGCCACCGATTTCCTCAGAAACCTCGACCTCCACGACTTCTCCAGTGACAAATTTGTAGGTAATCTTCATTTTGTGTCCTTTCCGCTCGAAGACGAGCCGGGCGGAGAGACACAAAAAAGAGTCGGCGCGCTGATGCACACCGACTCCTATTGCCTAAAATGAGCGCAACTGGTAGCGGTGGGTGCATCAGAGTTTCAGCATGGGTTATAACCATGGTGAACTCTCTATGCATCCCGCCGCCCTAATGCGCATCTCAGGCTGTGAGATTGATTGATAATCACCTGCAAAGGTGATGAATGGGCAGATTAATTAATCCGTCTCCATCCATAGGATCAAAACTTTACTTTCTTTTTCCTGGTTTGGCTTGTGCCAATGCGCTTCCAGCAACAGACTTAGACTCTTTGCTGTAGCGCCCATCCTTCAAAATTTTGCTTGCTTTTGTAGCAACAGACTTTGAAGTTTGTTTTCTATTTTTTTCTATCTTGATCACCTCGCTTTCACTAAAAATATTGCAGAGTAAACCGATTTTTTAGATTCGCAAATTTCCGTATGCGTTCACAGCTCGAAATTTTGCAAAAGCATAGAAATTCCATTGAAAGTGTGATAGAATACATATGTGTATTTCACTCACCCCGGGGAATTTCTATCCACCCGGCTTACTGATTCCAGTTTAGCAAAACGGCTTATTTGAAAAGCGGACTGGACGGACAGCCACGAACGCTCTCGGACAGAGTGTAAATCTTAGAGCAAGGAGGTAAATGTGGCATGACATTTTCTGAGTATGCTTTGGGGCTTTCCCCCTTTATTTCGTATGGAAAATCTGAGCAGGACTATTTCACAGAACTTGTCGGGAATTTCATAGAAGATGCCGCAATGGACTCCTGTCAGATATTAAAGAGACAGCCAGATACGAAGTATCGATATATCAGAGGAAACCGTCCTATACAGCCAAAACACGCACAGTATCTTTACGACCACCGTGATCCAGATAAATTCTCCAAATGGATATGGGATCGCATGGATGATTCTGAATCCTATGACAATGTAGTGAATTGGCTAAGTAGTTATGGCATCACGGGTGAAGACCCGTCTGTTGCGTGTGCCAAGCTATTAGAACAAGTTTTTCTTGACATCATCAATGGTTCTTCTGCATCGCAAACTGAAAAAGAATCAGAAATTGATATGGCACTGATTGACGAAATACAGCAAAAAATAAAGTCGCTGCCGCGGCCGGCTAATGTGCCGGTTCCCGCAGTAGCGGCCGATGATGAGCAAAAATATATAAGCGAACTGTATTTGGCATATGCCGATGCCGAAGGTATGAGTTCTTTTTCGGATAATGATCTTTCCAGTTTTCCTGACTATGCAGAAGATCTGGATGATCGGCGCATTGACTTCTATGCCGCCGAAACGATACGGCGTGGCGTATTGGAACTTGGAAGCGGCAGCTTGTCTGGTCAGTTTGATGTGTTAAAAAATGAAACACTCACTGGGGTAAAGGATACCGCCAAGCGGACACATCCAAATGGTTTCGAGCATATGCTTGCCGTCATGGAGCAGGCAGTCCTTACTCCGGTAACAAACTACTTGCTCAGCGCTTCCCCATATTGGATCAGCGGAACAATTAAAAAAGGTGTATGCCATCATCTCGTAAATGACGGCAAATTGATATGGGTAAAGAGGAGGCAAAAGAAATGAACACTACTGCTCTTGGCTCCACTTTTGAAATTTCTCTCCGTATTCTTTTGCTGTTGAATGAGGCACACGGGGTAGCTTTGGACGAGCAACAGATCGGAGCAGTTGATTTTATTTCTGTCTATGCGGCTGATTTTGGCCTATTAGACGAAAACCTTCATGGCTACAGTAACTACCGATTCAGCGAATACCCCGCAAGGAAGCGTCTTGTTTCTTCTGCCCTAAAAGAGCTTTTACTGGATGGGAACATTCGGTTTCAGCCTGCTCCGACAGGGTATAGATATTTCATAACAGATGCCGGAAAGAGCATCTGTCAAAAGCTGACCAGCAACTATGCCGATGAATATAGAATAGCGGTTCAAACTGTGGTGAAAAGTTTTGATAACGCAAACGCCGAGTTAATGCTCCGGGGAATTAATCGGCTTACCATCCAATCATTAGAAGGAGGTCAGGCATGAATAGATTCTATATTGAAAAACTCGTCGTGTCTGGCGGAGGACATAAAGCGTCCGTTATCGATTTCCGTCTAGGATTGAACTTTGTTTTAGGGCCTTCTAACACTGGGAAAAGTCTTGTGATGGACTGCATGGATTATGTGTTTGGATTGACACCCAGAAAGAACCGCCCTTCCAAGATTGTTGATAACAGCTATGGATATGAACGCATTGCCCTCCATTTGGTCACCGGGCGGGGAACCGTGGTTTTAGAGCGTAAAATCGGTGATTCTAAAATCAAGGTCAGTGGTACAGATGCTACCGTTGACCATGGTTCTTATAGTGTAAACCACAATGCGAAAAAGAACATCAATGCCGTATACCTTCATTTGCTGGGTATTGATGAGCCGCATTCTGTGCGCTCAGCAGAAACAGGTTCTAAAACCCAGGAACTGACATGGAGAAGTATGCTTCACCTGTTTTTTATTCGCCAAGCTGACGTGGCAAGAGAAGGTCCTTCACTGTTAGCTCCTGGCAGCCTTGGGCCTACAGCCTCCGCCGCCGTTTTACTTTATTTGTTGACCGGCCAGGATGCAGATGATCTTGAAGCGGAGGAAGATCCCAAAATCAGTGCAGCAAAGAAAAAAGCTCTGATAGGCTATATTCAGGAGAAAGTCAACGCATTGTCTGTTAGACGAGAAAAGCTGGAACAGACACTTTCTATTGAAGAAATCACGAGTCCTCGCACAAGTATCGAGCGTGTACAAAAAGAAATTTCCGAATTACAAGCACAGTTGGACGCCGCCTCGAAAGAGAGCCAGCAAATTATGTCGCAAATATATGAATGGAATGGAAAACTTTCCGAGTCCCAAACCATAGGGCATAATTTCGCTATCCTGCGGCGGCAATATCAATCCGATATCAGAAGAATTGGTTTCATCGTTGAAGGCGCGGCAAGTACTTCGCCTGTGCGAAAAAAAGTTAAATGTCCGGTTTGCGGAGAAGAAACCGAGCGAACCTACGATACAACCTTTATCGGTGCCTCTGCCGCTGAACTTGAAAAGATCAAACGGCACTTATCTGAACTAAACGATGCACAGCATGGTGTCGCACGTCAGCAGGAAAAAATCATGGCACATATCCGCGCTTTAGAAGAACGGAAGGATACTATAGATACTTTAATTTCTGAACAATTGCAGCCAAAGCTTTCTGCATTTGAGGAAGAACTCGAAAAGCAGCTTAAGCTGATGCGTCTGTCAAATGAACTAGAGATCATTCGGCAGGATGAAGTCCAGTATAAAAGTGATTTATTCAGCAAAGAAACGGAAGATGTGACCACACCTCAAAGACACAGTATTTTTGAGGATTATAGCTACGATATCATTCACGGCTTTGAGGAAAAACTGAGGGAAATTTTAAAGGCATCTAATGTTGGCGGCGCAGAAACGGCCAGATTAAATATGGAGAACTTTGATATCGAGATTGGAGGGCTGAAGAAATCTGTTTCAATGGGCGGCGGCTTCTGCGGCATATTGAACACGATTACCACCCTTGCGATGAGTTCGTATCTCATAGAGTTGGGGCGGCCCGCGCCCGGATTCTACGCTGTTGACTCGTCTTTGACACAGCTATCCGAGGCAGAGCATAAAGAGCAGAGCAATACTATTAAACATAATTTTATTGAATATCTCATTGATCATGCTCATGAACGCCAAGTGATCCTTGTCGAACAAACAAAGCGTATGCCCTTTATTCCTTCTGAGGATGAGGAAAAAGGAGTCCATGTGATTCGCTTTACCCGGAATAAGCAAGAAGGCAGATATGGCCTTTTAAATGAGGTCTTTAATCCGGAAGATCAATGATCCTACATAATTCGCTTTTTAGGCAAGAGCAGGAGGCAGAAAATGCGGATAAGCTACAACAAGTTATGGAAAATGCTGATTGACCAAAATATGAATAAACGCGATCTGGCTGAAAAAAGCGGCGTGAGTACGGCGTCTATTGCGAAACTGAGCAAAGGTTCAAACATTACCACAGATGTGCTACTTAAAATTTGCGAGGCAATGAATTGTCACATCGAGGATATATTGGAAACCATTGATGATTAGGCTAAGCTATAAATCACATATCAGTTTTGATCTAAAAAAGGAGAATCCTGTATGAGGACAATATATGATACTTGCCAACCTCGAAAAAGCATTTTACAAGGCACATTCAATCCAGAAGTATTTACAGCTGCTTTAAGTCCAGTGATTCATTTTTATCGCAATGGAGAAGCTGCTATTGATTCTGTTTATACCGACGCAGAAACCTTTTTCACAGAGGCAACTTATCCGACAGAGGGCTTGCGCCAGACGGTTTCCAATGTGTTCCGCCGAATCTCTGGTGACCAAACAGCACCGTCGATTTACCGTCTGGAAACCTCTTTCGGTGGTGGTAAAACGCACTCTCTGATTGCCTGCGTTCACATCGCAAATAGAGGGACTGAACTGGCACCTGTTACCTCAGAAATCCTTGATGCGCAGTATCTTCCTGCTCCGCATAGCGTTACTGTCGTAGGCATCGCAGGTGATGAAATTCCTGTAAGTAAAATTAAGGGGGATCGACTGATTCCTTATACTCTTTGGGGCGAGCTTGCCTATCAGATTGGCGGCGAAACGCTCTACAAAGAAGTAAAGGGAGAGGCTGAATCTTTTGCCGCGCCTGGCAAACATTTCTTGGAAACTGTGTTGGGCGATAAAAAGGTTTTGATCATGCTGGACGAGCTGGCTCAATATGCAGCTCGTTTGGAAGTCGCTGTTCCAAATAAGGGTGCTGATCAGCTGGCGGCCTTCTTAATGGCGCTGAACGGATATGCGAAGTCTCATCCTGGCATTGCTGTTATCGTCACCTTGGCAGGTGCTACAGATGCGTTTTCACGCCAGACAGCCAATTTGACAAAGCTGCTGAATCAAATCGGCAATGGCGATCTGCATCAGGACGATGCCGTGGCTATGGCGGAAAAGGCCCGCCAGGGAATCACCAGTGTTGTTATGCGTGATGCTACTGCCGTCACCCCCGTGCAGGCAACAGAAATCTCGTCTGTGCTGGCAAAGCGACTGTTTGAAACGATTGATCCCTCTGCCCCGGAAGATGCAATGCAGGCATTTACGGAGTTGTACCAGCGAAATTCCGCGTTGCTGCCGGAAGAAGCCACCAGCGTTCGTTTCCGCAGTCGAATGTTGGCCAGCTATCCCTTCCATCCTACGCTCATTGATTTTCTGAATAATAAACTGGCACAGGCAGAGAACTTCCAAGGCACTCGTGGTGTTCTCCGTGTTTTGGCTATGACGGTTCGTAACCTATGGATGAAAAAGGTTCCCATTCAACTGATTCAAGTCAGTGATATTGATATGCAAAGCAGCGTAATCGTGGACGAACTTCTCGGTCGTACCGGTAGCGCTGATTTGCGTCAGGTTCTCAATACGGACATTGGTTCCACCGACACCCGTAACCTACAAGGCGGCCTGAGCAATGCTCAGCGCCTTGATCAGCGTAATCCACATCCGGACGGAATTCCTCTGTATGAAAAAACCTGGAAAGTTGTTTTCCTGAATAGCTTGGTGGGGCGCGCAGATGGCCATGCGTCCAAAGTATTCGGCATCTCCCAGCAAGATGCCATCTTTGAGGTGGCAACTCCCTTTATTACACCTACACAGGTCCGTACAGCTCTGGAAGAAATCAGTGAGAGCGCGTTCTATCTGCGTTATGAAGACGGCAAATATTTTGCTCATCTTGATCCTACCATTAACAGTGTTTTGGCCATGATTCGGCAGACACTTACCGAAAAGCAGATTATGCAGAAGCTCCGCACAGTGGCTGACGGTCTGCTGCAAGAAAATTCCCATTTTCGGATTGAAAAGAATGTCCATCAACCGGAAGATATTGCCGATGGTATGGACCGGCTGACACTGGCGATGGTTGCACTTGACGCCAAGAAAATTGACCCAATGCAGCTAATTACCCAAAAGGGGGATATGCGTCCTAGAGAGCGGCAGAATATGGTTCTGCTTCTGGTTCCCAAGACAGTAGTCGTGGAGGACAACCGACCGGAGCAGATGCAAATGTATGATCCCGCCAATACCTCGCTTACACTCGAAGCATGGGAACGTCTGGAAACACTGGCCCGGCAGGTTCTGGCCATCAAAGCTCTGGAGGAGAAGCCTCAAGCCTACGGCATTTCGCCGACAAAATTGACGGACGGAGATTTTGTAACGCGTAAAAATGAGCGCAATCTTGCCTTGACTCAGACAGTAAGCGAAATGTACACTGCACTTTACTATCCCAATGCGACGGGGACATTACAGCGTAAGGAACTGCGTCCTGTGACGGGAGAAGGCGGCGCGCTCGTCAGCCAGATTTTGCAGCAGTTGCGAGATGGCGGCGACATTATCGCCCCTGAAGGCACGCATATGACTACTTCTGACTTGCAAAGCCTGTCCAGCGGATATTTCTTTAAGAACAGCGACAAGATTACCGCCAGCGATATTCTTCGTTCTTTCTACTGCTATCGAAGCTGGCCAATGCTGCCCAGCCGCAGTGTGCTGGAGACACTCCTGCGTGATGGTATTCAGAGCGGTGTGTGGGTCGCTTACAAGATGTCAAACGACCCGACAGATTCTCTCCCCGGTGAATTTTACGATCAGAAAAAGCCGTTACCTATCAGCATTGCCCTGTTGGATGGCGGGTACTCCCTGATGACTGTGACTGGGGCGAAAAAACGGGGCTGGCTGGACAGCGATCAGGTGCCGAATGAGAAAGTAAAAAATGCAATCCGCGATACGATGCAGGTATCCGGTGCTGCGACGATTCAGGATCTGATGCAGGCTGTGCAGGGGCAGTTGGCCAATGCTACCGAGCAGCAGATCAAAGAAAATGTCCAGGATATGCTTCAGACTGGTGGTTACGGGCTGTACCAGGGACGACCGGACCAGCAGATGAAACCGTCCGGTATGGTAGATGGATTTACTGCTTTCAGCCATGAGCCGCAGCCGGATGAGGTGTTGATTACCCGCACGGAGCAGAGCGAGCGGGGCTGGCTGGATACGCGTTCTCGCGGTGTCCGTCTGAGCGGCAACGAGGGAGCGCAAAAACTATTCCCCTTGCTGCGCCGGATGGGCAGCTTGTACACGCGCAGCGGTGCAACCAGCACCATTGACCAGCTGGATATTTCTGACCTGAAGCTGCCCAGCGGAGGAACCTTGCGCTTGGCTTTCGATAATGCGACTCCGTCGGACATCAAACGTCTGGATGAACTGCTGCAAATTCTGTGTGACACCGTAAAGGTAACCGATGCGACAGAAGCAGACCTGTTAATTGGCGACCCAGACCCGAACTGCGCATTAGTCAAAGAACTGAAAAAATAAGGAGGGAGACGTATGGTAGAATTGACTGCAAAACAGCTGCGAATACAAAATGAGATGCAGCCATTGTTGAAAACGGCTCCGTGGATTTTGAGAATTACTGAGCAGAAAAAATATACCGGTCCGATGCTGGAGGTTTGTGAACGGCGGGCCACAGAGGCTGGAAAGACGAAATTATACGAGTATGGCCGCATTTTTAATGGCCATCTTCGGGATTGCAAGGTTCCAATCCGTTATATGCTTAGTCAAGTGACGGATCAAGCTGGCAGACCCCTTGGACTTCAAGAACTTATTGACAGTAAGATCGCATATCGCGGACAGCTTCCACTGGATGAAGTGACTGGTGCAAAACTTGCACTTTTGTTCAAATTGCATGGGCAGATACGAAGTGCTGAACGCTTGGAATTGATGGCCTGGCGCATCGAGCGGTTTGGCAGAGAAGAAACCATGTACTGGCTTGGCAAGGTCAGCGTGGAATCTTTTTATGGGAAGCGTGGACTGGAATGGGCTAAGTCTGGTCTGCGGCTCATGCTGGCTGGCCAGCAGAAAGACGGAGCTGAAGTGACCCGTATGCTGGACGCCTTGCGTAAGGAGGATAAGTAAATGGCATACGAGAAGAAATTGATTGAAGGCAATTTCCCTTGCCAACAGGTCGGCGCTGAAACTAAGCGAGAACGCGGTGCCAGTTCAGCTCTTCCACCGCTTTATTTTCTCCATGTTTGGTGGGCTAGGCGACCACTGACGCCTAGCCGCGCAGCTGTGTTGGGCAGTATTCTGCCTGCCGATACAGAGCCGGAACTGTTTCTGAGAGAATTGGGCATTGTGAAAAAGCAGGCTGTGATTGGTGATGCCCGCTGGACATTGGTGGGCAAAAACCTTGAATTGATTGAAAGTGATGGCCAGCAGGAGTACATTCCTTTTTCTTCTAAATTTCAGAAGGCCTTGGATAAGGAAAATGAGCGGCGTTCGTCAATTATAGCTTTATTGAATACGCTGAAAGAGCAGGATGCCGTTTTGGGCGAAGATCCGTTACTAGAAAGGTGGTGCCGCGAAAACGCACCGATTTCTATTACGGCATTGAGTGTGCTACAGCAGATTCCCGTTGCTACGGTAGCAGCTGATCCAGCTCATACCAATGAGAGAATTGCTTTTGCCTCTAGTGATAAGGTAAAGGACATCCTTGGTAAGGAAATCAAAATCGATCCCGAAGATTTGTATGGATATGGGCGCGCATATGAAACGCCAATTCAGGCAGATTTTCAGAATATTACGGTACTTGATCCAACAGCAGGCGGTGGTTCCATACCTTTTGAGGCTGCCCGCCTTGGCTGCAATGTGATCGCCAACGATTTGAATCCGGTTGCCACTGCAATTGAAAAAGCCACCATTCAATATCCGGCACAATTTGGCATGGATTTGCTTGCCGAATTAGAACGATATGGAGAACGGTTGGTAGATACTGTTGCGGAGAAGACTGCCCCATATTACTACTTTGCACCTCCTCGGGGAGAAGAACGAAAAAATCTGCTAAAGCAGTGTGGTAGCTCTCAAGAACTGTTTCGGCAGTTTGATGTCCCCGAGTATGACCAACAAGGACTTCTTTATTGCCGCACCGTTACCTGCCCCAGTTGCGGGGAGCGCGCCTCGTTGCTGAATGCCTTCGCCCTGCAAAAGAAGAGCGATGGCTGGATGGTGCTGCCAGAGATTGAGGGTTTCCCCGGCCATAAGAAGGTGCGTTTTGTCCCTGTGCGCCTGAAAAATGGCAAAGGTCCCCATGGCGAGGACCCGGAGCGGGGCACCGTCAAGGGCGGCGTGGGTACGTGCATCCACTGCGGACAAGCTATTGCTAGTGAAGAAATCAAGCGTCAGGCCTGCGGGGAATCTGAATATGGCACTTGGAGTGACGACCTGTATTGCGTGGTGGCAGTCCGCCAGCAGCCCAAGCTGGACAAGGATGGTAATGTTATGCGTTATACCTCCGGTCCTAACAAGGGACAGGTTCGCACTGAGAAAGTCACCTTCTTCCGGGAACCCACTGCTGAGGACTATGCTGCTCTGGATCGTGCCAAACAAGCCCTGGAGGAGAACTGGGACCGCTGGGAAGCAATGGACTTGATTCCAACGGAAAATTTTCCGCAGGGTAATGATATGCGCCCTCCAATGTATGGCATGAAGCGTTGGTGCGATATGTTCACACCGCGGCAGCTGCTGGGGCATCTGACTGCCATGGAAACCCTGCACAATATGATGCCGGAAATTCTGGCGGAACATGGTCAGGAGAAGGGGACTGCCATTATCACCTATCTGCAGTACATGATTGACAAGTGTGTGGATTATAACAGTAAGCAAACTAGATGGCACTATTCACGTGGAGTTCTGGTTGGTTCTTTTGGGCGTCACGATTTTTCTCTTAAATGGTCCTTCGGCGAATTGATTTATACGGGACAGTATTCAGGCCTTGCTTGGGGAAGAGATCAAGTACTGGATGCATATAAAGGCGTTTGCAGATTGGTTGGAAATCGTTCTAATCAAACAATTGAAGTGATGAATGGTTCTGCTGCAAACATGAATATTCCATCTAACAGTGTCGATGTGGTTTGCGTTGACCCACCTTACTACAATAATGTTCAATATGCAGAGCTATCTGACTATTTTTATGTATGGCAAAAACGTACCTTCCGCGATATATATCCCGACGTGTTTGGCAGGCGTTTGACCAATAAGACCGATGAGGCAGTGGCAAACCCGGTTAGAGATGGAGGCGCCAAAGAGGCTGATCATGTCTACGAACAGCGGATGAGTGAGATCTTCGCCGAGTGTCGTCGGGTTATGAAGGACGATGGCGTCATGACCATGATGTTTACTCACAAGACCACGGAGGCATGGGAAACGCTGACAAAAGCATTAATTCAGAACGGTTGGATTATTTCTTCCTCTTTTCCTGTTGATTCTGAATCTGGCGTATCCTTACATCAAAAGGATATGGCTGCCGCTGCCAGTTCCATCTTCCTTGCCTGCCGCAAGAGAGATATGTCCGAACGAGCCCCTGCTGTGTGGCGCGGCTTTGGCGGAACGGGTGTGTTGCAGCAGCTGCGGGAAGCTGTCCGCCAAAGCCTGGCTGATTATGATGCCCTGCATCTGAACGCCGTGGATGAGATGGTGGCCAGCTACGGCTGTGCGCTGAAGGTTTTGTCCGAAAACTGGCCTGTTCTGGATGGGGATGAGCCTGTCACTCCTACTCAGGCCATGCGAGAGGCCAGTACCGTGGTGGCGCAGTATCAGATGACTCGCCTGACTAAAGGGCGTCTGAGCGTGGAAGATTTGGAACCGGAGGCAGGCATTGCACTGACGCTGTTTGGCATCTATGGGATGGGAAGCTTCCCCTTTGATGATGCACTCAGCCTGTCCAAATCCTTGAATATCCGTCTGGAAAACAAGGCCGCCGGATACCGCAATGAAGGCCGAATGATCGGCATTAACGATGAACGTACCGGTCGCCGCAATCGAGACGACGAGGTGGAAGGTTATTATGCCCCGTTGGTCAAGCGTGGCAGCAAGCTGCGCCTGGTCCTGCCGGAGGAGCGTAATCCCCGTCGCCTGCAAAACCCGCAGAATGAATGGGATATTCTACAGGGATTGATCATGTCTTTCCGCGAGGGCGATATGCCCGTGGCCCGTGCCTATCTCCAGCGGCAGGCGGAAGGACACGAGGATAAGATCATTGATATTTTGAAAGTTTGGGCAGATGGCTGTGGCAGTGAGCCCTTGAGTAAGGAAGCCCAGCGCATTCTGTTCGGCCTGAGGGATCGGAAGTGATAAAAGATGGAGCACGGCCTGAAAGAAATTGAATGGAGATTGACTTACTATACCTCGGATGTGACAGAAAGCGGGAAGCCCGTTGATATTCTGCACGATTTTTATCTGCCGGCACTGAATCTTGCCACTCGTTATGACCGTGTGGCGGGGTATTTCCGTTCGTCTTCCCTGGCTGCTGCATCCCAAGGTTATACAGCGTTTTTACGTCACGGCGGAAAGATGCGACTGATCGTCGGAGCAGATCTACAGGTACAGGATGTGGCTGCTGTATTGGCCGGTAACCAGCAGCGCCTTGCGGACACCCTAATGGAAGAACTGCGCAACCCTGAAAGTTGGCCAGATGAGGTACAGAGCGGCGTTGCCCTGCTGGCACAGATGGTGGCCAGTGGGCAACTGGAAATGAGGGTTGCATTTCGTAAAAACTCTGTCACTGGACAGGCGCTGTCTGTCGATTCCACAGAGGATGGCTATGTTCATGAGAAGTGGTTTGTTATGGAGGATTCTCAGGGTGACCGACTTATGGGTAGCGGTTCTTTGAATGAGTCACGAACTGCCCTGACCAAAAACGCAGAAAATTTGGATATTCACTGTGCTTGGGAAGGCAAGCGAGAGAAACAGCGTGTAGATGAAGCGGATGTTCGGTTTGACACTCTTTGGGCGAATCGAAATCCTCATATGTTGGTACTTCCACTACCGGAGGCAGTGCGAGGGCGGCTTGTCCATTTAAAGGATTTGCGAAACCACCCCACAGAAATTGATGGAACTGTGCTTCGCATTGAGGTAGAGCCAACTTTGGAGGAAATGCTTCGTTTTGCGGTTCTACGTGATGCCCCCAAAATGCCGGGTGGAAAATACATCGGAATGTACTCAGCACCTGTGGAACCATGGCCGCACCAGGAGATTGTCAGTCGTCGCTTGGTGGAGAGCTGGCCCTACTCCTACATGATGTGTGATGAGGTAGGTCTAGGTAAAACCATTGAAGCTGCATTGGCAATCCGTAGCCTAGTACTGTCTGGGTGGGCAAAGCGTGTGTTAATCGTTGCGCCTGCCAGCCTGACCGACCAGTGGCAACGTGAGTTGGCGCAAAAAGCCTTGCTCCCATTTTATAAAAGCAAGCCCAAGCCTGGCGGAAGCGGGAAGATCCAACATACTCGTATTTACCCTGAAGAATGCGAGCTACTGGATAACGACTTGTATAGTCCAGACCTGAACATTGTCTCATCAGGACTGGTTAGTCGCAAAGAGCGTTTTGCGATGCTGCGTTCTGCTCAACAATATGACATCATTCTTGTGGATGAGGCACACTACGCACGTCGACAAAATCCTCGGGATGGTTCCAATACAGCACCTAAATATGGCCAATTATACCGAGCTTTGCAAAACGGATTGCGCCCCAAGGCGAAAAGTCTATGGATGGCAACGGCAACGCCTATGCAGATTGATCCCATTGAAGTGTACGATCTGTTTCGCCTGACAAACCGAGTGGGGCCGTATCAGCATGACCCAACATTGAGTATGCACTACTTTGAATTGATGTCCAAACTTGTGAAGAATGAGTCACTGACTCGCTTGGAGTGGGCAATGTTGGGGCAGAGCTATCATCAGATTGAAGCATTGGATCCTTTTTTGTGGAATCGCCTCAATGCTACCGTTATAACAGGTAAAAACCGAAAAGTGCTGGAAAATCTGCCTTGGAAGGAACCTAAAAAGGCCGACATACGCTACCTTCTTCAGCCCATGTTTGCTGCGTCTCCTCTTTCTCGCGTTATGATGCGCCATACTAGGCAGCTTCTAGAAAAATATCGTGAAAATGGAGAACTTAAGAGCAATTTGGCTAGACGGCATGTTCGTCCGATATGCGTAGTACGTTTCACTGAAGCGGAGGCTAAGTTTTATGGGATGCTGGAGGATTACTGTACAGAGTTAACGCGACAAATCCGCCAGCACAATCAGCAGTCGCGTCAAATGATGTTTTTCCTCCTGAATTTTTTGCAGCTGCGCTTTGCATCCAGCCTGTATGCGATCCAGATGACATTGGAGCGTCGACTCCGTCGGGTAGAGCAAACATTACTGGTTGGTGCCGCTCAGTTCGAGACGCAAGAGGAATTGGATGCAGCACTGGATGATTTGCGTGACTCTACAGATGACGATTATTCTGAAGGCGACCTGGATGACATCACGCTGGATGCATTGCTCAAAGATCGTAGCCAAGGTGATCTGGAATGGGAAAAAGAACGCCTTACTATTATGTTGAGACAACTGCATGGAATCAGCGAAACCCCCTCTAAAATCCAGGCATTGCTTATGGAGTTGGATTACCGCCGCGTACCAAATGACCGGATACGCCAGACAGTGCTGTTCACAAGATTTTATGATACATTGCAAAGCATCCGCAATTATCTAAGGGTGAGAGATGCTGGGATGCGTGTCGGTATTTATGCGGGTGGACGAGCCATCTATTATAATCCGGCTTCGGGAAAAGATGAAAATGTTACCCATGAAGAAATCAAGCGTTTGTTTTTGATTGGGGAAATTGATCTCCTTCTCTGTACAGATGCTGCCGCAGAAGGATTGAACCTTCAGACCGCAGATCTACTCATCAACTTTGACCTTGGTTGGAACCCCATGAAGGTAGAGCAGCGTATTGGCCGTATTGATCGTATAGGCCAGAAGTATTTAGACATCGAAGTGCTGAATATGTGTTACTTAGGAAGTACAGAAGAAATTGTTTATGGTCGCCTATTAGAACGGTTGAAAGCTGCCAATTTGGTTGTAGGTACGCAGCAGATTTCTATGCTCCCAGTGGAACCAGAAGAGTTTCGTGACTTGCAAAATGGGACACTATCCGAAGATGAATTGGAACAGCGATCTAAGCAGAGGTTAAGGAAACAACGAGCAGCAACTGCTGCTATGGAAATCAGTGCAGATGATCAATACGAGATGTATAAACGATTGAGTGCAAATGCAAAATCACTATCTTCTCCTGCTACGATCTATGATTTATGGGATGCATTTGTAAGTTCTTCTTATCTTGCCAGCAAAGGTGCCACAACATCTGCAAATCATATATGGCATTTGCCGGGGAGTGAGGATTTCTGCGAGACATATACAACAATCAGTCGTAACGATACATCTGAAAACTTCCCATTTCTTACGTGGGGCAACGAAAGTGTCGATGCGATTTTGAACGCTATCAGTTGCAAAATACCTAAAGATGGCCCTATTCAGAGGATATCTGTACAGCACAACGGTGTCGAGCGGATTTCATATCTCGTGGCCTCAGTCAGTGGACCGATGCTTATCAAATCAGTTAGCGATTTGGATGGGCTACAGATTACACCAAATGGATTTCTCACAGCACCGGATATAGCTGCAGCAAAACAAACACTCGCAGAATTTCTCGATTCTGAGCAAGATCAGGTGTTGCTTGCAAAGAAATCCGAACAGGAGAACCAGAAATATGCAGGTTTGCAAGAAGCTTTAGTTCAAGAAGTGGCAAAACAAATTCTCCAACAAGAGGAGTATTGTGGTAATAGTAAATATTTAGATGCCATGCGGCATTTGGAAGAGACGCGCCGCCAAATCAGACATGTCTCTTTACCGGTTGATATTTTTTCCAATAAGCAGATGCAGCTAATTTTCCCGCTTGCTGAACAAAGTGGAGCGGTATTTGTTTCAGCACAAGGATTTCTTTTGGATTGTGCCCTTGAATATTCGGAACGAATTGCTTCAACCATAAAAATTAAAAAATCAGAGATCACAACTGCAATGGTGCTTTCTCGATTGACTTAGCAATCTCCAAACGATACCCTAATAATCAGACGATACCCATAAATTAAACGATAGCCTGCTGCTACCCGGCGCCTTTGCGTACTGGGCTGGCGGCAGGCTTTCGCTTTGTCTGGCGACGGCTGGAGCCGATAAAAGCCAGAAACCCCTTGAAATCAGGGCTTTCTGGCAAAAAGAAAGAACCGCAACCTTGATACGCATTGTATCAAAATTGCGGTTCTTATTTGGTGGACCCGAAGGGATTTGAACCCTCGACCTCTCGGATGCGAACCGAACGCTCTCCCAGCTGAGCCACGGGCCCGAAGGGGGATCGGAGAGAATGTGCAGGATTGCCACTCTTTCCAATTAATTTTATAGTATAGCAGAACTTTAAAAAAAGTAAAGCCCTTTTGAAAAAAAGAATACAAAAATTTTATGGTGAGCTGCTTGATTCTTGAGGGGAAATGTTGTATGATATAAGCCAAGAGTCTGCCAGATGCCGCCTGCGGCGTTGGGCAAGGCCGCACTAGTCGGGGAGATAGCGGTGCCCTGTACCTGCAATCCGCTACAGCAGGGATGAATCCCGGACCCCCGGAGGCTTCTTGTTTCGTTAGTTGCCGGTAAGCGGTGATGATCAATCGGTCCTGCGCAACGTGGCACTGTGAACCGTGTCAGGCGGGGAACCGAGCAGCACTAAGCAGAACGCTGCGTGTGCCGCGGGTCTGCCGGTTTTGAGCTGGCTGCCAGTGAGACAGGGATAAGAAGTTCTTCAAAGGCCGGTGTGCGGTCCTGCCGAATGTCGTAGCGCACGAGGTAGGCTCTGTTTTTACCCCTTTGGGGAAAAGGAGGAAGGCCATTGTATCAGGCGCTTTACCGCAAATGGCGCCCCCGCACCTTCGATGAGGTGGTGGGGCAGCCTCATATCACCGAGACCCTAAAGCGGCAGGTGGCTACAGGTCACCTCTCCCACGCGTATCTCTTCACCGGCACCAGAGGCACTGGCAAAACGACCTGCGCGAAAATTTTAGCCAGGGCCGTCAACTGTGAGCATCCGGTGGACGGTAACCCCTGCAACTGTTGCCCATCCTGTCTGGGCATTGAGAACGGCTCTATTTTAGATGTGCTGGAGCTGGACGCAGCCTCCAACAATGGTGTCGATCAGATCCGAGCCCTGCGGGACGAGGCGACTTACACCCCTGCTGCGGTGCAGAAACGGGTGTACATCGTGGACGAAGTCCACATGCTCTCGATGGCGGCGTTCAACGCCCTGCTGAAGATCCTGGAGGAACCTCCGGCGCACTTGATGTTTATTCTGGCGACGACGGAACTGCACAAGGTCCCTGCGACGATCAAGTCTCGCTGCCAGCAGTTTGCGTTTAAACGTATCTCGCCCAAGGCCCTGACTGGGCGGCTGGAATATGTGGCCCAGCAGGAGCAGATCCCGCTTACGTCAGAGGCCGCAGAGCTGCTGGCCCGACTGGCCGACGGGGGATTGCGGGATGGCCTGTCTCTGCTCGATCAGTGCAGTGGCACCGAGGGGGAGCTTTCGGAAGCGGTCGTTCTGGATGTGCTGGGTCTGGCGGGCAACCGAAAAACGGCCAGCCTGCTGGATTGTGTGGCCAGAGAGGATACAACGGGGGCTTTGACAGCCTTGGATGAGCTCTATCGAGACGGCAAGGACATGGGCGCCCTGCTCGGCGAGATCGCCGCTTTGGTCCGCGACCTGCTCATCCGCAAAACAGCCCCGGAGGGCGGTAAAACGCTGCTCACCGGTGGATATGAGGAGCGAGTCATTCGCCCCTTGACGGAGGCTTTTACGGCGGCAGAGCTGGTGCAGATGATGACCATCCTGCAAAACGCACAAGCCGACCTCTACCGCAGCGCCAGCCGCCGGACGGATGCAGAGCTCTGTCTCATTCGCCTGTGCGACCGAAGTTTATCGGACACGGCTCAGGGCCTCAGCGCTAGACTGAGCCGTGTCGAAGCCCAACTGGCGCACGGTGTGCTGCCGAAAGCGGTTCCAACGCCAGCAGCGGAAGCACCTGCAGAGCCCCAGCCTCCGAAAAAACCGGAAAAACTAGCCCAACCAAAAGCAGAAGTGGTTCCAACCCCCAAACCGATGGAGCCACCGACCCAAACACTTCCCCAGAAAGAACCTGTGGCGGTGTCCACGACCCAAAAAGCAGGGGACTGGAACGGATTCCTGAAGACCCTGCGGGACTTGCCCCCCATGGTCCATTCCTTCCTGCATAAACCGGAATCGGCCCAGGGTGTGTTTGAGGAGCATACGCTGACGATTTGGACGGACTCAGAGCTGACGATGAGCTTTCTCAACCGGGGTGACACCCCGACCGTGCTGGAACGCGCTGCTGAGGCTTACACCGGGCAAAAGCGCCGGGTGAAGTTCCAGGTCGGCAAGCCGCCTGTCCAGCCGACGCAGCCTAGGTCAAACGCATCACAGCGGCAGGAGGCCCCACAAGAGGATAAGTTTGATGATCTGCTGGCCCTAGGGCGGCAGTTTGGAAATTTCAAAGTAAAGTAAAGTGAAGTCATAAAAAGGAGCGAATACACTATGGCAAAAGGATATGGACGCCCCCCCATGAGCCGCAAGGGCGGCAAGGGAATGGGCATGGGCATGCCCGGCCTGAACATGGATATGATCAAGCAGGCCCAGAAGATGCAGGCTGACATGGAGAAGACCCAGGCCGAGCTACAGGAGAAGGAATACACCGCCACCGCAGGCGGCGGCGTGGTCTCTGCCACTGTGGACGGCAAGCACATGGTCAAGGCCATCACCATCGATCCTGAGGCTGTGGACCCCGACGACGTGGAGATGCTCCAGGACATGGTCATTGCTGCCGTCAACGAGGCCATCCGCAACGCAATGGATGATATGAGTGCCAGCATGGGAAAGATCACCGGCGGCATGAACCTGCCGTTCTAAGAACCAAAAAACGAAAATCTAACTTGAGTTTTAGGAGGAGTTTGGCATGAAAATCACCCTTTTAGAGCCTCTGGGCATCCCCGCCCAGGTGTTGGAGCAGTACAAGGCCCGACTGGAAGCCAAGGGACACAGCTTTACGGCCTACGGGGACAAGACCACCGACCCGGCAGAACTCATCCGCCGGACGGGGGACAGCGACATCGCCATCATCGCCAACAATCCCTATCCCGCCCAGGTGGTGGAAGCTGCGCCCAACCTGAAAATGCTGGACGTGGCCTTTACCGGCATCGACCACGTGGCCTTAGACGCCTGCAAAGCCAAGAACGTGATGATCTGTAATGCTGCCGGATATTCTACCCAGTGTGTGGCAGAGCTGGCCATTGCCCTGACCATTGCCTGTCTGCGGAAGATGCCCGCCTGCGAGAGGGCCACCCGCACCGGCGGCGTGGGCGGCCCTCTGCGTGGCCGGGAGATTTGCGGCCGCACCGTCGGCATCGTGGGCACCGGTGCCATTGGCACCAAGACAGCCCAGCTGTTCCTGGCATTTGGGGCCAAAGTCATCGCCTATTCCCGGACCGTTCGGCCCGAAGTGGAGGCTATGGGCGTGGAATATACGACCCTGGAAGACGTGATGTCTCGCAGTGACATCGTCTCCATCCACACCCCCAACAATGCGGAAACCAAGGGCATGATCTCGAAAGAACTGATCGCTAAGATGCGGCCCGATTCCATCCTCATCAACGTGGCCCGTGGTGCCATCGTGGACAATGCAGCGCTGGCGGATGCCCTGAACCAGGACAAGCTGGCAGGCGCGGGCATCGATGTGTTTGACATGGAGCCTCCCATCCCCGCCGACTATCCGCTGCTGCACGCCAAGAACACCGTTCTCACGCCCCACGTGGCCTTTGCCACTGACGAGAGCATGCTCCGCCGGGCGGAGATCGTGTTCCGGAACGTGGAGGCCTATCTGAATGGGCAACCGGAAAACATCTGCAAACTTTAAGCAAGACCCTGAGAGAAAGAAGGCATCCCTGTATGGAACCCTATCAGCACACCGTACAGTATTACGAAACCGACAAAATGGGCATCGTTCACCATTCCAACTATATCCGCTGGATGGAGGAGGCCCGGGTGGCCTACCTGGCCCAGCTGGGCTGGAACATTGAGATGTTGGAGGCTATGGGGGCCATTTCCCCGGTGACTGGCCTGGAAGCCCACTATAAGCAGAACACGACCTTCCCGGAGGTCATTTCCATCCATGTTTCTCTGACGCAGTATACCGGCGTTCGTCTGCGCCTGCACTATGTCATGGAAAACGCCGGGGGCGAGGTCGTCTTTGAAGGGGACAGTGAGCACTGCTTCTTGGACCCAGAGGGGCATATCCTTCGCCTGAAAAAATCCTTCCCGGCGTTTTCTCAGGTGTTGACCCAGCAGCTGGAAGAAAATTAATTTGGGACAAAGAACAAAAATCATCGTCTTGCTGGAAAACGCAGGACGATGATTTTTGCTTATCTTTGTTTTTCTTGGGCGCGGCGCTTGGCCTTTTCTTTCAGGTGGGCCCGGATGTCAAAGCAGAAGGGTGGGTACATGGCGGGGAAGGCGACGCGGCTTTCCAGGCTGTAACGGAAGAGGTCGAAGAAAAAGGCATAGGGGATGTCCAAGCGTCCCTGGAGCTTGAAGAGAGAAAAGCCCATCTGATGAAGCGCTGTAACTTCGTCAGTATCCAGGGCAATGTTTCTCTCCTTCATCTCCCGCTGCTTTTTGTTTGGAACATAGGGACAGCGATCCAGAAAATCCGTCAGATCCCCACGCTCTTCGATGAGAGCTGCCTGGTCGAGAGTGATGGAGAGGTAGTGCTCTTTTCGCTGGGGACAGTGGAAGCCGCAGGGCTCATTGACGATGATCTCCGCCTTGTCTTTGGGCAGCTGGGCCAGCAGGTCCAGGCGGAAGTTGTCATCCGGGTGGAGCACATAACGGTCGTAGTCCCTCGCCAGGCCTTCATAGTAGGCAAGGTCACGTTCCTCTGTAAACGCCGTCAGGATGACGGAAGCATGGACTTCTAGGTTGGGGTAGTGTGCCCGGATGTGATTGCGCAAGAGGGGAGAGGAGACGATAACCCCACCCCCTGTCTCGTTGGCGATCGCCAAGATCTCGTTGCCCATGGGGTCCTTCAGATCTTCTTCGGTTAGGTCTGGTGCAGAGAAGGTCAGTAGGGGAGTGATGCCGTGGGTGACCGCCCCGGCCAGCTCTGCCCGGATGCGGCCTAAGTCATTATAGTCTTCTGTGAGCATCAGCCGCCCGCAGTTCCAGCGAACCTTAGGTGAGCCGTAGGCGTATTGGATGGGCAGTCGATAGGAAAAACGAGCTTCTGTCTCGTCCATACAGCGGTAGAGCAAGTCAGAGTATAAAAACAATCCTGGCACGCTGTAGTGTGCGCCCGGAAGCAGGGCTGCCTGCTCCCCTTGGGGCAAGGTAGATGTACGCATGGGAGATGCCTCCTGTGGTGTCCTTGAAAATTTTCAGAAATCAGTATATCATGTTTTGAAGCGACTTTCCAGCGTCTTGTGTCCGGGAAATCTATGCGGATTTAGATTGACATTTTTTCGATAAGGACGTACAATAGATGACGAAGATTTGCTCCCTTCGATCGGATGGGGGGCAAATATGAGATATTTGGAGGTTAGGACATGAAGTTTTCTAGCAAAGTCAAAAAGTGCGGTCTGTCCCCCATGCGTAAGTTCCATCCCTACGCAGTGGCAGCCGAAGCCAAGGGCCGCAAGATCTATCACCTGAATATCGGTCAGCCCGATGTGGAGACCCCCCCTCAGTTTTTCGAGGCTGTGCGCAACTTCAGCCAGTCTGTCCTGGAGTACGCTCCCTCTCCTGGTATGCCCGAACTGATCGATGCCATCCAGAAGTACTATGACAACCTGAACATGCACTTCGAGAAGGACGAGATCCTCATCACCACCGGTGGTTCCGAGGCTCTGTCCATCATCTTCCAGTGCATCCTGGACGATGGCGACGAGGTCCTCATCCCTGAGCCCTTCTACCCCAACTACGCCACCATGGTCAACACCACCGGCGCCAGCATCCACCCCATCCCCACCTCTCCTGAGGAAGGCTATCGCTATGCTGACCGTGCCAAGATCGAGGCCCAGATCAACGAGCACACCCGTGCTATCGTCTGCACCAACCCCGGCAACCCCACCGGCGTGGTCCTGACGCCCGATGAGCAGCGCCTGATGTGCGACATCGCCAAGGAGCACGGCCTGTTCATCATCGGTGACGAGGCGTATCGTGAGTTCGTTTACGCTGGCGAGCCTCTGCAGTCCTTCGGTGAGTATGCCGATGCTGCTGAGAACGTCATCGTCATCGACACCGTGTCCAAGCGTTTCTCCGCCTGCGGCGCTCGTGTGGGTGCCATCCTGACCCGCAACCACGAGCTGCTGGGCGAGGCTATGAAGTATTGCCAGGCTCGTCTGTCCGTGGCTACCCTGGATCAGATCGCTTCTGCCGCTCTGTATAACGTCGGCCCTGAGTACTTTGCCGCTGTCCGTGACGAGTACAAGCGCCGCCGCGACACCGTTGTGGCCAAGCTGGCTGAGATCCCCGGTGTCATCTGCGAGTGCCCCAAGGGTGCTTTCTACCTGATGGCTGCTCTGCCCGTGGACGACGCAGACAAGTTCCAGCAGTGGCTGCTGGAGGAGTTCGAGGACAACGGCGACACCGTCATGTTTGCCCCCGGCGAGCCCTTCTACGGCACCCCCGGCAAAGGCAAGAACGAGATCCGGATCGCCTACGTTCTGAAGCAGGCTGACCTGGAGCGTGCCATGGACCTGCTGGCCCTGGGCATCAAGGCTTACAACGAGAAGAACAAGTAAGACCTGCCTGAAGAGCACAAAAAGCATATCTTATTTTCACAGGAACGGTGTGACCTCGGTCATGCCGTTCCTGTTTTTCCTTAACCTTCTGCTGAGTTGACAAAAATATATCAGATACGGTACAATTCTTATAAATCAGAGAAGGAGTGCATGGACCGTGATCACAGGAGAACTGAAGCATAAGATCGACAGCCTTTGGGAGATGTTTTGGACCGGCGGGTTGACCAACCCCCTCGATGTCGTGGAGCAGATGACCTACCTCATGTTCATCCGCGACCTGGACGACACCGATCGCCTCCGCGCCAGAGAAGCCGCTATGCTGGGTCTGCCCCACGAGAGCATCTTTGCCGGGACCGTGAAAATTGGAGAGCGGGAGGTCGAGGGGGATCTGCTCCGTTGGTCTAAGTTCCAAGACATCGGTGCCGAGCAAATGTACGAGACGGTCCAGACCCTGGTCTTTCCCTTCATCAAGGGTCTGCACGGGAACAAGGAGAGTGCCTACTCCAAGTACATGGATGACGCGATCTTCAAGCTGCCCACGCCGCTGCTGCTGTCCAAAGTGGTGGATGGGCTGAACGAGATCTATCGCCTCATGGCCCAGAATCCCGGCAGCGATATGCGGGGGGATACCTACGAATATCTGCTCTCCAAGATTGCCCAGTCCGGCGTGAACGGACAGTTCCGCACCCCGCGGCACATCATCCGCATGATGGTCGAGCTGATGGCCCCCCAGCCCACCGATACCATCTGTGACCCGGCCTGCGGGACGTCTGGGTTCCTGGTGGCGGCGGGGGAGTATCTGAAGACCAACTGCCGGGAAGCCATCTTTTTTGACCAGCAGTCCAAAGAACACTACATGACCAAAATGTTCACCGGCTACGACATGGATCGCACCATGCTCCGTATCGGGGCCATGAACATGATGACCCACGGTGTCGAAAATCCCGTTATCGCCTACCGGGACAGCCTCAGTGACCAGAACCCAGATCGGGATGCCTATTCCCTCATCCTGGCCAACCCGCCCTTTAAGGGCAGCCTGGATGCGGACATCGTCTCCGCTGACCTGCTTAAGGTCTGCAAGACCAAAAAGACCGAGCTGCTCTTCCTGGCCCTCTTTCTCCGCATGCTCCGCACCGGCGGGCGCTGCGCCTGCATCGTGCCGGACGGCGTGCTCTTCGGGTCCTCCAAGGCCCACAAAGCCATCCGCCAGACGCTGGTGGAAGAGAACCGCCTGGAAGCCGTCATCTCCATGCCCTCCGGCGTCTTCAAGCCCTACGCCGGGGTGTCCACCGGCATCCTCATCTTCACCAAGACCGGGCACGGCGGCACCGACCAAGTTTGGTTCTACGACATGAAGGCCGACGGCTTCTCCCTGGACGACAAACGAACCCCCGTCCCGGAAAACGATATCCCGGACATCATCGCCCGCTTCCAAAACCCGGCCGCCGAACAGACCCGCCAGCGCACGGAACCCTCGTTCTTCGTGCCCAAGGCGGAGATCGTGGAAAATGGCTATGACCTCTCCATCAATAAATACAAACAGGTGGAGTATGTGCCCGTCGAGTACCCCTCCACCCTGGAGATCATGACCCAGCTCCGGGAGCTGGAAATGGACATCGGCGCAGCAATGGATGAGTTGGAGGGGATGTTGGAAGAGTGAGAATTGTAAAATAATATACAATTTCTTCTAATTATCTAATTAAGCTGAAAAGCTACTTTACGGAGGAAAATTACATGATAGAATATAGGATGGATGAGATATTTGAGCTTCAGATGGGGAAAACGCCATCTAGGGGCAAACAAGAATATTGGGTATCCAAGGGCCATAAATGGATTTCTATTGCGGATTTATCAAAATGCGGTAAATACATCTCTGAAACAAAAGAGTATTTATCTGATGAGGCTGTCAATGAGAGTGGCATTAGTCTAATACCTGCAAACACAGTTCTTCTGAGTTTTAAGCTCTCTATTGGTAAGGTAGCTATAACAGCAGAACCTATGTATTCAAACGAAGCGATCATGTCTTTTCGGGATAGGCAGGTTGTTGAGTTGCTCCCGGAGTATATCTACTATATGTTTTTAGGAAAAGATTGGGATTCCGGTACAAATAAGGCAGTTATGGGAAAAACTCTAAACAAAGCGACCCTTTCTGCAATTAGAATTAAAGTTCATGATATTTCCAAGCAACGGGAAATTGTAAGAGTGCTTAGTAAAGTGGATGAACTAATTGTGGCCCGCCAACAGCAACTTGCTAAGTTGGATGAATTGGTGAAAGCACGGTTTGTCGAGATATTTGGGGATCCGATGATAAACTCAATGCACTGGCCGATATATGAACTGTCAGAGTATATACAGTTTCTTACATCGGGTTCTCGCGGATGGGCAAAATATTTTACAGATGAGGGAGAATACTTCATTACCATAAAAAATGTGAAAAACTGTAAAATCACACTTGATGATGTTCAGCATATAGCCCCACCGGACAATGCGGAGGCGAAACGCACAAAAGTTCAGGCAGGAGACTTATTAATTAGCATTACAGCAGACTTAGGTAGAACTGGCGTAGTAACGCAGGAGATTGCCGAGCATGGAGCGTATATTAATCAACACTTAACCTGTATACGGTTGAATCAGAGTGTTGTACTGCCGTTGTATGTGGCGTACTATATGGAAAGTGATGCAGGGAAGAAACAATTTCAATTAAAAAATCAAACTGGGGTGAAAGCCGGTTTGAACTTTAACTCGATTAACACACTAAAGGTGATGGTGCCACCACTAGAAAAGCAAAGGTCGTTTGTTTCTTTTGTTGAACAGGTCGAGAAAACAAAATCGTCTATACAGAAGAACCTTAAGAAGATAGAAATCTTGAAGAAAGCATTGGTGCAACGGTATTTTGGATAGGGAGGTGCTCGTAATGTCGCTAGTAACTGATCTCCTGAAAAATAACTGGCAAAGCCTTGGCTTAATTGCAGTTGGATCACTTGCGTTTATAGTGTACATACTACAAGGGGAAGCAAAGAAAATAGAAGCAGCATCATTGATTATCTTGCAGATAGAGGATCTTCAAGATCGATTGCGAGAAATATCAACTTATATCGTGGATAGAAAGCTGGATTTTGTCGCTTTCTATGAAGCGCTACCATTAATGAAGGAAGATTATTGGAATAAATATAAACATTATTTTGTTAGAAAAATGAGTGCAAGAGATTTTTCTAACATAAATAAGCTATATGATTATGTTTCTATTATTCAAGAACAACAAGAATTGTTGCAAAATTTGCAGAAAAATGACTTTTTTGTACGACAGAATCTAGTGATGAACTCTGAGATGCAGGTTATTACAGCTACATTGCAAAATAAAATTGCGCCACCCGATTTGATGAATGTAGACGAACAAGTGCTGAAACAGGTAATACCTTCTTGTATGCAATATAGAGGAAATCTTGAAAAGGTTATAAATTCCAGCCCGTTTACAACATACGTCCCAGAACAAATTGCTCAAAGTCTACAAAAAATTTTGCGTGAGTATTCCATGCTTTCTGTTACTGGAACAGAGGGCTATAAGATGCTCGAAAAGCAAGCAAAGCGTAGATTCTAAAGAATTCTCAGAGAGGAATCTTAGGTATGGTAACAAAGGAAAATCTTATCAAAAATGACCCCACCGAAGCCCAAACCCGTGCCCGTTACATTGACACCATGCTCCTTGATGCTGGTTGGGTGAAAGGCGTGGACTGGCAGGAAGAGGTGGAGCTGGCGGGGATGCCGAATCAGGCGCAGGTTGGGTTTGCGGACTATGTGCTGTATGGCGACGACAGGAAAGCGCTGGCGGTGGTGGAGGCCAAGCGGACCAGCGTGGACGTGGCGAAGGGGCGGCAGCAGGCGAAGCTGTATGCGGATCTGTTGGAGCGGCAGTATGGGCGGCGGCCGGTGGTGTTTCTGAGCAACGGGTTTGAGACGCGCGTGGAGGACGGGCAGTATCCTGAGCGGAAGGTGGCGGCCATTTACTCGAAGCGCGATCTGGAAAAGCTGTTTAATTTGAGAAGGATTCGGACGAGCTTGGCGAATGTATCTGTGCGGGAGGACATTGCCGGGCGGTATTACCAGAAGGGTGCGGTGCGGGCCGTGTGCGACAGCTTGGACCGGAAGAACCGCCGGCGGGCGCTGCTGGTGATGGCGACGGGATCCGGGAAGACGCGGACGGTCATTGCGCTGGTGGATATTTTACTGCGGCACAACTGGGTAAAAAACGTGCTGTTTCTGGCGGACCGGAACTCCCTGGTCACGCAGGCGAAGCGGAGCTTTGTGAATTTGCTGGAGAATCTCTCCGTGACGAACCTGTGCGAGGAAAAAGATAATTTTACGGCCCGGTGCGTGTTTTCGACCTATCAGACCATGATGAACTGCATCGACACGGTGGCAGACGAGGCGGGGAAGAAGCTCTTCACCTGCGGGCATTTCGACCTGCTCATCTGCGACGAGGCCCACCGGTCGATCTATCACAAATACCAGGATATTTTTACTTACTTTGATGCGCCCTTAGTGGGCCTGACCGCCACGCCGAAGGATGAGATCGACAAGAATACGTATGAGGTCTTTCAGCTGGAAAACGGGGTCCCTACGTATGGCTATGACCTGGCCCAGGCCGTGCAGGACGGCTATCTGGTGGACTACCGAGTGGCGGAGACAAAACTGAAATTTTTGGAGGAAGGCATCGCCTACGACGACCTGCCCCCAGAGGAACAGGCCGCCTACGAGGAGACGTTTCTGGACGAGAACGGTGACTGGCCGGACCGCATTGGCGCGGGAAAGCTGAACGAAGTAGTTTTTAACGAGGATACCATCCGTTTGGTCCTGCACGTTTTGATGACCGAGGGCCTGCGGGTCAACTACGGGGAGACGCTGGGCAAGACGATTTTGTTTGCCAAGAACCACGCCCACGCCGAAAAAATTTTGCAGATCTTTGGGGAGGAATATCCCCACCTGCCAGGCTACGCCAAAGTCATCGACAACTATATGACCTATGCCCAGAGTGCCATCGACGAATTTTCCGAGGCGGACAAGCTACCGCGTATCGCCATCTCTGTGGACATGCTGGACACCGGCATTGACGTGCCGGAGATCTTGAATCTGGTCTTTTTCAAGCCCGTCATGAGCAAGGCGAAGTTCTGGCAGATGATCGGGCGGGGGACGCGGCTCTGTCCGGGCCTGCTGGATGGGGAGGACAAGACGGGCTTCAACATCTTTGACTTCTGCGGGAATTTTGCCTTTTTCCGCCTGAGCAAGGGCAAGCCTACCCCCAACGGCCTGCCGCTGCAAGGGGCGATCTTTGGCCTGAAAGCGCAGATCGCCTGGAAATTACAGGACTTAGACTACCAGACAGAGGAACTCATCACCTTCCGCCGCCGGCTGGTGGAGGAGATGGCCGCCAAAGTGCGGGAGCTGAATCGGGACAATTTCGCGGTGAAGCAGCATCTGCGTTTTGTAGAGCAGTATAAAGACGAGCGAACCTACGACATCCTGACGGAAGAAAAGCTCAACCAGCTCCGGGCGGAGCTGACGCCGCTTATTTTGCCGGATGAGGACGAGGCCAGCGCCGTGCGGTTTGACGCCTTGCTCTATGGCATAGAGTTGGCCTATCTGGCGGACAAGACCTACACCCGCGCCAAAAAGGACTTGGTGAAACGGGTGGCCGGGATCGCTGGCGTGGCGAATATCCCGGAGATCGCAGCGCAGTCGGAACTGATCGAGAATATCCTGCACGGGACCTATCTGGACCGGGCAGGCATCCATGAGTTTGAGTACATCCGGCAGAACTTGCGGGACCTGATGAAATATATCCCACGCGGGAGTGCCGTCTATACCACGAACTTTACCGATGAAATTCTCTCTACCGAGTGGACCGAGGCAGACCTGGAAAATGACGACTTGAAAAACTACAAGGCCAAAGCTGAGTTTTACATCCGAAAGAACCAGGACGCCCCAGCCATCGCCAAGTTACGCAGCAACCTCCCCTTGGGCGAATCTGACGTGCAGGAATTGGAACAAATTCTATGGAGCGAGGTGGGCACCAAGGAGGACTACGAAGCAGAGTATGGCCAAAAGCCCCTAGGCGAGCTGGTGCGGGAGATCGTAGGGCTGGACATGAACGCCGCCAAAGCCGCCTTTTCCCGCTATTTGAACGACACAAATTTAGATGCCCGTCAGATTTATTTTGTCAATCAGATCGTGGAGTACATTGTCCACAACGGGATGCTCCGGGACCTGCGGGTGTTGCAAGGCCCGCCATTTGACCGACAGGGGAGCTTGGGCGAAGTCTTCCAGGACCTCAGCCTGTGGCAGGGTATCCGCCAAGTGATCGACCAGATCAACGCCAACGCTGGCGCAGCATAAGCTATATGAAATCCCCCTGGATCATAGATCCAGGGGGAAATTCTACAAAGTAGGCGCTTTACATATGGAACCGCCGCCGCACCTCTTCCCGCAAAGATGGCACCCGCCGCACGACAATGAGCGGAATGATGATAATGATGCACACCGTCAGCACGATCAGAGACCAGCTGGGGCTCCAGGATCCGTGAAAGAAACGGTCTAACAGACACTCGACCCCCACGGCAAACGCACCAATGGACCCGACGACCAAGGTGATCGAAGTCAGGGTGCTGCGCTTTTTTACACCCATAGTAATACCCCAGAACAAGAACACAGCCCCCAAGAGTAAAATGATGGGGAGGGCCAAGTGCCAATACCAGTTCCAGCCGTCCAGATCTACGGCGATGAGGGAGATATAGACAGCGATCGCCATAATGTCTGCGAAAAGCTGGAGTCGGAACGTATCTTTTTTGTGGTGCAGCAGGGGAGGCACTGTCCAGATCCAAAGCATGATGACAGCGCCGATCACATAGAGGGACCATGTGTGTTGTGTACGCAGAAAAATATTCAGCACACCACAGCATACACCCACCGAAGCAAAGATAGCAGTCAGTAGAATCGCTACCTGGATCCGGGAAACCGGCGGAACTTCTTTCCGCTCCGTGGGGAAAGGCTTGGGAGATGTTTCGTCTACCGGCTGATTTGGGTTATACACTGGTGTATGGCACAGGGGACAGAAGGACGCAGTGGCGTCCAGCTCGACCCCACAGTTGACGCAGTAAGACATCGAAAAAACACCTCCATCCAAAACGAGGATGCACAGAAACTTAATAGGTGCGGTTAGACTCTACTTTGACGTGGATGCCCTCCCGAACCAGATGGGTAAAGAACCGACGCTCCGTCTCGCTGGAAACGCCCGTTCCGGCAAAGGTGATGGCCATGATGTTCCCATAGCTGATGGAAGCGCAGTGCGGGGAAGGTCGGGTGGCCTGGCCCAGCATAACTTCCATGTGCTGAATATGCGGCTCCATCTCCAGGGGAACGGGAAAAGGTCCTGGATTGGTGTAGGTCCCCGAATAGGGCCGCACCCCCACCAGCTTGTACGAGAAGGACATAACAGGATTTTTTAACACCAGAGGGACGATCTGCAAAAATTTATTTTTGGTAAAGCGCACATTGCCGGTCAGCTTGGCCCGCATCTCTTGCCGGTTGGCGTGCAGGCGCATGGAGTGGTGGACCAGGGAGACGATCTCCTCCAGGGTGTATTCTCCCAAGGAGGGGTCAACGACTGGCCGCATGGTCAAAATAAAATTCCGCAACGTCTCCGAGGGGAACCAGGGCCGCAGATTGATGGGAATGGCCAGCGCCACCGGTTGGGGATGTCGAAACTTTTTGGCGGCTTGATTTTCTATCAGGCTTTTTAGTAACACAGCAGTCAGGTATTCCGTAATGGTGGCACCGTAGCCTCGTGCAACGGCCCGAATTTGATCCACAGGAACCAGTCCCATGGTGACATTCAGGGTGTAAAATGGCTCGGCCTGGCTGGTGTTGGGGAAAGCGGTTTTTTCCAGTGGCCCCCGCAGGATCGTTTTGCCTGCGTAACGGCCATAAGCGTCCTCGCGTTCCTCTTTCTGGGGCGGCTCGTTGACGTCCAGGATGCCAGGAGCATTGGGAATGTCATACCCCCGTTCCCGCAAATACACAGCCAGTAATGTTCGCAGAAAAATGATGGATCCGGCCCCGTCGGAAATGGCATGGAAAACTTCTAACGAGATTCGTTTTTCATAGTAAAAAATGCGGATGAGCCAGTCATTGTCCTCGTGGAAACGAATGGGCTGACAGGGGTTTGCCATATCTTTTTTGACGAATGGACCCGGGTTGGGGTTTGGTTCAAAGTAACACCAGAAAGCCCCCCGGCGGATACGAACGCCGAAGGTGGGGAAGCGGGGCATGGTCTTCTGTACTGCCCGCTGCAACGCCAGTGGGTCGACCGTTTGGGTCATTACAGCGGAGAAGCGGTAGACGGCGGAGTAGCGTTCCTTTTGCAGCGCGGAGTAGAGTACACCGGCGTTGTCCAGGGGATACCAGGTTTTCTTTTCCTGTTTTTTTCGCACGGCACAGCCCTCCTGTTCCGCTGTTTCTTGTCCCGTTTATTCTAGCACAGACCGGTAGAAACTACAAGGGGAGGGGTAATCCTACGCTTGGGTGCGCTTGATGACGAACCAGAGGGCAGAGGTGTCGAAAACGGGGGATTTTTATGCCTTGCTCTTGAAAATTTTGGTTGCCAGGGATATCAAACGTATGATACAATTATATTATAAGATGTGAAGAAACTTTTGTGTACTTTTGTGTAATGGAGAAGGGAGGAAACAATTCTTGAGTATGCAGACTGTATGGCTGATCCTGCTGATTATTTTTGCCGGAGTAGAAGGCATTACGGCGGGTTTGGTTTCTGTCTGGTTCTGCGCAGGCAGCTTGGTGGCTCTCATTGCAACCTGGCTGGGAGCTGGTTTGCCGGTGCAGATTGCCCTGTTCGTCGTTGTGTCTTTGGTGGCGATGGCGCTGGTGCGGCCGATGGCCCGGAAATGGGTCCAGCCCAAGCTGGTCAAGACCAACGCAGACCGTATTTTAGGCCAAGAGGCCGTTGTTCTGGAAGAGATCGACAACCTGCGGGGGATCGGTCAGGTCAAGGTAGGCGGTGCTATTTGGACGGCCCGCTCGACCCAAGACGAGCCCATTCCCAAGGGAACGCTGGTCCGCGTGGAGCGCATCGAGGGCGTGAAAGCCATTGTGAGCCTGGCCGGACCAACGGAAAAAGAAGAAGCCGCTACGACCCCATGACTTTGTTCATAGAAAGGAATCGGTAACTCTATGTATTATTTTGACATGACGCCCCTTCCGATCATCATTCTCATCGTGGTGATTTTGGTGATCCTGGCCCGCTGCATCCGTGTGGTGCAGCAGTCAAAGGCCTATGTCATCGAGCGCCTGGGCGCGTTCCACGCTGTTTGGAGCGTGGGACTTCACTTTAAGCTCCCCTTTATCGATCGAATCCAGCGAGTGGTCTCCCTGAAGGAACAGGTGGCAGATTTCCCGCCCCAGCCCGTGATCACCAAGGACAACGTCACCATGCAGATCGACACTGTCCTCTATTTTCAGATCACCGACCCCAAGCTCTATGCCTACGGTGTGGAAAACCCCATGAACGCCATCGAAAATCTGACGGCTACGACCCTGCGTAACATCATCGGCGAGCTGGAGCTGGACCAGTCTTTGACCTCCCGTGATGTCATCAACGCTCGGATGCGGTCTATCCTGGATGAAGCCACCGATCCCTGGGGCATTAAGGTCAACCGCGTGGAGCTGAAAAATATCCTGCCCCCCAAGGACATCCAGAACGCCATGGAGAAGCAGATGCGTGCCGAACGGGAGCGCCGGGAATCCATTCTGCAGGCCGAAGGCCAGAAGCAGAGTCAGATCCTGGTGGCCGAGGGCGAAAAGGAATCCCGCATCCTGCGGGCTGACGCCGAAAAACAAGCTCGGATCATGGAAGCAGAAGCAGAGGCTACCGCCATCCTGCGCGTGAACGAGGCGAAGGCCAGCTCTTTGAAGATGCTGAACGAAGCCTGCCCCACCGATGCTGTCATCCGCATCAAGGCCCTGGAGGCATTCCAAGCCGCTGCAGATGGCAAGGCCACCAAGATCATCATCCCTTCGGAGATCCAGGGCTTGGCGGGTCTAGCCGAGGGCATCGTAGAGACGGTCAAGCGCACGGAACCCGAAAACAAGACACCGACGCCCCCTGTGTCGCCCAAGAACTAAGATGCACAAAATACCGCGCCTGCCCAGCCGCAGGGGCGGTATTTTTGCCCTCTTGACGCGGCGGGCTAACTATGCCAGAATAGGGCAAAAGGAGGAGGATGCCCATGAAAATGGAGTGGGTCCCCGGCCGCAATGGCTATGACATCCCGGTCCGGGCTGCCTGGGCTGGAGAGGAGCAGGCGGTGATCATCTGCCATGGCTTCGGCAGCAGTAAGGCAAGTCCTATGGTCGAGGCACTGATGCAGACCCTGCCTCAGCACGGGATCACCGCCGTGGCTTTTGACTTCCCTGCCCATGGGGATAGCCCGGTAGACGGAGCGTACCTGCGAGTGCCCTATTGTATTGATGATTTGGAGACGGTAGAGGCGTGGGTCAGAACCATTTTGCCTAAGGCAAGCGTTGGGTATTTTGGGTCCAGCTTTGGGGCCTATATCACCCTTCTGCGTCTGGGGCGGGATCCAGTGCAGGGCGCCAAGGCGTTTCTGCGTTCGGCGGCTGTGACCATGCCCAAGCTGGTCAACACTTGGCTGGACCAGCGGGCCAAGGGAAGCTTGTCCGAACGGGGCTACTTTGTCCCAGACTATGACTATGTGCGGGAGATGCGGATCATGCCGCCCTTTTTGGTGGATCTGGCAGAGCACGATGTGTTTACCCGTTATCAGAAGGGCCTGGCCGATCTAGCCATGGTCCATGGGGCCAAGGACAGCGTGGCACCCCCGGAGGATGCGCAGCGCTTTGCTGCGCAGTTCGGCGCGGACCTGTTGCTTCTGCCCAATGGGGAACATCCTCTGATGGGAAAAGGGGAGTTGGAGCAGGTTTTGCAGAAGACAATAGAATTTTTCGGCGGCGGGGAGAAATGAAAGCCCGGCTCTTGAAATTCCTTGGGACTGCGGCTATAATGACAATGCGGGAAACTTCAAATTTCTCCCAGTTATCGGATATCCCTGAGAAAACAGACCATAGAGAATGTGAGAATGTGGAAAGGAACTGTACCAATGAGTAAACCTGTCTTTATCACCAGCGACAGCACTTGTGACCTGACCCCGGAGCTGCTGGAGCGTTTTAACGTAAAAACCGCCCCCCTTCACGTCCTACTGGGAGAGGACACCTATCTGGATGGTGTGAACTTTACCCAGGAGATGATCTTCGAGCGCTATGCCAAGGATAAGACCCTGCCCAGGACCGCTGCTGTTAGCCCCCAAGAGTTTACAGACTTCTTCACCCCCCTGGTGGAGGCGGGCTATGAGGTAATTTTTCTGAGCATCAGCTCCGGCCTGTCCGGGACGTACCAGAATGCTGTCATCGCAGCCCAGGACCTGCCCGGCATCTATCCCATCGACACCCATAAGCTGACCACTGGCGTGGGCGAGATGGTCCTGGCTGCCTGCAAGATGCGGGACGAGGGCATGGACGCTGCTTCCATCGCCAAGGCAATGGAAGCGATGATCCCCCGCGTCAACGTCAGCTTCGTCATTGACACCCTGGAGTACATGTGGAAGGGCGGCCGCTGCACCGGTGTGGCAGCCTTCGGTGCCAACCTACTGAATCTCAAGCCCTGCATCGAGATGCGGGATGGTAAGCTGGAGGTCTGTAAAAAGTACCGGGGCAACATCGAGAAGGTGTACCACAAGTACATCACTGAGCGCCTGTCGGCCCAGCCTGTGGGCCCCAACTACATCTTCATCACGACCTCGAATCAGCCATCCCCGGAGCTGGCCCAGCAGCTCGAGAATACGGTCCGTGCTGCCGTGCCGGATGTAAAGGAAGTCCTCTTTACACGCACAGGCTGCACCGTGACCTCTCACTGTGGCCCCGGCACCTTGGGTGTGCTGTTCCTGGAGAAGTAAGTACCTAACTTTGTTACTCTTTTGTAAAACTTTTGTTTTTTCTTGCAATCTTTGACAGGGTATGTTATACTGGTCTCGTTGAAAAGAAACTCCATACACAGCAGACAATTTGAAAATCTTCACGAGGTGATGCGAACGATGCAGCATTCTTATCGCACCAAGGGTTGGGCGAAGCGGCTTGGAGCAATGGCAATGACACTGGTCATGCTGTTTGGACTGATGGCCGCTGGTCTGCCCCAGGCGCAGGCTGTGACCCAAGATGACATCAACAACTTAAAGTCCCAGGCGGCAAGCTTAAGCTCCCAGAAGGCGGACATCCAGAAAAAGCTGGATAAACTGTCCAACTCCAAGAACTCCGCCCTCAACGAGAAGCTCCTGCTGGAGCAAAAGATCAACGTCCTCCGCAGTGAGATCGCTGTGTCCGAACAGGCCATTGCAGAGTACGGCGAGATGATCACTCAGAAGGAGAGCGAGCTGGCTGCCGCCAAGGAAAAGGAAGCCAAGTATTACGAGGCATTCTGCGAGCGCGTGCGGAGCATGGAAGAGCGGGGCAATGTGTCCTACTGGTCCGTTATCTTCAACGCCAGCAGCTTCTCGGACCTGCTGGACCAGGTGAATGCCATCTCAGAAGTCATGGACTATGACAACGAGATCATGGATCAGCTGGCCAAGGCCCGCCAGGAAGTTGCCGACGCCAAGACGGCCCTGGAAGAGAGTAAGGCCGCCGAGGAAACGGCCAAGGCCAGCCTGGAAAGCCAGAAGGCCGACCTGCAGACCGAGCAGGCCAAGGTGGAAGCCACCATCCAGCAGATCACCAGCCAATCCTCTACGTACAACTCCCAGATGGCAAAGCTGGAAAACAGCCAGTCCAACCTGGCCAACCAGATCGCCCAGGCAGAGAAGCAATACCAGGCGCAGATCGCCGCGCAGAAGGCCGCAGAAGAGGCCGCCAGACAGAAAGCGGCAAAGGAAGCCGCAGAGAAGGCCGCAGCAGAAGCCGCTGCCAAGAAGAGACAGAAGGAAGAGGAAGCCAAAAGACAGCAGCAGAACGCGAACAAGAATAACAATAGTTCCAGTTCTTCTAATAACAGCTCTTCGAGCAATTCTTCCAGCAACAACTCTTCGTCCAGCAGTAACAGCTCCTCCAGCGGAACCACCAGCTCTAGTGGCTACCTGTGGCCCCTGTCGGGGTACACGAGAGTGTCCTCTCCCTTCGGCTACCGGAACTGCCCTTACCACGGCCAGGAGCTCCACGGCGGCTGTGACATTCCTGCGCCCAGCGGTACGCCCATCCGGGCGGCCAAGAGCGGCGTGGTGGTCATCTCCACCTATGGCTCCTCTTACGGAAACTACGTGGTCATCGCGCACAGCGATGGGTCCCGTACTATGTACGCCCACCAGTCCCAGCGGGCTGTCTCTGCTGGCCAGACCGTGAGCCAGGGACAGACCATCGGCTATGTTGGCTCCACCGGTAACTCTACCGGCTCCCACCTGCACTTCGAGCTGTGGCTGAGCAGCTCCAGCAGCAGCCGTGTGAACCCTGTGGCGTATTGTAGCTAACGTTTGTCACAACCTGCAAAAACAATCCCATATTAGATCAATATCCCCTTCACCGAACGCTCGATGAAGGGGATATTTGCATTTTAAAGAGGGCTTTTTTCTACGGAGACCACGGCCAGTGTCTTTTCACAGACTTTGAATTTCACTTCCAGGCCCCCAAAAGCCATGCCATAGACCCGCTCCGGGTCGTCCTGGTAGGACGGGCGGGGATCCTGGGCCAGTACGCCGGTGAGGGCAGGGCGGAGGTCCGGGGGGACTTGTTCCAGCAGGTCCGGCGGGAAGATGACCTCCAGATGGTAGCCGGTGTAGCTCTGCGTAAAGCCGCCGGTGGCGTCCGGGTGGGCATCGGTGTAGGGAAGATAGGGCTTGATGTCAAAAATGGGTGTGCCATCCAAGAGGTCAGCCCCGGAGACATGGAGGACCGTGCCTAGGTGGGCTGTTTCTTCGATCCCGTTCAGCTTGACCGAAGAAAGACCAATGGCGTTGGGCCGGAAGGGGGAGCGGGTGGCGAAGACGCCCATTCGGGTGTTGCCTCCCAGGCGGGGCGGGCGGACCGTTGGGGACCAAGTCTTCCGAACGGCCTTGGAAAATGACCAGACCAGCCAGAGGTGAGAAAAGCCCTCAATCCCCCGCAGGGCATCGGGGTTTCGGTATTCTGGCTCAAAGACGATCGTAGATTGTAATTCAGACACCAGGCCGCTCTGCCGAGGAATGCCGAACTTGGTGGGAAAGGCGCTGTGCATGGTGGCGATGACGTGCATTGGGACGGGAGGGAGCATCGTGATACCTTCTTTGTCTTCTCCCTCTTGGGGAGAGTTCTTGCCTTTCAGTATACCGGGACGCAGGAGAAAGCGCAAGAAATTCTTTTCTCTGCCCCGAAAAAGGGGGAAAAGGGGTAGTTGCTGTCTTGCCCCAGAGAAAAAGCATGGTATAATAGGAGCATTGAACTTGACCGGAATAAGGAGAGGGAACAAACATGAGCAAGATCATCACCGCCGCCCAGGCCGCCGCGCTGGTCCAGGATGGCTGCACCCTGACCACCACGGGCTTCAATGGCTTCGGATGCCCCGAAGATCTGATGATGGCCCTGGCTGATCACTTTGACCAGACCAGCCACCCAAAAGACGTCACGCTGGTCAAATGCACCAGTCAAGGCGACGGCAAAGGCCGGGGCGTGAGCCATTTGGCGGAAAAGCCAGGGCTGTTTCAGGAGCTGATCCTATCCCACATGGGTTATGACCCTGGCCTGCGGAAGCTGGTGCAAGAGGAAAAAGTCTCCTGCTTCCTGCTGCCCTTGGGCAATCTCATGGCCCTCTTCCGGGCCATCGCTGGGGGGCTGCCTGGCGCCATCGCCACCACCGGCATCGGGACCTTCGCCGACCCCCGCAACGGCGGTGGCAAGGCCAACCAAAAGACCAAGGATCTGGGAAAAGAGATCGTCTCACTGATTGAGCTGGGAGGAAAAGAATGTCTATTTTATCCCACTTTCCCCATTGACATCTGCTTTATCCGGGCAACCTACGGCGACGAGGCGGGCAATTTGTCCCTTGCCAACGAGGCTATGAACATCGAGCAGTTTGAGGTAGCCTCTGCCGTCCATAATTCCGGAGGTATCGTGATTGCTCAGGTGGATAAGATCGTTCAAAAGGGGAGTATCCCAGCCAAAGAAGTCTTTCTGCATGGCTTTATGGTGGACTATGTGGTCGAGGGCAAGCCGGAGTACAGTCGACAGAGTTTTGCTACCGATGCCTTCCGGCCGGAGATCGCTGGTCTGGCGAAAGTTCCCTCGACAGGTTTTGAACCCTTGGCCATGGGACCCCGGAAGATTTGCTGCCGCCGGGCGGCCATGGAGCTGCGCCCAGGTTCCCTTATCAACTTGGGCATCGGGATGCCGGGTGGGATCGGCTCTGTAGCCCAAGAAGAGGGGCTTTCCGATCTCTTTACCCTCTCCATGGAGTGTGGGCCCTTAGGCGGGATCCCCCTGGGCGGGATCGACTTCGGCGCGGCGATCGACCCAGAAGCCATGTATCGCATGGCGGATATTTTACAGCTCTACGATGGTGGTGCATTGGATATGGCTGTGCTGGGCTTTGCGGAGGTGGACCGCTGGGGGAACGTGAATGCCCATAGCTTCAACAACCGTGTCGTTGGAGCGGGTGGCTTCATCGACATCACCCAGAACGTAAAAAAGCTCTGCTTCATCGGGACCTTTACCGCCGGGAAACAGGAGGTCAAGATCAAGGGCGACGGCCTGGCCATCCATGCCCAAGGACCTCAGAAAAAATTCCTGGAACAAGTGGAAGCGATCACCTTCTCCGGGCGGGAAGCCCTAAAAAAGGGGCAGGAGGTCTGGTATATCACGGAGCGTGCCGTTTTCCGTCTGGAAGAGGAGGGCCTGACGCTAGTGGAGATCGCCCATGGGGTGGATCTCCAGCTGGATATTTTGGACCAAATGGAATTTTCCCCTGTTATCCAGGAGTACGTCCGCTACATGGACCCACGCCTCTTCCGAGACAGCCCCATGGGCATGAACCCGGAGCAGATGGAGGTTTTGGAACCGGAATACGAGTTCTGGCGCGATTTGCGCCCGCCGAAACCCAGCGCAGAAAAGGAAGAAAACTAAGGAGACCTGACCCAATGGACCAGATGATACAAGACATTTTTCCCAGCTGCTATCAAGTGGCCTACCAGCCCCGCCCGCCCAAACCGGAGGACAAATGCTTTTTCTTCCGGGGTCGGACTGTGCTGGAACGCTGGGATGGGGAGGCATTGGTGCTGCCGGATTACGCCGCCGTGGCGGCGCACATCGGCCAGCCTCAATTTCTCTTCATCATCGACGAGACTGCCTACTATCTTGCGGAGTACCCAAACGCTTTAGAAAGCCCGGAGGGATATGAGTGGCACGACCTGCGCCATGAACGGAGCAAAAAATCCCGCGTCCTCTGCTTCGCGGAAGCCACAGCTTATCATCTGGCGGAGTGGTACGGGGCCAACCGATTCTGTGGTCAATGCGGGGAGCGGACCCAGCCGGACTTGGTAGAACGGATGCTTCGCTGCCCAAAGTGCGGCAACCTGATCTATCCCAAGATCGCCCCGGCTGTGATCGTCGCGGTGACCCGCGGGGATCAGATCCTGATGACCCGCTACCAAGGACGGGACTACAAGGGATACGCGCTGATCGCCGGGTTTACGGAGATCGGAGAGACGGCAGAAGATACGGTCCGCCGGGAAGTGATGGAGGAAGTGGGGCTTCAGGTGAAAGACCTGCGTTACTACGGCAGTCAGCCTTGGGGGGCGGATGCCAACTTACTTCTGGGATTTTTTGCCCGCCTGGACGGCCCCTCCGCCATCCATTTGGATCGACAGGAACTCTCCCAAGCTGGTTGGTATCATCGGGATGAGATAGATCTGCCTCCAGATGGTGTTAGTTTGACGAACCACATGATCCAGGCCTTTCGCCGGGGGGAGTGGGACTGAATCATAAAAAAGAAGGTTTGCTATGATCGGCAAACCTTCTTTTTTACGATTCAAACAGAGCATCAAAATCATAGCTTTGCAAAAATGCGCGGAACGCCGCGATCCGCGGCACGATCTCCTCCTGGGTCATGGGTTGGTCCTGCAGGATCCGATGGGCCAGCTCCTGGCAGACGGCAGGGGAGTAGTGGACATGGTCACAGTAATTGTCTAGATTTGTGATGAGGTCCAGGTCGTCCATGAAGTAAAATACTCTGGTGTTGGGGCGGGAAGTCAGCTCCTCCAGGACTTTCTGCTGCATGGTGAGCGTGGCTTCAATCTCTCCGTTGCGGTCGGTCTTATCCCAGAAAAGGATGCTGGCCGGGGGGAGATAGAAGGTAAATGTGATCTGTGGGTTAGCATCGACACGGGCCAAGACATGGGAAAGATTTTCTTCCGCCGGGGCCAGGAGACTGTCCGACGGGACTTGTTGGGCGGCTTTTTCTGCCTGACGCTGGTAGGTGGCCAGCGCGGCTTCCTTGGACCATTCCTTGTCATCTCCCCAGATGTAACCTCCTGTGTGTTCGTCGTCGGTGCCGCCCGCGCGGAGGTCATCTACCATTTCAGTCAGCGTGTAGAAAACCATTTCTTTGTTCAGAAGATAGTGGAGATCGTTGAATGGGTTATTGTCGAAAAGGTAGCTGGCGTCTTCCCAGGTGTTGTCGGCGTCGTATTTACGCCAGCAGTCAGAGTCTACGCCCCAAAAGATTTGATCTAAGTCATGAGTTTCTAAGGCGATGTCCAGGGGGCGGAGCAATTCCTCAAAATACGCGCCGTGAATGATGATCTTCTGCGTCCGTCCGCCCAGAGCTTCATCAAATTGGTCGGTATGGAAGTTGGCCGTGACAGAGGTCCCCAGCAGGAGATGGTCATACGGCAGATTTTTGGCTGCACCGGGGGACTGATAGCGGGGGTAGCGCAGCCACAAAGGCATCCCCAGCACAGGGCCGTGAAAATGATAATAGGGGTCCAGCACATACACCGTGCCGGCAAAGAGCGCGGTCAGCGCAAAGAAGACCGCGAAAAACAAGGCAAGAAACCGTCGGGGCATGGGCGTCCCTCCTTTCAGAAATTCGAGTAGATAAACTGCGTGACGGTGCCCAGGGAGATGATGGACCAGAACAGCAGAACACCTGCCAACACGCCCTTTTTCCCGGTCATTACAAACTTCCGGTCTTTTCTTGGCTTTTCCTGTAAACAGAAAACCAGAGCAAATACCGTAAAGGCCAGGAACATCAGCAGTGCCAGGCGGGGGAGGGTGATCCCCATCTCTCGGCCGATCCAAGCGGGCAGGGCCAGCTGGAAATTGTCTGTAAATTGGTCAGACAAAGCGCCAAAATTACATCGGGCAATGGCCTTGCCCATGGAGAGCGCTTGATGGATGCTGTCCGCCCGGAAGAAGATCCAGCATAGATTGACGTAAGCGAAGGTCACGGCCCAGGAGAGGGCAGGGTGGACCTTTTCCAAGCGGCTACCCAACAGACGGTCGGCCACCATGGCGATGCCATGTAGCCCACCCCACACCACAAAGGACCAGTCCGCTCCGTGCCACAGGCCAGAGGCCAGGAAGATGATCATGGTGTTGACGCAGGTACGGGACGTTCCCTTACGGCTGCCGCCTAGGGGAATGTAGAGATAGCGGGTAAAGAAGCGCGTCATGGTGATGTGCCACCCCTTCCAGAACCCCCGGATGGTCAGGGCCTGGTAGGGAACGTCGAAGTTTTCCGGCAGGGTCACCCCCATCATCTTGCCGATGCCGCGGGCCATGTCGGTGTAGCCGCTGAAATCGAAATAGAGCTGAAGCGTGTAGCTCAGGACCACAGCCAAGGCGGTGGTGCTGTTCAGGGCGGGGATGTTGTTATACCCCCAATCGGCACCGCCGCCAAAGGCCTGGGCCAGCAGGACTTTTTTCCACATTCCCAGTGAGAAGAGCCATAGACCTTCTGCGATGGTCTGTGCCGTTGGTCCATGGCCATTTGCCGCCTGCAGCTGTGGGATGACTTCATCGTGGAAGGCAATGGGACCGGACGTAACACAGGGGAAAAAGCTGACAAAGCAGGCATATTCGAGCAGGGTATAGTTTGGCTTGTCCCCGCGATAGCAGTCCACGAGATAAGCGATCTGCTGAAAGGTGAAGAAGCTGATGCCAAGAGGAAGCAGAAGCGTCAAGGCGCCCAGGGAGGTCCCAAGCACCCGATTTACATTTTCCAAAAAGAAGTTGGCATACTTGAAATAACCCAGTAGGCCTAAGTTGCCCAGCAGGCCCAGCGCCAGGAGTCCCTTTTGACAACGGGCAAAGGTTTGCAGACCTTTGCCGACCCCAAAATTAAAAAGAATGCTTCCCAGCAGAATGGGCAGGAATGCAAGACGCGCTTTCCCATAAAAAGCCAAGGAGACCAGGAGCAGAAATCCCTGCGCCAGCTTTCCGTGGCCTCGCCAGTTTAGAAGCCACCAGCCTGCAACAGCCACCGGCAGCAGCAAGAAGAGAAACGTATAGGATTGAAAGGACATGGGCGGGCGCCTCCTTCCTTATATAATATAAAAGTTCATGGGTAGATCGCTCACCAGATCCCCAGAAAATGCTGTGCCAGCAGACTGGTGCCCGTGATCCCGGCCCAACAGCATAGGCCCAGCAGGAGGGGTTTTCCGCCGGTACGGATCAATTTAATGATGTTTGTGTTCAGGCCGATGGCGGCCATGGCGACCACGATCAGGAATTTGCTCAGCGTTTTCAGCGGGGCAAAGAAAGAGGCGGCCACCCCAAAGTGAACGGCGATGGTGGTGATGAGGCAGGCGGCAATAAAGTAAAGGATGAAGAAGGGGAAGATGGCCTTTAGGCTTACGCTCTTGCCCTGTTCCCGACAGCCCTTTTTGGTCTGGATCAACGCCAGGACCAGGGTGATGGGGATGATGGCCAAGGTACGGGTGAGCTTTACAGTGACGGCCTTGTCCAACGTGGCCGTGCCCAGCCCCCACATGCTGTCCCAGGTGGCGGCGGCAGCGGTGACGGAAGAGGTGTCATTCACGGCCGTTCCAGCAAAAATACCGAAAGCTTCCCCGGAGGTGGTATCGAAGCCGATGGCGTGGCCTAGGATGGGGAAGAGGATGGCGGCCAATACATTAAAAAAGAAGATGACGGAGATGGCCTGAGCGACCTCTTCGTTGTCCGCGTCGATGACCGGTGCGGTGGCGGCAATGGCAGACCCACCACAGATAGAGGAACCAACCCCGATGAGGGTTGAGATCTTACTGGGAATATGCAGGACTTTATGCAGAACGAACGCGATGACCAGAGAAGCCGTGATCGTACACAAAATGATAGGCAGAGACTGCTTGCCTGTGCGCAGCACTACGGTCAGGTCCAGGCCAAAGCCCAGCAGGATGACCGCCCACTGGAGAACTTTTTTGGAGGTAAACTTGATGCCGGGGGCCATACGCCCTTGGTCCTTCAAAGGGATAGCCACCAGCATCCCCAGCAGGATCGCCAGGATCGGCCCGCCGATCACAGGGAAGCGGCTGCCCAGCCACCAGGCGGGCAGCGCAAGGATCAGGCACAGGAGTATACCGCGCCCATTGGTTCGGATGAATTGCATTGACATTCTCTCTCTTTTCTTAGAGTGTTTTTGAGTGTGATTTTTGCAGGATAACGTGGCGACCCTTGCATTGCAGCAAACAGTCCCGGCGGAGCTTGCTGAGCTCAGCGGACATAGCGCTGCGGTCAACCCCTAGATAATCTGCCAAGGCTTGACGGTCCAAGGATAGTGTGAAGGAAGGGCTACCCACTCGCTGGGCCTCTGCGGCCAGGTACGCCATGAGCTTTTCCCGTGTGGTCCGTTTGGAGAGCAGGGAAAGCTTTTGGGTCAGCATGAGGTTTTTAGCGGCAACCACCTTGAGAAGGTTTGTTACCAAGCGCCGGTGAAAGACGCAAGCGTCATCACAGGTGGTCAAGACCCGCTGGCAGTCCAGCAGCAAGATCCGGCTGTCCTGGGCTGCTTCCACAGTGACCGGCAAGGTGTCCACCCCAGCGCAGGAAAAAGCCTCGCCGAACAGTTGGGGTGGCTGGAGGAGTGCCACCAAGCTTCGATTTCCATAGTAATCCTCCTGGATCACATGAACGGCACCCGACAGAACCAATCCCACCCAGCGGGCCGGATCGCCGGCCCGAAAGATCATCTGGTGTTTGTCTGCCTGGAGCTCTCTGGCACCCAGGCAGGGGAGCATCCCCTCCAGTTCTTGGGGAGAGATGCCGTGAAACAGGGGACTTTGCCCCAGCAGCGCCAGATATTCCCGCATTTTTTCACTCCTTTGTTGGATTTCCAACATACGCATCCCGTCCATCCTACTAGAATGTAGGCAGAAAGTCAAGGGGCGCTGCCCAAGGAGGTTATGGATATGGTAAGAAAAATCATTAAAATCCACGAAGAAGCTTGTAATGGCTGCGGAATTTGCGCAGAAGCCTGCCACGAAGGGGCCATTCAGATGGTAAATGGCGAGGCGAAGCTGACCAGAGAGGATTACTGCGATGGTTTGGGTGACTGCCTGCCTGGATGTCCCACCGGGGCGATCACCTTTGAGGTGCGGGAGGCTCCTGCCTATGATGAGGCTGCTGTCCTGCGGGCAAAGCAGGCGGCGCAGGCTTCGGTTCATCCCCATTCCCACGCGATGCACACCTGCCCTGGCAGCATGAGCCGGAGCATCTGCCACCAGCCGATGGAACAAACGGCTCCGGCAGCCAGCTGCCTGAACCAGTGGCCGGTGCAGCTCAAGCTGGTGCCGGTCCGTGCGCCGTATTATCAGGGGGCGCACCTGCTGGTAGCGGCAGATTGCACAGCCTACGCTTACGGCAATTTCCATCAGGAATTTATGAACGATCACATCACGATCATCGGATGTCCCAAGCTGGATGATGTGGATTACCGGGACAAGCTCACGCAGATCCTCATGGCCAACGATATTCGGAGTCTGACTGTTACCCGCATGGAGGTGCCCTGCTGCGGCGGGTTGGAAAGCGCCGCTAAGAGTGCTCTTTTGGCCAGCGGAAAACATATCCCCTGGAACGTGGTGACCTTTTCGGCAGATGGGCGTATTTTGGACCGTTGAAATCTGCCGGGAAGCCATCTCAAACCGCCGACGTATTGTCAAAAAATGCGTCGGCGGTTTTTGTTCGGAAAGGCAGAAGAACAACACTTGGTAGAAAAGTTGACAAAACGCACCTAGTTTATTTGCACAAAGAACAATTGCTCCCATCGTTCTCCTTTTGTGTTACCGGCAGGATGAAAGGATTCTGCAAGGTTTTATGCAGGATTTTTGGGTAGAAGCTTCATTTACAAGGTGACGGGGAAGATGCTAGAATAAAATTGTCAGAACGATCGACGAGCCGCAAGAGAAGGCTCGTCTCTGAACATAAAAGGAAATTTCCAGCGAAATGGGTCCCCATTTCCCCTGGGACAAGGAGGAGTCAACGTGGCAAGAAAGCGCAAGACAATGGATGGCAATACCGCGGCAGCCCATGTGGCCTATGCTTTTACAGAGGTCGCAGCGATCTATCCCATCACCCCGTCCTCCGTTATGGCGGAACTGTCGGACAAATGGTCCGCAGAAGGACGGAAGAATATGTTTGGTCAGCCGGTCAAGGTATCGGTCATGCAGTCGGAGGGCGGCGCAGCGGGCGCGGTCCATGGCTCTCTGACCGCAGGCGCACTGACCACCACCTTCACCGCCTCCCAGGGTCTACTGCTGATGATCCCCAACATGTATAAGATCGCCGGCAGCTTGCTGCCCGGCGTGACCCATGTTTCGGCCCGTGCGCTGGCGACCCATGCACTGTCCATCTTCGGAGACCACAGCGATGTGATGTCCTGCCGCTCCACCGGCTACGCCATGCTGTGCAGCAACAACCCCCAGGAGGTCATGGATCTGGGTGCCGTGGCCCATCTGGCGGCCATCGGTGGCCGGGTGCCCTTCCTGCACTTCTTCGACGGCTTCCGCACCTCCCACGAGATCAAGAAAGTGGAGATGTGGGACTATGAGGACCTGAAGGACATGGTGGACATGGACGCCCTGTCCGCGTTCCGCGCCCGTGCTCTGAACCCGGAGCATCCTGTCCTGCGCGGTTCGGCCCAGAATCCTGACATCTTCTTCCAGGTCAACGAGACCCGGAACCAGTATTATGATGCGCTTCCTGACGTGGTGGAGGAGTACATGGGGAAGGTCAACCAGAAGTTGGGGACCAACTATCAGCTCTTCAATTACTACGGTGCGCCTGACGCTGAGACGGTCATGGTCGCCATGGGTTCCATGTGCGACGCCGCTGAGGAAGTGGTAGACTACATGAACGCTAAGGGTGAGAAAGTCGGTCTGGTGAAAGTCCGTCTCTATCGTCCTTTTGCCACGGAACGCTTTGTGGCGGCTCTGCCCGCCACCACCAAGAACGTGGTGGTCATGGACCGCTGTAAGGAACCCTCCTCCATCGGCGAACCGCTCTACCTGGACGTTGTGGCGGCGCTGGCCGGAAGTCCCTTTGCCGGGGCAAAGGTCGTGGGCGGCCGCTATGGCCTGGGCTCTAAGGATACCACTCCCGGCGGTATCCTGGCTGCCTTCCGCAACGGCCAGAGTGAAGACCCTGTCCGTAGCTTTACCATCAACATCACCGATGACGTGACCCATCGCTCCCTGCCCATCCTGGAGGAGCCGGATGTGGCTGACCAGGACACCATCGCCTGTAAGTTCTGGGGCCTGGGCGGTGACGGTACCGTGGGTGCCAACAAAAATTCCATCAAGATCATCGGCGACAACACCAATATGCAGGTCCAAGCTTACTTCCAGTATGATTCGAAGAAGTCCGGCGGTATCACCATCAGCCACCTGCGTTTTGGCAAAAATGAGATCAAAGCCTCTTACTATGTCACAAAGGCCGACTTCGTGGCCTGTCATCTGGCTTCCTATATTGAAAAGTTCGACATCGTCCAGGACATCAAACCCGGTGGCACCTTCCTGCTCAACTGTTCCTGGAACCTCCAGGAGCTGGAGGAACATCTGCCCGCCGCAGCCAAGCGTTACCTGGCTCAGAACAACATCAAGATGTATACCTGCGACGCCACCAACAAGGCCATCGAGCTGGGCATGGGCAACCGCTCCAACACGATTCTCCAGGCCGCCTTCTTCAAGCTGGCCAAGGTCATCCCCGTGGAAGAGGCTGTCCAGCACATGAAGGACGCTATCGTGAAGAGCTATGGCCATAAGGGTATGGATGTCATCATGCGCAACTACAATTCCGTGGATGCTGGCGTGGAAGGCGTGCAGGAGATCCAGATCCCCAGCGGATGGGCCGACGCCCAGGACGAGACGGCAGCACCGGAGATCAAGACCGATCGCCAGGAGCTGGCTCAATACGTCACCGACGTGATGATCCCTGCCAACGCTATGCGCGGCGACGCCATCCCCGTCTCCAAGTTCATGCCCGGCGCGGACGGCACCCTGCCCCAGGGTACGGCTGCCTTTGAGAAACGCGGCATCGCTGTCAAAGTCCCTGCTTGGGACCCCGACAAGTGCGTGCAATGTAATATCTGCTCCTACGTCTGTCCTCATGCCTGTATCCGGCCGATTGTCATGTCTGCCGATGAGGTGGTGGAGGCACCCAAGCAGACCAAGATGCACGATATGCGCGGCAAGGGTTGTGAGATCTATGCTTACACCATGACCGTGTCCACCTTGGACTGCACCGGCTGTGCCTCCTGCGTGGAAGCCTGTCCGGCCAAGACCAAGGCCCTGACCATGGAGCCCCTGGCTACCCAGCTGGACCAGCAGGAGGTCTTCGACTATGGCATGGAGCAGGTCACCCACAAAGAACTGCCCTTCGCTATGGAGACTGTCAAAGGCAGCCAGTTCCAGCAGCCTCTGTTCGAGTTCTCCGGGGCCTGCGCCGGCTGCGGCGAGACGCCTTACGTCAAGCTCGTTACCCAGCTCTTCGGCGACCGGATGTATATTGCAAACGCCACCGGCTGCTCCTCCATCTGGGGCGGCAGCGCCCCCTCCACCCCCTACACAGTGAACAAAGAGGGAAGAGGTCCTGCTTGGGAAAACTCCCTCTTCGAGGACGGCGCCGAGTTTGGCTACGGCATGAACCTGGCCGTGAACGCCCGCCGCACCGCAGCCGCTGACCTGGCCCGTGAGCTGGCGCAGAAGGAAGATACTCCCGCCGCTGTCACCCTCTGCGCCCAGAAGTGGCTCAACCACCGCAAGGAGACGGTCGGCTCCCGCACCACCGGCCAGGCACTTACCGAGGCCCTGGCCAAGGCTCTGTCCTCTGGTGCAGCCAATCAGGAGGAGCTGAAAGCCCTCTATGACATGCGGGATATGTTCGGCCAGAAGTCCGTTTGGGCCTTCGGCGGTGACGGCTGGGCCTATGACATCGGCTACGGCGGCGTGGACCATGTCCTGGCCTCCGGCGAGAACATCAACATCCTGGTTCTGGATACCGAGGTCTACTCCAACACCGGCGGTCAGGCGTCTAAAGCCACCAACACCGGCGCTGTGGCCCAGTTTGCGGCGGCAGGCAAGACCGTGGCCAAGAAAGACTTGGCAGCCATCGCCATGCAGTATAACAACGTCTATGTGGCCCAGGTGGCTATGGGTGCGGATTACAGCCAGACCCTGCGTGCCCTGATCGAGGCCGAGTCCTATCCCGGCACCTCCATCGTCATCGCCTATGCCCCCTGCATCAGCCACGGTATCAAGATCGGCATGAAGAACACCATGCTGGAGATGAGCGCCGCAGTCCAGGCCGGTTACTGGCACCTCTTCCGCTATGATCCCCGCCGCCTGGAGAAGGGTAAGAATCCCTTCCAGCTGGATTCTCCCGAACCCATCATGGACTATCAGGAGTTCCTGTCCGGTGAGGTTCGTTACTCTTCGTTGCAGCTGACCTTCCCTGATCGAGCCAAGGAACTCTTCGCCAAGGCGGAGATCCAGGCCAAGGAGAAGTACCAGCGCTTGCTGGAACTGAGCAAGCCCTGGCCCACCCATAAGCAGGCTTGACCCCCTGCTCCTGATACGCTATCTTATCCTTTTTCCTTAAATCCAGGAAAGCCGGCAGACTCCCGCTTGGGGCTGCCGGTTTTTCCTGCCCAATGCCCATTGACGCAGTGGGAAATTTGTGGGACAATTGGGACAATAACGTGCGGTAGTTTTTCACATTTGAGATGATTTGAAAGAAAGAGGAAGGAACAATCGATCATGTGGAACAGACGAGAAGTCAAAAAGCGGGGCAAAAAAATGTTCCTGCGAAACTGGCTGGCGATGGTCTCCATCTGCTTCCTGCTGGCATTTACCGGTGCAGAGTTTGTTAGCTCCGCCGGCTTCATCCACGATTTTGATGTGGGGGAGATGTTGGGCAACGATCAGGTTTTGACCCAGGAGACAAACGTCTCTAATTGGGACATCCTGATGCACTGGCTGAACATCGACCCGGATGACGACAGTCACCCCGTCATCCAAGCAGCTCAGCAGGATATACAGCCTGCCTTTGACAATTTGACGCAGCCCTTTTCCGCTTTTTTCAATTTATTGTATCGCTCTGACTTCAAGGGCTGGGTCGGCATCTGTCTGGCGGCTATCGGTGTGGCGGTGAGCGTTTGGTTTACGATCGCGGTCATCTGGGTGCTGGTGGTCGGTGCCCGCCGTTTCTTTTTGGAGTGCCGGGTGCGGGATCAGATCGGTCTGCGGGCGCTGCTCTTTCCCTTCCACAGGAGCATCTGGCGAAAGTTGACCCTGGCCATGTTGCTGAAGCATGTGTACTATTTCCTGTGGTCCCTGACCATCGTGGGCCTGCCCATTAAGCACTATTCCTATAAAATGGTGCCCTATTTATTGGCGGAGAATCCGAACCTGAAGCCGCGAGAGGCCATTATGCTCTCCCGACAAATGATGGACGGGCAGAAGTGGCGCTGTTTCGTGATGGATGTGACGATCTATCTGCCCTGGTCTCTGCTGCCTGCTCTGGTTCTGGGTGCTGCAGGCTTTGCGCTGACGGCGGTGACGGGGCAGGAGGCGTTCCGGTTCCTATATTCTGGCATGGTGGTGAGCCTGCTGGATATGTTCTTTGTCAACGGCTATAAGTCCGGTGTGTATACCGAGCTCTATACGATCCTGCGGCAGGAGAAGCTGGATCAGGACCCCGCATGGAACGAAGTCTTTGTGATCCCGGCCTTTGGCGATGCCTCCGCTGAAGGCCCAAAGCCTAAGCGGAAGGACTATCCGCCTCAGGTGGAGAAGGATCCTGTCTTTCATTATATCCATCAGCACCGGCTGGATTACAAGCGCCGCTATGGTGTTTGGCATCTGGTCTTACTCTTCTTTGCGTTTTCCTTTGCGGGCTGGCTGTGGGAGGTAGGCATCCATATTGTGACCCAGGGCATTTTTGTCAATCGGGGAACGATGTATGGCCCGTGGCTGCCGATCTATGGATGCGGGGCTGTTTTGGTCTTGTTGCTTCTGCGGAAGGTCTTTAAGAACCCGCCGTTGACATTCGTTGTTTCCATGGTCGTCTGTTCTATCATTGAGTATTTTGCCAGCTGGTATCTCGAAAAAGCTCACGGTATCCGCTGGTGGGATTACAGTGGTTACTTTATGAATCTCAACGGCCGCATTTGCCTGGAAGGGGCCGTTGTCTTTGGTCTGGCCTGTTGCCTGGTGGTCTACTTCGTGGGGCCGCTGCTGGGGGAGCTGATCGACAAAATGCCTCCGCAGCGGCGCATGGCACTGAGTTTGGTTCTGGCGGCCCTTTTCTTGATCGATGGAGCTTATTCCAGTAAGCATCCCAACGCTGGTAAGGGTATCACGGACTATGACAACTGGAAACAGGAGGAGATGACAGCGCTGCCGCCTGAACAAACAGAGGACTTGCTACCGATCCTAAAAGAGTAAAATGACGTCCCCCATCCGAAGAAGTGTTTCGGGTGGGGGACGGTTTCTGTTCTGGGGCAGGGGATTTATTTTTTTTGGTCGAGCAGTTTGTTCAGCTCTTCCATAAAAGTGTTGATGTCTTTGAATTGGCGGTAAACCGAAGCGAAGCGGACATAAGCTACTTCGTCTAAGGCCTTGAGCTTGTCCATGACCAGTTCGCCGATCTGGGTGCTGGAGATCTCGCCTCCGAGCTCATTTTGCAGCTCTCGCTCGATGTCATCTGCGGCTTTTTCCAGCAGGGAAAGGGAGACGGAGCGTTTTTCGCAGGCCTTGAGCATACTGGACAAGAGTTTGCTACGGTCGAAGCTCTGGCGCATCCCGTTTTTCTTGATGACGACCATGGGCAGCATCTCCACGGTTTCATAGGTCGTGAAGCGGCTGTGACACTGCAAACACTCCCGGCGGCGGCGGATGCTGGTGCCGTCGTTGGCGGGGCGAGAGTCAATGACCTTGCTGTCAAGGGTAGAACAGAATGGGCACTTCATAGGGCTGTGACCTCCTCAAATCATTAAAGTACAGTATACCACGAATTGTCGAACCGGTGCAATGGTTTTCTGATCAGGAGGTCTGCTGGCTTTGGATTTTTTTTCGCCAACACCGGTGGCACATGGCGACATAGCTGTCGTTACCGCCCAGGAAGACCTGGCTTCCCTGGGTGAGGACGTTCCCTTGGGGATCTAACCGGGCGTTGACTGTGGCCTTGGCTCCGCAGGAGCAGATGGTCTTGATCTCCGTGATGGAATCCGCCAGCTCCATGAGCCGCTGAGAACCGGGGAAGAGGTGGGTCAAAAAGTCGGTCCGCAGGCCGAAGCAAAGGACGGGAATGTCCGCCTCATCCACGATCTGCCGCAGTTGGTCGATCTGCTGAGGGGTCAGAAACTGGGCTTCGTCAGCGATGATGACGTCTTTGTGCCCGGCGACCTGATAGCGGGAGAGAAGATCATCCTCTGGGGCTATGACATCGGCCTCCCGGAACAGACCTACTCGGCTCTTGACGACGTTGGCCCCGTCCCGGTCGTCGATACTGGGTTTAATGAGCCAGACGGTCATCCCCCGCTCCTCGTAGTTAAACTGGGTGATGAGGGCCTGAGCGGATTTGGAGCTGCCCATTGCGCCGTATTTGAAGTAAAGCTTTGCCATAGTGATCTCTCCTGCCTGGTCGATGGTGTTCGACGAAGTCTTTGCATATCTTGGCCTATGATAGCACATTCGGCAGGGGATTGCAATTTTCTCTTCTGGGTGTGTCGAAGGGTTTTTCTCGTCATTTCGCTCAAAAACAGGAGGAAATGGAAAAGTCCTCTTGAAGGATGCGACGAGTGATGCTATAATTTCAGACGAGGTGTGCGCCAGCACACCGGCAAGCTACCCCCGAACACAAATGAATGGAGGAAATGAAAAGAATGAAAAAGATTCTTGCACTTCTCATGGCCTCGGTGATGGTTCTGGCTTTGGCCGCCTGCGGCGGCGGGCAGACCACCGACACTGGATCCACGGATGCAAACACCGACGGCCAAACTGATGCCAGCAACACGGAGAACGACACCAACACCGAGGCAGCAGCAGATGCTATCTCCGACACCATGACCTCTTCCGACGGTAAGTATGAGGTCGCCTTCGTCACTGATGTGGGCCAGCTGAAGGACAAGTCCTTCAACCAGGGCACCTGGAACGGCGTGAAGCTCTACGCCAGCCAGAACGACAAGTCCTACAAGTATTATCAGCCCGCCAACGGCAACCAGGCTACGGACGACGACCGTTTCGAGGCCATGAAGGCCGCCGTGGACGGTGGTGCTAACGTGGTCGTCTGCGCCGGCTTCCTTCAGGAAGCTGCCCTGACCAAGGCTGCCATCGCTTACCCCGACGTGGACTTTGTCTTTGTCGACGGCTATGCTCTCAACGGCGAGGACGGCCAGCCTCTGGCCAACGTTGCCGGCGTCTCCTATAAGGAAGAGCAGGCTGGTTACTTCGCCGGTTACGCTGCCGTTATGGAAGGTTACACCAAGCTGGGATTCTCCGGCGGCGGTGGCGGCACCAATCCTGCTTGCTGCCGTTATGGCTATGGCTACGTCCAGGGCGCCAACGCAGCGGCTGCCGAGAAAAACGCCAACGTCGAGATGAACTACTCCTGGGAGTACGGCTCCAGCTTCGCCGCTTCCCCTGAGCTGCAGACCATGGCCAACGGCTGGTACCAGAGCGGCACCGAGATCATCTTCGCCTGCGGCGGTTCTATGTTCCAGTCTATCGCAGCTGCCGCCTCCGCCAACGATGGCGCTGTCATCGGCGTGGACGTGGACCAGTCTTCTCAGTCCGATACCGTTGTCACCTCTGCCATGAAGGGCCTGGCTGACTCCGTCCAGTGGGCTCTGGAGAAGGTCTATGGCGACACCTTCTCGGAGATCGGTGGCCAGGTCACCTCTCTGGGCGTCGAGGAAGGCGCTGTGGGCCTGCCCACCGACACTTGGAGCCTGGCTAACTTCTCTGTGGAGGATTACAACGCCCTGTACGAGAAGGTCAAGAATGGCGAGGTCAAAGTCGACAACAACTATGAGAACCTGGAACAGCAGTATTCCAACCTGACGCTGAAGATCAGCTGATCGGAAAATTTTTAATACGCTCAACGATGAGACGAGGGGGAAGGCATTGCCTTCCCCCTCTCTGTTGTATCCAAACCTATCCTTGCTTTTATTTCAATCCACAGTTGTTCAAAACAACTGACTTTCTTAGCATATCACGAGTGAGTTTTAGTGTCAATAACGAAAATTAACCTTTCCTTACTTTTGAAGTTGTAAAAGTGGCTAGTATATGATATTCTTATGAAAAAGGGAGGACAATAATGCATGACAATAGAATAAAGGCTCACATTCGGAAGGGCGATAACGGCGAGGAGATTCAGAAATTACTTGAGCATCTGGAACAAGCTGCGATTTACGCATCCGACGCACTACAGAGGAAATACTTCCAGGCGTGTGTTCAGTTGATCGCGCTTATTCATGACATGGGTAAGGCAACAGTGGATTATCAGAGGTATCTCAAGAAAGCGGCTGACGGAGAAAAGGTGGTTCGCGGTTCTGTGAATCATACTTTTGCTGCGGTCCGCTGGATTTTGGAACGCTACAAGGATACCAAACGATGGGGCAGATACGCTTCGTTCACCGCTGATCTGCTGGCTTATGCTTCTGGTGCACACCATGGTTTGTTCGACTGCGTCGATCCAAATCATCGATCTGGTTTTCAGAATCGCCTGGAGAAGGAGGGAATCTCCTATGAGGAGGCTGTCAAAAACTTTTTTTCAGAGTGCATGACGGAAGAAACCCTAGACGAGCTCTTTGCAGAAGCAGTAAAAGAAGTAGAAACCGCCATCGGCTGTATTGCACCGCAGGCAAAAATAGAAGAGGAATTCTTTTTCCTCTTGGGCCTTTTGGGGAGATTGCTCCTCTCTGCCGTTGTGGAAGGGGATCGGCGGGATACGGCAGAGTTTATGAACGACCTGTCGTTTCCGAAATTTCGTAGCCAGGATACACTGACTATACTTTGGACAGAGCTGTCAGAGCGAGCAGACAGCAAATTGGATGCCCTAGAACAGGAGAACCCCATTCAAAAGGCACGCCGCATCATTTCCTGGCAATGCAGAGAGATGGCGAAGAAGGGTGGAGGTGTGTACCGCCTGAATGTACCAACAGGTGCAGGAAAGACATTGAGTTCTTTGCGCTTTGCATTGCATCATGCGAAAGAATGGGGGAAATCTCGCATCATCTTTACCTCTCCTCTTTTGTCGATCCTGGATCAGAATGCAAAAGAAATTCGGAAGTATGTGGAGCGTAACGACTTGATTTTGGAACATCATTCCAATGTAGTACGCCCGCAGAAAAGCGGCAAAGAGGACGAATTGGATGAGATGGAGCTACTGATGGAAACATGGGATGTTCCCATCATCCTCACGACCCTAGTGCAGTTTTTGAACACGTTGTTTGACGGCAGCATGAGCAGCATTCGCCGCTTCCATGCGCTCTGTGACAGCGTGATCGTCATTGATGAGGTGCAGACGGTACCGGAAAAACTATTGAGCATGTTCAATTTGGCCGTGGATTTTTTGACAAGCATCTGCGGCGCAACGGTCGTTCTGTGTTCAGCCACACAGCCCTGTCTGGAAGAGTTGGAACACCCCATCTATGTACCCATTCGAGACATGGTGCCCTATGACCCTGCGCTGTGGGAGACATTTCAACGGACAAAATTGGTCGATTCTGGAAAATATGAATTAGAAGATATTCCTGTGTTTGCCATGGATATCCTGGCGGAAGCGGACAGCCTGTTGATCATCTGCAACACAAAGACCGAAGCTCAGAAGATTTATCTGGCTATCCCGGAAGATCAGTGTCTGAAATTCCATCTTTCAGCGGCGATGTGTGCAACCCATCGAATCGAGACGATAGACCGTTTGAACGCAACCTTGAAAGATACGGAGCGAACAGAAAAGGTCGTCTGTGTTTCTACACAGGTGATCGAAGCGGGCGTGGATATTTCCTTTGCCCGCGTTATTCGTCTGACGGCCGGCATGGACAACATTGTGCAGGCCGCCGGGCGGTGTAATCGTCACGGGGAAAGTAAAGAACCAGTACCAGTCTATGTCATCACTTGTCAGCGAGAGGAACTAAAACACTTGCCCGAAATCAGAAGGGCAAAGGAAGCGGCATGTGCGCTGCTTCAGACGTTTCAAAAACACCCGGAACGATTCAATCATGATTTATTCTCTGATGCGGCGATCCAGCAATATTACCGGTCTCTTTATGCGAAGGAGGATGAGGAGAAAGTTAGTCGCCAAAATGGCCTTGTGCAGGTGGACGGAGTGATAACGAGCTTGTTTTCTCTTCTGTCTACGAATAAAGATTTTGTGGATGCTGCATTCGGTACAGAATGCGAACAATATACTCTGTGGCAGGCATTCAGGACAGCTGGAAAGAACTTTTCTGTATTTGAAGAGAATACAGTAGATGTCTTAGTTCCTTATGGGGAGGGAAAAGATCTGGTCCTCGAATTGGGCAGCTTGCTTCTGCCCTATGATCTTGGAGAAATCAAACAAGTGTTAGAGCGGGTCAAGCGCTATACTGTTTCACTGTATGAATGGCAAAGAAAAATATTGGATCAGGAGGGGGCCTTGATGCCCTTGGCTGGTGGCAGTATCCTGACGCTTCTCGACGGACATTACGATGCAGAGACAGGACTCAGCATAGAGCAGGGAACAACAGAGACTCTAATCTATTAAGGGGGGATTTTATGCTGAAACCGAAACATCCAAATATTGTGGACTTTCTTGTGACGGGGGACTATGCTCTTTACTCCGATCCGCTGATGCGGGTCGGGGGAGAGAAATGCAGCTATCAGGTGCCGACCTATGAGGCATTGAAGGGAATCTTGTATTCGGTCTACTGGAAACCTACGCTGGTGTGGTATATTGATGCGGTCCGTATCTTGAACCCGATCCAGACAGAAGTGAAGGGAATCCGCCCGATCAAATACCACGGTGGAAATGACCTTTCTTACTATACCTATCTCAAGCATTGCGCCTATCAGGTCCGTGCTCACTTTGAGTGGAATAGCAATCGGCCGGAACTGGAAGGGGATCGAAACGAGAACAAGCACCACAACATTGCGCTCCGCATGATTCGCAAGGGTGGTCGGAGAGATATTTTTCTGGGGACCCGGGAATGCCAGGGCTATGTAGAGCCTTGTGTGTTCGGTGAAGGACAGGGTGCTTATGACGAGATAGCAGAGCTGAGCTTTGGCCTGATGTATCATGGCTTGACCTATGCGGATGAAGCCTATTCGGAGGAGACAGCAAATCATATGACCGCGAATTTCTGGTACCCAGTGATGCGGCGAGGGATCATTGAATTTCTTCGTCCGGAGGAATGCCCACTTCATAAGACCTTGCGGGAGATGGAGATGAAGCCGTTTGGGGCAGCACAGAATAATTTCTCCGGCCTGAGGGAATTTGGGGAGGTAGAGTGATGGGACTGCTTCAAAAAGCGGTGGAGACCTATGAGGCCCACACTGATTTTGTTGGTGTAGCGCGGGATGGCCATCAGCCGATCGCACCGGTCTCCCATATTATTACGAACGCAAGTTTTGAGATCGCGCTGGATATGCAAGGGGAACTGAAGGGAATCGAAGAGGTAGCCAAGGAAGAGGCTAAGACGGTGATCCCGGCAACAGAGGAATCTGCGGGGCGCACAAGCGCCCCTTGTCCACATCCGCTGTGCGAGCAGGTTGGGTATCTCTCCGGGGAAAATCCAAAAAAATTTACGATGTATGTGGATCAGTTACAGGCGTGGGCAGATTCCCAATTTTCCCATCCGATGCTTTGTCCCATCCTGACGTATGTCAAGAAAAAAACATTGCTGCAAGATTTGGCTGCGTATCACATCGAAAAGCCGGGTGAGAAACAGCTGATCCGTTGGAAGGTGCTTGGAGACAATGTAGCTATCTTGTCGTCCTGGAAAGAGAGATCCTTGTTCCAGTCCTTTATCCAATGGTATAATAGCGTACGTGTGCGGCCCAACGATGAGAAAACACTATGTATGATTTCGGGAGAAACGATCGTTCCCGCCAGACAGCACCCGAAGGGTATCATCCCCATGAACGGAAACGCGAAGCTGATCTCAGCCAATGATACGAGTAACTTTACTTATCGAGGTCGCTTTACCGATGATCAGCAAGCGGCGACGATCAGCTACGAAGCCTCTCAAAAAGCGCACAATGCGCTGCGTTGGCTGGCAGTGGAGCAGGGTGCGCGGATCGTATTTGGCGGACGCACATTTTTGTGCTGGAATCCACAAGGGAAACAAACCTGCAGTGTGATCTTGCCGGATTTTCAGAAGTTCTGGAAAAAGCCGGTGACGGAACCAACGCAATACAAGGCAGAGCTGCAAAAAACACTGGAGGGTTGGTGTGACCGACTGCCGGACAATAGCGGCGGGGTCATCATCGCGGCCTTTGATGCAGCGACGACGGGCCGTTTGGCTCTGACATATTATCGTGAGCTGAGGGAATCTGACTTTTTACAGCGTTTGCACGACTGGGATGAGACTTGCTGCTGGTGGGCCTGGAACCCGGAGACCAGACGGGATAATGCGATACAGTCTCCACCACTGTGGCATATCGTCAACTGTGCGTTTGGTACACAGCGGGAAGAAAAGGGAAAAGTCAGACTTGTCACAGATGACAGACTGATGAAGCAGCAGCTCCAGCGCTTGCTGTCTTGCCGGGTAGACCGCGCCAAGTTCCCGTTGGATCTAAAAAAAGCAATCGTGGACCGTGCATCGATGCCACTGGGGTATGATCCTATGATCCGAAAGGGGATGCTCATGGTAGCCTGCGCGGTCGTTCGGAAGTATCATTATGATAGGAACAAGGAGGAATTGAGTATGACCTTGGAGGAAAAGCGAGCAGACAGAAGCTATCAGTTCGGGCGCTTATTGGCAGTTCTAGAAAAGGTGGAACGGGATACTTATCGTGAGGACGAGACCCGAGAGCCGAATGCGATCCGGTTGCAGTCACGCTATTTCCGCCGTCCGCTCCACACGGCCAATCTTATTGAGAGGCAACTGGAAAGCGCCTATTTTCCGCGCATGAAAAACCCTAGTGCCCGGATATGGTACCGGAATTTGATTGGGGAGATCATGGAAAATCTCGATGGCTTTTCCAGGGCTGAGCTGGAAAAGCCGCTGGAGGATACCTATTTGCTCGGCTATTACCTTCAGCGCAGTGAGCTATATCGTTCAAAAAAACAGATGGATCAACAGGAGGAGAATAGATCATGAGTGTATTGCAGCATAAGATCGACTTCGTCGCATTGCTTTCTGTGACGAACGCCAACAGTAACGGGGATCCTCTGGATGGAAACCGTCCCAGGACAGATAATGATGGGTATGGGGAAATCTCTGATGTGTGCATTAAGCGTAAGATCAGAAACCGGATGCAAGACTTAGGACAGGAAATTTTTGTCCAATCAGAGGACCGCTGTGATGACGGTTTCGGAAGCCTGAGCGAGCGGGCTTCTGCAGCCCTGAAAGGAATCAAGGACCGCAAAATCTATACAGAGACAGCCTGTGCCAAATGGCTGGATGTCCGTTCCTTCGGCCAGGTATTTGCGTTCAAGGATACCAAGGGATTTTCAGCTGGCGTGCGTGGACCGGTGTCGATTCATCAGGCGGTGAGCATTTCACCGGTGGAGATCGGCAGTCAGCAGATCACGAAGAGTGTCAATGGTGAAAAAAATGAGAAGGGCGATGCTAGAACCTCCGACACGATGGGTATGAAGCATTTTGTCCGGTTCGGTCTGTACAAATTGAAGGGCTCGATCAATGTTCAGTTGGCAGAAAAGACCGGCTTTAGCGAGGAGGATGCAGAAATCGTCAAGGAGTGCATTCGCACTCTGTTCGTCAACGACGCTTCTTCGGCGCGACCGGATGGCTCCATGGAAGTGGTCAAGCTCTACTGGTGGAAGCATAACTGTAAAGACGGCCAGTATTCCACAGCAAAGGTCCACCGTTCTCTGGTCGTGACCCAAAAGGAGGAAAATGGCGTTCCGAGCTGTGTAGAAGACTACACAATTACATTACAGCCCCTGGAAGGCTTGGACGTGGAAGTGATTGATGGTGTATAACGAGGAAGATTTTCTTCAGCTCTCTGGCTTACAGCACTTCAAATTCTGCCGCCGCCAATGGGCGCTGATCCATCTGGAAAACCAGTGGGTCGAAAACGGGAGGACGATGGATGGCCAGCTGCTCCACGAACGCGCACATGACGGCAGTCTCCGGGAAAAACGGGGCGATCTGCTCATCACCAGAGATATGCGAGTCTTTTCCGCTAAGCTGGGGTGCAGCGGAGCTTGCGATGTGGTGGAGTTTCGGCGGTCTGAGAGCGGGATCGCCCTGCACGGGCAGGAGGGACTGTATCAGCCATTCCCAGTGGAGTATAAGCGGGGTAAAAAACGAGGCGACACAGCCAATGCACTTCAGCTTTGTGGCCAGGCTATGTGTCTGGAAGAGATGCTGTGCTGTGACATCCCACAGGGGGCGCTTTATCACGGCGGGACCAAGAGAAGAGAAGTGGTAGACCTGACCCCAGCCCTGCGCCAGGAGGTCAGGGAGTGCCTGGAAGAAATGCACCAGCTGGCAAGCAGGGGATATACCCCAAAGGTGAAGCCAACCAAGTCCTGTAACGCTTGTTCTCTCAAGGAGATCTGCTTGCCAAAGTTATCCAAGACCCCTACGGTCCAGGTGTACTTGCGTGCCAGATTGGAGGAGGAAGCATGAGACATCTGCTCAACACGCTGTTCATCACATCAGAGGATGCCTATCTCTCTTTGGAAGGCGAGAATGTGTTGGTGAACCGAGAGAAAATCGTGGTTGCCCGGTTTCCACTCCACACACTGTCCGGCATCCTTAGCTTTTCCTATGCCGGGGCCAGCCCTGCACTGATGGGTGCTTGCGCCAAACGGGACATCAACCTGGCGTTTTGTTCTCCCAGAGGAAAGTTTTTGGCTCGGACAGCAGGGATCACCGGTGGCAATGTGCTGCTTCGTCGGCAGCAATATCGGGTGGCAGATGATGAAACGCAAAGCTGTCAGATCGCCCGCAGCATGATCTTTGGAAAACTCTACAATGCTCGTTGGAGTCTAGAACGGACTCGGCGAGACCATAAATTACGCATCGACGAAGCGGCGTTTCAATCGGCATCTGCGACCATCAAAGAATTACAGCCTGCCGTACTGGAAACGACAAGTCTGGATTCCCTGCGCGGCTTAGAGGGAGTGGGTGCTACGGCCTACTTTTCTGTCTTTGATCACATGATCCTGCGGGAAAAAGATAGCTTTTTCTTCCACGGCCGGAACCGGCGGCCACCGCTGGACAATGTGAATGCGCTCTTATCTTTTGTTTACAGTTTGCTGACCAATGATTGTGCTTCAGCGCTGGAAAGCGTTGGCCTAGATTCCTATGTCGGTTTTCTGCACCGGGATCGTCCAGGGCGCACTTCGCTGGCTCTGGATCTAATGGAGGAGCTTCGCCCTTGTCTGGCTGACCGATTTGTACTGACTTGTATCAACAATAAAATCGCCAACGGCGCGGATTTTCACCAAGAAGAAAGTGGCGCTGTGCGTCTGAGTGACGAGGGACGAAAGAAAATTCTGGCAAGCTGGCAGGAGAGAAAGAAGGATACGCTTACACATCCATACCTGGGAGAGAAGATTCCGTGGGGCCTGGTTCCCTATCTGCAAGCTCTTCTACTGGCCCGTTACCTGCGTGACGATCTGGACGGGTATCCGCCCTTCCTCTGGAAATAAGCACAAAATGCAAAGAAATGTGAGGGATGCAGCGTGATGGTTTTGATCACCTATGATGTCAACACAGAAGATGCCGCCGGCCGCAAGCGCTTGCGGAAGATTGCCAAGGAATGTGTCAACTACGGCCAGCGGGTCCAAAATTCTGTCTTTGAATGCCTTCTGGATGCGGCTCAAAACAAGCTCCTACAACATAAGTTGCGCGGAATCATGGACGAGAACAAGGACAGCTTGCGTTTTTACTATCTGGGCAACCACTACCAGACAAAAATTGAACACTTTGGTGTCAAAGAAAGTTATGAGCCAGAAGGCCTCCTCATGATTTGACTGTGCGAAGTAGAAGTGAGCATACTTTCCTGGAGGTGTTCGCACCAACAATAGGGAGACATTTTCGGGAAAGTGTGTTAGTATTAAGTCGTATCAAAACTTTCTGCTTAAAAGTTTTGGTAATATTATCTCCTAGCGCAAAAGTTTACAAAGAATTTTTGTGAGCTTTTGCTGTCCCTCCCCACACGGGGAGGGTGGATTGAAATATTCGCGGCACTTTTGGCCGCGTGTGGGTCAACGGGTCCCTCCCCACACGGGGAGGGTGGATTGAAATTACCATGGTTACAGCTTGGAGGGTAACAACTCTGGTCCCTCCCCACACGGGGAGGGTGGATTGAAATGGCGCAAAATCAAACGTCAGGCTGCACGGGTTAGTCCCTCCCCACACGGGGAGGGTGGATTGAAATATGTCCCAGATCATGCTCACCGGGGCATCCTGCGGGTCCCTCCCCACACGGGGAGGGTGGATTGAAATGCCTGCTGGTACAGCTCCAGGCTCCAGGGCAGACCGTCCCTCCCCACACGGGGAGGGTGGATTGAAATACTCATTTTTCGCACGGCTCCATTTCGTGGCACTGTCCCTCCCCACACGGGGAGGGTGGATTGAAATTTGCACCTGCTGGGCCTGCTCTTCCAGCTCGCGGGAGTCCCTCCCCACACGGGGAGGGTGGATTGAAATAACAGCTGGAGCTTGTACAGCTACAACATCACCGTCCCTCCCCACACGGGGAGGGTGGATTGAAATAAGTCGGCGCAGGCCAAACGCTGGAAGGCCCTGAAAGTCCCTCCCCACACGGGGAGGGTGGATTGAAATACAGCCCTGGTGGACGAACTCAGAAGCCGCAGTTGTCCCTCCCCACACGGGGAGGGTGGATTGAAATACTGGTGTTTGCATACTCTCGCACGGACGCAATGGTCCCTCCCCACACGGGGAGGGTGGATTGAAATACTGGACGTTGGAGAAAATCGCCCCGCTGTACGAGTCCCTCCCCACACGGGGAGGGTGGATTGAAACTGAGATGTTATCGACACGTAACACCTATAAAATTGTTATATTAAATGAATACATATGTAGTGTTTACATTAATAGTCAAGCGATATCATCTAGAAATGCAATGATCCCCTCCACAGAACTTAAACTACGGAGGGGATCATATTATTTATAAATATATAAGATGTTACTCCCATTCAATTGTCGCAGGGGGCTTAGAAGTAATATCATAGCAGATCCGGTTAATCCCCGGAACCTCGTTGACAATGCGGACAGAGATCTTATCCAGCACGTCATAGGGGATGCGAGCCCAGTCTGCTGTCATAAAGTCGGCGGTGGTCACGGCACGCAGGGCCAGGGTGTAGTCGTAAGTCCGGCCGTCGCCCATAACGCCGACGCTGCGGGTGTTGGTCAGAACGGCAAAATACTGGTTCAGGTTCTTATCCTCACCGGCCTTGGCAATCTCATCCCGGAAAATGTAGTCAGCCAGACGCAGAGTATCGGCTTTCTCCTTGGTGATGCAGCCGATGATCCGAATGGCCAGGCCAGGGCCGGGGAAGGGCTGGCGGGAGACCAGATACTCTGGCAGACCCAGCTCACGGCCCAGCTCACGGACCTCGTCCTTAAAGAGCATCCGCAGGGGCTCCAGGATCTCCTTGAAGTCCACGAAATCCGGCAGACCGCCCACGTTGTGGTGGCTTTTGATCACGGCGGCATCACCAGCACCAGACTCGATCACGTCGGGGTAGATGGTGCCCTGGGCCAGGAAGTCCACGGCGCCGATTTTTTTGGACTCCTCCTCAAAGACTCGGATGAACTCTTCGCCGATGATCTTCCGCTTGGATTCGGGGTCGTCCACGCCGTCCAACTTGCCCAGGAAGCGGGCTTCTGCATCCACGCGGATGAATTGGATGTCCCACTTAGAGAACGCCTGCTCCACTTCGTCACCCTCGTTCAGGCGCATCAGGCCGTGGTCCACGAAGACGCAGGTAAGCTGACTGCCTACCGCCTCGGCCAGTAGAGCCGCAGCGACGGAGGAGTCCACACCGCCAGACAGAGCCAGCAGGACCTTACCGTCTCCGACCTTTTCCCGAATGGAGGCGATGGCTGTGCGGCAATAGTCTCCCATGGTCCAGTCGCCCTTAGCGTGGCAGACGGCATAGAGGAAGTTGCGGATCATACCCAGGCCGTTTTCCGTGTGGTTGACCTCTGGATGATACTGCACGCCGTAGAAACCGCGGACTTCATCAGCAATGGCAGCGTTGGGGCACATGTCCGTGTGCCCCACCAGGGCGAAACCGTCGGGCACTTTGGCCATGTAGTCCCCGTGACTCATCCAGGAGATGCCCTGCTCCGGCAGGTCCTGGAAGAGGCGGCAGGAGGTATCGTAGTAGGTGACGGTCTTTCCGTACTCGCGGGCGGTGTCTTCCTGGGCGGGGGTGACGAGACCGCCCAGGTTATGGGCCATCAGCTGGCAACCATAGCAGATACCCAGAATGGGCACACCCCAGGTGAAGATCTCAGGGTCGACCTGGGGGGAGGTGTCCAGATAGACGCTGTTGGGCCCACCGGTGAAAATAATGCCGATGGGATTCATGGCTTTCAACTCCGCCAAGGGGGTGGTGTAGGGCTTTACCTCGCAGTAAACGCCGCATTCCCGCACCCGGCGGGCGATGAGCTGGTTGTACTGGCCGCCGAAGTCCAGCACGAGGACAAGTTCATGGTTCATGAAAGACCATCCTTTCTCTCAGTTCCTGATTATGCGGAAGCATCTTTGTGTTCGATCAGCAGGAAATTTTATATCACTTTATTGTACCGCGCACTGCGCAGAAAAACAAGTCTTGACGGGGGTTCTTTTTGGATTTTGCCTGTTTCCTGGCTTTTTAGAATAATCTGCCTGGACCAGTGGGATGCTATCTCCAAAAAGGAGGGGAGTACCCATGCTCATTGCGGTCATCCGCACCATCATCCTCTATCTGCTCATTATTTTGGGAGTCCGACTGCTGGGAAAGCGGCAGATTGGGGAATTAGAACCATCGGAACTGGTCCTATCCCTCATCATCGCAGACCTGGCAGCGGTGCCCATGCAGGACTTCGGTATCCCGCTGCTCATGGGGATCATCCCCATTTTAACGCTGCTATGCCTATCTGCCATCTTATCTGTTCTGACGGAGAAAAATATCCGTTTTCGAGCTTTGCTATGCAGCCGCCCCAGCATCGTCATTCAGGATGGAAAAGTTTTGCCCAAAGAGATGGAGAAAAACCACTTTACCATAGATGAACTGATGGAAGAACTGCGTATGGCCGGAGTGACCGATTTGGCAACGGTCAAATACGCTGTGTTGGAAACGACGGGGCGCATCTCCGTCCTGCCCTATGCGGGGGAATGCCCCCCAACGGGCAAAGATCTTGGCCTAAAAAGACAGGAAAAAGGCCTGCCGCTGATTATCATCAGCGACGGGCACATTTTGACCCATAATCTCACTGCTCGAAATCTCTCCCAAGGCTGGCTGGAAGATCAGCTTCACAGCCGGGGGATTCAGAGCGTTGAGCAGATCTACCTTATGACGGTGGACGAGATGGAGGGCGTCTACCTGATCCAAAAGGAGGCGAAGGTGTGAGACAGCTTTGGATCTCTGTGGGAATTTTAGTTGTTATGGTCGCGCTCCTATTCTGGAACGTGGCCAAAGTTGATCAGCTCACCCAGCCTATGCTGAAAGAACTCTCCCAAGCCACCACCGCAGCGCAGGGGGACGATTGGTCTAAGGCGGAAGTTTTGACACAGCAGATACAAGTCCACTGGGAGAAGGGGATGCACCACCTTCGATTCGTCCAAATGCATGACGCCATCGACGAAGTGACCCTGTTGCTCCGGGAGGCCCAGGGCTATTTGCAGGATCGGAAAACCGGAGAATATCTCTCGGTTTTGGGCAAACTCACCGGTAAGTTAGAGGCGATCCAGGAGCAGGAGCGCGTCTCCGCCGAGAATCTGTTTTAGGGAACTTACCCACCGAGCAGCTCCCACAGCACCTTGATGAAAAAGATGCATAGGACGACGATCATCAACGGTTTTACAGCCTTAGCCCCACCCTTATCAAAGCATCGGGTGCCAATATAATTCCCCAAAATACTGAAACACCCTGCCACCAGCCCCAACAGAAGAAGAACTTTCCCATTCAGGAAAAAGACCACCAGGGCTGAAAGATTTGTCGTCAAGTTGATGACCTTGGCAATGCCGTTGGCAGAGGCAAGGGTCAGGTGTGCCAGCCCCGTCAGCATCAGGATCAAAAATGTCCCCGTGCCGGGGCCATAAAATCCGTCATATAATCCAATGACCAGGGCTACTCCCATGGCAATGGCGATTGTTTTCGAGGAAGAAAACGCGGGGCGTTCTGCATCCAGTGCTTTTCCGCGGAGAAGGTAACATCCCGTCAGCGGCAGCACCACCAACATGATGACCCGAAACGCTGCATCCGGAATGAGCAGCGCCAGACGTGCCCCTGTGGTCGAGCCGACCAAGGCGCACACGGCACAGAAAAGCGCCAATTTCCAGTGGATATATCCGCTGCGAGCAAAGCGCCAGGTGGCCAATGTGGTTCCCATACCAGAGCTGAGTTTATTGGTCCCAATGGCGTAGTGAACCGGTAGGCCGGAGATGAGGTAGGCGGGCAGGGAGATGAGACCGCCTCCTCCAGCCATTGCGTCCACCAATCCGGCCAGAAAAACCAGAGGGCAGACGATCAAAAATTGCAGGGCAGTAAGTTCCATGTTGTCTTGGTTCATCCTCTCATGTTTCTCTGGGGCTTTAGTATGCTCTTTTTTTGTGAATTTTGCAAATTTTTCTGAAAAAGAAGTTTTCTTTGGGATTTCCTAGTGGTATAATAGAAAAAATTGGCCGATTCAGCGTTTGGCTGGACGGCTGAGAGACTAGGGAGGAACACCAACTATGAAAACTCTGTATAATGGAAAAACCAAGACCGTCCTGCTGGACGAAGCCACTGGTATCGTGAACCTGTTCTTTAAGGACTCCGCCACCGGCGAGAACGGCGTTTTTGACCCCGGCTCCAATAGCGTTGGCGGCAGCGTTGAGGGTAAGGGCAAGATCGGTCTGAAGATCTCCAAGCACTTCTTCGAGCTGATGGAGAAGAACGGCATTCCCACCCACTACTTAGGCTCCGACGTGGAGCAGGGTCTTATGCAGGTCCGCAAGCTGACCGTACCCAAGCTGGAGTTCGTGTTGCGTTACTTCACTGCCGGTTCCATGTGCCGCCGCTTTACTCTGCCTGAGGGCATCGTGTTCGATCCCCCTTACTCCGAAGTTACTTTGAAGGACGACGAGCAGGGCGATCCCCTCATCACTGAGCGTCTGTGCATCATGAAGGACATGCTCAAGCCCGGTCAGTATGACGAGGCCCTGGGTATCCTGGTCAAGGTCGGCGAAGTCCTGAAACAGGAGCTGGCCACCATGGGCCTGACCCTCATCGACTTCAAAATCGAGGTCGGCTATGACGAGGACGGAAAGATGTACGTTGTGGACGAGATCACCCCCGACATCTGGCGCGTGCGCGACGAGCAGGGCAACATCCCCAACCAGATCGACTGTGCCAAGCTGATCCTGGATAAGATTTGATATTTCATTTCAAACAGATCAACATAGGGAAAATAAGAAGACTCTGCTGTAGCTCCGTTTTGGGCTTGGCAGAGTCTTTTTCTGAGAAAAAACCCAATTCTACCTCTGAGGGGTGTTCTCCTGCGTGAAAAAAGAGTAAACTCAACGCAAGCAAGGAGGTAATGCTATGGATCTGATCAAAATTGGAACGTACATCGCCGGGAAAAGAAAAGCCCTCGGAATGACACAAAAACAGCTGGCAGAACAGCTTGGCATGAGCGATAAGTCGGTGTCCAAGTGGGAGCGCGGAGTTTCCCATAGTTAAAGATACCACACCAAATATGATGAACCCACGCTTAT
>OGCO01000475.1_pt1 | contig 67843 bp, 54 predicted proteins | sample 1570171 | NCBI WGS metagenome assembly OGCO01 (sample SAMEA4370583, study PRJEB24528) | human gut metagenome
ACCACAAAAGCAAAATGCCCGTAGAGCCGATAAAATAAGGCTTTGCGGACATTTAGGAAGATATAAAAAGATAGTCAAAAAGACATATATAATTTATGTTACATTTTATATTTTTAAGGAGATATTTGTATGAATAGATTTACTGATCGTCAGAAAAAAATAATTAAGGAAATACATAATTCCAATACTTTCATTACAGGTAAATCTCTAAGTCTGATTCTTAATGTTTCACTTAGAACTATTCAATCTGAAGTTTCTGCCATTAACAAAGTACTGCATTTAATACTTTCTACTAACAGAGGCTATAAGATTGATGATAATCTGTATAAAACAATGGATTTTACCGCCATTGAAAAAGAGCAGAATTTAGAACATATTATTGTCAAAAAAGTATTTTTCCATAATCCTCATTATAACATTGATGATTTGGCAGAGGTTCTTTACATAAGTACCACAACTTTAGAAAAATACTTTAAAAAGATTAATGATACTCTTTCTGATTTTGATTTAAAAATAGTCAGAACTAATAATACTGTTTTTGTTTCAGGAAATGAATTAAATAAGCGAAAATATTTAAACAAAATTATTTTTGATGAAATCAATCCTGCCTTTAACAGTATTGATAATTTGAATAATTATTTTGAAGGAATTGACGTTGACAAAATTAAAATTATTATTCTTAATTCAATCAATAAGTATCACTATTACGTCGACAATGCTTACTACAACAACATAATTGTAAACATAACTATTGCTCTTTACCGTATGCGTACCGACCACTATGTTTCAGAACCTTTAAGAAATATTAGTGATAAGGCTGAAACTGTAGAATCAAAAATTGCTACAGAAATATGCACTCAGTACTCAGCCCATTGCAATATTGATCCTTCTGAAGATGATATTTTTTATATTTCATCACTTCTTGAAGGCATAATCAAACCTATAAGCAATGATGCACAATCTGTTTCACAGGATATTTTGACATCTGATTTTATTGAAGAAATCCGTGAAATTTTGTTAAATGTATCTTCTTCTTATATGTTGGAAATTAACTTTGATGAATATCTTTATAGTTTTGCCCTACATATACATGGTTTAATTAAGAGAGCAAACAGTATACAGTCTTCAGGCAATGACTTTTTAAATAACATAAAAAAGAATTGTCCTTTTATATATGATGTTTCTGTTAGCATTGCTCAGAAATTAAATAAAAAATATAATATTAGCATTGCTGACTCTGAGATTGGATATATTAGCATACACATAGGTTACTTAATTGAATCTTCCAACAGTGATTCAGATAAAGTTTCCGTACTGCTTTTATGTCATGATTACCATCATATTAATTCGAATATTGAAAAGAAATTATTAGACAATTATCAGAATTTTATTACTTTAAAATTATTTACAACTGATAATCGTTCTGCTTTGATTAATGCTTATTCAGATTTAATTGTAACAACAAAACCGTTAAACCTCATCGGCAAAGAAGTTATTGTTGTTTCTCCATTTTTTACAATGATGGACCAAATAAATGTTGATAATGCCATTCACAAATGTTTGGAAAATAAGCAAAAAATTAAACGCAACAATATTTTGTCCTCTTTTTTCGATGAAAAACTTTTCTTCAAGTCTAATGATTTTGGAAATAAAGAAGATGTTATTAGATTTTTAGGACAAAATGTTATTGATTATGGATTGTGTGAAGAAGGTTTTGTTGAATCTGTTTTAGAACGTGAGCAACTTTCATCAACTTGCTTTTTTGATACTTTTGCAATTCCACATGCCCTTGACATGAATGCTACCCATACAATGATTTGCGTTCTCACAAGTGAATCGGGTATACAGTGGGATGACCATGTTATACATATTGTTCTTATGCTGGCTGTTCAGCAAAATGACAGAAAACAATTTATGGAACTTTATAATGGTATTGTTCAAACTCTGGAAAAACCTGAGAAAGTAAATAAATTAGTTTTGTCTGACAATTTAATGGATTTTTTGAATCAGCTTCTTGAAAAATAAAATTTTATAAGATCACAGTATTCCAAAGACATTATTCAACCTGTGCTTAAGCAATGATTGAATAATGATTTTGGGACACACTAATCTTCATTTTTAAAATTATTTATATAATTTGTCGTATATCTCCCTATCCAAGTCTTTATACACGCAGAAAATAACTCTTTCTATATTATTTTCCTTTTTCATCAAAAATCTTTCCACTGTGTCTTTTGCTATTACTGCCGCTTCTTTATTTGGAAATCTAAACTCTCCGGTTGAAATGCAACAAAAAGCAACTGTTTTCAAACCATTTTCAGCACAGCAATTTAAAACACTTTCATAGCAGTTCTTTAAGTCATTGCATAACTCATCATTTAAACCAAAATAGCATATGGGACCTACTGTATGTATTACTTTTTTACAGGGCAGATTATAAGCTTCTGTTATGGTTGCTGTTCCTGTTGGCTCCTCATAATTTGTACCATATTTTATTTTTCTCTGATTCATAATTTTGTTGCATTCTTCCCTAAGTTCCATTCCTGCCCCACTGTGAATGGCATTGTCTATGCATCTGTGACACGGAACGAAACATCCAAGAAGTGCTGAGTTTGCCGCATTTACTATCGCATCAACCTTAAGCCTTGTCATGTCACCCTGCCATATTGAAATTTTATCTGCCAGTGGGTTATTACTTCCATGCTGTTCCTTAACCGTTGGAATCATATCTAATGTAACAATCCCTTTTTCAAAAGTCTGATTCTGCAAAAATTCATCCTGAACTTTCAATATTTTTCTGTCAATGTACCTTGGCATTCTTATATTCATTAATGAACGGACTGCTTCTTTTTTTGCAGTTTCATTTTCTTCCACCTGAAGATTTTTGTATTGAACTGAATCTTCTTTTAACTTTTCCAACAAAAAATCCAATCTTTCCTGCTGTTTCATAATTGCTCCTTACTGATTTCCTCTATAGTTTGTTTTAAATCTGCATTTATGCCTATTGCTCTTTCCCCAAAGCTTTCCGGTACAATTGCCTCATCTTCCACGAAATATCTCTCTCATCTAAGATTCATAGCCATTGGTCCACCACAAACAGGACATTTAGGAACCATATAAGTTGGTATAACACAATTTTTTCTCGCCTGATTCATTTGATTGAAAACGAATACATATCTTTCATTCCGTATTTTTCTATAAATTTAGGAAAGTTCTTCTTAAATCTTTCCCCATCATACGTTAGTCCTGCTGCTGTAGAAAGACCTGCTCCAGCTCCTATCAAAATATAATCTGCTTCTTTTATGTATTTTGCTGCTTTTTTAATCTTTTCCACTGCATTATTAGGACAAACTTCCATGCAATTACCACAATGAAGGCAATTATTTTCTCTAATTCTAAATGGTATACTTAAAGTATCAATGCAATTCTGTGGACACTTGCTTGTACATAATCCACAACCAATACATTTTTCATTTATTCTATATCCGTATTGTTTTTCTTTTTCCGCACCAATGGCAAAGTTTGCTCTTGTTATTGGTTTCATTATCATTTCTCTCCGTTGTAATATTTATTATTACAATTATATATAACAACTGTCAGTTGTAATGTCAATAGTTACAACATTATTTGTTTTTTCAAAAAATTAAACCGGCAAGATAATTCCTGCCGGTTTCTTTATACTTTAATCTTTTAGAATATTGTATTGCACTACCCTATCAATTTCTGTATATCCATTTCCACATCTTCCAATGTTATTGAATTAAGTTCTTTTTCCATTGCCTTCTGTACCTGCTCAAGTTTTCCATCCAATACCGTGTGGATGCTTCGTCCAACTGGACACTGTGGATTAGGATTTTCGTGAAAATGGAATAATTCGCCACCTTCCACACATTCTACAGCCTTGTAAACATCAAGTAATGTTATCTCATTTAGAGGTCTTGTTATTTTAGCTCCGCCTGTGCCTCTGGCAACTTCAATTAGATCTGCTCCTTTAAGTTGTCCTAAAATCTTTCTTATAATAACAGGATTAACATTTGTACTTCCTGCAAGAAAATCACTTGTTATTTTATAGTCATTTTCAAATGTTTTAATACATGCAAAAATATGCACTGCTATTGTAAATCTACTTGAAATCTGCATTGGTTTTCCCTTCTGTTAAATATTATATATGATCACAGTGTAAAAATATCTTATTCTTCCCGTGCCTGCACAACAATTTGTGTTTTGACACCCTAATCTTAACAATTTATGCAATTAGCTTTCATATATTGGCTCAAAATCATCTGCTCCATGACCGCATAACGGACAGGCATAATCTTCTGGCAACTTACTTCCCTCATAAACATATTTGCAAATCTTACATCTCCAACCAACAATTTTTTTGCCATCTTCTTTTGCAGATGCTGCATTGTTTTTCGGCTTTATTTCATTTTGATATTTTGCATAAGTTATAGGTTCTTTATCGCTTAATACCTTTGCATCAACAACTTCTGCAATAAATAATGTGTGTGTTCCAAGATCATGTTGCTCAACAACTTTTCCACTAATAACTGCGCAGGATTGCCAGCCAAGATATGGTACATCATTACAATCTGTAGGTGGTGTAATGTTTCCAAACTTGTCCACATCTCTTCCTGACTGAAAACCAAAATGCTTTATTGTTTCAAATGTACAATCATTGTCCAAAATGCTTACTGCAAAAATACCACTTTCTTTAATCAAATCGCAAGTGTAGTTACTGTTCAATACCGAAATTGCTATTCTTACAGGATTGCCTGCTACCTGAATACAAGTGTTTGTAATACAACCGTTAGCCACTTCACCTGCCTTAGTTGATACCATAAATACTCCGTAACTTAAATTATATATTGCTTTTTTGTCCATATCTAATCCTCCATTTCACTATATTGATTATTTTCCGTTTTGCTTTTTATTTATAATATCATAACATTTTTATGGTTCCAACATAAATACTTTGGAAAGCAATTTTTTATTTATAATTATCTATTGACTATTGTATTATACCCGATTTATTATATTTGAGAAGAAAAAGAAAGGATTTTTTATTTATTATGGACCAACAAAAGTATAAAACGGAGAACAAAATTTTAAGGCTGTCACTGGGAGGCACCATTACTTTTACAGTATTAGAAATCATCGCTTCCTTTGTCTTAGGTTCAAAAACCGTAATGACTGACGGCATATTTGACTTGTTTGACTTATTACTATTGCTTCCAATGTTTATTTTGGTTCCTTTTCTATACAAACCTGTTTCTGAAAAGAAACCTTATGGTTTTTCTCAAATTGAATCATTACTTGTTCTTGTAAAATATATTGTTTTACTTATTGTAGTTATCAATATGATTACAAACAACATTACAGTTTTACTTCACGGTGGACACACAGTTGATGCCACAAACGTTCTTATATATGAAGCTTCTCTTTGCGTGTGCTGCATAATTATGTACCTTGTCCTTCATTATCTTAGCCGTGACTATTCCTCAATGATAATTAAATCAGAGCTTTATTTGTGGAAGGTTGACATTGTAAGTACTCTTGGAATTTCAGTTGCATTTTTGTTCCAGATTTTCCTTACACACAGCCCAATTAATTTTATTATCCCTTACATAGATTCTTCTGTGGCAATTATTGTTGCATTATTCCTTGTAAAAGAGCCAATTGTGCAGATTATCAAAAACTTAAAGGAATTGGTTTTATTCTCGCCTGATCAACAGATTATGGATGAAATCAGAGAAGTTGTAAATAAGGACATTAGCAATTATGAATATAGTCTTGATTTCTTAGATGTTACACAAACAGGGCGTAAAACATGGATTGAAGTCTACGTTAAAAGCAAAAATGACACTGTAAAAATCAAGGATTTCAAAAAAATACAGGAACATATCACAAAAGATTTGATAGACAAATTTGACCAGATTTATGTTGAAATAGTTCCTTCTATATAACTTGTAACTATAATTTACGATTAAATTTCAAGAATACTTTTCACAAAGGAGATTTTAAATGAACCTTATAAAAGAAAAATACAGAGGCTTATTAGTTTGCCTTGCAATCGCAATTCCTGCCTGGATACTTGGCAAAATCTTTCCTATTATTGGAAGTGCCGTTATTGCTATCATTGCCGGTATGGTTATTGCTTTATTCTGGCAACCGGGAAAAACTTTCAAACCGGGAATTACTTTTACATCAAAAAAGATACTTCAGTATGCAGTTATTTTATTGGGCTTCGGTCTTAATCTTAACGTAATATTTAGTACCGGAAAGCAATCACTTCCAATAATTATTTGTACAATTTCCACATCTTTGATTATAGCATTCGCACTTCACAAAGCTATGCACATTGATTCAAATATCAGTACTTTAATCGGTGTAGGATCTTCTATTTGCGGTGGTTCTGCCATTGCTGCAACAGCACCTATTATTGATGCAGATGATGACGAAGTGGCTCAGGCTATTTCTGTTATTTTCTTTTTCAATGTTTTAGCTGCTTTATTGTTTCCAATGTTTGGACATTTCTTAGGCTTTGATACAACATCCGGTGAAGCCTTTGGTATATTTGCCGGCACTGCTGTTAATGATACTTCATCAGTTACAGCTACTGCTTCTACTTGGGACAGTATGTGGAACCTTGGAACTCAGACACTTGATAAAGCCGTTACAGTTAAGCTTACAAGAACTCTTGCAATAATTCCTATTACTTTGGTTCTCGCTTTATTTAGGGCAAAACAGTCGGGTAGCAATTCAAATGAAGGTGGATTTAGTTTTAAGAAAGCTTTTCCTATGTTTATTTTGTGGTTTATTGTTGCTTCTCTTATTACAACAATTGCCATAAGTCTTGGTGTTCCATCATCAATATTTGCACCACTTAAAGAGCTTAGCAAATTCTTTATTACTCTTGCCATGGCTGCCATCGGTCTTGGCTGTAATGTTGTCAAGCTTATCAAAAATGGTGGCAAACCTATTTTGCTTGGTGGCTGTTGCTGGATTGGTATAACTTGCGTAAGCCTTTTACTTCAGCACGTTTTAAGCATTTGGTAAATATAGAATTTAGTTAGCATATAATTTGGTAAATAACGACACTTATTCCAATGACCTCCTATTGCTTAAATATTACAAAATTGTTACAATTCTTTTTGTAATTGGCCAGTACAAATCTTAAAATAAGGAGGACGAAACTATGTGTTTTAAATTCAATAGTTGCGACCAGTTATTTAACGCTATTTGCAAATTCTTTAACTTTGGTTGTTAATTAGTTATTTTTAGAAAATAATATTAATATGTGCTTTGGCACAAAAAAACAGAGGACGATGTTTTGTTTGCCTGTTAGATGTTTAATCTAATGAAAGCAAGACGCACCTCTGTTTTTTATATACTTATTTAAAAATATTTTCTATTATTTCTTCACTATTTTTTATTAATTTTATTATCCATCACGCCATCGTAAATTGATTTTGCTATATCCATTAACTCATTTTCAGCTTCTATATCACTTGTATAAGGATACTTTTCTGACATAATATTAAACAATGTTCTTAGTTTCTCAGCCTGTTTACTATCCTTGTTATGGAGCAATTCATATGTATATTTCGTTCTAAGGATAGCCGGAAATTTCTTCATACTTTTCATAAATTTTTGCAAATCTTTAGTATAAAACTCCTCTGCCTCAGTAATATTTCCGTCAATAAGTTCACAATAAATGTAATCGCAAATCAGAAGATATCTGTACACTCCAACTAATACCATATTGCTTTCCAGTACTTTTTTGATTTCTTCTTTTGTCTGCTCAAACTTATGCATCTCCATTAATCTGTTACAATAAAAAACTTTTATGCTTGTAATCATTGGATTATCATTTTTCCCATCTATACTTTCGAACCATTCTTCCGGCATTTCCCTGATTCCGATACCTTCAGCTAATGCTCCGTTCATTTTTAGTTGAACCCATAAAGCCTTTAACGCATCCTTGTCCCTGCCTAATTGTACTGCATTATATCCGTCATTATTAATATCTCCTACTTTCATCGGAATACCATTAACAAGTGCTGAAGCAAATCCCATTATTGCAGACATTATCATTGCCAATGACAATAACTTCCATAGACTAATCAAATATATAACAATAAAAATAAGGGATGTAATCACATTTAAAATAACTCCACCTAAATTATAAAGAACATATGGCATCTTACCATCTATAAGTTCCGGTGGTGACATTAAACATTGACCGCCTGTTCCAGCCAACGAAATGTTTTTGATTTTTAATTTTCCGTTTTGTTTAATAAGTATCACACTGAAAATTCGAAATGAATTAAATTTATATCCTGTCATCAATCCAAAGATTAAATGCCCACCTTCATGGATAATAACATTTACCATATAGACTATGTACATTAAAAGAATTAATTCTAAAAATTTCATCAATTCATTCCATACACCTATATCTTCACCTAGCGTTTCATCCATTGTAACCATATAAGAGCCAATTGCAGCTCCACATAAGGCTCCTGCAATTACAAATGTAACCACAACAAGCCATTTCATATCTAATTTTTTCATACTTCTTCCTTTGTAGTTTTTTATTAATATTAAAATTCAAGTCTTATTTTATACTTTATTAAATTTTTTTGCTATCAACCTTAAAGCAATTTCATTAATTTACAGTTCTCAATGCCTGCGTCCCAGAATTTTTCCAACGGAATATTTTGCACCTGACACACAATGCTTGAATCCATTGCTCCATGTCCCACAATAATAACATCCTTACCTGCATCTAACTGTGGCTGAACTACTTCCTTAAGAAAACTTCCTGTTCTGGCAAATAAATCATCAAAAGTTTCTCCATCTTCCACACCCGGATAATTAGCCGGATCCTTAAACAACTTTCTAATAGGGCTTCCCTCCATCTGAGACGGATGTGTTACACCTTCATACACGCCAAAACACATTTCCATAAGCCTGTCGTCATATACAATAGGAATGTTTCTTCCTTCCAAAACAATTTCGGCTGTCTGCTTTGCCCTAACAAGCGGTGAGCAATAGCATATGTCAAAATTAACATCTTTATATTTTTCTTTGGCTTGCTCTGCCATCTGAATGCCTTCTTCATTTAATGGAATATCTGTACGGCCTTGAAGCTTATGCTTGGCATTCCAATCTGTTTTTCCGTGTCTCATAATATATAACATAACTTTTCTCCATATCTTTTGCTAATCTAATATAATTTATACGGATATAAGCTTAACTCATTCAGGTTATTTTCGCAACTGTGACTTCATTGGAACAAATTCAATTTTCAGTTGCATTCCCATACCTGTTACAAGTCTTCCTAATAATATGGTAAAAATACCATATTGTCAATTACTAACATTCTCTTTTTTATTTTTATAAATTGTATTTTTTCTTACTATATGTTATGCTTTCTAAATACACCTAAAAAGGTAATAAGAAAGGTAAAAATATTATGAAAAAACACAATGACAAAAGAAGCTCTTTCTCCGGAAAGCTAGGCTTCGTTCTTTCGGCTGCAGGGGCTTCTGTAGGACTTGGAAATATTTGGAGATTTCCTTATCTTGCTGCAAAATATGGCGGTGGTATTTTCCTATTGGTATATATTATTCTGGCCCTTACTTTCGGATATACAATGATTGTAGCTGAAACTTCTATTGGTCGTATGACTAAGAAAAGCCCTGTTGGTGCTTTTAAATCATTTAGTAACTCTAAGTTTGTATCTTTAGGCGGATGGATTAATGCCATCATTCCTATACTTATTGTTCCGTACTATTCTGTTATCGGTGGCTGGGTTATTAAATATCTTGCCGAATATATTATTGGTGACAGCAAACTTTTAGCAGGTGATGACTATTTTACGGGATTTATTTCAGGCGGTTCTTCTGCAGAAATTTGCTTTATTATATTTACTTTTATAACTTTAGCAATTATTTATGCCGGAGTTAGAAATGGTATTGAACGTGTTTCAAAATTTATGATGCCTATCCTTGTAGTTCTTTCTTTTATTATTATGATTTATTCGGTAACAAGACCGGGCGCTTTGGCCGGTGTAAAATATTTTCTTGTTCCTAATGTTAAGAACTTCTCATGGATGACTGTAGTTGCAGCTATGGGACAGATGTTCTATTCACTGTCTATTGCAATGGGTATTTTGATTACATTTGGCTCATATATGAAAAAAGATATATCTATAGAAGAGTCTACCAGAAATGTAGAAATCTTTGACACTGCCATTGCTATTATGGCCGGACTTATGATAATTCCTGCAGTTTTCGCCTTCTCAGGTGGCGACCCTGAAGCCTTAAAGGCAGGTCCTTCACTTATGTTTATTACAATTCCTAAGATGTTCGAAAGTATGGGACTTAGCATGGTTGTTGGTATTCTTTTCTTCACATTAGTACTATTTGCTGCACTTACAAGCTCAATTGCATTAACAGAAAGTGCTGTTTCAACATTTGAGGACCAATTCGGATGGAACAGAAAGAAGTCAACAATCATTCTTGGTGGAATTATGCTTGTTCTTGGAAGTCTTTCATCATTAGGCTATGGTCCTTTAGGCTGCGTTAAGATTATTGGAATGCAATTCTTAGATTTCTTCGATTTCTTAACTAATTCTGTAATGATGCCAATTGCTGCATTTGCTACATGCTTACTTGTTTCAAAAATAATTGGTCTTAAGAAAATCGAAGAGGAAGTTCTTCACGGCGAAGGCACATTCCGCAGAAAGAAAATTTTTAACTTTATGATTAAATACCTCTGCCCATTATTTGCGGCAATAATACTTTTAAGTTCAATTGCAAATGCATTTGGATGGATAACAATCTAAGGATTATAAGAGTGCGAAGCACGTAGCAATCTGTGTAATCATATCTTTTTTTAAAACGTACCCCACTATTTCTATTTTTTGAAATAGTGGGGTACGTTTTCTTTTGTTTCAATCTATATGTTGTGTTCAATTAGTAGAATTTGGGGCTAGGTACCCAGAGATTTAAGCTTTTTCATATAGCGGGGTACATTTGCCTTTGATTCAAACTATATGTTGTGTTAAATTAGTAGGATTTGGGGCTAACGTACCCTAAAAATATAGAAATTTTATATATCGGGGTATTTTGGTTGCTGTCATATACAATATGTTGTGTGAGTAAGTGTAATATTGCTGATTTCGTACCCCGAAATTTAACCAAATCTCTATGTCGGGGTACGCCGTACTTTTTACTTCTCATATTGTTGTTTCCTTTATCCTAACTCCCTATGGTTTTAGACAAAGAAGATGCCATATTATTGGTTTACTCTCTAATATGGCACCTTCTTGTTTTTTATTTAATTTTAGCTTTTTTGCTTAAGCCTCTCTTAACAAGAATCTTTTTGTAAGATTTCTTCTTGCTCTTTGGAACCGTTATTTTTGCTTTCTTGTTTATACTTTTGAAAGCCGATTTTCCAACCTTTTTTAAAGTCAATTTCTTTGACTTGATTTTAATATTCTTAAGTTTCTTACAATTATAGAATGCCTTACTTCCTATTTTGCTAACGTTCTTTTCAATTGTAATACTTGTAAGATTCTTGCATTTCTTAAATGCATTGCCCCCTATTGCTGTAACTTTATAAGTAACATTTCCTATCTTAATTTGTGATGGAATAGTCGCTTTTTTAAGTTTCTTATCAATAGGGCAAACATATTCTACCTGCTGGTTCGGCAAAATCACTCTGTAGATTGTGTTGGTTGTAGCATCTTCATAAGTGCTTCCAACATTATACTCTTCTTTCAAAACATCTACTGTCTCAGTTTTAGTCTTTCCACAAACTGTACAAGTATATGTTCTTGTTCCCTGTTCTGTATATGTTGGCTCTTTTGTTATTTTTCCAGAATCCCACTTATGGCCTTTGGCTTCTGTCTTTATTGTTTTTCTGCTTATTTCTTTGTTGCATACTGTACAATAAACTACTTCGTCATAACTTCCTCCAGCTTCGCATACTGCTTCTGTTGCATTCTCGATTTTCTTCTCGCCTGCTACATGTCCTTTTGCTGGAATAACTGTTTCATCCTTCTTGATGTCACATCTCTCACAATGAATTGACTTTAGACCTGTTTCTTCACAGGTTGCTTCCTTATCTACTGTGAAATCATTGTTCCAATCATGTCCTAAGGCTTCTACTTTTTCTGTCTTTGTCTTTCCACAGACTGTACATTCAAATGTCTTAACTCCTTCTTCTGTGCATGTTGGTTCTGTGGTTACCTTGCCCTCGTTCCACTTGTGACCCTTTGCTTCTGTCTTTACTGTTGTTCTGCTTAACTCTTTGTTGCAGACTGTACAGTATATTACTTCGTCATATGTTCCTCCAACTTCACATGTTGCTTCCGTGGCATTTTCAATCTTTACTTCGCCTTTAACATGTCCCTTTGCTGGAATTGTTTCTTTTTGTACATCAGTTATTTTTTGGTTATTGTATGTTCCGGTTGCTGTGTGTGTTATGTTTCCATCCTCCTCGCATGTTGCTTCCGTTCTGGTTGTTTCCACATCACAGTCCACTTTAATAACATGCTCACTATTATATTCGCATGTGTACACAGCCTTACATGTACTATAATCATCTGACCACTGAAAATCCGGTCCTATGTAATTATGAATACAGATTTTGTTTACTTTAGTTGTTAAATCTGCAATATTGTATTCCTGTTTTGTAGCGTTTGAATCTGTAAGTTCATCTACAACAAGCTGGAACTTGCCTGATACATTCTCATTCTTTATAGCCTTAAAGGTCAATTTAATAACCTGTCCGTCAGCCTTTATATCGTCTGTTGACATAAAAGCAAATTTAACTTTTCCTTTAGTTGAAGTTGAAACATTAGTAAATGAATTTTTCAAAATCCCATCAGAAAATGACGCATCCTGTATTTCAAATATATCTTTGTCATATTCAAGATAAGCTGTCATTGAAGCTGTTCCTGAATTGCCTGCCAGATTAATTGTAACGTCAAATGTTTCCTGTGAATCTATTGAATCAAGACCATTTACCGTAAACAAATTATCTGACTGCTGCTCTGACGTTGATATTGTTGCTTCATAACTTCCATCAAAAGTGCATTCCTGCAACTGCTCGTTTGTTATTGTTACATCTGATAATGAAATGTTACTAGATGTTGATTTTTCTAAAGGTATAAACTCCATATTCAGAAAATTCATCGTTGTTGTAGAACATTTATTAAAAGCATAGGCTACCTTAACAGTTCCTTCTTCAACCTTATTATATGAAACAATTAAGCCTTCAACATTTTTGTTAGCTGTGACTTTCTGAAATCTTACCTGCTCCTCATTATAATGTAAAATAAAGCTTCCGGACATTACTCCTGCATTGCGACTAAAGCCAAACCTGCACTGTACTGTATCATTAGCATTTGCATCTGTAGTTCCTTCTAGGTTAACCTGATAATTATCACTAAGTGGGTTATTAACATTTATGGTTAATTGTGAATCAATATTAAAGTCTATGTTAGAAAGATTTCTGTCATATGCTTCATTTATATTCGTATTAAATACACACTGTTCACTTCCTACAAAGTCAGCTGTATATGTAATTGCAAACAATTCTTTATCACTTACCGACAAACCATTGCCATTAATTAATGCTATTTTAACTGTACCCTGACTCTCTTTGGCTGATGTTATTGTTGATCCAAGCTCACTGCTAAACTTGCATTCTTTATAACTAAGCTTCTCATTGTCATATTTAATTAACATTTGATAACTGCTTAGATTAGTTATTCCTGTTCCATAATAATGTATTGTAACAACACCATTGCTCTGTTCATAGGATGTCCATATTGTTGGATTGTTATCATCTGCCTTTACTATTGTATTAGCAGGGACTATTGTCCCTGCTAACAATGAAACTACAAGAATGATGCTTACAATAAAATGATAAAATTTATTCTTTATTTTCATCTAAACACCTTCCTTATTTAAACTGCGTTATTTCTCCTGTAGCATATTGTAATATTCTCATAGCATCTACTGCTGTTATCTTTCCGTCTCCGTTAACATCAGCAAGTCCTGTTATTGCATCTGTAGGATTGTCAATTAATGCTAATTTCAAAGTAAGCATAGCATCTACTGCCGTTACTTTTCCATCCATATTAACGTCACCTAATTCATAGCTTGTATCACTTGAATTAACAAGAACTATAATGCTAGCCTTCTGATTACTCTTTTCAAGTGATGCAGAAACAACTGCATATCCATTACCTACGGCTGTAATAGTTCCATCTGAATTAACTGTTGCAACTGCCGTATTACTTGATGTCCACTGAATATTTCTCTTCTGGTTACTTGTTTCGTTTCTAATCTGTGCATCGGCTGTATATGTTTCATCAGGATACATTGTTATAATATCCTGACTTAATTCTACATATGCCTCATCCTTAAATATCTCAATAGGAATCTCACACCTAGCATTGTTATAATATGCTGTTACTGTAGTAGAACCAGTTTTAGTTAATTCAAATACACATGTTCTTCCATTATCTGTTGATTCAATAAGTCTTACTGCTTCGTCATTGTATGACCAGTTAATAGTTGCTATTGAATCTAAAGGTTTGGCATTTACTTTTATAGTAACAATATTTCCAACAGTTCCTGAATACTTCTTGCTTTCTGAAGTAATCTCCTTTACAGGAATCTCATTAACAGTAACGTATACACATTCACTTACACCATCACTATTTATGCACATTTTAGTTCCGCCACTTTGAATAGCTGTAAATGAACCGTCCTCGTTCTGTTTCAATATGGAAGAATCATAACTATATTCAACATAATCATGATATGTAGCATTAGCCGGTGATACTGTTACCTCAGGTGTAAAGGAATCGCCTATGTCTAATGTAACACTTGAATTCTTAGCCTTTATACTCTTAATAGGAACATATTCACTCTGTTCAATAAATGATATTCTATCCTGGTCATAGTCAAGATTCTCTACTTCAACACCATTAATCTTTACACTTGTAATTTCCGGTTTAGATTCAGTAGTCGCATTATAATAATAGAAATATCCTAATTTGCCGCCATTAATAGTCTGATTATCAAATTTATATTTATATACGCCTCCTGTACTACTAGAGCTAATATTACTTATTGAACTAATAAAACTCTTATCTGACATTTTAACTTCTAAGCTTTTTATTTTTCCTGAAAAGTTTGTTTTTAAATAAATATATTTTTCTATATTTAATTCTTTTACGACTATATCTTCATCATTGTAAACCCTTACATTAGGATCTGTAACATCGAAAGCTTCTTTGTAACTTGATACCACTACCTGATTCTCTGTAAGCTGAACATCCTTCTTCCCCATGTATTCAGGCTTATATGTGAATTTAAGCTCTTTAGCAGATATATATTCTGTATCAACTTCCTTGTCATCAATTACAACTTTATCATTTTCGTTGAAATTAATACCCTTAACTGTTCCTGTCATGCTCTTTCCAACTATACCTGATTCAGCTCTAACTGCCGAGATATACGCCTTAGATTCTACCGGTACTATATTCGGTTCACCGATACTACCACTATAAGCATAATTAGTACCGTCTGTTGCCTCTATATAGTATTGCAGATTTCCAACATTCATATCCTCTGCATCAATGTGCGCTGTGTAATTAATACCTGTTGTGTTGTTCATTGTAACTGACTTATAGTTCTCTTCGCCTTCCATTCTATAGAATAAAGTTACGCCTTGTACTCCAATATTATCCTTAACTGTCGCTGTAACAGTAGCACCTACTCCATTAATTATGGACTTAAGTGGTGTATGTTTAATAACCGGTGGTTTATCATCTACTGAAGCATTAGTTGTAATATTAGAAGGTCTTGACTCAGACATTGCCGTATCTACTACTGTAAAGTAATAATAATACTTCTTTCCTGCCTCGACTTTTTTGTCTTCGTATTTTTTTCTTCTGATGACAAAATAGATGAATTAATCTTCTTAAAGCTTCCTTCCTCACCTGTTTCGCTTCTATAAATGTTGTAACCTGCCATTGTATCGTATTCATCCTGTGTCCAGTTAAGATAAATACTTCCAACTCTACCTTCTGACTGCAATGTTAATGCTTCTGCTCCACTGGCAGTAACATCGAATTCAAATCTTCCCCAGTCAGTTCCTGTAGTAAGCCAATGGTCATCTGCTGCAGCAGCATCCTTAACCCTGAAGTACTGATGTCCCTGATTAATAAGAACCTTAATCGGCATCTTACCAACCCATTCTCTGCTGCTATTCCACTGTCCTTTCAATGTATAATCAGTATATGGATCATCCGGTCCATAAGAAACCATTGGATCTGTCTCCTGATCCATATCTCTGTTAAATAAAACATGAACGTCATATGTACCATTACCAACAGTATCAACCTTATCACCATTCTTATCTGTAATGTAAATATCAGAAACACAAGGATAAGTTTCCTCTGATGGCTTATCTAAATATGGGCTTGTAATAATATCCGCATAATTTGTATTTGTATCAAAATCAACTAACTGTTTCTGAATAAGATTCTCATCTGTAGTTCCCCAGTAATTATCTGTTGCCATGTAAGTCAAATTGCTATTTGATGGAGTTATAATCTTCATCCATTGTGATGTATCCGTACATATAAGTCGATTTAAAATAGCATTTCCTTTAAATGCTGCATTTTTTAATACACCTGTATTTTCTAAACTTATATTAGGATTGTTTATTACTGAATCTTTTGCTTCTTCCGGAAATTCTACCAATACATACTCTCTTAAATGTCTATTTCCATAGCACATCACAGCGCTATTATATATCCTATAAGTTCCTATTTTACTGTCTTTAGAAAATCTATATCTTTCAACGTTACTTGTCTCCTCACCTTTTACATCTAGTATTTTATCATTATCTTCATCATAATAATATCCACCGGCAAGTTCTAAATCCTTACTGCTTCCTTCTCCTAAAACATCATTAAATACTTTGTTTAATATATTTTTTTCATCAGTATCGTTCAAATTAAGCATAGCCAAATTTGCATTATTTTTTTCCAATACTTTTTCCAATGTAAGATAATTATCAAACGCTTTCGTATCATATCCATCTACATAATTTTCTCTATAAAAATAATTATCAAATTTATATGCAACATATTTTTTCCCATTCACATTGTAAATATTACTAACCACACTGCAATCCGGAGTTCTAAAATATTCTCCCGGATTGATAAGAGTTGAAGCCCATCCTCTAGTACCATATGTTACTTCATTTACTAAATATGTACAGTTTATACTTGACTTGACATTTCCTATAAAATCATAAGCACCAAACTCGCTTCTCATATAGCAATTATCAAATAACACTGTATCCATATTTCCGACTACTATAGCTCCCGTAGAAAATGATGCGGGTCTAAAATTAGATATTTTAGATTTTTCCAAATACTCTGCATTTATTATCGCCCCTTTTTCATCAATGTCCACATTACCATTAGAAGAAAAATGTCTATCATACACCATATCCATATTTTGCACGCAATTTAAATGTGAACCACTATTTATATCAATGGTAGGATTTGTAATATTAACATAGTTCATATCTACTGTTCCTGAATCTGATTTTTTCACATTTACGCAGTACTGTTCAAAACCTTTCCCCGGGAATAACTCAATCGGCTGACCTTCTGTTCCATTAAAGTGCATATTTCCTTTGACTGATATATTCGCTATGTAGTTATCACCATATGCTGAATACTGATCTGATGCCCAGAACTGTATCTTTGTTCCAGATTCTACGTTTACGGTTACTCCCTTTGGTATAAGAAGTGAATTTTTAATTATGTAGTAATTATCAGCTGTCAAAGTTGTATCTTCAGTTATTTTTCCTGAAAGCACTGTTCCCTTTACTATATGAATAGTGTAGGTTGTGTCATATGACTGTCTATAAACAGTAGTATCATTTTCATCTAATCCATTTTTAGCTTTATAGTTTATATTGAATTGAATGTTTAAATCGTTAGGTGCATTTTCTTTTATTTTTATTCTTATTGGATGTTCTACACCTACTACTGTTTTTGATTCATTATATTTAAATCCGTTGTTCTGTGTTCCAAAACTTCCTATATCATCTATTCCAACTTCTTTGTCTGAAACAAATTCTACATACTTGTTGTCTATTCCGTTAGTTGTAGCATTAACTGTTATGGTAACATCCTTTGCTGCTCCCCACTGATTACGAAGACCAATTGCCAGGTCTATTGTTTCACCGGGCTGGATTATTCCATCACCATTGTTGGCCTTTGATATATCCTCTGAATCGAAGGCGTATACTTCATACACATTAAGATTAGGCTTAGGCTTATTAGTTAGGGAATCAGTTAATGATAATTTACTATAGTTATAAGTCTTTTTTATATCTTCATTATAGTATGTGATTTTATCTTCTGTAGCTCCCACTAACTGCCCCATTATATATCTTGATGAATATGTATCTTTGTCTTTTAATGAGCTTCTAAGTATGGCTGCCTCCGCTGATACCATAGGCGCTGCCATAGATGTACCATTCCATGATGCATAACGTCCGTTAGGAAGTGTACTATATACGCTAACACCCGGAGCTACTACTTCATACTCTGCATTGGCATTAGGTGCATAGTCCCAGTTAGAGAAACTTGCAAATTTATTATTTTCATCATATGCCATTACACCTATTACATATGAATATGCTGCAGGATACATATTGACCTTATTTGAAAACATTGGTGGCGCATCTGCTGTTGGCGCGCTCTCATTACCTGCTGCTGCTACAAGCACACAGCTTCCGAAGGCATCCTGTAGGGCGTTTTCTATTAAGGCTGAATGAGCTGATGAACCAAATGACATATTAATTACATCTGCACCATTCTTATATGCATATTCTATTCCCTTTGCTATATCTGAAGAATATAATGTTCCGTCTGCCCCCCCTGCCTTAATTGGCATTATCTTAGACTTGTAGGCTATACCCACTCCGCCTACATTGTTGTTTTCCATGGCAATAATACCTGCCACATGTGTTCCGTGACCATGGTCATCCATAGGTGTTTCATTAGGATCTATTAGGTTAATTCCGTGTACATCATCTACATATCCATTGTTGTCATCATCAGCACCTGTTGTTCCGCTTACCTCTGCGCTGTTAGTCCATATATTATCCTGAAGGTCTTCATGGTTGTAATCCACACCTGTATCAATAACAGCTACTACTGTTCCTTCACCTGCAGTATTTCCATAGTCTTCATTACCCCATACTGATTCAAGCTTCTGGTCCTTTAAATACCACTGCTTGTCCATGCCTTTGTTGTCTTCTGCAGATGGAACTGATTCTTCACTTGTATAATATTTGTACACAGGTTCAGCTATCTCTACTGCATTCTGATTGTTTGTATTATCTACTATGCTCCAAATATCTTTTTCTTCTGTTGTTATTTTGTAGGATACCTGCTTATGTTCTTTTCCGTCATTGTCCTTAATGGTATTCTCCATAATAACTTCACTGTCTGTAGCCTTAGCATCCTTATACCACTGTTCTTCTTCTATAGGCTTAGTGTTCTTGTCTTCTTTTCTAATTACAACAAAGCCGCCTTTTTTAACCTTTACGGTTTTTCTGTAATCTTCGTCCTTAGTCTCACGGATAATCTTCTGATAGTCAATCTTCTTGTCCGGGTCTCCTATCTTATTATCCACATTGTTTTTGTTCTCAGACACATTAGGTTCTTTAGACTTTTCAGTCTTAGTATCCTTGGTCGATACAATGTCTGCCTTTGCCACATCTGACTTGTTATCATTTGTTTTAGAAACTGTTGTTTCTTTTACTACTTTGTTACTGTTGCCATCCATATAAGTCGATGTTGCAAAGCATGTTACAATCAGTGCTACTGCAAGTACAACAGTAAGTACTTTTTTCTGCCAATTTTTCATAACAAAAAACCTCCTTCTACTTGTATTTTAATGTTTCTACTTTTGATTCTAGTTATCCATTGTTATTAGAATCTTTCATAGTTACATTATAATACATTGGAAGGAGGCTTTTTTTCACAAACTGACCCCTATTAAGTTTACTCTTCACATTATCAGCTAGCTAGTTTATAATTCTACAACTATCCCCAAACTTCTTTGGCTATTTCCTTAACAAGTGTAAGCTTGGCCCACTGTTCTTCTTCTGTAAGTTTGTTTCCAATCTCACATGATGCGAACCCACACTGAGGACTTAAGAATAATCTGTCTAATGGAATGTATTTTTCTGCTTCGTATATTCTATTTATTACTTCCTCTTTATTTTCCAACTTAGGTGACTTAGTTGTAATCAAGCCAAGTACTACTTTCTTGTCTCCTGAAACTTTTGCAAGTGGTTCAAAACCGCCTGAACGTTCATCATCAAATTCAAGATAGTAAGCATTTACATTTTCTTCACCAAATAAAATATCTGCAACAGAATCATAAGCTCCGCTGTTAGCATATGTAGAATGGAAGTTTCCACGACATACATGTGTATTGATTACTATGTCTTTAGGTGCATTTGCGATAACCTTATTATTAATATCCTTGTGTGCTTTCTGGATTTCAATTAATCCTTCCTGTGTTGTTCCGTATGCAAAATGTCCTGACTTGTCAGCCATCATTCCCCATGTGCAGTCATCTAACTGTATGTTTCTGCATCCTGCTTCATACAAATCATTAATAACCTTGCCGTATGCTTTTACAATATCCTCTGCTAATTCCTTATCTGTAGCATAATATTTTAATGTATGTTCTCTGTTAAATGGCATTGTAAACTGTGCCAAAAACTGTGCAGGTGATGGCATAGTCTGCTTTGCAACTGTGTTTTCATCTTCAAACTGTTTTACGAATTTGAAATGTTCTACGAAAGGATGCTCTCCTTTTATGCCAACTTTTCCTACCAAATATGTGTCATCAACCATTGCATCCTCACCGTGGAAAGGTAAACCTGTCTTTGTAGGTGCATGACCTACTCCATCAAATCCCCACATAAAATCAAGATGCCATGTTGCTCTTCTAAATTCGCCGTCTGTTATAACGTGGTATCCTAATTCTTTCACTTTAGTAATTAATTCTGTTATGCTTTCATCCTCAACTTTTTTAAGTTGGTCGTACCCTATACTTCCATTGTCGAACTGCTTTCTTGCTTTCTTAAGTTTCTCAGGTCTTAAGAAACTTCCTACAAAATCATATCTAAAAGGTGTCTGTAACTTGCTCATATTTTTTCCTCCTATGCTTGCTCTTTATAATATTTTTTTAATTTCTTATTATTTTATATCTGAAAAAACTTAAATTTTCTCATCATATTTTAAGAAACTTTTTTTATCTGCTCTGTTGCCTTTACCATATTTCGAAGGCTTAAATCTGTTTTCTTTCCCCTACATTTCATACTTGTTTGATAGGAGTTATTATACTTAATAGATAGTTTATTGAAAAATATAAAAAAAAACAGGTTGTCCATAGTTTTAAGCTATAAACAACCTGTTTTCTTAAGTGAATTTATTAATGATTTCCTTATTATTTTAACAGTTTATTCTTGGAATTTTTTATTGTTTTTAAAAAATATTACTACTCAAAATACTTTTTTAACACTTCTAAATATGTATATCCCAGTCTACTGATTCGTCCTTTTTTATGTGTAATGTATCCGATTCGCATATCGCTTTCATCCGCCAAAGGTACAGCAATAATATCCTTACCATTTAATTTTTTGTCAATAACACCACTACAAACAGTGTAACCATTTAGACCTATAAGCAGGTTAAACAAAGTTGCCCTATCCCTAACTCTTATGTTCTTTTTGCGCTCAGAAGCCGAAAAAATCTCTTCAGAAAAATAAAATGAGTTATGCTCCCCCTGTTCAAATGACAGATATGGATATTGTTCAAGTTCTTCATTGGTAATCATATGATTCTGTGCCAAAGGATGTTTTCTGCTTATGAAAACATGAGGCTTGGCAACAAATAACTGATGAAATTCCAAATCATGAGATTTTAAAATTTTCTGAATTACTTTTTCATTAAAATCATTTAAGAACAAAATACCAATCTCGCTTCGCATTCTTGCCACATCTTCTATAATTTCATAAGTTTGTGTTTCCCTTAAGCTGAAATCATATTCGTCCTGACCGTATTTTTTTATTAAATCAACAAAAGCATTAACTGCAAAAGAATAGTGTTGTGTTGAAACACAAAACTGCTTCTTTCCACCATTGTTTCCCTTGTACTTGTCCTCTAAAATTGCCGCCTGTTCTAACACCTGTCTTGCATATCCTAAGAAATCTTCTCCTTCTTTTGAAAGGCTGATTCCCTTGTTGGTTCTGTTAAATATTACAATGTTCATTTCTTTTTCTAACTCATGAATGGCATTAGTCAGGCTTGGCTGGGATATGTACAATCTGTTGGCAGCCTCTGTTATAGTTCCTGTTTCTGATACCGTTATTGCATATTTTAATTGTTGTAATGTCATATTTAATTTCCTCTATTTGCATACAATTATTTGTATGGTAACATTTTTTGTAATATTTTTCCATATGTTTTCACAGTCTCCCATAATCTTCCCATAATCTTTTTTGTGTTTTATGATTAGCGGTTACCTTTTTCATATTTATATAACGATATGTATATATTTTTCATATTTATATATTTCTATAACTACATGTACACATTTTTTTATAATACATATAAATATGTTTTTTAACTGATTTGTTTTCATAATATGTATCTGTTATAATGCTCATCAGTTAAATTATATTAGTCACTTAAGCTTTTCACTAAAAACTTAATATTAAATTAAAAACTTAAACTTGTACAAAAATCTTAAAATATATAAATTTTTACAAAAAATTTAATAATATATTTAAAGTTTAAATTTATACTAAATACTTAAAGGAGGACTTTTTTAATGTCTTTATTAATTACTGTTCTGGTAACTTTTTTTGCTGGTATGGGGGCAGGTCTTGGTACCGGATTTGCCGGTATGAGTGCAGCAGCTGTTATTAGCCCTATGCTTATTACTTTTCTTGATATGGATCCCTATATGGCTGTGGGTATTGCACTTTCTTCAGATGTTCTTGCCAGCGCCATTTCCGCTTATACATATGGAAAAAATAAGAATCTTGATATTAAGAACGGAATCATTATGATGATTAGTGTTCTTGCATTTACAGTTGTTGGAAGCTATGTTTCAAGTCTTGTACCTTCAACTACAATGGGGGGATTTTCAGTTTTTATGACTTTCATTCTTGGAATTAAGTTTATTGTAAGACCTGTTATGACTACTAAAGAAGCTATGGCTGGTGTTTCTGCCAAAAAGCGTGCACTACAGTCAGTTATATGTGGTGTTTTAATTGGATTTATATGTGGCTTCATTGGTGCTGGTGGTGGCATGATGATGTTACTTATTCTTACATCAGTTCTTGGATATGAATTAAAAACTGCCGTTGGAACCAGTGTATTTATTATGGCCTTCACTGCATTTACCGGTGCTGCATCTCATTTTGCCATTGGTGGAATTCCTGATGTAAAGGTTTGGGTTCTGTGTATTTTATTCACATTAATCTGGGCAAGAATTGCCGCTGTCTTTGCAAACAAGGCCACTCCTAAAACACTAAATCGTGCAACAGGTATTATACTTGTTGTGCTTGGAATTGTAGTAATGGGATTCTCTTTTTTTAGTTAAGTTCTAATATTATTTCATGCCCCCCTATTTATCGTGGGCATACCTTATACTCCTGAAATTTCATTTGGGTAGGATTTTTTTGAATTCATAAAAATAACTAGTGCCCCAAAACGCAACAAAGCGGCTGCATTAATAACAATGATTATTTTTGCAGCCGCCTTTTTTATATTTAGTTTTTCATACTTTGTATTTCCACTCTCATAAACTATGGTTCTCTCTATTTTATACTATAAACTGTATAAACTATCTTACAATCCGCCTTTGGATTTTTTTCACCCGAATTTAATCCATCCGAATCCAAGTCTGAAATTTTTCCAATCTTAGGTGTTACCTTTATTTTCTTTGTTTCTTTAGTTTTGTCTTTATAAGTTACTGTACAGCTAATCTCAACGTTCTTGTATAACTGTTCATATACTGCTTTTTCATCTTCCAAATTTCCATTAAAAGCATCTAGTTTTGCTATTTTAGCCTTTTGTTCCTTTGATAGATATTTAGAATCGTAAGCTATTCCAATGCATGTTTGTGCATCTTTCTGTTTATCATAATCAACCGTAAGCGATGTGTACTGAGATTTAGTGTAATCTTCTTCCTTTGTATTTTTATCATCACAACCTGCTATTGAACCAGGCACATTAAGAAGTTTTGATGTTTTCTTTCCTTCCTTTACAATACTATTTCCTTTAGGATTTGTTATTTGAAAAACCGCATCTTTTATGTCATAAGTAATTTTGTCAATGTTCTTACCCTTACATGTTACCGGAAATTCTATGCTATAACAAACCTGACTATTTTCTTCGCTGCCACACATTGCTCCGGCAAATCCGTTTGTGTCATCTATTGATGAATCACCTTTTGTCAATGTTTGTGCGTTTACCCTAATAGAAAAACCATACTGGCTATTTGTTGTAGCCTGATTATTTCCAAGCTGGCTAATACCAACAACAAGTGCCATGCATGCTGCAACAGCAACTGCCGGTTTAATAAAATTAATTTTTCTTCTCATATTATTTTTTCTGAATAACTGCTTCATCTCTTCCTTTTTATTCTGTTCAAGATGAATTTTGTCCAGTGCACTTTTATAATCGCTATTCATATTCAACCTCCATTATCTCTTTTAATTTTTTTCGAGCTCTTGTAAGTTTTGAATTAATTGTGTTTTGTTTTTGTTTTAGGATTTTTGCAATTTCCTTTATTTTATATCCTTCATAATAATACAAATAAAGTACATTTCGCTCATCCTCCTTTAGCAATTGAAGTTCTTCGAGAATTTCTCCTTCTTTTTGTTCAAAAGGAATTTCCATATTCTCAATTGGTACCGTGCTCTTCTTTGTTAAAGATTTCTTATAGTCCAGACATTGATTAATAGTTACTCTGATCAGCCAGGATTTAATATGCTCTTCATCTTTAAAAATAACTCTTTTAGTCAATAGTTTTACAAAAACCTCCTGCACAATATCTTCAGCGTCATATTTATTAAACAAATATTGATATGCTATTCTAAAAATCATGTCAGAATAATTTTCTACTATCTCGTTATATTGTTGTTCTGTTTGAATGTTTAGCATCTTAACTCCCTTCATTAACTAACACGATTTAGAATAGTATTTTAGTGCATTTAAGTTTTAATTTTTTTCTTTTTGTATTTTCAAGCTATTTCCGGAAGGCTAAGCATGATTTTTACCTCATAGAAGTGCTATTCTCATAATAATCTCATCCTATTAATCTATATATTCCTTCTTCATCTGCCATAATTGCTGTTTCATAGAATTTCTTTACAGCTTTTATCATATACTCTGTATCCTTTACCCCTGCAGTTTCATAAGGTGAATGCATTGCAAGCTGTGCAAGTCCTATATCTACTGTGTTAAGTGAAACATGACTGTTTGAAATATTACCAAGTGTTGAGCCACCCGGAATATCTGAACGGTTTACGTATGACTGAACTTCTACTTTTGCTTTTCTGCAGATTTCTTTAAATATAGCTGCTGATATTGCATCTGTTGTATATTTCTGGTTAGCATTGTATTTTATTACAATTCCTTTGTTCATATATGGTCGGTTAGTAGGGTCTGCTTTTTCCTTATAATTAGGATGTACTGCATGAGCATTGTCTGCTGAAAGCATAAATGATGATGCACACGCTCTTATAAAATCCTCACTGTCTTTTCCCATACACATTGAAATTCTTGAAAGTACATCATAAATAAATGAAGAATCTGCTCCCTGCTTTGTTGTACTTCCTACCTCTTCATTGTCAAAAATAGCACATACATTAACACTTTTGTTTTTTTCCTTATTATCAGTTAAAGCTTTAATACAACTAAATGCACACATTACATCATCTAGTCTTGGAGCTGACATAAATTCATTATCTGCACCCCATATTGTTCCGCATTCTCTATTATACAAAAACAAATCTGTACTAATAATATCCTCTATTGCTACACCTGCCTCATTTGCAATTATTTGGTCAAATTTGTCTTTTGAAGCAATCTCACCAAATAGCGGAATCATATCTTTCTGTGGGTTATATTTAATTCCATTATTAACATCCCTATTCATATGAATTGCAAGATTAGGTATTACACACAAGTCCCTGTCCACATTTACAAGAACAGGTTTAAGACCACTATCCTCTCTTACAATAACACGTCCTGCTACAGACAACGGTCTGTCAAACCAAGGTGCCATAAGCATTCCGCCATACTTTTCTACATTTAATGTTACGTAATTATTGTCTTCAACCATTTCAGGATTTTCTTTTATTTTAAATGCAGGCGAATCGCTATGTGCTGCTGCTATTTGAAAATTGTAAAAATCCATATTATCAGGCACTTGAAAAGCAATTATTGATGAATCATTTCTTGTAACATAATACTTTCCACCCTGTTCAATCTTCCATTTATTTCTCTCGTTTAATTTTATAAATCCTGCCTTCTCCAGCATTGTTGAAAAATTCTTAACAACGTGAAAAGCTGTAGGACTTTCCTTAATAAAATCCATTAATTCTTTTGATATTTCTATTTGTTTGTCCAACAACATAATTCCTCCTAATTTACTCTTAAAAAGGATAATAAATGTTTAACATTTATTATCCTAATCTTTAATTATTTTCTCTTATTTTCTCTTATTTTATCTTCTATGTAAATTTCCACAGCATCTAGCAACTGTTCTGCTGTTTCAATCTGCTGAACTGTCTCTTCCTTCGTTATTAAATAAAAATCGTCATAATCGGAATTGTGCCTAACAGTCTGCGCTTTGCTAATTTTTCTTCCTAAATCTTTCGAAAAAATCTCTGTTTTTATATAATTCTTATTAAAATTTGCCAATGTATCTTTATGTCTTTTATAGGCAACATTTTCTAAAGCAAAAACTGCACAAATAGAATGATATATACTATAGTAAGCTCTATTATTAGCTGCTCTATAATGTTCTTCTTTCAAGTTACTAATTGCAGTTTCTAAATCTTCTTTCGCAACATCTAATCTGTGTCTTGCCAAATCAAAAATATTTCCTTCATCACTATGCAGCATATAATTTTACCCCCTCCTTTTCTATATTTCTATAAAAAGGATATGCTTCAATCCATTTTCTAAAATGATTTTCATTTTTTACTATAGGCATTATCATCAAGTCATTGTCCAAATTAATATCGAATGTTATATCTGATAATTTTGCATCATAATCTTTTATATTCTGTTCATCCAAATCAACCAATATCATTATATCTATATCCGATTCTTCGTTTTGGTCTCCACGTGCATATGAACCATATAAAATAACATTTTTTAAATGACATCCATACACTTCTTTTATCTCATTTGTATACTCTTGTAATGTTGTCCAAATCATATTTGTCATATGCCCTCACTCCTCTCTTTATACGATTATAACAAATCTAAAATAAATATAATAGTAATATGATAAATATTTTCTCTTTATTTCATTCTTAAAAACTTCCTATAAAAAATATACCCTACACCACTTGTTATTGCTTCCGTCACTGGAAATGTTAGCCAGAATACATTTAATCCAAATCAGCTTCATTGTAGTATTACATTTTTTTAAAGTCAACGAAAAAAAGGCAACTCCAAAAATTAATTTGAAATTGCCTAATTTTATAATATTTAATTAACTTAAATATCTTATATAAATTTTTGAATCTTGCTTATTAACACATCAAGAAAACCTGTTGACTGTAAGAACAGAATCACCATTATTACAGGCATAATATAACGAATCATAACATTGTACAATTTCTTACGTGAAAACTTCTTGCCATTTAGTTCCATTTCTTCTACAATCCATGAAGGCTTGATTATCCAACCAATAAGAATTGCTGACAACAATGAAATAAAAGGCATAAGGAAGCTGTTACTAATGTAATCCATAATATCCAAAAGCTGACCTGTGCTTCCGTTTGGAAGTTTTACTTCCACATAGAAAATACTGTAACCTAAAGCTATAACTGCTGTTGCAATTAAATAAATAATAGATAAAACGCCTGTTGTTTTCTTTCTCTCTGTATGGAAAAGTTCCATACAGTTAGCAGTAATTGATTCCAATACTGAAATACATGAAGTTAATGCTGCAAAACCTGCCAATAAGAAGAATAACAAACCTACTATTCTACCTGCCATTCCCATTCTAAAAAATACATTTGGAAGTGACACAAACATAAGTCCCGGACCTGCTGACATTCCATCAAGTCCTGAGAAAACAAATACGGCAGGAATAATCATCATACCGGCTAAGAAAGCCACTCCTGTATCCATAATTTCAATCTGTGATACTGCTTTATTAAGATTAACATCCTTTTTTACATAAGAACCATATGTAATCATAATTCCCATTGAAACGCTTAATGAGAAGAACAACTGACTCATTGCATCCAATGAAACCTGAAGGAATTTCTGAACTGTAATTCCTGACATATCAGGTGTCAAATAAACTTTCAATCCCTGAAGACCTGTTCTAACTGTTCCGTCATCTAATGTTGTCTTTAGAGTTAATGAGAAAATAGCAATTCCAACTACCATAACCAAAAGAACCGGCATGATAAACTTTGAAACTCTCTCTATTCCCTTTTCTACGCCGTTATATACAATAATTGCTGTTAAAAGCATAAATATAATACCGTACCAAACTGATGAAGGTGATGTAATAAAGTTAGTAAAGCAATTGTCTGCAACTGCTTCCTTTCCTGAACCTAAAATATAAATAGCAATATATTTTAAAATCCAACCACCTATTACCGCATAATAAGTCATAATAATAACCGGCACAATAAAAGTAATCACACCTAAAAACTTCCATTTCTTTCTCATTGATTCATATGCATAAATGGCACTTTTTCCTGTTTTTCGTCCAATGGCAATATCTGTTGTTAACAATGTAAAACCTACTGTTAAAACAAGTACCAGATAGATAATAAGGAAAAGTCCGCCTCCATCCTTTGCTGCAAGATATGGGAATCTCCAAAGATTTCCTACACCTACGGCACTTCCTGCTGCAGCAAGAACGAATCCTATCTGCCCGCTAAATCCACTTTTTTGTTTCATAATTTTTCTACCTCTTAAATTTTTTATTTTCTACTTTTTTATATTTAAAATATTAAGCCAGTGAAGTTAAATTGTACCATATTTAAGGTCTTTTAACAACATTACATAAAGTTTAATATTTGTTAATTTTTTTAATAAAGCAAAAAAATCCTGACAAGTTTTCTTTTTTACAGCTTAACCTGTCAGGATATTTTTAATAAGTTTATTTATTTTTTATTTAATTTTTTTATTTGACATAATATACTCTGTTTTCTTTTCTTGGTGCTGCCTTTGGTTCATCACCTTCAACATAACCTAATGCGCAATGACCGATACCAACATATTCTTCTTCAATGCCTAATGATTTAAGAAGTTCTTTGCCCCATTCTGTTTCAAATTCTTCTTTTGCACGGTGAATCCAACAACTTCCAATTCCTAAATCGTGAGCTGCCAACATAAGATTTCCCATTACAAGACTTCCATCATAAATTCCTGTAGGCCAATCCTTCTTTGCCAAAACTATTAGCATTGCAGGTGCTCCATAGAACGGATCAAAACCTTCTTCCCAACCACCTATTTTGCAATTCATTTCAGAGATTTTGTCACGTAATTCCTTATTTGTAACCTGAATAATTATAGTGTTTTGAGTCCCTTTTCCACTTGCAGCATAAAGACCGGCTTCTATTATTTTGTCAATAATCTCCTGTGGCACCATATCTGCCTTATACTTACGAATACTTCTTCTTTCTTCCATTGCCTTTAAAACATCGCTCATTCTTTGTTCCTCCTTTAAATTTGATTCCATATTTCTCATTTTAGCACATATTTTTCAAGAAAAATTTCAAAATCAACATCTGAATTAGATTTCATATGGTCATGATTTCTGTTTTTGGAAGTGAAATTGCTCCAAGCTTTAATGTGTATCTAATGCAAAGCTGTGGAACTGAAACACCAATAGCTTTTAATTTTTTGTAACTTTTTTATGTTTTGTCTTAATTTTTGTAACTTATCTTTTTATTTTTAATGTTCTTAAATATTCTTTTTGCTCTGGTGTAATTCTATAACTTTCTATCGATTTTTGAATTGCCTTATTGTGTGTCCACACATCAAGTTTTTTCTCTTCAATGAAATGAATAATGCTGTCATATTGCTTTGCCAACGCTGTTGCAAAATACCATGCGCGCATCATATTAACGTAATATTCTTCTGACTGAACTGCTGCAACTTTATTAGCATATTCAATTTTAAAATTGTCATCCAAATAGTGTTTCATAAGCATACTAATTCCAAAACGGATTGTGTATGGCTGGTCTGATTTTATGTATTTGTTAATTTTTTCAAGGAAGTCTTCCAAATTCTTCTTTACAATTCGAAGTGACAGCAAATCACACGTAGCCCAGTTGTCTATGTATGGAAGAAACTTCTCCAACTCTATTATTAATTCATCATAATCTTTAATCTGTTCAAGCAACATTCCATGGAGATTATTTTCTTCATAATATTTGTGGGGAAGCACCTTCATGAACTCCTTTGCTTCTTCTGTTTTTCCAAACTGCTTTGCGTAACTTCTAAGTGCCGGAGTTCTGACACCTATAACCTTCTCCTTGTCTATCGTTGGCATTAATTTGGCGTGAAAATCTCTATATTTCAAGTCCTGTAATTCAAAAAGCTGTTTTTGTACTTCAACTGCTATATCTTCTTTCATAATCTGCTCCTAATACTTTTTATCGTACAAATATTATAGCATTGTTTTTTTGTGTGGTATATTATTTTCAATGTTTTGTTTGAAATGTAATGAATATATTTGGAGATTTCTCTTCGCATTTTCTGTAATTCTTAAAAAGAAGCTTCTCTAGGCAGAACAGCCCACACCAAAGTTTTCGCTTTAGCGTGGGCTGTTCCTTTATCATTATTTACGGATAGCCAATTTATTTCTTCACCTTTACAGTCTTGACTGCCGACCATTTTCCATAAACATACTTTCCGTTTACAATTCTGTAAGCTCTAATTTTTACGTATGCTTTTTTCTTTTTAATGTTGGTAATCTTCTTTGTTGTGTATGTTGTTTTTGTTGTCTTTACTGTTACTGCCTGCTGTTTTTTCTTTTTCTTGTTTTTCAATTTTTTGTTGTTTCCATATTTAATCTGGAAGCCTGTAACTCCGGCAGTCTTTGTTAATGTAAGTTTGATTTTCTTACCCTTTGCATTTTTTGCTGTTTTAATTTTTACAGTACCTACAGGTGGATTTTGTGGTGACTTAATAGCATTCTTTAATGCTGTTGCTGCACTGTTTACTGTTGCCTGTGAAGGATTATACTGTGATGCAACTGTTGCTGCCTGACTATATGCAGCATTTACATTAGGATATACTGTCCAATAGCCTTTGTTGCTATTTACATCACCTACTGCTCTAAGTAATTCTGTCTTGTCTGCCAAATTGATTTTTGAAACACCTGTTGCCTGGTAAGTATCAATTCCTACATCAGCACCATAACCAAATAAAGTAAACATTACTCTGATTACATCACCATTCTTTACTGTTACTTTATCTCCTGACTGGTAGATGTTTCTTACTGTTGGGTTTGTGCTGTCCTTGCCGTCTTCTCTGTTAAATGTCTTACCACTATATACTGCACTGTTATTTACAGTAAATACCCAACCTGACATTCTCCAGTAATCACCTTCTCCAAGAGCTGTATCTGAATTACCAAGATTCTTGTTTGTATTTGGTGCACTAATGCCTTTTCCTTCGTGAAGTAATCCATCATCCTGACCAATATATGAATAAGTATATACATCCTGCATATTGGCAATTTCATTAGGTATGTTTGCCACTCTGCTATTGTCTGCACCAAGAATTGATGTTAAATACCAACCACTTGTTGTTGAATAATAATAGTTTAATGTATTATCATTCATATATCTGTCGATTACTGTTTTAACCGTGTCTCCATTGTTAATTGTCACCTGAACAGGTTCAGTATAAAGTCCCTGACCTATTGATAATTTTTCAACAGTAAGTGTAACTTTACCTGTTGAAGCTGCCTTTGTTTCCTTAGGCATTACAACAATTGATGTTGCCATAAGAGCTACACTTAATACTACTGATAATGCTTTTTTCATTTCAAACTTTTCTCCTTACATTTTTGACTAATCCTAACTTTATTTTTCAATAAAATTAGCTTTGTAAATATTTTATTTTAAAACCTATATTTGTATATAGTCATTTATTTAACTTTCCTACATTTTAACTTTCTTAATTTTTGAATAAGCTCCATAAACATTAGTTTCTTCATCTAACTTATAAGCTCGAATTTTAAAACTATATTTATTTCCCTTCTTTAAGCTAATAACAGCTTTTACTGTTTTTGCTTTCTTAACTGTCTTTACGGCTTTGAATTTACCGGAATTAGTTTTCATATATACTACATAACCTGCTGCATCTGAAATCTTCTTCCATTTAAGTGTAACCTTCTTGCCCTTCTTCTTTGCTGACTTAATTTTTACTTTTGCAGGCTTAGTTACTACAGGTTTTGATACATTTACAGTACATGTTGCAACTACTTTACCATCTGCTGAAACTGCGGATATATAAGTTGTTCCGGCTACATCAGCTGTAACATTTCCTGACTGGTCAACTGTGGCAATTGATTCATTAGCTGAAATCCACTTAATGTTTTTATTACTTGCATTTGAAGGATTTACTGTTGCATCTAACTTAAAAGTTCCACCCGGATTAAGATTTATTTCATTACTATTAAGTGTAATGTTTGTAACAGGAGTTTCCACTTCGATGAAAAATTCTGTTTTTAATCCATTATGAGTTGTTGCTGTTATAATTGTACTTCCACTATTCTTTGATATTACAACACCATTTGAATCTACTGTGGCTACTGAATTATTACTGCTTGTCCACTGAACATTCTTATTTGTTGTATCACTTGGAGTAATTTTAACCTGTAACTGACGAGTCTGGTTTAGCCCCATAGTTACTGTTTTATCTCCAACTCTTTCAATACCTCTTGCATCGATTCCATCGACACGAACAGTACACTTAGCTTCAAAACCACCTTCTTCAGTTGTGATAACTATATCTGCATTTCCTTCGGAAACACCTGTTACAACACCATTTGCATCTACTGTGGCTACTTTTTCATTTAAACTCTTAAAAGTAACATTAGTATTTGTTGCATTGCTTGGAAGTACAGAATATCTAATCTTTCCACTTCCACCTACAAACAAACCCATATGCTGATAGTCATTTGCCACTTCAATACCTGTTACAGATTCAGGAATTATTACTGCTTCTGATTCTTCACTAACTGAATTGCTGTAAAGATTTGCATCAGCAGCATTTTCATCCACAATTGCTTTTACAGTATAAACGTATTTACCTGAAGTTAAATCTTTATCTTCAAAAGTTGTATCTGTTCCTTCATATATATCATTAACAATACCTGTACTTTTGTTATATCTTGACAAAACATATGAAGAGGCATGAGCTACTTTTGTCCAGTTAACATTGATGTTTTTGTCATTTCTAACTGCTGTAACTTTAGACTTATCAAGTTCTTTTGAAACATAAACAACACATGTTTTCTTAACATTTGGATTATCCTTTGAAGCAATTGTAATATCTGCTCTTCCTACAGATTTTCCTGCTACAACACCATTCTTTACTTCTGCCACTGCTTCATTTGATGAGCTCCAAACAACGTCTGTCTGGCTTGTGTTAGAAGGTGCAAGGTTGTACTCAAGCTCAACTTTGTTGTCTTCTTTCTTATCTAAATTAAGCTTTTTGCTGGTGTAATTTAAATTAATACTTTCTACAGGAACATTAGTCTGGTCATATACCTGTATCTCATAAATTTCAAAACAGTATGCGCCAAAAGTAATACCCTGTAATCTTAAATGTGATGTTGTTACTGCTTCTTTTAATCGAATATTTCTATATTCTGATGCTATACCACTGGTTACTTCGTACATGTCTGTCCATGTTTCACCGTCATCTGAAATCCGTAATTTGTAACCTTTCATATAGCCACCGCCCCATTTAACTTTTACTGTATCAAAAGTCTGTGGGCTGTTCCAACTTAAAGTTATGTTTTCGTTAGCTTTTTCTTCATCAGTTACTGTTGGATCCTGAATGTACTCTGTTCTCCACATAGTGCCTTCATCGCCGTCAATTGCTTTTTCTGCACTGTTTTCACCATCATCACTTGATGATACTGCTGTGGCATTTTCTGCAAGATTAGGCATTTCTTTTTCTTCAACGCTTCCTACTGTAAAAATCTGCCATTCGTACATACAATAACCGTATATTTCCATTGTTCTTTCTTCTAATTCGATTTTTACATATCTTGCATTAGTTGGTGCAAAATCATATTTAAATCTTCCTTTTTCTCCTGCTTCTTCTGATGCAACTTCCATCCAGTCTATTTTGTTTTCAGAAACATAAATTTTATATTTCTTTGCTGCTGCATTTTCCCAATATAGTACGACCTTATCAATTTCATAACTTCTTCCTAAATCCATACTCCAGGTTTGTGGATCTTCATAAGGATTGTCTTTATTCGAACTTACACATGCTGTCTGGTATCCTCTTTCAAGATTTCCATCTGTTAAAAAGTCTGGTTTATTGTATTCATTAGTATTGAAAGAATTAGAAACATTAACCGTTCTGTTATAAGCTACATTTCTACCTAATGGTTGACCTTCGTAAGCAAACGCAGGAGTGTATAATGTGGCAACCATTGTGGCAACACTTAATAAACACGCTACTAATTTTTTCATTTTGCCTCCTTTTTAAATAATAAAAGGCTATCTTTTTGCAGGATGATACGACATACCTCCTATGCCCACCCCTCAAAAAGACAGCCTTCTAATTAGTTCTCTTTTTTGATGTTTTTAATTAATTATTTACTTAATTTTAAGTTTTTTCTTGAATACCTTAATAGCTTTCTTGTTGCCCTTAAGTTTAGTCTTCTTTGTTTTGATATTCTTCTTAACTTTACTGCTTAAAGCATTTTTCTTTACAGTCTTAAGCTTTTTGCCCTTGAATGTAATCTTTTTAATCTTGTTGTCCTTTGTGAATGCCTTAGCCTTAATAGTCTTAACTGACTTGCCCATTACTACCGTCTTAAGCTTTGTACATTTCTTGAATGCATTCTTTCCAATAGTAGTTACCTTGCTGCCAATTGTAAGCTTTTTAAGTGCCTTACATCCTGCAAAAGCGTTGTTTCCTATTGTTGTTACATTCTTGAAATTAATCTTGTTTAACTTCTTACAATTACTAAATGCAGCCTTACCAATAACCTTAACATTGGCACCAAATGTAACTTTCTTAAGCTTCTTCATTGCCTTAAATGCATTGTCACCTACTTCTGTTACATTTAATCCATATCCCTTAAAGTTAGCTGTGTTTGGAACTGTAACCTTAGTTAATTTGCTCTTCTTAGCTGCTACTACACCGATAAGTTTTGTTCTACCTGATGTAATTGAATCAATTGCTGTTACTCTGTAAATGAAATCACCTACTGTATATTCCATTCCAACGTAAACACCATACTGTGTACGAACCTGATCATCTAATGATGTCTGGTCACCCTTTGGTGTTTCAGGATAACTAGTTTTTGAAGCTGCCTGAATCTTATTCCATTCATCTGTGCAATTCTTGATTTTTTCGTCAAAATACTTATCGTCAGTATCATCTGAACCTAAAGTCTTTGAATTATCAACTTTAAGCTGTTCTTTTACGATAGTCTTATCAGCTATTGCATCATCACTTGGCTGTTTAACATTTTCATTTTTATTAGCCACAATTAAACCAGTACTTGGATCTGTTGGATATGCATCCTTTCCATCTCCTCCGTCCTTTGAATAGTCATAGTTATCAGGTAATGATACTGATGTTTTGTTACGGTAGTATAATAATCTCTGGACAGCATAACCACCCTTTTTACCTGATACTGTCTGTGAAGTTTCACCTGTTGTAATACCACAACCTGTACCATTAATAATTCTGTTAATACCTACCTTTGGTCCGCTACCGTTGGCGATTTCTACAATACATGCATTTTCAATTAATACATCATCTGCATTAGGAACTTCAATGGCATTATCTAAGAAAATTTCTGCTCCGTTAGTGTTAATGAATACATCGTAAACACCAAGACCTACTGCGTAGTGGTGTTTAACATCATTTGCTACTTTGTATGCTGAATACCCCTTAACTGTATTATTATGTGACATCCATTCTTTCTGATCCTGTGGATCATAACATTTTTCATTCTGTAAGAAGAATGTCTTACCATATTCACCTCTCCAGATAACATCGTATTTCTGGAAATGTTCAATAAATAAACCATAAGCTGTTACGTTATCGCCATTTACAACAAGACCGTGATCTGCTGTATTTTCATACCAACCTGTGTTATCACCGTGGTCAGCTCTCCAAATCCATGTTTCATCAATAATAGTATTGTTACTGTTAACAACTATACATGAACCTGTTGTTCCAAGGTCGCCTGTTCCACCTACCCTACAGATAACATCCTGTAATACACAAGGGTTATTTGAATGGTCAACATTTGCTCCTTCATATCCTACTTCTAATAATGTGTTTGTATGTTTTCCGGCATCTAAAATTACGCCTGCGATTTCAACACCACCAATATCGTAATTTTCTTCTACCTTTGTATAGTCACTGTTCCACTTCTTACCAGCTACTCTGATAAATGTATCAGTATTCTTATCAGATGAAGTAAATGTAGCCATACCAAGACCAAGAACTATTGTGTTTTCATGTGTTACTTCAATAGCTTTGTCTAATTTGTAAATACCAGGCTGAAGAAGAAGGTTATAACCTTTTCCTAAAGCTGCATTAATTGTGTCTGCTGTATCTACATCAGGGTTAGCAATATAGAAACTGTTTAATCCTAATGATTTACCTTTACCCATATCGTTTTCTGACCATGAAACGCCTGTCGTATCTTTTCTTACTGCAGGTACAAATACCTTGTAGCTATCTGTATCTTCATCGAAGTATAAGAATGGTTTTTCTCTTGTTGCATCTGTCTTGTCTAATACTGTTGTACATCCGTTAGTTGCCCAGTTTGAAATACCATTATTCTGTAATAAGCTTCCACCTGCGTTAAAGTAGTTACCACTGTTATCCTTTAATGTTGTTCCATCAACATTCTTGCATCCCTGAACAACCTGGTTCCAGTTAATACCATATATAGAACCATTTTCTGTCTGCTTTGTTGTAAATTCACAGTTTCTGTAGTAATACTGCTGCTGACACCATGAACCTACTGAATCATGGAACTTTGTATCAGAAATATATCCACCGCTGGCCCAAGCATTGTCTCCCCATGTCCACTGAAGTAATGTCTGTCTTTCTACATTAAGTCTTCTTGCAGGAGCTGCCTGTGATACTGCCCACTTAAATGAATCTTCCCAATAGTTAGGATTTTCTGTTGTCTGTGCAATAGTAAAGTTTTCAACGTCAACCCAGAAGTTACATGTTACGTTACCATTAGCTAAAGCTGCTGGCGTTTTAATATTCTTTAATCTTACATCGTAAGGTGTTTTTCCTAAACCAATAACCTGTGTGTAGTAACCTACATCATACGCATCTGCTGCTGTTTCTGTATAATCACCAGGTTTAAAAGCGAATGCGTAACGGTTCTTACCAAACTGATCATAATGCTGATATCCAAAGATTTCATTTACCTTATCAGAAATTGCATCCTTGTCATCTGCATCGTTAAATACGTATACGTTCTTACCAAACTTAGAAATTTCCAATGAATATGGTTCTGATTCTTCTCCATTAACATTACCGTTAACTGCCTGAACTTTATAATAGTTCTTGTATTTTGATGTTGTGTTTGGATTTGTATCTGTATAACTTGTTTTTGCTCCGTCTATTGAATCAATTAATTTGTATTCTGCATAACGGCCTTCTGCCCTGTAAATATTATATGACTTAGCATTTGCTGCCTTATTCCATGTAATAGTCTGAGCGCCTGTCTTGTCATTTCTCGTAACATCTGTTATTTCAGCTTTAGCCGGTTTAGTCTGAGATAATGTTGTTGTAAATGCAATTTCACTATCTGCATATGCACTGTATGAACCTGCTTCCTTAGTATTAGTAATTGTTCTAACCTTAAAGAAGTATTGCTTTTCTGATAAAAGATTATTTACAGTCATCTTATTCTTTGTTGTTAAACCTGCTGATCTGTAATTTCCATTTTCTGAAGTTGAATACATAACTTCAAATGCTGAATAGATATGTTCCTTTGGTGTTGTCCATGAAACCTGAACGCTATCACCTGAAACATCAGATAATGTTACTTTTCTTGCTTTCTTTGGTTCATCACCTGTATACATAATGAATTTTTCTTCATTGCCAACCTTGTCTCCTAAGTGATACTTTGAACTTACCGCAAGCTTTGTATGTTCTGTTCCTTCTTCGTCTTTGTACTTTCCTAATGTGAATATTTTTTCATCTGCACTGCTACCAAAAGAAACTGTTCCATCATCATTGTGCTGGATTCTTACTGATTCCCATCCTGTTGGTGCGTAATCATTTGCTACTGTTCTAGCGTCCTGATAAATAACATCAGCAGCATTTGCTGCCCAAACAGTATTTCTTGACTTAGTAGCAAAGTTAACTACTTCGTTAGCCTTGTCATCAATTCCATTATTCTTGTATGTTCCATAATATGTAGTGAATTTTCCATCGTCACTTACATTGTTGATAGATGTAAATTTCTTATCTACCAAGATTGGATCATTCTTTACACCACTAACAGTAATTATGTTTCCGTTTGCTACATTAACAAAGAAAACTTCTGCGTGAATTGTTGCCTCTTCGGCACCGTCAATTGCATCTGTGCTTGTTGCTGCAGATGCTGCCATTACAGTCATGTTAAATGTCTGTGATGTAAATAACATTGCAACTGCCAAAACAATTGACAATAAAGATTTGTACATCTTTTTCATCTTCATTTTTCTTCCTCCTAAATAAATTCAAGCAATAAAAACACTCTTCTCTTTTTTGTGTAAGGTTGACATTAAAACGTTTTTATTCTCTTATATTTTAGCACTTATTGATATATTTTTTCAAATTCGAAAATGTTTTTAAGCACTCTACACAAATAGTCTCTTTGTTTTTTTTTGCACTTTGCATATATATTTTATTGTTTTTTTTATTGTTTTTCTTGTTTTTTATTAATTGGCATTTTTTGTCGCAAAAACGTTTTTATTGGTTTTTGTTTAAAAATGTCTTTTCTTTTTACTAATAATCCTGTTTTATTTTACTAATATTGGTATTTTCTTTCACTAAACTCTCTCTTTTTCGCCACTTTTAAGCAAAAAAGAACAGCCGGATTTAATTCAAAAATCAATCTGACTGTTCCTTTTTTATAAATTTAATCTAATGCTAATATTCCATTTGTAGCTATTACTTCTTAAATTTAACTTTTCGGTTAGACCACTTACCATAATAAACTTCTCCATTTACTACTTTGTAAGCCCTGACCCTGATAAAGTACTTCTTGTTAGCCTTTAATTTCTTAATTGTAAATTTGGCTTTCTTATAGTTCTTTACCTTTGCTTTTTTAAATTTCTTTGATGTTGATATCATTACCTGATATCCTTTTACACCCTTTGCTGTTTTTAATGTAACTTTTAATTTCTTAGCACTTCTCTTCTTAGTTGCCTTTTTAATTTTAACCTTTGGTACCTTTACGGTTTGTGCAGTTTTTGTAGTTACAATTTCTGTTGTGGAAACTGTAGGTGTTTCCTTTGATGTTTCAGGTTTAGTTGTCGTTCCTGTTTCTGACGGAGCAATTGTTGTAGGTGTCTGTGTTGTTGGCACTACTGTTGTAGCCTTTTCTGTTGGTGCTACTGTTGTAGGTGCTACTGTTGTTGGCACTACTGTCGTAGCTTTTTCCGTTGGTGCCACTGTTGTTGGTGCCTGTGTTGTTGGCACTGCTGTTGTAGCTTTTTCTGTTGGTGCTACTGTTGTTGGTGCCTGTGTTGTTGGCACTGCTGTTGTAGCTTTTTCTGTTGGTGCTACTGTTGTTGGTGCCTGTGTTGTTGGCACTGCTGTTGTAGCTTTTTCTGTTGGTGCTACTGTTGTTGGTGCCTGTGTTGTTGGCACTGCTGTTGTAGCTTTTTCTGTTGGTGCTACTGTTGTAACCGGTGCCACTGTTGTTGGCTTTGAACCTGTGCCATCCTTAAATGTATATGTTATCTGTGTAGCAGCTGACATTTTTCCGTTTTTAACAGATCTTACTGATACTGTATAGTCGCCATTTCCATTTGCAAAAACATCTGCTGTCAAATTAATTGAACTATTTACCGAGCTTCCTGCAAATACTCCATCCACATATACATTATAGTTTTCAATATCACTTGATGGTGCCTGCCATGCAAAATAATATGGAAGATCTTTGTTTCCTGCATATGTTAATCCAATTGGTGCAGGTATTGTATCATCTTCATCTATCTTTGTAGTAGGAGCAACTGTTGTTGGTGCTACTGTTGTAGCTTTTTCTGTTGGTGCCTGTGTTGTAACTGGTGCTACTGTTGTAGCCTTTTCTGTTGGCGCCTGTGTTGTAACTGGTGCCACTGTTGTTGTTTTTTCTGTTGGCGCCTGTGTTGTAACCGGTGCTACTGTTGTTGGTTCATTATTTTTAAATTTTGCAAGAAATTCTGCATTTTCATTAACAAATGTATTCTTATTCTGTGATGAATCCCAGTTAATTGACCATGACATAATTCCCCTTATTCCCGGATAATTATTATTAAGCTCTGTGAACGCACTTTGAAGTACTTCATTTGTTACCTGACCACTACCTGCTGCACTCTGTGATGAAGGTACTCCGATTACTACCTGATCAGGTCTAAGTGGTGCAAAATATGTTGACTCATCAGTTGAATTTGTATAATAAGCTCCAACATGGAATCCCTTAAGAAGCATTTCGCACATTGCTACTATTCCTTCTTTTGTTCCCATATTATATGATGTTCCATCAAGTCCTGTAATAGGTGATGAATTGTATAACTGAACATGCACATAAGATGTTTTGTCTCTAAGTGCATTAATCATTGGAAGATAAACTCCCGCTCTTGTGTCACAATACTGGTTAATTCCACCATAGAATGAATAACCTAACTGTACATAAAATGTTTCAGGTGCCCATGAAAGTATGAAATCATTTCCATAGCTATCACAAATTGTACGAATGGCTTTAATCATATTTACAACTTTAGGTGATGTTGGATTATTTATATCTTTATCATTTCCACTTTCAAACTGTACTGAAGACTGTTCAAGGTCAATATCAATTCCATCAAATCCATATTCATTTATAATTGACTTTATATCACTTACAAACTGATTTACAGCATTGTCTGATGTTAATGAGAAATATCCTTCATAACCACCAATTGACAACACAATCTTCTTTCCCTGTGCCTGTAATGACTTTACATCTTTCTTAAAGTCATCCTTTGTGTAATCACTTGTAAGACCTGATATATCAAACTTCATCTTTCCGTCAGTACTTCCTGCCTTTTCAGGTTCTGCAAATGAAATATTAATAACATCCCAGTTTTTGTCCACATCTCTAAGCTTAATAAATGGATTTCCGTCATTATTCCATGTATGGTAGTAGCCAATCATTAATCTTGATGAAAGACCTGTTGTTACTGTTCCCGGATTTGTTGTCTGTTCTGGTGCTTTTGTTGTTGTAGCTGTTGTCTGAACAGGCGTCTTTGTAGTAGCGTCCTGAGTCAATCCCTGGACTGTTACTTCTATTGTCTGCCCTTCTGTTTCATATCCATTCAAATTAGCTGTTACTCTAATAGTATGTTTTCCGTTAGTTGTAAAAGTATATGTTGTTGATGTTGCCACAGTATATGATTCAATATACTGCCCATCTATGTATACTTTGTATGTCTGTCCACTAGCAATCTGTTCCTGTGTCTGACCCCATACATATGTAACTTTTCCGGCTTTCTGTTCCTGAATTGTTAAACCGATTACTTCTGTTGGTTTTAATTCAGGCTGACCTGCTGCAGTTGTTTCGTTCTTTGTTGTAGATGCTACTGTTGGTGCTTCTGTAACTGGTGTTTTAGTTGTTGGAGCAACTGTAGTAGCTTGCTTTGTTGTTGGTTGCTCATGTTTCTCTAATGAATCCATAAGAGATGACATTGATTTTGCCCATGTATAATTATTTGTAGCATCCCAGTTTATTGACCACGTCATAACACCTCTTAATGTTGGGTATGCCTTTGGTGCTGTAAATTTTCCTGATGATGTTCCATTAACAAGAGCTTTTACTGCTGTTGAAATTATGTCTGTTGACACATATCCACTTGATGCAGCTTTAGATGTTGATGGTAATCCCAGTGCAACCTGATCAGCTCTAAGTCCGTTTTCTAACAATAATGTTGAAAGGGATGTTAAGAAATCTGCTGTTCCAACCTGTGCATTAAATCCATTGTATCCATTCATTGCCCCTGAATTATAGAACTGTGGATAACAAATTGTAAGAATATCTCTAATCTTATATGCTAATCTGTAATATGCAGATGTAGCCATTGTTCCGTTAGGATTTGTATCCTGGAAATAATATGTTTCAGGTGCCATTGTAATAATAAAATCTTCACCAAAATGATTACGTACAGTTCTAAGTGCTTCTGCTATATAATCTGTTCCTGATACTGCACCTCCTTCAAAGTCAATATCTACACCTTCAAATCCATATTCTTCAATTATTGAAATAAGGCTTGTTGCAAACTGATTTGCAGCTTCCTCATTTGTTATATAAGTAGTTCCTTCTGCTCCACCTACAGAAATGATTACATGCTGACCTTTTGCCTTAGCATTTTTAATATCCTGAATAAATTGTGCTTTAGTATAACCACCTAGCGCATTAGACAAATCCTTATCAAGTTCAAATGTAACTTTGCCCGGTGTTGTTGATGAGTTAGCAAAAGATACACAAATCATATCGTAATAATCCGGTACATCTGAAATCTTTAATGCTGTTGAGCCATTAAGGAAATTATGCCAATAACCTGTTACCATATGTTCCGGTAATTTAGAATTAACTGTATAGTTATTTTCTGTTGTTTCCTGCTCACTTCCACTGTTTTTAGTTGTCTGAACTTCTCCTGCAACCAAATCAGTTCTTAATTTCCACAATGTTGCCGCATCTGTTGGTGACCATCCTAAATTAGATGTATGAGCATATGTACATTCATATACTTTTCCTTGATACTGAACAAGATTTCCCAATCTATATACAACACTATTTGGAGACCATTCAGGATAGTTTCCAGTTGCCTGTTTTGTTGTATCATTTTCTTTTTTTGTTGTAACAGAAGCTGTTGTTACCTGCTGTTCCTTTGTTGTATTTTGTTCTTTTGCTGTTGTCTGTGTCTGACTGTTTGTTGTTTGCTGAGATTTTGTTGTAACATCCTCAGATGGTTCTACATAATCTCCATTTTTATAAACAACTTTTGTTGACAAAATTTCGCCTGCTGAAACAGCTTTTTGTCTTAATGTTATTCCTTTTATATTTTGAGCATTAGCTGTTCCTTTTCCTGATTTAAGTGTAAATGTTAATGAAGCTCCCGGCTCTAATGTTTTTGAACTCCACTCAGGTGGCGTAACAACAGTTTTTCCATTTTCTGTTGTAATTGTACCTCCTGCACTCCAATCTCCTGATAAAGTTTCGCCATTTTGTGTTTCAATTGATATTGAAGGATAACTTAATGTTTTTCCGAAATATTCTGCCCAAGGCATTACTGAAATATCTTTTGAACCACTTGCTTTTGTTACTGATGAGTTAGTATTTTTTAGTGTAATTGTATAAGAATCACCTGATGTTGTAACTGTTGTTTCAATTCCATCATTAGCAGGAGCAACTATCTTCTGATTAGGAATTGCTGCTGAACCATACAATGATTCTTTCATTGTCTTAGTTATTGTGCTGGATGCATCTAAAGAAGCCATCCATGAAATAAGACCACCTAAGTGTTTCTGTTTTACATATTTGCCTTTTTCTGCTACCGATTCTTCAGTATCACAAGTAAAGAACATTCCTGAAGATTCACTATAGTAATAGTTAGCCTTTGCAACATCATCCCAATATTTAGTCAAATTATATTTGCTTACTAATGAATCAATATCTGAATATGCATATGTTACACCATTTTCGCCTGTTGCATCTGCATATAATCCTGGATTTTTAGAATCTCTTCCTGTGTCTTTCTTTACTTCTTTCCATCCTCTTGTATAAGGTGCAACACCAACTACGATCTTTGAATAATCAATGTTGTCCCCATATTTATTTTCTAAATATTTAATACATGAATCAACTGAAAGTCCTGCATCTCCCTCGTCATAAGCAGGATTAGTATAAAGTGCTGTCTGGTGAGCTGTAAATCCTCCCCATGCACCATTTAAGTCATATGTCATCATATTAGCAAAATCTACGATTTTTAAAACTTTTTCGTATTCAATTGCTGCCATCATTTTAGGCGATGCTGACATGGCAACTGACAATTCATAGTGTTTATTATCTTTTGCTCCATAGCTGTCCAGTGCATCTCTTATGGCTTGAAGAAGTAATGTATAGTTCTGTGTATCTGCTGCTGAACCTTTACATCCTTTATCAATTGCTACACCATTTCCTTCAGGATCCGGGTCTCTGTCTGCTGTTGGGTATTCCCAGTCAATATCAACGAAATCATACCCATAGTAGTGTACAAATTTTGCAACATTGTTAGCAAAGTTCTTTCTGGTTGTTTCAGAAGCAGCAATTTTTGGAAAATCTCCTGATCTTGTCCATCCACCAACAGAAACACCTATCTTCATGTTAGGATATTTCTGTCTTAAAAGTACCATTGCTCCTAATACACCTGCATATTTATTGTCTGTTCCAACTGAAAATCCAACATTTGGATTCTCATAATCAGCCCATGTATCAGTAGTAATCAAATCACCATTTGCATCTGCATCCATAAACGCAAAATTTAAGTGTGTGATTAAGCTACCATCAATCTTGTCAGGTGTAAAATTCTTTTGTCCTGAATAAATTGACCAGTCACCATAATACATAACATTACGATATGGTGGCTGCTCTGCATTTGCAGCTTTGACTTCCTTTGTTGAAAGTTCTGTAGCTGCACAATATCCACCCATCAAATTAGCAACCATTGCAAGTGCCATTGTGAAACTAAGAATCTTTCCTGAAAGTCCTTTCCTGAAAGTCCTTTCCTTAAAATTCTTTTCCTTCCTTTCATTTTTCCCTCCATTTTCTCTGGTCTTTTAGACCTTTTTATAAAAACTGAACCTTTTATTATAGAAAGTAGAATTATGGATGCTTATTCCACTTCTATATTTTCAATAAAATTTTCTAAAACTTTTTATTAGTTGAAGTATTTACTTTTGAAACACTTCAATTATTTTTTTAGAAATATTTATTGTTTTTTTAATAAAAACGTTTTAAATTCTTTGTGAAAAATATAAGCTTATTTCAGCTTTTAGGTTCATTTTTTATTAAATTTTTATTCTGTCCTTTCATTTCTGCCCATTATAACACATTATTTGGTAAAAGTAACCAATCCTATTGTGATAAAAATATTTTTATTTGTGTTTTTTATATAAAGCAATATTTTTATTATGTTTTTATATTTTTTCAACTATTTTTTATTTTATTTTCCGATTTCTGTAATGCTGATTCCAGTTATGTGTCATATAATGTTTTTCTTCGCTGACACGTAATTATTCACGAAATAACAGTGATTTTTCTATTGATTACGTGTCACACTGCATTTTTTTCACTGACACGCAATTGGTAGCGATATAACAAGATTATCTTCAATAAATTACTTATGACACAACGTTTTCGTCCTACGACACGTAATCGTTGCTCAAATAGCAATTATATATTGCTCAAAAAAATTCGGAAATATCATCTACATCTTTATATCGGAAATGAAGAGACTCTTTCAATATACTAAATCATCAGATTGCAAAAAGGACTGCCGGAAATGATTTACTCTCAGTATTAACTGTGTCATTTTCCGGCAGTCCTTTTTCATTTTGTTGTTATTATTTCTTACAATAATATGTTAATACCTGAACCTAACTTTAGGTCAAGCGTTTTTATACATTTATTTTCAACTTTTTCCTGCATAATTTTTATATTACTTATGATATATAATTATTCAAACTACTTTCCCATGTATCTCCCAATATACTCATACAATTCAATATTAGTCTCCGCGTTTTTCTCCTCCGCCTCTATATATTCAGGAAAAGGAAGTCCAATCTGGCATTCGCCACATATGTCAACGCCTATTATTTTCTTATCTTTCAAAAAGAATTTCAACAGATGTTCAAGCATACCAAGGCTCATATGCCCTTGACTCCAGTTAGTTTCAATATAATGTTTGTCCAAAATATCTTTGTCTATGGAAATATAAAAAGGTACATCAGTTTCAATCAAATCAAGTTTTTCTCTTCCACTATTGTTCCGTAATTCTTCTGCTGAAAATGTTATAAGCTTACTCTGATTTTTCACATTTATCTGCTGTATATCCGCCTCACTTGCCCCAACAAGAATCAATTGTTCAAGATTTTCGTTTTGCTCAATAACCTGTGCCGCCCAATCGCCACAACTTGTCATTCCTTCAACCATAGGCTTTTGCATATCTGTGTGATGGTCATACAAAACAAGCGAAAACTTTTTATTTATTTTGTCCGTCATAATTTTTGTTATGTAATGATAATTGCCTGAATCAATAAAATGAACGCCGTTTATGCTAAAATTCTCTATTCGTTTCTGAATCTCCGCCTCCCCTTCTTTGGTGCAATACAAGTCGGTTTCTAAAATATCTGAGCAGTCAATTCTAACAATATTCTCCGTCTGCTCTATATTTTCATCAATATAAATATGTGTAAAATCTAAAATAAAATTTTCACTTCTTGTCATTTTATCATCCTCTATAAATTTTCATTTATTATTTTCATAAAAGTTTTTGCTGCCTTACTTAACATTGCGTGTTTTTTCCAAACCAACGCTAACTCTGTTGTCAATCACCTGGTATGTTGGCTCCTCTCCTAAGTTTTATTTTTTTATATATCTTTGATTTTTGCTATTTGGTTTGTCTGGAATTGTCATACTAACCAAGTTTAATTCAAGTGCTTTAAATAATTTCTTCTAAAACCTTCTCTAGACTTCAATTCTAACTTTTCCATAAGTTGATTACTTGTATACGCAACATCATATTCCATTACATCCAAAAGTTTTCTAACACAATCAGACAATTGTTCACTGTTTTCATTTATTTGTGTTGCTATTTCTTCTAACACGCTATCAATCTGTTTTAACATAAACTCAATAAAAAATGTTAAATTTCCATTAACATGGCATTTTGATATTGCATTATAATATTCATCCTGATATTTCATTTGTAATTGTAAATGGTGGTTGATATTTTTCCATAAAATTCTCTCCTAACTTTCCATACTATCTTACGCACTAACTTCCGTACTATCTTGCGCACTTTCTTGCGTATCATCTTCCGTACTTTTTCCCATAATTATACCATAATTTTTCTGATTAACAGCAAAAAACTTGCATTAAACAATGCAAGTTTTTTAGATTATTTATTATTAGATTTCATTTCCTACTTCAAATGCCTTGCCAACTGGTCCCCCCAGTTTCATATAAAAATTAGGGTGTCAAGACACAAAAATGTCATATACAATCGCCAAAAAATGTAATAAAATATAACTATATAAATTACCCGATAATATATGAATTTTATACATCAGAAAAGTCTTTTTCCCTTAACAATATTTTATTTATGGAAGGAACGGTGAATATATGAAAAAAACATCTTTAAAATTACTGCTATTTTCCTTTGTTATGAGTTTTCTTATGATAATTCCTACAAATGTAAATGCAGAAGAAATCATTCCGGTCAATATATCTGTAAAATATGGCCAGACAGAAGCCCGAAGAATCTTAGATATGATTAATGAACTGAGAACCAGTCCTACTGACGCATGGGCTTGGGATAAAACTGATACCAAACAAGTTGCATATCCCGGTTTAAAAGAACTTGTCTATGACTATGATTTAGAGCGACTTGCAATGAAACGTGCAGCAGAAATTGCACTATCCTACGAACACACCCGCCCAAATGGTCAAAATCCTTTTACTATTTATACGGAAGAAAATATAACCAGACTGGATACAGGTGAGAATATTGCAGTAGCAAGTCCTAATGTTTATTCTAAGGCAGAAGCAGTAAATGACGGATGGCGTGAAGATAACGAACCTTATGCCGGTCAGGGGCACCGTAGAAATATGTTAGGTTATAAATTTACCTGCGTTGGAGTTGGTCATGTTACTTACAACGGCTATGACTACTGGGTTGAAGAATTTGCCTCCAGACCTTCCATTAATACAACAGAAACACCGGCAAATGACAATGAACAAACTGTTACTGTTTCAGTAACTAAAAGTTGGATTACAAATTATAAGACATATTTTGACCAAGATTAATATGTTCTTAGATTAGGAGAAACAGTAACTCCAAATATTACACCTATAATTTCTCTTATAAATCAATTTGGATCAGTCGGAACCGTGTTAGATACTCCAACCGTTTCCATTAATGACCCTTCTATTGCCACCTATAGTGATGGAAAAATTATAGGTCTTAAAGAAGGTACCACCACGTTAACCACATCACTGTACGGATTGCCATCAACAACTTCGGCAACAATAATTGTACATGACTGTGATAATCATTGGGATGGTGGAGTAATTACAAAAGTTCCAACCTGTACAAAGGAAGGCGAAAAGAAATTCACCTGCGCTATTTGTAATAATACAAAAATTGAAAAAATTGGCATAGATGCAACAAATCACCTCCACTCTGAAATTCGAAATCAAAAGGAAGCTTCCTGCAAAGAGGAAGGATATTCCGGTGATAAATATTGCCCTGACTGTGGAACTAAACTTTCATCAGGCAATACTATTGCAAAAACAGAAAATCATAACTGGAATAAGGGAGTAATCACTAAAAAACCTACATGTGCAGAGACAGGCGTAAAGACCTATACTTGTAGCATTTGTAGTAAGACAAAAACAGAAAACATTGCAAAAACAACAAAACATCTTCATACTGAAATCCGTAATAAAAAAGCTGCTACCTGTGGTGAAACCGGTTATACAGGAGATACATATTGTACTGATTGTGGAACAAAAATTTCATCCGGTAAGACCATTGCAAAATTAACTACTCATACTTGGGATGAAGGAAAGGTCACAAAAGAACCTACTTGTACAGTGAAAGGTGTTCGAACATTTACTTGTAGTATATGTGCCAAAACCAAAACTGCGAGCATTGCAGCAACAGGACATCAGCATACTGAAATCCGCAAGAAAAAAGACGCAACCTGCGGCGAAGATGGTTATACAGGAAATACATATTGCACTGATTGTAAGAAAACAATTTCATATGGTCAAACCATCACAAAAACCGGTAACCATACTTGGGATGACGGAAAAGTCACAAAAGAGCCTACATGTACAGCAAACGGCGTAACAACTTTTACATGCATTGTATGTAAAAAGACAAAAACAAGAAGCATAAAAGCAACAGGACATAGTTACGGAGAATATGTAGTTGTAAAAGAACCTACAACCACAGAAAAAGGATTAAAATCCAAGACTTGCAGTGCTTGTGGAAAAGTATATTCTGTAACACTTGCAAAAATTTCTTCTTCTAAGACAACTACAAAAACTCCAACGACTTCGTCTAAGAATGCACAGACAAGCAAAATTACTACTAAAAAGATTAAGCTAAACCGTAAGAAACTGACTTTGAAAAAAGGCAAAACTTTTAAATTTAAAGTTACTCTAACACCGATAAATAGTCGTGACAGAATCACTTACGTAACCTCAAACAAAAAAGTTGTCAAAGTCTACAGAAACGGTAGAATCAAAGCCTTGAAAAAAGGAAAGGCTAAGATTACAGTAATTTCAGGTACGAAAAAATTTGTTTGCAAAGTAACAGTAAAATAAAAGGCTTTATAATAAAAGCAAATTAAAAAGTCAATTATTTTTTAAGACTTTGATGATCTAATGATATATTTAATAAAATATAATTTTTCAATATATCATTACTAAAAAATCCTTTATGATATACAAGGCTTGCAAACCTGTATACATAAAGGATTTTTTGTACCATTACAATCAAATATCTTTTTACCCGAAATCTCTTAGTTACTATTTTGACATTGAATTATATGTTATTTTTTATAATTTTTCCATTACCACAATTTTATTAGAAATTTTTTTCTTCTTCGCCTGTTCTATCACTGCAAGTGTTAAATCAAGACCTGTGTAATGTCGGTTTGGATATTTTTCTGATAGCAATGAAATCATTGGAGCCGGTCCACATCCTGCATATTTTATATCACCACTCCATTACAGTGGTCCACTTCATGTTGTATAATCTGGGCTGTATAACCACTGAACTTGCCGTGTTTCAGCGCAAAATTTTCATTCAAATAATCCACTTCTATTTCTTCGTATCTTGTGCAATTACGAACTCCATCCAATGAAAGACAGCCCTCTTCTGTAGTGTACTCTCCTGATTTTTTAGTAATCACAGGATTAACCATTGCAAACTGAAACGGTCCTGCTGCCACAACAATAATGGATTTATTTACTCCAATCATATTGGCCGCCATGCCTACACAAATTTCTCTGTTTTCTCTTAATGTATCCATTAAATCAGTTACAACCTGTTTGTCCGCTTTTGTGGCAGGCTGCGCTTTTCTCGCAAAAATCTGTTTTCCTTTTACTATTTTCTTTACCATAATCTGTCTCCATCTGATTCTATTAATACATTAATTAGTACATCAAAACACCAAAATTTTGATTACAACCTGATTATTGTACTAATCATTGCAAAATTTGTAAGTTCTTAATCAGATATATTTGACTGTATAAACTCCTCAATAATATCCAAAATTCTTTCTGTAAAAAACTCACTTCCGCCGTGGTCTGCACCTTCAAGCATATATAACTTCACATTTTTATTGTATTTCTTTAATAGTTTGTATACAACGACGCTAATTTTAGGGTTGACTGTGCGATCCTTTGTTCCATGGAACATAAGTATTGGAGGCAATGGTGTGTCCTCATTTATATTACACTCAACTGACATTTTTCTACACAAATCAGGATTATTACGCAAATCAACACCGCCCATTTCCATTCCTTCCGGACTATCAGGCTGATGATGATTCAATGTACTAGGCATTCCGTCTTCAAACATTATGCTTAATGCACCATACATTGAAATAATTCCTTTAACATTGGCATCTACTTCAGGATAAATATTTTCATTAGAATCTTCCTTAACAAGCTGTGAAAAAAATGCAGAATGTCCTCCTGAAGAATCCCCTGCAACAAACATCTTTGTTGCATCTGCTTTATATTCATCGGCATGAATTTTCATAAATCTTATGGCATTTCTTGTGTCTATCGCCTGTGCCGGAAAAGGTGCAATGCCTGAATGACGATACTCGACAACTGCTATTACATAACCTTTCTCAGCCAATCTTGAAAGCACACCAAGTTTGGAATTAATATTCTGCTTCAACCATGCTGACCCCTGAACATAAACTATACAAGGATATGTTTCATCACTATCTGTAGTATTTCTTGTTCTGGGAACAATAATTTGCAAATGCAATGTTGTTTCATCTATGCGTGCATATTCAACGTTAGAAAATATGTATGCACCCTTTTCGTCTCCTGTAGTTGGGATTCTTTCCACTCCATCTATTGGCTCATCAAAAGATGGATACTCTTCATATGACCACTCTTTTACCTCCATAACTAAAACCTCGATTCTACTGTAATTATCAACTGTTATTTATTTTAATCCTGTCTTATATTCATTAGGGCATAACCTAGTTGGTTATTTTCTTCTCTATCCACGTCATTATCACATCCACCAAATATTCCTGTTGTATCTGACCTAGCGCTCTTCCTGGTTGTATTTTATGCCATTTTCTAATACACTCCCTACAACACGTTGCCGTTGCGTGCTGTGCCACAAAAACCGGATGTCCTTTCATTGGTGTCTGTTTTCCGTCATTTGGAATAACCGCTGGTGCTTCTCTTTTTGCAATAAACTCTCTGGCATGTTCTCTTATAGTATCCAAACCTTTTTCATTTATATAATCAATATCCTTCTGTTTCAAATGAAAACTGCTACGAAACTTTGACCTTCCAAGTCCCAAAAACAATTGATTATACCACTCTTCCTTTGTCATCTTCTCTGCCATCTTTTCTGCTTTTTCCTTCTTTGTATTTCATCAATTTAATAACCCTCTGTCTATTATATCTCTGAACCATTACAAACATCAAATCTAACATTGCAGCCAAAGCCGACGTAATAACAAAAACAGGATATGCACCAAACCAAACTCCTGCAACAATTGGTACAAAACTTAACACTAAAATCGTTTCATGCACCAACTCCGCCTGACACATAGCCTGTACAATTTCCTGCAAACTATGAATTTTAGTGTCAAACAAACTTGAGTCATATGTAGGCATTCTGTTCTTCCATTTCTTCACATTTAATTTCTTATATATTCTATTTTCAAAATTGCTGACCTGATACCAACTCTTCGTATAATCCGCTCTGTTCCTCATTGTCAGATTAAAAATCAAACCTACAAGCAATCTCATAATAAAATGATATGAAGTTGTCCCTAATGTAATTGCAAAAGTTAGGATTATATCAATTGAAGTCGCATTATATAATGCAACTGTTAGTATTGTTAATGTTGCAATTGTCAACGTTGTTCTATGAATTATTTTAGGCATAACTATTTCGTCTTTCTTATTTTAATTTCTCCTATATAAATTCCCGAAAAATCTAATTCTTCTTCATTTACACTGCATCTATCTGTTTCAATATAAATCCCTTCAATATCACTTTCCAATTTTCCCTTAAACTCTTTGCTGTTAGCATGTTTTTCTTTTTTATTTTTAATTAAATTTGTAATTGGCTGAATAGATTCCACATGAGAATTACAAATGCAAATTTGTCGTAAACAAACTGTATCACTTTTCCACGGAATAGAATATGCTATTTGTTTTAAATCTTCTTGCTTGTTATCTATTAATATTCTTTTCACTTCTTATTACCTCACACCTTTCATACTTATATACTCTAGTCTATTGGTTCATTGAATAATTTACAATGATTTTTTCTAATAATTTGCATTCCACTTTACACTTTTCACTGCTCAGTATGTTTCACAGGCATGGCGTGAAGCCACCAAAAACATGCAACGCAGTTATTCACATAAAGGTTATCCTTATGACAATGCCTGCATTGAATCCTTCCATTCACTCATAAAAAGGAAATGGCTTAACCGTTTTAACATTAAGAATTACAGACACGCATACAACCTGATTTTTGAATACATCGAAACCTTTTACAACACTGTCAGAATTCATAGTCATTGCGATTACATGTCTCCTGACAAATTTGAAAAATTGTATGAGAGGGTTAAATCTCTGCCGGCTGCTTAGCTGACAGAACTTCTCACTTTATTTTGTGCTAAATCTTGACATAGCACCAAATGTCTCATCCTAAAAATAATTAAAACAAAAACGCTAGTCAATGAATTTAACTAACTAAATCCAATGCTAGCGTTCAATTTTTTATATATAATTTTGCTTTAATGTTCAAATATAGAAAAATATTCACGGTATTTATAAAGTGCAAAATAAAACTTTGCTCCGGCTGATGCATCATCATATCTTCCCTGTGCTTTTTTGCTATAAGTAATGCCATCATCATGCACATACATATTATATTTGTCCATATAATTTGATATTACATTATTAATAAACTGGCTTTTTTCTTCACTTAGTTCTGGATTTACAAGCATTTTCACTTCATAACCTGACGCTCCTGATTGATTCATATATTTATAAATCACTCTTTTAACGCTTTCAATATCTTCAGGTGTTAGTTTATTAAATTCAGTTTTATAAAGCTGCTTTAAAACTTTTTGACTCACATCTGCATCCTCCATTTGCCTATTTCTTCCTTTATTTTTTTCATAAGCAATTTTTTCTATTCCGCTTATACTATCCTGATAAAATATTTCCTTTAGTATAGCACATTTCAACATATATCGTTTTTATTATTTTTCTATTTATTATTGTTATTGTATAAATGTGACAAAAGCAGACAAAAATCGTAAACTGTATTGCTGTTAAAACAATATGTTGATATACTAATTGTAATAATTAAAAAATACTTTACAAGAAGGCTGTAAGTTTTTGATATAAACTTACAGCCTTATCTTTTTTGTAAATCAATTATTTATTCAGCTTTATTATTTGCTGATTTTTATTAGTTTTGGCTAACCCTATATTAAAAAAATTTTTATTTTTTTAATATATTTAATACTCTATGGGAAACTACTCCTATAATCCCACCTGTAATTACTCCTGCTATAAGAAGCATTGGAACATAGTAGTAAATGCCGTTGTTTTTTACTACAAATGCTGCAACGGCTATCTGTGCCATATTGTGACATACTGCCCCTATAATACTAACTCCCATAATTCCAAAAAAATCTGTTTTTTTAATTATCATCATTGCAATAAGACTTACTATGGCACCGGCAAGGCTATAGGCAATTGACATTAAACTGCCAAACATAAATCCTACAAGAACTATTCTTACCAATGATATTAGCCATACGTCCCCCATATCTAAGCTATACAATGCAATGACTATCACAAGGTTAGCCAGTCCCAGCTTTACACCAGGGATTCCTATATTAATTGGTATTAAAACCTCTACATAACTAAAAATTATTGCAAGAGCAACAAGCATTGCTATATTTGCTATTTTCTTTGTACTCATCTTTTCTCTCTTCTCTTTTGAAATTGCTAAAAACTCCTATTTTGCAATAACATCTGCCTCATTACCTTTTGTATTGTCTGATACTGCAATTTCCACAACAACCTTGTGTGGCAGACATACAATATTTTGTCTGGTCTTTGTTATTTTTCCCTGCTTAACACAATATTTATCAGGACAATCTGCTTCTTTCATTTCCACACAATTATCGTGAATCCAAACTATATTTTTACCTTTATCAGTTTTTATCTCTATTTCCTGATTCTTTGTCAATGAATAAGTTCCATATACATTTCCATCTACGGTTATTTTTACTATTTCACCGTTATCTGACTGCATCTGATTCATTATAATATACATAACAATGGCAATTACAATAATAACTGCTGCCAAAATTAAATCTTTCTTTTTCGTCAATTTCAAGTTATTCATTATGATTTTCCTTTTTTATTTTTTCTACTGGATAGTCCGTAGAATAATCACTATAAATTCCTTCTGTTACATATTGCTTGTTGTCGTTAGTTAACAGTATTGCGTCAAACTTATCGCTATTGGCCCTCCAATATTCCTTAGCCTTGTCAATACCCATAATAAATAATGATGTTGATAATCCATCTGCCAAAGTTCCATCGGAGCTAATAATTGTAACTGATTTAAGCCCTGAATCTGCCGGATACCCTGTAGCCGGATCAATTATGTGGTGATATGTTTTTCCGTCTTTTTCAAAATAACGCTCATAGCCACCTGAAGTAATAACTGCCTTGCCTGCAATTTCAAGAACTCCTATATAGCTTTCATCACTATCTGGATTCTGCACTGCAACTTTCCACTTGCTTCCGTCAGGCTTGGCTCCAAGCGCCTGAACATTTCCACCAAGACTAACCAGACCGCTTTTAATTCCGTTATCCTTAAAAACTTTCATAACTTCCGATGAAGTATATCCTTTAGCGATTCCGCCAAAATCAATTTTCATTTTTTTATCTAGTTTTGCCACTCTTGTTTTTGAATCATATTTGATTTTTGATTCATTGATATTTTTTAATGTACTTTCCAGTTCTTTTTTATTAGGAACTTTGTAATTCTTTGTATCAAAACCCCATAACTGCATAATTGGATATATTGCAGGATTAAAGACACCGCCTGTACTTTCAGATATTTCTAAAGAACGCTCCATTATGTTTCCAACATCTTCCGACAACTTAAGCTCTTTCTCACTGTTTAATTTGCTAACTTCACTGTCGCTGTTTCCTGTAGAAAGCATTCCGTCTAATTCATTTATTCTGGCAGAAGCCTTTGCTACTGCTTCTTTTGCATTGTCACCATATGCTGTTATTTCCATATATGTGTCCATTGCAAAAAGTTCGCTTGTGTACTTCTGCTCATTATTCTGTGTTGTCTTCTGAGATTTTACCATGTTACCATTTCCACATCCACATAGCAAAATCGCACATGTTAATAAAATAATTATTTTTTTCATCTATAGCACCTTTGTATATATTTTCATTTTATAGTTATGTATAACTTACTCAAGCTAATTTTTTTTAACCTTGAATGGTCTAGCATAGGATATTTCTGTTGTCAACAATCCAAATTTTGGAGTTTCAAAATAACATACACTATTAACTGCCTTTACGGATTCTACGAAATATTTCGTATTGTCTTTTTAATTCTTCCTCTTCATTAATCGGATATCCTTTTGCCTCCAAAATTCTTTCTATTGCCTGACTAGGATCCATTGTATGATAAGCAAAAAATAATTCCCGTAATTCTTTTGGTTTTATGATTTTATAAACCTGAGATGATGATTTTTCATATGTGTATGAAAAATAGCGGTAAATATACCCTATCCAGTACATTTCATTAGGAGAATACTTTACCGAACCATACTTTGACTCTCCATACTGTTCAACTATTCTTTCAAAAATATCTTTTGGTTGAATATTAGTCTGCAAAATATCTCCACTGTCTAAACTTTTTGCAATTATACTTTGCATAAACCTTCTTATAAATATTTCTGAACTTGTAGACGTCGTTTCAATTGACATTTCAAATACTTGTCCTTGCATTTCACATAATATTAAACCATCTTTGTCAAATTTTCTCATATAATAACTGCTCCTTACAATCCTTTTTATTTCAGAATTTCATCTATATAACGACCTTTTCCTCTATATTTAATTCTGGCTAATTTGACTTTATCATCTCCAAGCTTAGCATCCGAATTTCTCATTTTCTTATAGTATTCCTTTTCTTTTTCCGAAATATAACAACGTTCCAACATTTTAAGGCTTTTGATAGCTTTGTCACTTTTAAATACATACTGATAACCTAAATTGGTAGCCGCCAGACAGTGCTTACACTGCTCATCAGTTATTTCTCCCATAATAAATGAGTTAATAATCTGGAACATTCTATTATCCGCAATGGGAGCTATGATATAATCACAGTCACAGGATTTTTCTATTAGCTTTTTTATTATGGGATGATTTTCATATTCCTCTAAAACGCCACGATAATAAGCTATAGTCATCATCCATTCCTGATTCACATTATATTTTTTCCCTTTTAAACCTTCTTCCTTAAAATCAAAAATATACACACTTGACTTTTCAAAACCTGAAATAAATGATATCGCCTGTTCGTATCTCTCACCTGTATAAAAGCCCTGTCCCAAATCATTATTCGTTCTGCTTTTGTGTATATCCAACTTTCCTTCTATCCTGCTCTTCGCTCCATGAAATAAAAGCTTATGATTCTTATCCATATGTTCTATATAGAACTATGGATGTCCGACCGTAGCGCAAATTGCGCCCTATCATATTTAATTATTTTAATTTTCCATATTCTTCATCTGATACAGGCTCACACCATTCATTTGATATTTCTTCACCCGGTACTTCAACTGCAAGATGGCTGAACCAACTGTCAGGTGCTGCACCATGCCAATGTTTTACTTCCGGTGGAATGTTAATGCAATCGCCCGGTTTCATTTCAATTGCTTCCTTGCCTTCTTCTTGATAGTATCCACGACCTGCTACGCATACAAGAATCTGTCCACCACCATTTTTTGCGTGATGAATATGCCAGTTATTTCTGCACCCCGGTTCAAATGTTACATTAAAGATTCCAACCTGGTCTGTTGAAACTGGTGCAAGGAAACTCTTGCCACTGAAATACTGGGCAAAACCGTCATTAGGCTGTCCAATTGGAAATGGCATTTCCTTTGCATGTGCTCTCATTGCTTCGTCTTCATATGGTAAGTCACCTTCGTTTACTCCCCATACTTCTTTTGACAAATTAAATACTGCCCAAGCTTTTGGCCAACCTGCATAAAATGCAACATGAGTAATAATTGCTGCAATTTCCTTCTGTGTTACACCGTGGTCTTTTGCATTCTGCAAATGAAATTTTAAAGATGAATCTGTGATTCCCTGTGACATAAGGGCAACTACTGTAATTATACTTCTTGTTTTAACATCTATATCCTGATTATTCCAATTTTCTCCGAAAAGAACATCATCATTAAAATGTGCAAATTCAGGAGCAAATTCTCCTAAAGCATTTCTTCCTGCTGTCTGTACAATCTTTGCCATTGTAAAATCCTCCAATTAATTTATTTCTAATCTTGATTTTGTGGATTGTTCTTTACTTCCGACTATCACAATTATGTAATTATTATAAGCTTTTTGCAAACTTTTCAATTTCTGACTTACTATTTAAAATTTTGCCTTCAACAATTTCTGTATTTGGTGCTGATGGCTGTAATTCTTTAACTGTATTTCCAAATCCGCTTCCGCCTGATGTTGCAAACAAAACAACCTTCTTTCCTGAAAAATCAAATTTTTCTAAGAATGTGTTAACGATTGTTGGTGCAACGTACCACCAAATTGGAAAACCTAAAATTATTTCATCATATTCTGCTATGTTTGCATCCTTGTCTTCTATTTCAGGTCTGAACTTTTTGTCATTCATTTCCACACTGCTTCTTGATTTTTTGTCCATCCAGTTAAGGTCTGCCTTTGTGTAAGCTACCTTAGGTGTAATTTCGTATAAATCTGCTCCTGCTGCTTCTGCCAATAATTCAGCAGTCTTCTTTGTTGTTCCACTTGCGCTAAAATAAGCTACTAACTTCTTTGCCATAAAAACTACCTCCAATACTTTCTTCTATCATGAATGTAATAATAAAATTTTCGGACTGCCAAATAAGTTTTGCTACTGCAATCCTCTCTCATATATGAAAAAACGTGCAAAGCCTATCTCTGACCCTGCACGTTTATTATATCTCTTTTATTCAATTATTACCAATACCTATATTAAATCATAGTCTATGCCTTGTAAGCATTTATTTCTTCTATAAACAAATTAATTGCCTTAGAGTATGGTCTTTGTTCCTTTGCAACTGTCAAAAAATAACGCAATACTCTAAGTTCCATTAATAGCTTCCTTTCGGTTTATGATTTGTTTATCACAGCTTTTTTACAATTGGTAATCAATTACTATGTGTCTGATTATTTAATCACTTGTCTATAATTTTTACGGCAGTACCATAGGCAATCACTTCTGCTGCTCCACTCATTACCTGTGATGAACCATATTTTACACCAATTACTGCATCTGCGTCCAGTTCTTTTGCCTCATCAACCATTCTCTTAACAGCAATCTGTCTTGCCTCATTTAACATTTCCGTATAACCTACGATTTCTCCACCTACAAGTGTTTTCATTCCTGCCATAAAATCACGACCTACATTTTTGGTCTGAACAACTGTTCCTTTTACCATACCCAATGCTTCTATTTCCGTTCCCGGAATATAATCAATACTTAGCAGCTTCATCTTCTTCTCCTCCATCTATTTCTCTTATTCTGCCTATTAAAACACCAATGATACATACAATGATAACAACCGGAATTGCTACTAAAACTATCAAAAGTCCTAAAGGAATTGGATCAACACTATTTCCCCACAGGAACATTCCAATAAGAAATAGCATAAATACTATCATTACTGCCCCTCCGATTATTGCTCCCATTTTCTTCTTCATGTGGATGTCAATTTTGCTAATGTTCACAAAATCTATACCCTCCTTCTCCATGTTTTCCATCTTCTCAAGCCATTCATCTGTTTTCAGATTATTAAGTTCACATTTCTGATTTATGATTTCTTCGGTAAGATTATACATATTGGTAAGGTTAGATTTTTGTTTTTCCAAAACATCTAAATATTTTTCCAAACAATTTTCCAAAGTAACATTGTCATTTAATACTGATTTTATGTCTTCTACTGATATTCCGATTTTTCTTAAAAGTTTTATTTTTTTCAAAACTTCTATATTATCCTGATGGTATTCTCTGTAACCATTATCAGCTCTTTCAGGTGTAAGTAATCCCTGACTTTCATAAAATCTAATATTTTTGCTTGTTATTCCAACTAGTTCTTCAACCTGTTTAATCTTCACCGGATAGCCTCCATCTTCTTGTTTTTAATAACCCGATTCACTTATAACTGTATCGATACGCCTTATTTATACAGCTTCCATAAGGTGGAAGGTCAATACTTTTTTTAATTCTAATAATATTATATACCATACATTACAATATACAAAGAAAAAAGAGCCGGGCTCCCCAACTCTTTTCTCAACAAATTATGATTTTTATCCTTTTACTGCTCCAACTACAAGACTCTCCTGTACCTGTTTGCTTAAAAAGAAATAAATAATGATAGTAGGTAATGTTGCTATAACCATACCTGCTCCTATTAATCCCCATTCTGTTGAATACTGACCTGCAAGTGACATTATTCCTACTGGAAGTGTTCTATACTGGTCACTGTCAACAAAAGTATTGGCTAACATTAATTCATTCCATGTTCCAAGAAATGTAAATATTGAAGCTGTGGCAATAGCCGGCTTAACCATTGGGAATATTATTTGAATAAAACATTTAAATATTCCACAGCCGTCAATATATGCGGCTTCTTCCATTTCTCTTGGTATTCCTCTATAGAAACCAACTAATATCATAATACTCATTGGCAGAGCTCCTGCTATATATGGAATTATTAGTCCAAGATAACCTCCCTTTAACCCAAGTTTGTCAAGAATCTGGAATAATGGAAGTAATGCTGCCTGAGCAGGTATCATTATTCCTATCATAAATAATCCATAAACAGCATTCTTTAGTTTCCATGTCATTCTGGCAATGGCGTATGCTGCCATTGAAGATATTATTCCTGCCACAACAACAGTAACTACAGAATAAAAAACTGAATTAAGGAAATAACGAATTAAGTTAGATGAACTTAATGCTGTTATATAATTATCCCATCTCCAAACTTTTGGAAGTCCTATTACATTCTCGCCAAATATTTCCGTATTGCTTTTTAATGAAAAAGTTATAAGCCAGTATAAGGGAAACAACTGAGTCAAAGCAATTAAAAGCAACACTATAAATTTTATCTTGCCTATAATATTTTTCTTCTTCATTGTACCCTCCTATACTGCTGAAACATTTTGTTCTGCTTTTTTAAACAATCTGTTTACAATAAATGTAAATATTAAACATTCGATTACTATAAAAAATGCCTGAGCACTTCCATAACCATATAATCCTTTTCTAAACAAATTGTTATACATTAATGTTGCCGGAACCTCACTTATATGATTTGGTCCACCACCTGTCATTACATATACTAAATCAAAGGCTCTAAGTGAACCTGTAATTGCAAAGATTACACAAGTCTTTATTACAGGAACCAGCAGAGGTAACGTGATTTTTCTATAAACCTGCCATGTTGATGCTCCATCAATCTGTGCAGCTTCATAGTAATCTGTTGAAATTGATTTAATTCCTGCGTAAAAAATAATCATGTGATAACCTATATATTGCCATACAGATGGAATTAACACGGTCATAAATGCATTTTTTGTAAGCCATGAGTGTTCATATTCCGGTACAAAATATCTTATTACAGTATTTATTACACCATAATCACTGTTAAACATTTTAAGCCATAATTGTCCAATAACCATACTTGAAATTACAACAGGTATAAAATATATAGTTCTAAAAAAGTTATCCCCTTTTACACCTTTTGATAATATCAAGGCTAATATTAATGATATTGGTAACTGAATAAATAATGATGCTGCCACTAATATTAATGAATTTTTTACCGCCTGTGGAAAATATCTGTCGGAAGTAAATAATTCAATATAGTTTTTTATTCCAATAAATGTTTTACTTCCAATCCCATTGTATTCAAAAAAGCTATATACTCCTGATGTTATCAATGGGATTAGAGTAAATCCTAAAAATAAAAGTAGCGCCGGTAATATGAAAATTAATATGTATTTTTTATTTCCAAGCATTTTTTCCATAACACTACCCACCTCTTACTTCTTATTTGCCGTTGATTGCCGCTTTATGTTCATCAATAAATTCATTTATATCTGCGCCATCTGCAAATAATGTCTGTACCTGTTCGTTATGAACTGCAGCAGGTTCTGCTTCTAAAGATGTATCCCATGCAAGAACACCCTGTTTTCCTTCTGCCAATAAATCTTTAATCTGAATGAATAATGGATTTAACTTACTTTCATCAGCTTTTGTTGTCCATCCACTGAATCCTGAACCTGTTTCGTATGATGCAACACCCATTTTTTCATTAATGTAAATACAGAATTTTGCTGCTTCTTCTTTGTACTTAGTATTGTTGTTTACCCAGAATGATTCAACATAACCACCACAGTAATCTGTTGATTCTCCATTTCCGTCAGAAATCATAGGAATCTTTAATGCTACAACTTCTTCAGGGTTAATTGTTGCTGCTTCATCTGTATATACGTTGTTCGCAAACCAGCTTCCCATAATTCTCATTGCTGCCTTGCCGTTTTCAAATGCTGCATTGGCGTCATCATTTCCCTGCTCTAATGGATTTTCTCCAAAAGCTCCTAATTTGTATAAGTCTGATACTTTCTGTGCTGCCTTCTTATATCCCTCGTCACCAAATTCTTTTTTACCTGATAGCATTTCATTAACACCTGTAGCTCCTACTTCTCTCAAAGCTAATGCCTGGTATACAAAAGCTGCATTCCATCCGTCCTTTGCACCTGCTGCTAATGGTGTAACGCCGTCAAGAGTTTTTAATTTCTTAACTGCATCTACTAATTCATCATATGTTTCAGGAAGCTTAGCACCTGCCTTGTCAAATAATGTTTTGTTGCAGAATAATGTCATATACCATGAGAACATTGGCGTTGAATATAATTTTCCATCATATTCAAATGCTGATGTTGAACCTTCCACCATTCTTGATTTAACATCATCTGTTAAGTAATCATCTAATGCCATTACTTTTCCTGCGTCAACTAATTTCTTAGCTGTACCTGCACCCCACCAGTAGAATACATCAATGCCCTTTGCATCTCCTGCAAACTCTGCATTAATCTTTGTCTTGTAAGCTTCAGTATCCAATGTTTCTGTTTTGATTTTTACATTAGGATTATCTTTTTCGTAAGCCTTAACTGCTTCCTCATATCTACCCTTAAGTTCATTTGTGTCATTTGACCACTGGTGCCATACATTTAATGTGATAGTTCCGTCATCCTTTTTTCCCTCACTCTTACTATCACTGTTTCCGCATCCTACCATAGAGAATGCCATTGTTGATGCTAACGTAACCGCTAACACTTTCTTAAAGAAATTCTTTCTCATTTTGTTTCCTCCTCGAATTTTTATACTGAAAGTATACTTTAGTACAACACCTATCTCAATTTAATATTTTGACCAAAAAAGGTTAAAAATTTTACTAAAATTTCTAACCTTTTTTTTAACACTATGCTCTATATTCTTTTACTGTTTGTCCTGTCTGCTTTTTAAAGCAAATGCAGAAATAGTGGGAGTCTTTAAACCCTATTTTTTCCGCCACCTCATACACTTTAAGCTCCGTCTCCTTAAGAAGTTTTTTGCTTGCTTCTATTCTTTTCCGGGAAATATATTCAATAAAACTTACACCATATGTTTTCTTAAATTCCCTACTTAGGTAACTGTCATTTATGTATAAATCGGAGGCGACCTTTTTAAGTGAAAGTTCCGGGTTATACAGATTTCTGTTAACGTAATCCAGTGCATCTTTTATTACATTTTTTCTCTTACCTGAACGCTTTTTTTCATGATAATCACAAACCTGTTTAATGTATTTTATAACACACTCTGATGTATCATCTATGGTTCTTATTTCCCTAACATTTTGGAAAACTTCTTCCTCACTTGCCAATTGATATATGTTTGTTCCATATTTGTTTAATGTAGAGCTTGCCCTTAGGATTATTGTCATTGCCATTAATTTAAGATATTCCTCATCAGGTATTTTTTCTGCTTTAATTATTTCTGTGTAATCAGAAACATATTTTAGTACTTCTTCTCTTCTACAATTAATTATTGCATCTGAAAATTCATCCCAGTCTATTTCCTTTTTTGAACTGTTTTTCTTCATTATTTCCTGATACTCAGAAAAGGTAACAACCTTATTTCTGCCTAATAATACAGAAACACCTATAGCTTTGTTTGCCTGACCATATGCTGTCGGTATTCCATTAAATTCACTGTTTTTTTCACTAACACCAATAGTTGCCGTTATTCCCATATTGTTTAATTTATTATGCAAATCATTAGCGTAATCAATGCATTTACTTACGTCTGTTTTTGTGAAAAACATTACAATATTATGCATAAAATGTATAAAAGAAAGGCTATTCTCATTATTTTGCTTTTGTATAAATTCATACACATTTTTATAATTTTGATTTTCTTGGGCATCTTTGATTTTTACATTTATGCAAACACATCCATCAACTAAATCACTGCAATTATATGTTTCCAATTTTTTTGTAGCTTCCTCTTCTCCTATACGATTTTCTACTAATCTAAGAAGAAAACTCTCCCTTAATATATCGTAATTTTTTTCCGCACTTTCTTTAAGCTTTGCTACTTTTGATTCCTCTTCATTGACTTTTGCTATTTCAGTTTTAATTTTAGTCATAACTTCACTTATTTCTTTTATGTTGACAGGCTTTAAAAGAAATTCGTCAACTCCAAGCTTAATTGCTTTTCTTGCATATTCAAATTCACGAAATCCGGTTACAATTACTACCCTGCATTTAGGATTTTTTTGTAGCAATTTTTCCGTAAACTGCAATCCGTCCATTCCAGGCATATTAATATCCGTAATTACAATATCAACATTGTGGTAGTTTATATATTCCAAGGCATCCTCTCCTGATGCAGCCTCTCCTACAATATTAAAACCGTTCTCTTCCCAATTATATCCTTTACGGATTAAAACTCTTTCTAACTTTTCATCGTCAACCAATAATACATTTAACATATGTTATTTCTCCATTTTAATCTTTTTGATTGTGACAATTATCTCCGTTCCTACACCAACTTCACTTTGTATAATTACAGGATTTTCTATTCCGTATGTAAGACGAATTCTCTGTATTAAACTATATAAACCAAATCCTGACTTTCCGGTAACTGTTCTTCCTGCAAGTATATCTTCTATTTTTTCATCACTCATTCCCACTCCATCGTCTGATACTATGAAAAATATTTCATCTTCCTGCTCAAATACCTTAATTTCAATATTACCTCCTTCACCATTTAAGCCATGATGTACAGCATTTTCTACCAGCGGCTGTAACAGTAATTTAAGCACTTTTTCATGTTTTACAACATCTTCTATATCATAGCTAATTGCAATCTGGTTTTCATATCTGGTGTTTAAAATTGTAATGTAGCTTTCAATACAACCGATTTCATCTTCTACGCTTATATAATCCAGTCCACTGTTTAAACTATTTTTGTAAAAGTTACCCAATGCCTGTATCATCTGAAAGCATTTTTCATTCTCTTCCATTAAAGCCAATGCCGAAATTGCATCTAAAGTATTATACAAAAAATGAGGATTTATCTGAGCGTAAATTATGTCTAACTTTCCTTTTGCAATTATTCTTTCCTCATCCTTTACTCTCTTCATTAATGCCTTAACTGATAAAATCATATGATTGAAAACTTTTCTTAAATTCGTTATTTCGTTATCATAGTCATCCACAGGCATTGTAATAAATTCCCCATTTTCTACTATCTGCATATGATTTTCTATTTTTCTTAAAGGTTTAAAAATAAGATACGTAAGTAGCGTGGAGCACAAAAATACAAAAATAATATTAATTCCCATAATTATTGCAATAATCGTTGAATAATACGGTGCCAAAGATGTAATATCGTCCATTGAAAAAACTCCTACCAGTTTCCAATCCTGTATTCCCATATCCTGACAGGCTACAATACACTCTTCTCCATTATTTTTTACTTCTTTGTATCCTTCATTAATATTTTCTGCTACTTTCGTATACTTTTTGAAATCTCTTTTTTCCTCCTGAGGTTTTATTACATAATTTCCTTTTGAATCAATAATATAAAACTGATTCTTTGAATCTTCACTTACCTGATTAAAATATCCCTGAAGAACAGTATTATCAAAAGTAATAAGTAGTGTTGCTAAAGGCTTATAATCTTTTTTGTCTAAAATCTGCCTTACATAACACAAATAGTTATTATTTTCATAGTATTCTATTGTGCCATCACTTCCTTTATAAAAAAATCCATTGCCACCGGCACTTTGCATTTTCTTATACCAGTCAGCTCCCTGGATGTACTTATTAACTTTTCTTGGTGTTCTTTTATATGAACTGTAACAATTATTATATTGATCAAATATATATACTCCTGAAACATAATCTCCTGATAAAATCATGTTAAAAAGACTTTTGGTTATGTTCTTCTGATAATTTAAATCAATATTAGCTGAATTAATTTGTCTTAGAGAATCCTGTACAATATCATCAAAATATAGATACGTAGAAAGCTGCGTAACATTTTCAAACACTAATGCTAAGTTTCCCTGAAGTGCGCTAACTGTCTGAACACCTGCTTTTCCGATTTCTTCCTTAGTATACTTATTATTAACAGCCCATATCATTGAAAACGTCATAACAAATGATAGTAGCAAAATTAATATATATGTAAATATAATCTGTGTTCTTATTTTGGATTTTTTCCAATATTTTATAATTTTTTTCAACTTTTTTCTGCTCCATAATTTTTTTGTAAATCCGTATCCTTCTATACTCAACTATAGCCTATCTTTTCAGGTTGTACAACTTAAAACCAGACATTGAAATTTTTTATTTTTTTTTAGGTAATTTTTTCTTTTCCGTACTTATCTTGTTAATTATATATTACTAATTTATTTGAAACGTCTCAATTGATTTTTTTGACTTAAAAAGGTTAAAATTTTTACTAAGAAATCTGATTGGTAAAAATATCTACCTTTTTGTTTAAAAATACTCAACATATCCTTATAAATAACAGGAAGAGAGAGCCTGGCATGCCAGACTCTCCCCTGAGAAGTGTATATATTGTATTTTTACTTAATTGTAACTTTTACTTTCTTGTAAACACCATT
>OGCO01000476.1_pt1 | contig 67827 bp, 53 predicted proteins | sample 1570171 | NCBI WGS metagenome assembly OGCO01 (sample SAMEA4370583, study PRJEB24528) | human gut metagenome
ATGTTGTAGTGTTTGGCTAGATTTTTTAACGATTTTATAACGTTTATCTGTTTTTCATATTTATCACTACCGCTACATTCAATCGTCATCAAGTTGTCTAGTACGAATAGTTTGACGTCTTTTTTGACTGCTAAAAATTCGATAACTGTCGATATATTTGTCTCGTCGGCTTGGGCATTTTTTGAGAATAAAAACAATTTTCCTCTAAGCCATTTGTTTATTTGTGAAACACCTTCTTCTGTGACTTTGATTGTTTTTCCAAAGCTGTTTACCCCGAATGAAAGATGGATTGGGTTTGCGACTGTTTTATAAAACCAATCGAGCGCCATTTGGGCAGTTAGTTCGCCGGAGTATAAAAATGAGTTAAATCCAAGGCTTAATGCATTTGCTAATATTTGCTTCAAAAACGTACTCTTACCACTTCCGGGGCTACCTGTTAAAACTGTCAAAGTGCCGAAGTTTAGCCCTCCTGATGTTGCTGCATCTAGTGGTGCGAAACCTGTTTGGATGCTTGGTGAAGGTGTTGTGTCGAGTGTGATGTCGGATGCATCTACAAATAAATCGTCGACGCATGGACTGTCCAAAACTGTTGCTTTGACTTCGTTGGCAAGTTTTATCATGTCTTGGCCGTCCATTTTTTTAATGCAATTGTATATAATTTGATGTTGCGGATGAAAAAAGTCGTTCACACACAAATTAAATTGATTTGCAACTAAAATAGACTCTGGCTCAATCAAAATTGAACCGAGAACGCTTTGTTCTGCATATAAATTGTAAAGTGCCATAATACCCCCTCCTTTTTTTACATAGGCTCAAAGCCTTGAGATTCTAATTCTTCAAAGAATGATTTAGACGCACTTTTCTTACGATTTGTTTCATAGTTTTTTCGCGCAAGTACTCTTTCATAGAATTTTCTAAGCGCACTAGGTGTTAGCACATGACAAGTCCAAAATGACTTACTTTCAAAAATCCAGCTAATCAATTCGCTAACTTCCACAAAATCACGATGGTCGTGGTGAAGTATTTTACCAAAATCTCTTGCCCATAAATCAAAATCGGGCTCACCAAAAGACGGATTGGCGCCTTTGACAAAATGCCACAGAAGTTTAGAAAGTAAAAACTCACCGCTTTCTTTTTGAGTGTGGTTGATTGTTTTGATAGAAGAGTGTGATGGAGTAATTATTTGTTCGAGACATAAATCACGGGGACTAAGATTTTTGTAATAGGGACTAAGATTTATATCAGATACACTTAGATTTAAATCGTGCACACTTAGATTTTCGTCTTGGGGATTTAGATTAATGTCAAGGTGTCCTAGATTTATATCGTGCAGATTTAGATTGTTGTAATGCGCACCAAGATTATCGTCGTAGCTTGTATGATCTAAAACTTTAGTAATTGTGTTTTCAAAAATCGCACTTTGAGTTGAATCTTCATTACTTGAACTTTCAAAAGATACGTTTGTATTTAGACATTGGTTGCTTTGGCTTTCAAAAGGCACATTGACATTATAATCATGGTCAAGATCGACTAAACTATCATTGCTTGATGTAGTATTTTCATCAGGTGAAGTGTTATTTTTCTTAGGCGATTTAGTTTTTATGTATTTTTGTGATTTTATAAGTTCTTGATAGTTTTCGCCCAATGCGAAATAAGAGTAGTTTCCGCCACAGCTGACAGTTTTTTTCTTTAATATATCGCAGTCGCACATCTTTTTTAGACGTTTGTAGATTGCGCTTTTTTGCAATTTTATTATAAATAGTTCTTCTGAGATTTTTTCGTAAAATACCCAGTAGTAAACATCTCCGTCAATTTCCATAGAACGCATATTGCCGCTTTCTTTAAAATCGACAAACCATCTTAATATAGCTAAATCATTTAAGTCAAGCCCATAATCGGCTGCTATTTGTTGTGAAAAACCAAGCATTGTATATTTCATAATTGTTAACCTCCTAATAAATAGTTTTTAAAATATATAAAGATAAATTACTACAAACTTTTGGGGGACACTCCTGGGAGGAGAGTGTCCCCAAAAAGTTTGATGATCTACCTTTACACCTCCTTTTACTTTAATCATATACAAAAAAAAGCGGAACTGTATAATAAAATCGGTTCCGGGAATTGTTCTTCGAAGGAGTTCTTAGAGTTAGTTCATAGGGGATTATTTTTAATTTGGATTTGAGGGGGTTGAAATGTTGAAATTCCAATGTTTATTTAGGGAAGTTTATATAAAAGTAAGGTGGATTTAGTCTATAAAATTTTATTTTACGGTAAAAAATGAGTGTATTTTTGGTGTAAAAATGATAGAAAAGTCAGAAGTACGAAGAAAATGACGATAATATAAATAGAAACTAAGAATATAAAAATTATGTGAATGAATAGGAAACCAGGGATGGTTTCCTATTTTGTGTGTAATAAGATATTAAAAAAAACTTACATTATATAACAAATTTTAAAGGTTTTTTATTCTAATTGTATAAAAATTTTACAAGTGGTAATATATTATAGGTAGTTTCCAAGATATCAACCAATAATTGGGGAGGGATAATTTATGAATTATAACAAATTTTATACTAATTACATACATTTAAAATATGAATTTATTTTAAAAACTAAGAATTAAAGGTAGGTGGCAGGATGATATTAAAAAGAATGGTTTTACCGCCTGCTTTAATAATCTACATAATACTATTTTTGGGGACGTATAAAAAAACATCAAAACAAAAACTATTTATAGTCTCAATGATATACTTTATATCTGTTTTTATAATAATGATGACATTTTTCCCGATTCCTGTTGATCATGGGTTGCTTGAATATAATAGAAATATGGGCCTTCAATGTATAAATAATTTGGTTCCATTTAGGATGATTTATCATATTATAAAAAGTGAAAGCGTGATTGTGGTGATTTATCAAATAGGTGGAAATCTTATGCTGTTATTCCCTCTGGGGTATTTAATTCCAATTGTAACTGATAAAAAAATAGATTTGAAAAGAATTATACTTATAATGTTTTGTATAACATTTTGTATAGAAAATATGCAGTTTATAATTGGACAAATTTTGAACTTTAATTATAGATGTTTTGATGTGGACGATATGATATTAAATACATCTGGCGGTATATTAGGGTATCTTATGTTGAAAAAAACATATCATATAATTAGGAAGTATATCAAAATACCTTATTTTGAAAACGAAATAAATATTATATAAGATAAAAGGATAACTATAAAATAACTCTCATGATGAAGCGTATTTCACTATGGGGGTTATTTTAATATAAAAATTTTTATATTAAATAATAAATTGTTGGATAAATATTAAAAAATGATTATAATATATATATACGAATTCCGAAAAATACCGACAATTTATGTAGGATTACTGTATTTAATTATGAGAAATAAAATGGGATGGGGGGAGTAAAAAGAAAGCGTTATGAAGGTAGAAAAAAGAATAATAGCAATGATTATGGCAATGTATATAGGAACCAGTAATGCATTAGCCCAGCCGGTATCGGGTGAGAAAATAAGTGAGGCACCTATAAATTATAGTTACACGACAGCTAGGGCAAAAACACAAAACGGTATAGTAATAAAAAATGTAAATTTAAGAACTAAACCGAATAAAACAACTTCAAAGATAATAAGAACTTTAAAAGTAGGAGAAAAGGTTATAATAGTAGGAAAATCGGGAAACTATTATAAAATAGAGTATGCATCAGGCAAATTTGCATATGCTTATGCTAATAATTACATAAAAATAGAAGAAGCTAAGCCAAACGACAAGCCAGATGTTAAATTAGACAATAATGTAGGGATATCTACAGCAAATGTGAATGTAAGAACATCACCAAATGCAAATATAGCGACAAATAAATTAGGCAAATTGTTAAAAGGAACAAAGGTAGAAGTAGTAGGCCAATCAGGAGATTTTTATAAAATAAAATATCAAGGCCAATATGCATATGCATCAAAATACTACATATCAGTGACTAAGGGATTAAAATTAGATAAAATATCAGAAATAAAATTAACACAAGACACAGTAGTGAGAGAGTTGGCTTCTGAAAACTCAAACCAAATAGCAAAATTGCAAGAAGGAACAGTAGTATCAGTTGTGGAAAAACTAACAAATAATTGGTATAAAATCGACTTGAACGATAGCTATGGATATGCAATAATTGAAGATAAATCAGATGAAAAACCAGACGATAAACCAGAAACTAAAATAAGTGTGATAGGTGTAACAACAACAAGTCTAAATGTAAGAACTGAGCCGGATACAAATATCTCGACTAATATAATAGGAGTATTGTCACAAGATACAAAAATAGAAATTGTAGAGGAAGTTAATGATTTTTATAAAATAAAATATAAAGGTCAATATGCATATGTTGCAAAATCATATGTAAGTGTTAAACAAAATATGAAATTAGATAAAGTAGCTGATTTAAAATTAACAACAGATGTAGTAGTTAGAGAATTGGCTTCTGATACTTCAGATTCAATATTTACATTAAAACAAGGTACAAAAGTAACAGTTGTAGAAAACTTCCTAAATGGATGGTACAAAATCTATGTAAATAATATATATGGATATATAAATACAAAAGATAATGTATCAAGTAGTATAGGAATAGCTACAGGTGATGTAAATATAAGAACAGAAGCGAATACAAATTCAAATATAGTAGGAGTGCTTTTAAAAGGATCAAAAATAGAAATTGCGGGTCAATCTGGTAATTTCTATAAAGTAAAATATAAAGGTTTATACAGATATATTTCAAAAAAATATTTATCTGACAATGAAAGTGAAAAATTAAATAATGTAGGCGTATTAAAAATAGCACAGGAAGCAGAAGTTAAGGAATTGGCTTCTGATGATTCAATCACATTATTGACATTGCAAGAAGGAACAACTGTCAATGTTATCGAAAGACTTTTTAATGGATGGTACAAAATAGAAATAAATAATGTATATGGTTATATAAAACCGACAGATGGAAACCTTGTAAGTAGTGACAAAGATATCAACCTTATGAAAGAAGATGGATATTACTACTATATAAATCCAGATGGAACTAAATATAAAGGATATAAAGTAGTAGATGGCATTCAATATTACTTTAGTGATGAAACTGGAGAATCTATAGATCAATTTGCAGTTGTAAGAGAAAAAGAAAATGGCAAAACTGTAACTAATAGATATTTTGTTAAAGAAAATGGTGGCGTTTTAAAAAATACTTTTAGAAGTATACCAGAGCTAAATGACAAACTTTATTACTTTGGAGCAGATGGAAAAGCTGTAAGAGGAATAAACACAATAAATGGAAAGAAATATTATTTCAACACAAGATATAGCTATATTATGACTGGACTATGCTCTGTGAATGAAAATATATACTACTTCAATAAATCTAATTATACAATGGAGACTAATACAACTAAAATTGTAGCAGGTAAATTAAAACTTGATATAGGAAGCGACGGAAGAGTATATAATATGACAAAATTAGATGACTCAGATTTAGCAAATATGCTTTATTCAGGTTTTAGCAAAATGGGAACAGTATATTCACATAATTATGAAGAAGGGCTTGACTGTAGTAATTATGTTTCAGAGATATTAAGAGAAATCGGATTAAATACATTCTCAAAAGATGAAAGAACTTCACAACAACAAGCAATATACTGTGAGCAAAATAATTTAACTGTAAGCAAAAAGAATCTACAACCAGGTGATATATTATTTTACAATAATACTAATTGCAGCAATATCAAAAAATATGGACATTGTTCAAGAGCATTAGAAAATGGAATGCATGTCCATCATGTTGCTATATATATAGGCGATGGAAAAATTATGGAATCAACAAGTGGAGTTAACAAAGATTATGAACATGCAGGAGTTAGAATTTATAATTTAAGTCAAAGTAGTACATATTATGTATATAGTGCAGCTAGGGTTTTAGGAATAAAAAGACCAGTGACACCAGAAAATCCAGATATACCGGAAAACCCGGACACTCCGGAAAATCCTGATAATAAAGGCGACCAAGAAAATAATAATCAAACTAATAAAGACGATAGAGTGGATAACGGCAATATAGAGAATAACGATGTTAAAAATGAAGAATAATTTGATTGGTCAGATTACATATTAAATAAAAAAGTACAGAAATTAAAAATGTATAAAAAAGGTATTAAATCAATAAAAGATTTAATACCTTTTTATTTAAAATACAAGAACCTTAAGATTCTATTAATTTTAAATAAAATATAAAATTTATGCCAAAATCTACATATAATTTAATACAAGGTGAAAAATAATTGTAAAATAAAAATATTTTATTATAATTGTATATAAAGCAGTTGAAATGGACAAAATGGAAAGGAGATGAAGAAAATAAATAAAATAGTAAATAAGTTTCTGCAGAAAAAATACAATTTTGAGAGAAAATATGGGCAAATAGAAATTGGAAATATAAATTCGAGGGCGGCAGAGGTTGGTTTTTACTTACTGCTGAGTTTGTTCCCGTTTTTATTATTCACAATAAGTGCAGTCGTTTTTATACCGATAATATATTTAAATAAATATATAAACATATTAGAAAGCCTCATTCCATCTAGTGCTTTCATAATATTAAATGGACTTATAAGGTCAGTAATAGGAAACAGAAGTATAAAACTTTTAATAAGCAGTTTCTTCTTAGCGATATGGTCAATATCAAAAGCAGTAAAATCTTTGATAAGAGGAATAAATAGATCTTATGGAGTAAATGAAAATAGGTCTTTTTTCAAGGTATTATTTATATCATTAATTTTTTCAATCATGTTATTATTACTTATATTAATATCATTGGTTTTACTTATAGGTGGTGAAAAAATAGGGATATTTGTATTTGATTTAATCGGACTAGATAAATACTTCATCTACATATGGAATATACTAAGATACAGCGTTGGTATTTTATTTGTCATAAGTATATTAGTAATACTTTATACATATATGCCAAATACAAAAATGAAAGTTAGGGACTCGGTGCCTGGGGCCGTACTTTCGACATTTTTATGGATTATAGTTACTTATGGATATTCTTTTTATGTAAATAATTTTTCAAACTACGATGTAATATATGGCAGTTTGGGTGGAGTTATCGTACTTATAACTTGGCTTTATCTAAGTAGTTGGACGATTTTGGCTGGTTCAGAATTAAATGCAAGACTTTTATATAAAAAAAGAAACAGAACAAAAATAAGAAAAAAATACGACAAACACAGAGATATACATAAATATGATCTTCATTAGAATATATTTTTGAAAATATTTTTAGAAAAATAAAGTGAAATGATTTGATTAATTAAGGAAATAATAGTATTTAATTAAAAATAAAAGTTTTTACCATAAAATGTAAAAACAATATAAAAGAATGTTGACAATTTTCAGATTTTATCATACTATAATATTAACTAATTTAAATAAAAAAAGGCAATGAATAGGAAGAGTAAATCTAATTCGATTTTCAGAGAGGGAAATTTATAAGCTGAGAGATTTTCTAAATTAGAGGGATTGAAAACTACCTAGGAGCTGCAGCCTGAAGTTTTAAGAATGAACTTATTTTAGTAAGGTTTGTCGTCAGTCGCGTTAAGACGTTAAGTGAGTTATGAAAATAACTAAGTAGGGTGGAACCGCGAGAGACTCGTCCCTTTTTGGGATAGCCTCTTTTTTATTACAAAAAATTACTAGTAGGAGGTAAAAAAATGAAAATAGGAATATTAGGATATGGAACAGTTGCAAGTGGGTTAGTAGATATTATAGATAATAATAAGGATAAAAGAGATATAAGTATAGAGGGGATACTTGTAAGGGATGTTAAAAAGCACGAACACAGAAAGCATGCTGATGTTTTGACTGATAATATAGAAGATATATTCAAAAAAGATGTCGACGTAATAGTCGAACTTTTAGGTGGATTACATCCTTCTTATGAATATCTAAAAAGAGCTATCGAAAATAAGATAAATGTTGTAACTGCAAATAAAGATATGTTAGCTGAATTCGGCGGTGAGTTAGTTAGTCTTGCTAAAGAAAACGGCGTTTGTATAAAATTTGAAGCTTCTGTTGGTGGTGGAATCCCAGTTTTAAAACCATTAATCGAATCATTAGAAGGAAACGAAATCGATTCAATTTCTGCTATATTAAACGGAACTACAAACTTCATCTTATCAAAAATGTATGATGAAAATTTATCATATGATGAAGCATTAAAACAAGCTCAAGATTTAGGATTTGCCGAAGCTAATCCAGAAGCTGATGTTATGGGATATGATGCAGGTAGAAAATTATCAATTTTATCTACTTTATCATTTAATAAGAGAATCTACTGGAAAGATTTTTATCTTGAAGGAATAAATAAAATAGAGCCAAAAGATATAGAATACGCAAAACAGCTTGGTTGCAAAATAAAATTAGTTGGCCGCAGTAAAATAAATAACGGTAAGGTTAACGGATATGTTAGACCAGTTTTAGTTGGAAACGACGATATAATCTCAAAAATAGACAATGAATTTAATATAATTGTCGTAAATGGAGATTTCTTAGGAGAAGTTTCATTTGTCGGTAAAGGTGCTGGAAAAGACGCAACAGGTAGTGCAGTTTATGCAGATGTTTTAGATATATATGATAACCGTCTAAACAATGTCGATGCATTTATAAAAGAAAAAGTTTCGGTAGACAAAGTTGTATCAAGCGAATGTAAGGCTCTAATTAGATTTAAAAAACCTCAAAAAGATAAAATAATTCAAATTATAAAAGATAAATTCAAAGAAGCTGAAGTAATAGCTCAAGATGATGAATTAGCAGTAGTTGTAGACGCTCCATCTGAATGTGCAATAAACGACAGCATCAAATTTATAGAAGATAATAATTACTGTGAAGATGCAAGTAAGATATTAAAATTATCATAAGATATAAAGTATTGATTGAGTTAGATCAAATTAGATACAAAAATTAAAATTATCATAAAATAATAAATTTATAATATGATATATAAATTAGCCTTTTAAGGATACTTTGCTAAAGTAGATTTAAATAATAAGTTGTTGTTGAAAAGAGGAATGTGAAAGCATTCCTTATTTCTTTTAAAGATAAAATAAAACAATTTAATGTAAAATATTGGTATATAAATCGGTGTATATGGATTATAATAAATATAATAAAAACAATAATTAAATCTATAAAGTATACACAATCGACATAAGGGGGAAAAGAAATGAAAATATTAAAAAGTTCGAGCTTTAAAAATAAAGAAACCGAAAAAATAGTAAAAGAACAAGTATCAGCAATAATAGAAGATATAAAAATAAACAAAGACGAAGCTTTGAGAAAATATAATTTAAAATTCGACAACAACGACAGAAGTGTTATAAAAGTTTCAAAAGAGGAAATAGAAGAAGCTTACAAACAAGTCGATGAAGAATTTATACAAAATCTTAAGGTAGCTGCGAAAAATATAGAAAATTTTGCGATGGCTCAAAAGGAAAGTTTCGACAATAATTTTGAAAAAGAGATATATCCAGGCGTTATTTTAGGACAAAAACACATACCTGTGACTTCTTGTCTTGCATATGTTCCAGGGGGTGGGTATCCTCTATTTTCAACAGCTCTAATGCTCATAATCCCAGCAAAAGTGGCAGGTGTAAAAAGGGTTGTCGCTTGTTCGCCAACTATGAAATCAACACCTAAGATAAATCCAAAAACACTTGTAGCTATGGATATTGCGGGCGCTGATGAAATATATGCAACTGGTGGAGTTCAGGCGATTGCGGCGTTTACATATGGAACAGAATCTATAAAACCTGTCGATATAATTGTCGGTCCTGGAAATAAATATGTTACAGAGGCGAAAAGACAATGTTATGGAACTGTTGGAATTGACTTTGTCGCAGGGCCAAGTGAAGTTTTAATAATTGCTGATGAAACTGCAAATCCAACATATATCGCAGCCGATGTGCTTGCACAATGCGAACATGATTTAAACGCAAGGGGGATTTTAGTTACAACTAGTGAAAAATTTGGGCTTGAAGTTTCACAAAAAGTGGACGAAATGCTTGAAACGCTTCCAACTAAAAACATCGCAAAACCTTCTTGGGATAATAATGGTGAAATTATTTTAGTTGATTCATTAGAAGAGGCTGTCCAAATTTCAAATGAATATGCACCAGAGCATCTTGAAATAAATGTCGAAAACAACGAAGGCATAATAGAAGATCTTGTAAACTATGGTTCATTATTTATCGGTGAATATTCAGCTGAAGTGTTTGGTGATTATGTTTCAGGAACAAATCACACACTTCCGACGCTAAAAGCCTCTCGTTATACAGGTGGCGTTTGGGTTGGAACATTTATAAAAACTTGCACACACCAAGTTTTAAACAAAGATGCAGTAAAATCTCTAGGCCCTGTTGCTATAAATATGGCGACAGAAGAAGGATTACATGCACATGCCAATGCTGCAAGAGTTAGAGTTGAAGATAAATAAGCGAAGTTTAAACATATAAATTTAAAATCGACATAAATAAACATATTTAAATTATAAATAAACATTATAAATTAAATAGTGTAGCATAAATAAAATACAAAAAATATTTCTACTCAATAAATCTAAAATTAAAATAAATATATAATTGTATAATTAATTCAAAAAGTGAGCATATTTCTAAACAAGGGTAAACAAAAGAAATGTACTCACTTTTATTTTGTATAAAACGTCATTAATTAAAAAATTAACATATTAATAGATACTGTTTTTCAAAAAAACATAAAAAAGTATTGCACATATAAATTATATAGTATACAATAATTAATATAAAATATAACTTAAAAATTACGAAATGGGGGATATTAAGTTGATAAAAGTAGGAATAAACGGTTTTGGTAGAATAGGAAGAAACGTGCTTAGAATTGCACAAGAAAGATTAGGAAGTGATATACAAATAGTTGCTATAAACGCTAGAGCAGATGCAAACACTTTAGCTCATTTATTCAAATACGATTCTTGCTATGGAATATTCAATGGTGATGTAGAAGTTAAAGACAATGAAACTATATTAATAAATTCAAATGAAGTAAAAATACTTAGAAATTCAGACCCAGCTGACATACCTTGGGGTGAATTAGGAGTAGATATAGTTGTTGAATCAACTGGTAAATTCAGAGACAGAGAAAGCGCTTCCAAACATTTAGTTGCAGGAGCAAAAAAAGTTATAATAACTGCACCAGCAAAAGGTGAAGATATTACAGTAGTTCTTGGCGTAAACGAAAAAGATTATGACAACGAAAAACACAATATAATATCAAATGCATCTTGTACAACAAACTGTTTAGCACCATTTGCAAAAGTACTTGACGAAAAATTCGGTATAGAAGAAGGTCTAATGACTACTATACATGCTTATACAAATGACCAACAATTATTAGACAAAACTCACAAAGACTTAAGAAGAGCAAGAGCAGCAGCTGAATCTATGATACCAACTACAACAGGGGCAGCAAAAGCCGTTGCAAAAGTTTTACCACAATTAGAAGGTAAATTAAACGGATTCTCAGTAAGGGTTCCTACTCCAACAGTTTCTCTAGTAGATTTAGTTTGCACACTTAAAAAGGGCGCAACAATAGAAGAAGTAAACTCAGCATTAAAAGAAGCTAGTGAAGGCGAATTAAAAGGAATTTTAGGATATTGTGATCTACCTCTAGTATCAATAGACTTCAGAGGTGACTCAAGATCTTCAATAATAGATGCATTATCAACTATGGCAATAGGCGACAAGATGTTCAAAGTTGTATCATGGTATGATAATGAATGGGGATACTCAACAAGAACAGTAGACCTAGTAAAATATGTTGCAGAAAGATTATAAAGCAGCTATCATTAAATTAGTTAACCATATTTAACCAAATAAAAATAAACCTATTTATACATTGCTTCGAAATTTTGGAGCAATGTTTTTTTTGTAAATTAAAAAGCATTGCTTAAAAATAGGCAATGCTTTTTCTATAATACAAATGATAAAATTGCAGTAATTAATAAAAATAAAACATATACTCCAAGCAAGACATATTGAGTTTTCTTGCTCAATTTTGAGAACAATTTTTCAAAAATAAGAATGTTTCCATCTCCTATATAAAAGACACAATATGCTATAACCAAAATTGCAATTCCTATTCCAAATACTATAGCTAATAATAAATTCATTGTAAATTCCCCTTAATAATGTATTTATTAGTATTATACAATAAAATAGAGGAATCAAAAATGATTCCCCTGAATTTCTAGTACTTAATTAACGTACTTTTTTGTGATTTCTTTTACCTTCTCAATACCCCTTTTCTCAACCTCAGGATCATACAAACTCTTAGTCATAATACTCACCTCTTCTTCTAAATTTTCATCACTTATATAATTTTTATTTAGATACTCAGTTAAATTCTGTATAGCAAGTATTATAACAACAAAGCATTTTATCTTAGCAAAATTACTATTTTTAATATCCAAAGCCCTATATACCATATAACAAGCAATTAACATAGGAACTGCTCCAAAGCTAAAAATTACAAAAGCCTATTGATATAATTAATTTATACACCCAAATAAAACAGTACAATTTTTTAAAAATATATAACATAAACCGATAATTTTTGCTAAAATATATTATAGTATTATAAACATAAAACATATTATAGTATAAATAAAATTGGAGGGGATAATATGAGCGAAAAGAAATTAGCATCAGATTATTTTATGGAAGGTCTAAACTGTGCAGAATCAGTTATAAAAGCATATAACGAGGAATTTGGAACTGATATACCAATAAGAGTTGCTAGCGGACTTGGCGGAGGATGCGCTGTTGGAAATCTATGTGGAGCAGTAAATGGAGCATGTATATGTGCAAGTTTTGCAAAAGGTAGAGATGATATAGGTCAAGAAAACCCAGCAAAAACTTATACAAAAAAAATAATGCAAAAAACAATAGAACACTATGGAACTACAGAATGTAAATCTCTAAAAAAAGACAGAGTTGGATGTAAAGAAATAGTTGATTTCTCTTATGAAGCATTAAAAGAAGCTTTAAAATAGTATATAAATAAATGTAAAAAGCCTGCCATTAGTAATTTAAATTAATGGCAGTTTTTTTAATAAAAAACCATAACTATAAAAATAAAGTTTTCATCAACCATATCCAAATATGATATAATATAAAACATATGTAAACTTAAAAAATTTAAAAAAGTTTAATAAAAAATGGAAAAGGTGGAAAATATGAAAATAGTTGAAAATGCTATATTTTCGAAATTTCTCCAATTTGATATAGATGAAAATATTCCAATCCACGAAGGCAGATTTTGCATATACTTACGAAATAAAAAGTACAAGTGTAGCGGAAAAGTAATCTACAAGATGGCGACTGAGGGGACAATTACATTTAAGGGAAAGATACTATCAACACAAGATTTAGAAATAGACACAATCCTTGATTACGACTCTGCAGAACTAGAAATTTACAGATATAGACCAGTATCTGTAACAGTAAGTTCTATAAATGATTTTCATATAGAGGGGTATATAAATCACGGTCATATAAGATCTAAAAATGCCGAGGTCGACTATGTAGATTTTGACGTTGTAAATTTCGATAAATATTTTGGAAAGCTTATAAAATACGACGACAAATTATTTGCAGGCAGAATGGGATTTAGTTCAGGAGAGTTTGAAGTTATAGTAGACAAAAGATTTGATTTTACTAAAGGATTAGACGAAAAATTAAAAGACAAAGATGCACATATAATAACACATAGCGGCCGAATAATGAGAAAAGATAAAAAGCCATTTAAAACAAATATAATAAACCACATATTAGACGACTTATCAGTATCGTTTAGTTTTATGTGTGGACGATATGTCGATATATGTTCATCATACGGATATAAAAATGGGGAAAACGTATATAGATTGTGGAGGGAAACTTTTATAAGCTCATATAGATTTATCCCAAATTGGAAGGACACAATCTCAAATTATCACAATATAGAAAAATACTTAACATTAATGAACAATAGATTAAAAGACGATTACTATAGCGAGGCATTAAGACAAGCTGTCGACTGGTATTTACAATCATTTGACGGGCTTACATTAGAAAACAACCTTATATCTATACAAATCTGTCTTGAGACGTTGTCATATATAGTTTTAGTTGAACAAGAAAAGCTTTTAAGTGATGATGAATTCGATGAAAATTTGGCGACAAAGAATATAAGAAAACTTCTTGATGTATGTAATATTCCATATGGAAAAGACGATTTGTTCTTATTCGATGATTATATAAATGAAAGATTTGATGATGGAATAGACTTATTAATATACTACAGAAATAAAATCGTTCATCCAACAAGAAAAAGAAACAGAGCGACTATCACTGTAGAAGACGTATGGAACATTATTCAAATAGGCACAAGATATATAGAGCTTGTAATATTAAATATAATTGGATATAAAGGTGAATATTCAAATAGATTACTAGATAGGGCATATGGAGAAGTTGAGCTCGTTCCTTGGAATGAAAATTAGACATTCAATATATAAAGTTATGTACATGAATATACGGTTTATTAAAAATATTAACAATGGGATGCACAAAGATATAAGTGCATCCCATTTTAAATCATAATTAATCTTCTTTTATATACACGCTCGGAATATACATCGTTACATTTTCAAGCGCTATTATCTCATTATAAATATATTCACTATGTTTATCTACATTATCACATTCTAAGTCTAAAGTTAAAAGCGTTTGGTTGTAGATATTTACATCAAGTGTTGTAGTCCCCTCTCTAAGTTTTAAGTTCATTCCCCTATTTAGTCTAACTAATTTGTCTAATATTTTTGTGTAGTCTGCTGCCATTTGTCAATTCCTCCCAAATATTAAATATAAGATAATAATAACATAATTTGGATAAAATTTAAACGATTTATATAATTAAATTTAAGATAGCATATTCTATATAAATGCGATATGAAATGTAGAAATATACAAAAAAAGTTTTTTAATTAAAAAAAGATTTATATAGAATTATTAAATCTGTTTATATATAATTACTGTAGATTAATGTATAAGATATAGAAGGGTGGATAATTATGAATATAGATGAAAAATACGAATTATTAAAAAGTAAATTAAGAGATATGGGGAAAGTTGTGATAGCATATTCTGGCGGGGTTGACAGCAATTTTTTACTTAAGGTGGCGAGTGATGAATTAGGACAAAATGCAATTGCTGTTACAATTCACGCTATGATGCATTCAGATAGAGAGATGGATGAGGCGAAAGAATATACAAAACAATTCGGGGTAAAACACGAGGTTATAAAAGTAGATAATTTCGACGAAAAAGGTTTTATTGAAAATAGCAAAAAAAGATGTTATTATTGTAAATGCGCAGTTTTCAATATGATTAAAGATTACGCAGCTAAAAATGATGTAAAATATGTCTTAGACGGAACAAATCTTAGCGATTTAGGCGATTATAGACCAGGGCTTAAGGCTTTAGAAGAGCTAAATGTAGTTAGCCCATTAAAAGATAGCGGTCTTACAAAAGAAGAAATAAGAATTTTGTCACACAGACTTAATTTAAAAACATACAACAAACCTTCTTTCGCCTGTCTTGCAAGCAGAATTCCTTATGGAGATAAAATTACGAAAGAAAAACTTAAATTAGTAGAAGAGGCCGAAAATTATCTTCAAGATTTAGGTTTTAGACAATATAGAGTTAGATTACATAACGATATAGCCAGAATAGAAGTGGCTAAAGATGAAATGAATAAGTTTTTCGATGATGAAATGATGAAAAATGTACATAATAAACTTAAAGAAATTGGATTTAAGTATGTGACATTAGATTTAAATGGATATCAGATGGGAAGCTTAAATAATTAGACGAAAGGATTAATTAATAAATGAAAAAAGGATATACTTTAATTTCGCCGTGCTTTTTCGGAATGGAAAAAATGCTAGCAAACGAAATTAAAAACTTAGGATTTGAAATTGTAAAAACAGAAGATGGAAGGGTTACATATAAAACTGATGAATACGGAATAGCAAAAGCAAATATGTGGCTTAGATGTGCAGAAAGAGTTCACCTTAAAATAGCTGAATTCGAAGCGAAAAGTTTCGACGAATTATTCGAAGGAACAAAAAGAATAAATTGGGCAAAATACATACCATATGGTGCACAATTCCCAATAACAAAAGCGTCTTCAATAAAATCAAAATTACACTCAATACCAGATATACAATCTATAGTTAAAAAGGCTGTTGTTGAAAGTCTGAAAAAGAGCTATATGGAAACTGGATTAATAAAAGAAGACAAAGAAAAATATCCTATATATGTATTTATACACAAAGACAAAGTAACTCTTACAATAGATACAACAGGTGTTGCGCTACACAAAAGAGGATATAGAGAAAAAGCAAATAAAGCTCCAATAAGAGAAACGCTAGCAGCTGGGATAATGTACTTAACTCCATGGAGACCAGGTAGAACTTTAGTTGACCCTCTATGCGGATCGGGAACATTATTAATAGAAGCAGCTATGATGGGAATAAATATGGCCCCAGGGCTTAATCGTGAATTTATATCTGAAAAATGGAGAACACTAGACAAAAAAATCTGGTGGGATACTAGAAGAGAAGCTTACGATATGATAAATGAAGATATTGAATTTAAAATATACGGATATGATATAGACGAAGATGTTATAGAAATAGCAAGAGAAAATGCAGAAATAGCAGGTGTTGCTGACTATATAGAATTTAATGTAGGAGATGCGACAGAATTTACAAGCGATGAAGAATACGGATTTATAGTTACAAATCCACCATATGGGGAAAGACTTGAAGACGTTGATTCTGTAAAAATGCTTTACAAACAACTTGGATATGCATTTAGAAAATTAAATAATTGGTCATACTATCTAATAACTTCATATGAAGATTTTGAAAATGAATTTGGCCAAGATGCAATAAGAAAAAGAAAGCTATATAACGGTATGTTAAAAAGTTATTTATACCAATATCCAGGACCAAAACCACCTAGAAAATAATTAATTGCCTCCAAGATGCTTAAAAAAAGAATAAAAATAATATTCTTTAAATATAAATATTATATAGCATTTTGGAGGTGTTATTATATAATGAGAGTAAAACACAATAAAAAGAATTTGAAACATAAAGATATTGAAAACAATACAACTACTCAATACGAAGAAAAATATAACGATGTCATTTTAAATGACCTTGTTCCAGAAGATAGAAAAGAAGAATTCAATATTCAAGAAAATGAACATAGACCACATAAAAAAGCTAAGAAAAGCGGATTTAAATTTAATATGGGTAAAAAGACTAAAAAAAATAAAAAACAACAAGGGCAACATGAAGATATAGAAAATACAAAAGGTAAAACTAAAAAAACTAAAAAAAACGATGAACTAGTAGAAGATAATCAACAAGAAGTAAAAAAATCTAAAAAAACTAGACCAAAACAACATCATAAACAACATGAATCAAGCGAAGTAGATCAAGATGGAAATCATAGCGGACATCATGGTGGACATAAGCAAACTAAAAAAAGAGTAAGTAAGCGTAGAAAATCTGCTAAAAGTCAAGATGAAACTGTAAAAATCCAAGAAGCACAAGAAAAAGAAATACAACAAGAAAACGAAATACAACAAGAAGAAAATGAAAATATAAATTATAGAGGAGAAGCTTCAGAAGATTTTAGCCAAAATAATGAAAATATTGAAGATACAAACCAAAATAGCAATATAGTTTGGTCTGATGAAAATTTTGATAGATAGATTTTAGTATAAAGAGTTGTTTTTAAATGATTAATTTAAGTCATTTGACATACAACTCTTTATTTTTATATTAATTATTGTATAATTAAAGTACGGTAAAATTTATAAATATAATTAATTATAAAGAACAGGAGGACAAGGATGAGGCTATTAAAATTGGTAGGTGTATTATCTTTAGTAGTTATACTTAGCACTGGTTGTTATAAAAATGATAATAGCGGTGAAAATCCTATAAATTTATTTGATGAATTGCCTATATATAATCAAGAGAAAAAAGATATCTCGGATAAAGCAAAAAGGATTGCAGGAAGTGCTAATTTAATTTTGCCTTATAATTCAATAGAAGTTGGAAAAATAAACGAGGTAGACTTAAATAATGATGGAAAAAATGAAGTAGTATTCTTTGAGAAGAGAGAAAATATAAACAATGAAGTTGGCTTTACAGTTTTAGAGTCAAAGGATGATGAAAGTAAAGATGCTTTATATACAGAGAGTGGCGATAAAATTAAATATGCAAATTTTTACGACTTAGATAATGATGGAAATAAGGAAATAATCTTAGTTGTAGAAGAAAAAAATGAGACAACACTTACCATTTGTAGATATGAAAATGGTGAAATAAAGGAATTGTTTTCAAAGAATAACTATGACTATTTTAATAAAGATAAATTTTTAAAATTAGGTATAGTTGTAGATGATATAGATAATGACGACAATATGGAATTAATAATTTATAATTATAATTATGCTAAAAAAGAAATGAATTTAAATTTATGTGAATTAAAAGATGATAAAATAAATATTATCGATACATTAAAGTTTGATGATGTAAAAAATTTCGACGATATAAATATATCTGTTGGAAAAATAGGCAAAAAAGATAAGGGATTATTTTTAAGTCTGCCTACTTCAAAAAACAGCAAATTCAATACAGAAGTAGTGTATTTGGAAAATAATAAACTTATAGATGCATTTAAAGACCACAAAGATATACTAAATGACTACTATATTGCTTTTGAGGATGTAAATAACGACGGAATTACTAATATACCTATTATAGACATCGAAAGTATAAACAAAGATTCGCTCTCTACATCTACAATGCCAAAGAGCCTTATAATTAGTTGGAACAAATATAATGGAAAAGAAGGCAAGGATGCAGATTTATTATTTGTAAATAAAATTTACTACAATTACGAATTAAACTTTAAATTCTTAATACCTAATAACTTAGTCGGAAAAATATCGATTAATGAAAATACTGATCAAAATACAAGTAGCAGTTATAAAATATTTAATTTCTATTATAATGAGAGTTCGACTCCTTATTTAGATAAAAAAAATAGACAACAGCTATTTTCTTTGAACTTAGCCGAAAAAGGTGTAGTAGATGATTCAAAAACTATAAATAATAAGGGAGATATAATACTTGAAAGTGATAAATATGTGTATTCAATATCTGATATAAATGAGAAATTATTTAATAAACTTGGTTTGAGTATAGATATATTAAAAGATTATTTTTCGATAATAAAATGATTAAGTAAAGTTTAATGGAGGCTAGAAAATGAAAGAAAAGATATTAGTACTAGAGGATGAGATTGGGATAAGAAGTTTTGTAAGTATAAACTTAAAAAGAGAAGGATATGAAATTATAGAAGCTGGAACAGGTGCTGAGGCTATTGAAAAAATAAATGAAAATAACGATATTTCAATAGCGCTTTTAGACGTGATGTTACCTGATATGAGTGGTATTGAAGTTTGTAAATATATAAGACAAAAATTCGATCAAGTTGGAATAATAATGCTTACTGCAAAGGCTCAAGAAGAAGACAAATTAGAAGGGTTTATATCAGGAGCTGATGACTATATAGTAAAACCATTTAGTATAAAAGAGCTATTAGTTAGAGTTGCAGCACTTCTTAGAAGAGTTAAAAAAGAAGAAAGTTCTATGAAATTAAATAAAATAGTTTCAGATCCATTTGAACTTGATTTAGATAAGAGAAAATTATTCAAAAATGGAAAAGAAATAGAACTTACTCCAACAGAGTTTTCAATTGTAAAATATTTAATGGTAAATGCAAAACAATCGCTTAGTAGAGATCAAATACTAACAGAAGTTTGGGGCAATAATTACTTGTATGATTTTAAAATAGTCGATGTAAATATAAGAAGAATAAGAAATAAAATAGAAGATGACCCATCAAAACCAAAATATATCCAAACTATTTGGGGTTATGGATATTGTTTTAGAAAGGAAGACTAGATTTTGAAATTACATTTAGAAGGTTTGAGAAGGAGAGTAGTAAAATATTATTTCATAATGATAATAATTACAGTCGCTTTGTTCGAAGTGTTATTTATGTTTTATATGAAAGAATATTACTACAGTATGGCAAAATCATACTTAGAGCAGCAAGTTAGATATACTCAAAGTAGTTATGACTCTACAGCTATGGACTCAACAAGCTTTCAAGATAAGATAAATAATATATTAGAAAAAGAGAGTCTCAGTCAAGATTCAAGTTACAAAGAGGTAAATAATGATTTTGCTGTTGCAATAGAAATTATAAATAAAAATAAAGAAATAATACTAGACCAATATGGTATAAAAACTAATGAAGTTGTCAATTATGAAGATGTAAATAAAGCTTTAGCTGGAAACGAAGACTATAGTTTTTCAATAAGTTCTATAATCGAAACAAAAGATCATATTATGAGTGTATCTGTACCTTTAAAGGTTAATAATGTGGTTGAAGGTGTCGTTAGATATAGCGTATCTTTAAATAAGGCAGATAGCGCAATTTTTAGAGTAGTATTTATGATATTTATAGGCGGACTTGTAATACTTTTAATATGTCTTCTTATAAGCCTAAGATTTGCAGATTCACTTATAAGGCCAATACAAGATTTGAAAAAGACTGCAAATCAACTTGCACAAGGAAATTATAATATAAAATTAGAAAATGAAAAACTTCATGACGATGAAATCGGAGATTTAGTCAGAACGTTTGATCATATGGCAAAAGAAATCGATAAAACTCGTAAATTAAAAGAAGAATTTATATCTTCAGTATCTCATGAGCTTAGAACTCCGCTTACATCTATAAAAGGATGGAGTGAGACTCTAGGATATGAAGGTATAAGCAGAGAAGAGCTTGATTTAGGGCTTGGAATTATACAAGATGAAACAGAAAGACTTATAACTTTAGTTGAAGAACTTCTTGATTTCTCTCGTCTTGCATCAGACAGAATAAGACTTCAAATCGACACAGTAAATGTCGTTAAACTTGCAAAAGACGTTGTAAATCAACTTGGAGTTAAGGCAAGCGAAAAGAATATTACACTTTTAACAGAATTTAATACAAAAGAAAGAGAAATAGCCGATATACAAGGTGATAAAAATAGACTAAAACAAGTTTTAATCAACCTTGTGCAAAATGCCCTTAAATTCACTGAAGAAGGAGGATATGTCGTTGTTAGACTGTCACAAGGTGACGAATATACGACTTTCTCTGTAGTCGATAATGGAATAGGTATAAAACAAGAAAACCTAGACAAAGTTTTAGAAAAATTCTTCCAAGAAGACTACCATAAATCTGGAAGTGGTATAGGCCTTGCCATAAGTAATGAAATAGTAAAATTACACAAAGGTAAATTAATATTAGAAAGTCAAAAAGGAGAAGGTACTTGTATTACCTTTACTTTAAAAAATAATTTAATGGATGCTATTGCAGAGGAAAAAATGTGATTTAATCACATTTTTTTCTTGTAATGAAAAGATTAAGATTATATATATTTTAATAATATAAATATAACAATAACTATACATAAATTTAAAATTATATATATGAAAGAGGAAAAGTATGAGAAACATAAAAATGGTAGTAGAATACGATGGAAGCAATTTTAAGGGCTTTCAAAAATTAAAAGATAACGAAAATACAATACAAGGAAAACTTGAATCTGTTTTAAGTCAAATGGCAGATGAAAATATAGAAATAATCGGTTCGGGAAGAACAGATATGGGAGTACACGCCTATGGACAAGTTGTAAACTTTAAAACTAACTCTCCTTTATTATTAAATAAAATGCATAAATATCTATATGAATACCTTCCACAATCAATTGCAATAAGAGAGATTGAGGAAGTTGATGATAGATTCCACAGCAGATATAATGCAAAGAGAAAGGTATATCTATACAAAATAGACAACAACGAATATCCAAATCCATTTAATAGAAAATACACTTGTCATGTGCCTAAAAAAATTGATTTAGATAAAATGAGAGCTGTTGCTGATGTACTCGTTGGTGAACATGATTTTACGAGTTTTTGTTCATCAAGGTCTAAAAAGAAAAGTCATGTAAGAGAAATTTACTCTATTTCTATAAATGAAAATAACGGATTAATAGAAATTTATGTAGAGGGCAATGGATTTTTATACAATATGGTGAGAATAATTGCAGGTACGCTTATTGATGCTGGACATAATAAAATTACACCAGAGGAAGTTAAAAATTTATTAGAATTAAAAGATAGATCAAAATCACCAGAGACAGCGCCATCAAAAGGATTGTTTTTATATAGAGTAAAATATTAAATAATATATACAAAATACGGTTGACATTTTTATCCAGTTGATTTATTATTAACTCATAAATAAGAATAAACTACTTATTAAAAAATTTAAAACAACAAATTCATTGAAAAAGAAAGTAATTTATTTTAAGTTTATAGAGAGCTGAGGATGGTGGAAGCTTGGCAATTTTAAAATATATGAAGAGAGCTTTGGAGAAGATTATCTGAACTTAAGTAGGATAATAGGAATACCTTGCCTTAAAAGGAAGAGTGAATAAGTTTATCTTATTAATTAGAGTGGTAACGCGGAAATATTTCGTCTCTTGATATTCAAGAGGCGTTTTTTAGAATATTTCAATAAGATAGATTTATTAATAAGAGTGGTACCGCGCAATGTCGCCTCTTAGTATTTAATACTAAGAGGCTTTTTTAATTTAGACATACAGGGAATTATATTGTTTAAAAAAATTACAGCGATATTTTAAATGATGTAATTTCTAATTTAAAATAAAATAATAAAAGTAATTTAGGGGGATAATAAAAATGAAAGAAAAAGTTGTATTAGCATATTCAGGAGGATTAGACACTTCAATAACTATTCCATGGTTAAAAGAAAATTATGATTTAGATGTTATAGCAGTTTGTGCAAATGTTGGTCAAGATGACGATATGAGCAAAATAGAAGAAAAAGCAAAAGCAAGTGGTGCTATAAAAGCTTATGTTGAAGATTTAAGAGAAGAATTTATAACTACTACTATATATCAAGCAATAAAAGCTGAGGTTTTATATGAAAATAGATATCCTTTAGGTACTGCACTTGCTAGACCTATAATAGCTAAAAAATTAGTTGAAATAGCTCAAAAAGAAGGAGCTAAATATATCTGCCACGGTTGTACAGGAAAAGGAAATGACCAAGTTAGATTTGAAGGAACTATAGCAGCACTTGATCCATCTATAAAAGTTATAGCTCCATGGAGAATATGGGATATAAAATCAAGAGAAGATGCAATAGATTACGCTAACGAACATAATATTGAGGTAGTTGCAACTAAGAAAAAAATATACTCAGTTGACGACAACTTATGGCATGTATCTACAGAAGGTGGAGATATAGAATATCTTGAAAATGAACACAATAAAGATATATACAAAAAAACTTGTGCTCCAGAAGATGCAGTAGATGAAGCTGAATATATAGAAATAGGATTCGAAAAAGGTATACCAGTATCTTTAAATGGTGAAAAATTATCACCAATAGAACTTGTTGAAGCAGTTGATAAATTAGGTGCTAAACACGGTATAGGTATAGTAGATATATTAGAAAATAGATTAGTTGGTATGAAATCAAGAGGTATATATGAAACTCCAGGAGGAGAAATATTCTATGCAGCACACAACTTTTTAGAAAGTGCTACATTAGATAAGGATACTCTTCACTTAAAACAAAGATTATCACTTGAATTTGCTGACTTAATATACAATGGGAAATGGTACTCTAAAACTTGTAAAGCAATAAATGCTTTCATGGATGAAACTCAAGAAAATGTTACAGGTTCTGTAAAATTAAAATTATACAAAGGTAATATAAAACCAGCTGGAATATTCAGTGACCATAAATTATATGATCAAAGTATATCTTCATTTGGAGATAGTGAATTATACGATCACAAAGATGCTGAAGGTTTCATAAACTTATTTACATTACCACTTAAAATAAATGCAATGACTCAAAATGGTAAAAAAATGACTAAATAATTGAGTTTATGCAATTTGAAGTTTTGATAAAGTGAATAAAAATGATATAAAAATACTGCCTTGGAATTTTAGGCAGTATTTTTTTTGAAAAAAATTATAAAGATGTATAAAAAGGAGGGAAATGGGAGATGATTTAGTTACCATGGAAAATAAAAGAAAGGAGTAGAATATGGGAGAATTATATACAGGATATCACGGAACAACGATATCTAGAGGAGAAAGTATTTTAAAAAATAAATACTACTTTGTTTCATATAAAGAAGACGAATGGCTTGGAAATGGAGTATACTTTTTTGAAAAAGATATAAACCAAGCAGTAGATTTTTGCACAAAAGCAAGACGATATGATGATTATATAATTTTAAAAAGTAAAATTGAAGCAGAAATATGCATAGATTTGGATAGATTGGAAACAATGACAATATTAGATAAAATAGCAAAAAAAATAAATAAAAGATATAAAAATTTAACAAATGGAAGATATACAAAACTTACAAATTGTGAAATACTAGAAGATTTATATAGAATAAAGCCATACGATCTAGTTAAGAAAACATTTGTTATACAGAAAAGAGATAAAATACAAAACACAAATTTTCTTTGGGTACAAGTCCAAATGTGTGTTAGAAACAGAGATTGCATAAAAACAATAGAGGAGGTAATTAGAAATGAAAGGAGTTACGTACTTAACTGAAATTGACAAAATCATAACTGAAATGACTGACGAAGAATTCTTAAAAGTATTCAAAAACACATACGAAGAAGACTCAAAAGTAAAAGAAGTCTATTCATATGATTTAGTCAAAGAAACTGAGGAATAAAGACGAGCGTTTGCCCGTCTTTTTTTCTATTAAATTTAAATATTTTCTAATATTTCATATATATTTTTTTAATCTTTGTCAATATTTATGATATAATAAACTTTGCATTAATTTGAAAGGAGATTGTAATTAAATGTCTAAAAGAAAACAAGTTACTGTTCCTATGGAAAAAATCAAAGAACAGGACAAATATATAAACGAAATAAAAAATGAAAACGAAAGATATTTCCACTTAACAGGAAAGAAAAAATCTTATTTTATACAAACATTTGGATGTCAAATGAATGAGCATGACTCTGAAAAATTAGGAGCTATGCTAAATGCTATGGGTTATGAGCCTTCTTTAATGGCTGATAATGCTGATTTAATAATATATAATACTTGTGCAGTTAGAGAAAATGCTGAACTTAAAGTTTACGGAAACTTAGGTCACTTAAAATTAATAAAAAGAAGAAATCCTAACTTAAAAATAGCTGTTTGCGGATGTATGATGCAACAACCTGCTATAGTTAAAGAAATAAAAGCTAAATACAAACATGTAGATTTAGTATTCGGTACTCACAACTTATACAAATTCCCAGAATTATTATCTGAATCAATGTCAAGTGATTCTATACTTATAGATGTATGGGATGTTGATGGTGAAGTTGTTGAAGGTTTAAGAAGTGATAGAAAATTCGAGCTTAAAGCATTCGTAAATATAATGTACGGTTGCAACAACTTCTGTACTTACTGTATAGTTCCTTATACAAGAGGTCGTGAAAGAAGTAGAAGACCAGAAGATATAATGAATGAAATAAAAGAATTAGTTGCTAATGGAACTAAAGAAGTTACTTTATTAGGCCAAAACGTAGACTCTTATGGTAAAACTTTAGAAGAAGAAGATAGAATGACTTTTGCTGAGCTTTTAAGAGCAGTTAACGAAATAGATGGATTAGAAAGAATAAGATTTATGACTTCTCATCCAAAAGATATATCTGATGAAGTTATATACGCTATGAGAGATTGCGACAAAGTTTGTGAATTCTTACACCTTCCAGTTCAATGCGGAAGTACTAAATTATTAAAGAAAATGAATAGACATTATTCTAAAGAAGATTACCTAAGAATAGTAGAAAAAGCTAAGGCTGAAGTTCCAAACATAGCATTCTCTACTGATATAATGGTAGGATTCCCAGGTGAAACTGAAGAAGATGTTGAAGATACACTTGATGTAATAAGACAAGTTAGATACGATAATGCGTTTACATTCATATACTCTAAGAGAACTGGTACTCCAGCTGCTAAGATGGAAGACCAAATACCAGAAGATGTTAAACACAAAAGATTTAACAGAGTATTAGAATTAGTTAACGAAATTTCAAAAGAAAACAACACTACTCATCAAGATGAAGTAGTAGAAATATTAGTTGAAGGTAAAAGTAAAACTGACGACACTAAATTCACTGGAAGAACTAGACAAAATAAACTAGTTAACTTCAGTGTTAAAAATCCAGATGCTGATTTAATCGGCAAATTAGTAAATGTTAAAATAACAGAAGCTGCTTTATCATTCTCATTAAACGGAGAAATGGTTGAGTAATTTTTAAGAAGACCTCTTTATAGAGATATATTATCTTTATAAAGGGGTTTTTATTTTTTGCCAAATAAGAAATGATATTCATTTATAAATTTTGATAAGTATAATTTATGTATATGTATTTTTAGAACTTCATACAGAAACTATTAATATATACAAAAAAGGGGCATTAAGCCCCTTATAAAATTAATTATTAAATTCAGTATGAGTCCAATTAGTATCTTGTATATATTTAGAAACTAAATCATGGCACATATCTGGGTGTATAGTTTCTTCAGTTGAGATAGTTATAGAAGACATTGATATAGCGTATTTTAATGTGTCTATTAAACTATATCCCTCCATATATCCTTTTGTGATTCCTGAAACGAAAGAATCTCCAGCACCTGTAACATTTACTACATTTACATCATTTGCTTTTAATTTACCTTCTTCAACACCATTGTTGTAGTAGATTCCATCTTCGTCAAGTGTGATAAATACATTTTTTACACCTAAGTCTGTGAAGTATTTACCTGCTTTTCTTAAATCATTTTCATTTTTGATTTTAAATCCACACATTATTTCAGCTTCATATCTGTTTGGTTTTATAGTGTGGAAGTATTTTACTAAATGAGTAACAGTTTTAGCTTTTGCAGCAGAAACTGGATCTAATATAAATTTAGTATCGTTAGTGAAATTTTTTAGTATATGTTCTACTATGTCAGGTCTGTCAGAGTCTAAAACCATGTACTTAGAATTTTTTATTATGTCGGCTTTAGAATCTATAAATTCTGTTGTAAATTTGTCTATTATTTTCATATCTACAACCGCAGACATCATTTCGCCGAAATGATCAAGTACGGCCATGTAAGTAGGAGTGTGTCCACCTTCTACTATAAGAGAATCCTCCATATTGTAATTCATTTCTTTTGAATGTTGAAGGATACTTTTTCCTGTTTCATCATCACCTAAAACAGATATAAATTTTGTATTAACTCCAACTCTAGCCATACATTCAGCTATATTTCTGCAAACTCCCCCGAATGAAGTTCTAACTCTACCTGGGTTTGAGTCATTAGCTCTATAATCGTTATCTGTGAAACCACATATGTCAAAAACTGATACACCGAAAACTAGTGCATATGATCCATTATTGTTCATTTGTATCGTAACCTTTCTAAGAAAATTTAATAATTTTAAAAATAATAAATTCAAAAATCAATCTTAAATAATAAAGTTTCTTCATCTATAAAAATGATATTTGAAGAAATTTCTATTTTAATAATATCTTTATGATAAGCATTTTCTAATTTTTTATAACTTATAAGAAGTTATAGTCATTTAAAAAATATATATTTTATAATAAAGATGCATAGATAATGTAAATTAAGTGCCGAAAGGGGCATTTTTTTATTTTATCATAAATCAACCTTGGATTTCTACATATTTCTACAAAAATTGAGAAAAATAAAAAACAGGTAATATTTATATGAAAAATTAAATATATTTATACCATGATAATAAGGGGGAATTTATATGGATTATAGAAATTTATTTGATGGTATAGATGATAAAATAAAGCTGTCTAATGGGGTTTTATTAACACCAATAAATTTTGACAATGGAGCGACTACTCCACCTTTAAAAAGTGTTACACAAATAATTTACGATAATATAAAAAATTATGGACCAATAGCTAGAGGGGTTGGATTCAAGGGTGAATACTGCACGACCATGTTTAATAAAGCTAGAGATATAATATTGGATTTTTTTTGTGTTTTGGATAATGATGATTATACAGTAATATATACAAAATCGGATACAGAAGGCCTAAATGCACTTGCAAATGTACTTATACAAGATAAAGATGATATGGTTTTGACAACTAGAATGGAACATCACGCAAATGACCTTCCTTTTAGAAGGGTGGCAAAGATGGTTTATGTTGAGGTTGATGTTCTTGGAAGAATAAATATAGATGATATAGAAGAAGAGCTTATAAAGGCTAATGGAAAAATAAAAGTAGTTACAATTACGGGAGCTTCTAATGTAACAGGGTATATTACTCCAATTCACGATATTGCAAGATTAGCTCATAAATACGGTGCGGTTATAATAGTTGATGGGGCTCAATTAATTGCACATAGAGAAGTAAATTTAGCTGGGAATTCAAAAGATGAAGAAATCGACTTTTTGACTTTTTCGGCGCATAAGGCATATGCACCTTTTGGAAGCGGAGCAATAGTCGGTAAGAAGGATTATTTAAATGAAGAAGATCCATTTTTATCAGGAGGAGGATGTGTTGCTGGTGTGTTTGATGAAAGACTTATTTGGACTGCTGTTCCAGAAAAATACGAAGCAGGAACACAAAACTTCTTTGGAGCAATAGCTATGGCTAAGGCACTTTCAGATTTGAAAAATATAGGATTTCAAAATATAGAAATGCATGAAAAATTATTAAAAGATTATATTATAAATTCAATGAAGAGTATAAAAAATGTAATTATGTATGGAGATGTGGATTATACAGATGATAGAATTGGAGTAATACCATTTAATATTAAAAATAGGGATTATAGTGAGGTTTCTATCAAGATGGCAACTGAAAATGCTATTTCTTTAAGATCAGGTAAGTTCTGCGCTCATACTTATGTATATAGACTTCTTGGTGTAAGTGATAGTGATGCATATAGAGATGTTATATCAGGTGAATATTTTTATGGAATGATAAGAGCTAGTTTAGGACTTTATAATACAAAAGATGAGGCGGATATATTTTTAAATGAATTAGATCAAATTTCAAATAGCAGAAACTCAAGAAGAGTTAGAAAACATATTGGACGAATAAGATTTTAATAGAAAAAATATAAATAGCATATAGATTTTAGCAAAGAAATAAATTAAATCTAATTATAAAAGATAGAGGGGAAACTCTCTATTTTTTTGTAGAATATATGAAAAATATAATTGTTTTTAAAACATAGATATAAAAAATATTGTAAAAATAATGAAAATTTTATATAATTCCCAGTATGGAATAAGATTAAAAATTTACATAAAAAGAAAAAAATTCATAATTGAATTTTTAAAATATGAATATATCAAATTAAAATAGGTAATTTTAATCTTAGACAACAATGTAAAAGGAGAGAAAAAATGGACAACAAAAAAAAGAAAAAATCATTTAAGCTACCGACAGCTTATACAGTATTGCTAATAATAACAGCGATTATAGCAATAGTTTCACACTTTATACCTGGTGCTATACCAGCTGGTTTATCGGATTTTATAATGGCACCTATAAATGGTCTTAACAACTCAATCGATATTGCCATATTTGTTTTATTAATCGGCGGATTTTTAGGAATCACGACAAAAACAGGTGCACTTGATGCAGGTATTGCCTCAGTTGTATCAAAATTAAAAGGAAAAGAATTAATATTAATCCCGGTTCTTATGTTTTTATTCTCACTTGGAGGTACAAGTTTTGGGATGTCAGAAGAAACAATAGCTTTCACAGCGCTTGTAACGACTACTATGATAATAGCGGGATTTGATCCACTTGTATCAGTTGCAACAATAATATTAGGTTCAGGATGTGGTGTATTAGGGTCTACTGTAAACCCATTTTTAGTATCAGTTAGTATAGGTTCATTAAACGGTTCCGGAATAGAAGTAAACCAAGGTGTAGTTATAGCAATCAACACAATTTTATGGTTATCATCATTACTTATATCAATATACTTTGTTATGAATTACGCTAAAAAAGTTTATCAAAATAAAAATGAGAGCATACTTTCTGATTTAGAGATTGAACATGCTAATGAAGCATTTATAGGTAATAAATCAGGTGAAGAGGGAGTAGTAGAGTTTACACAAAAAAGAAAAATAGTATTAGCTTTATTTGCATTTACATTTATAATTATGGTTATTGGGATAATTCCATGGGAAAAGTTTGGAATAAATATATTTATATCTACTGGATTTTTAACAGGTTCTAGCTTAGGTAACTGGTGGTTTTCTGAGCTTGGAATGTGGTTTGTAATAATGTCAGTAATTATAGGAATTGTATATGGCATGAAAGAGGGCGAAATTGTCGATGCATTTTTAGCAGGGGCAGCAGATATGGTTGGTGTCGCTTTAGTTATAGGTGTATCAAGAGGTATATCTGTAATTATGGCTACAACAGGACTTGATGCATATGTACTTGCAAAAGCATCTGGAGTTTTAGTCGGAATGAGTCCAATAATATTTACGATAGTTGCTTATTTAATATATATGGCGCTTACATTCTTTATACCATCTACATCAGGGCTTGCAGGTTTATCAATGCCGATATTTGGGCCGCTTGCAGTTAGCTTAGGATTTAGTCCAGAGGTAATAATATCAATATTTAGTGCAGGAAGTGGTATCATAAATTTAGTTACACCTACAAGTGGTGTTATAATGGGAACACTTGCAATTGCAAAAGTTGACTACGAATCATGGGTAAAATTCGTAACAAAAATATTAATAGCTATATTTATAGCATCAGCATTAATTCTTTCAATTGCTATGATGGTTATAAAATAAATTATTATAGCTATAAAAAGTTTAGAATAAGTTAAACTACACTAAAATATGACAAATATAATTATAAAATAAATTTTGAGAGGAAAATAAATATGGAATTTAATTTTAAAAATCCAAAACTAGAATTAGTTTTTAAATATTTTGAAGAGATTTCAAAAATTCCTAGAGGTTCAGGAAATGAAAAAGGAATAAGTGATTATTTAGCACAAGAAGGAAGAAGACTTGGTCTTGAAGTTATACAAGATGAGACTTTAAACGTAATAATAAAAAAAGAAGCATCTGAAGGATATGAAAATTCTCCTGCTGTAATACTTCAAGGTCATATGGATATGGTTTGTGAAAAAAACAAAGATGTAGACCACGATTTTTCAAAAGATCCAATCGAGCTAGAAGTAAAAGGAGATTACCTTTATGCAAAAGGGACAACACTAGGAGCAGATAACGGTATTGCAGTAGCGATGGGACTTGCTCTTTTAGCGTCAGGTGATATAGCTACTCCAAAATTAGAAGTATTATTTACAGTAAATGAAGAAGTAAGCATGGAAGGCGCTATGAATTTAGACGGAAGTGTTTTTGATGGAAGATACATAATAAATCTAGATTCTGAAGAAGAAGGTAAAATAACAGTAAGCTGTGCCGGCGGAGTTACGGCTATTGCAAAAATCAAAAAAGAATTAAAAGATATAAGTGATAAAGATATTTTTGCTATAAATATAAAAGGACTAAAAGGTGGACACTCTGGTATCGAGATAGACAAAAAAAGAGCTAATTCAAATATACTTATAGGAAGAATTTTAAATAATCTTAAAAATAGCGATGTAGATTATGATTTAATCTCAATAAGCGGTGGTCTTAAAAATAATGCAATACCTCGTGAGGCTGAGGCGATTATAGCTTTAGATAAAGAATATGTAGAACAGGCAAATGATATTGTAACTTCAATGTTAGGTATATTTAAAAATGAATTTAAAACAAGTGATCCATCAATAGTTATTGAAATGCAAAAGATTGATGAAAAACACGAAAGAGCATTATCTGAGCAAGTTCAAGACAAAATAGTTAAAGTATTAAACTTAATGCCGAGAAACATTCAAACTATGAGTGCTGATATAGATGGACTTGTTGAAAGTTCTACAAATCTAGGTGTTGTAGTTACAGAAAATGAATATATAAAATTCGAATTCGCAACAAGAAGTTCAGTAAAAAGTTTAAAAGACGATATAAACGAAAGAATGGAATTATTGTGTGAATCTATTGGTGTAGAACTTGAATTAGAAGACGACTACCCTGAGTGGGAATATGCAAAAGACTCAAAACTTGAGCAAATATGTGTTGAAACATATGAAAAATTATACAATAAAAAGCCTGAAATAGTAGCAATTCATGCAGGGCTTGAATGTGGATTATTATTAGATGCAATAGAAGGAGCACAAGCAATATCAATTGGTCCAAATTTATTTGACGTTCATACTCCAGATGAACATATAGATATTTTATCTACTGAAAGAACATGGGATTACTTAGTTAGTATATTATGTAATATAAAATAAAACACCTTTAAAACATAAATTTTAACTTATCATATGTAAATCTCAAAGGAGGATAGATATGGTTGTAGTTTTCTTAAGAAGTATAGTTTTATATATAGCAGTACTGATTTCTATGAGAATTATGGGAAAAGGTGAAATTGCTGAGATGAATTGTTTTGACTTGGTCATAACACTTTTGATAGCTGAAGTTGCATCACTTCCAATGGAAAATAATGATATACCAATGATAAATGGTATAGCTGCACTTACTGGGCTTGTAGCAATGCAAACAATAATTTCATTTTTATCCTTGAAATTTAGAAAAGTATCTATAGTATTATCAGGGAAGCCATCAATATTAATTAATAAAGGTGAAATAGATTATAAAGAACTCAAAAAAGAGAGAGTAAGTATAAACGAACTTTTAGAACAACTTAGGATACAGGGATATTTTAATATAAAATATATCCAATATGCCATACTAGAAACTGATGGAAGCTTGAGCATTGTACCAACTTCAAATTATAATTCGACACCATCAAGACCTTTTTATCATTTGCCAATTCCTCTTATTTTGGATGGTTGTGTGATAAAAGAAAATTTAAAACAAATAAATAAAGATGAAGCGTGGCTCGATAGTATATTAAAATCACATGAAATAAAAAAAGCAAAAGAGGTACTACTTTGCATTTTAGATGAATACGATAAAATATTAATTCAAAAGAAAAAGTGAGGATAAAATATGAGAAATACTATAATAGCACTTACATGGGTCATTTTATTTATACTTTTTGGAGTTTATATCGATAGCAAGGTTGAGACATTCTGTATTGATTATACAAAAGATGTTCAAGCGACATATGAGGTAATACATGATGAAAATTGGGATGAAGCAGATAAGAAGTTAGATGATTTAGTTAAAAAATTAGATAGACAAAAAGATTTTTGGTTAAAGGTTCTCGATCATCAATATTACGATGATTTAAATTTGGAGCTTGGTTTAGCTAAAAATGCAGTATATTGCAAAAATAAAATAAGGGGATTAGAATCACTTGAAAAAGTTGAATCTATTCTCCAAAATTTAATGGCTGACGAAAAATGTAATTGGAATTATATTTTTTAGATAAAAAAGGCATATAGAATACGAAATGTATTTTATATGCTTTTTTGCATTGAAATTTATTTGTTTTAGAACTTTAAATTATTATTTTAGGTTATTGTATAGTTATTTTAAATCTATTCTTTTATAAAATTTAAAAAATTCTCTAGTATTTTAGCAGTTATTCCCCAAATTATGTAGTTTTTATATTCGTAAAATAAAGTTGAGTATTTCCCAACTGCAAATTTATAATTTTCTTTATTTGGAATCTTAGAATATGGGAAGTTTTCATTTACTTTTACCTCGACTTCATTTTCGAATTCTTCTGGTGATGAGTCGAGTAAGTATGTTATTGGAACACTAAAAACATGGTCAACTTCATCTTTATTGATAAGCAGATTTTCTATATCATTTTTTAATGCACTTTCTTTTATTATTCCTAAAAATGGATGTATTATGAGATTTGAGTGGTTTAAATATAAATCAAGTGGCGATATTATTTCTATATCATCTTGTGTTATACCTATTTCTTCACAAGTTTCTCTTATACAAGCAGTTTGTGGGTCTTCTCCTTTTTCAATTTTGCCACCAGGAAAAGCAATTTCATTTGGTTGGCTTCTAAGCGTTTTAGATCTTACTTCGAATAATATCTCGTAAGAATTATTTCTTTTTATTATAGGAATTAAGACAGAGGCCCTTTTCATATTTTGATAGCCATTTATATATGGAGTAAATCCACTGAATTTATCTTTAATGTCTTTAATATTATCAACCATAAGTTAAATTACTCCTTTCAAAAAAATATCATATAGATATTATAGACTAGATTTTAGAAAATATAAATTATAAAGGAATAGAAAATTTATCTACAATATAAAACAAATTTTGTGTTATAAGTATAAATTTCTAAGTATGTAAAAGGAAATTCGATAAATTATTATCAAAATGAAAAAAGTATGTTAAAATTAATGCAAAATTACCAAAATAAGTATAAAATAAAAGGTAAAAAACAAATTACGGACGCATTTTGTTCGTATAAGGGGGGACTTTAAGTTGGATAAATTATATGACGTGATAATAATTGGCTCTGGAGTAGTGGGAAATGCTATTGCCAGGGAAATGTCTAGATATAATTTAAAAATAGGGGTACTAGAAAAAGAATTAGATGTATGTAATGAGACAAGCGCAAGAAATTCAGGGGTACTTCATGCTGGATTTAATAACAAGCCTGGGACACTTATGGCTAAATTCTGTGTTGAAGGGAATCAGGGGTTTGATCAAGTTGCTAAAGAACTAGGAGTACCGTTTAAAAGATGTGGGAAACTAGTTGTTGGATTTAGCGAAGAAGATAAAGAAAAATTAATCGCAATGAAAGAGCAAGGCGAAAAAAATGGTGTTAAGGGGCTTGAGATAATAGGCAAAGACAAAATAAAAGAAATTGAGCCAAATATCGACGGTGAATTTGCGATGTGGTCAAAGACTACAGGTATACTAAATCCATATTTACTTACAATAGCTCTTGCTGAAAATGCAGCGGCAAATGGGGCAGAATATTATTTTGGAAATGAAGTAATTGATATCAAAAGAGTAGATGATATTTACAATATAAAAACTAAAAAAGATACATATAAAACTAGATGGGTAGTAAATGCAGCAGGACTTTACAGCGATAGAGTTTCAAAAATGCTTGGAATTGACGATTATACAATCCATCCATGCAGGGGGGAATATTTTATATTAGATGAAAAAGTAGGCTCAAAATTAAGCCTTCCAGCATATCCAGTTCCAAATCCAAAAGAAGGTGGGCTTGGAATCCATTTAACTCCAACAATCGACGGAAATGTATTTATCGGTCCAAGTAGTGAATATATAGATGAAAGGGATGATTATTCTGCTACACAAAAGATAATGGACTTACTTATTAAAGACGGAGGAAGAATATTTCCACATATAAGAAGAGAAGATTTTATAAGAAACTTCGCTGGAATTAGACCAAAGCTTGCATCAAAAGAAGAAGGTGGATACCACGATTTTGTAATCGAAATGAGAGATAAATCACCAAATACTATAAATTTAGTCGGGATAGAATCTCCAGGGCTTACAAGTTCAACTCCAATTGCAAAATATGTAGTTTCTTTATTAAAACAAAAAGAAGAACTTACAGAAAACGAAAACTTTAATCCAATTAGAAAACCTATAGTCACTTTTAATGATAAGTCAGTAGAAGAAAAAGAAGCTTTAATTAAAGAAAATCCTGACTATGGCGAAGTAATTTGCAGATGTCAAACTATAACAAAGGCAGAAATTTTAGAAGCTATAAACAACCCACTAGGAGTTGAAACTCTAACTGGAATCAAATATAGATGTAGAGCGATGATGGGAAGATGCCAAGGTGGTTATTGTGAAACAAGAATAGCAGGTTTACTAGAAGAAGTTAAACATAAAAATAGAGAAGATGTGCTTTATTCAAGAGAAGGTTCTAATATGTTTGTTGGGAAGGTGAGAGACTAATGGTTGAAAATAAAGATGTAGTAATAGTTGGGGGTGGTCCTGCAGGTCTTGCAGCAACTTTAGAGCTAAAACACAAGGGAATAGAAGATATACTTATTGTCGAAAGAGAAGACAAATTAGGTGGCATATTAAAACAATGTATTCACGATGGTTTTGGGCTTACTCGTTTTAAAGAGACATTAAGCGGTCCTGAATATGCAGATAGATTTATAAAAGAAGTAAAAAAAGAAAAAATAGATTATATTACAGATGCGACAGTTATTGATGTAAATAATGAAAAGATAGTAACTGCTGCAACAAGAGATGGACTAAAACAATATAAGGCAAAGGCTGTAGTTTTGACTATGGGTTGTAGAGAAAGAACAAGGGGAGCGATTTCTACTCCAGGTACAAGACCAGCAGGAATATACAATGCTGGTGTTGCGCAAAGATATATAAATTTAACTAATACAATGGTCGGCAAAAAAGTTGTAATCTTGGGTTCAGGAGATATCGGCCTTATAATGGCGAGAAGACTTACTCTTGAAGGGGCAAAAGTAGAGGCAGTAATCGAGCTTTCACCATATGCAAATGGACTTCCAAGAAATATAGAACAATGTTTAAATGACTACAATATACCTCTATATTTAAGCCACACAATAACTAATATAGAAGGAAAAAGCAGATTAGAAGCTGTTGTTGTTAGCAAAGTCGATGAAGTAACTAAAAAAGTTATTCCAGGAACTCAAAAAAGATACGAATGTGACACTTTAATACTTTCAATTGGTCTTATTCCAGAAAATGAATTATCATTAAAAGCAGGTGTAGTGCTAGATCCTAGAACAAAAGGTGCAGTAGTCGATGAAAATTATCAAACTTCAGTAGAAGGAATATTCGCAGCGGGAAATGTTCTTCAAGTTCACGACTTAGTAGACTTTGTCTCACTAGAAGCTGAAAGACTTGCAGACCACGTTTGTGAATATATAAATGACGGAAAATTAACTGAGAGCAGTATAAATATAGAAACTGGCGAAAATATAAACCATACAATTCCACAAAAAATAAGTGGAACTAAGGATTTTGTGCTTTCATTTAGAGTTAGAAAGCCTTTTAAAGAATGTAAAGTGGATATAATGCAAGATGGCGAAGTTATAAAGACTAAGAAATATAAAAAGGCGATACCAGCTGAAATGGTTCAAATAAAAATTTTAAAAGATGAAATAAAACAAAATGGGGATTTGAAGGTGATTATAAGTGAATAGAAAATTTACATGTATAGTTTGTCCAAATGGATGTGAGATAGAAGTAGATTATGAAGGAAAAGATATAAAAAATATTGAAGGAGAAGGTTGTAAAAAAGGTAAAGAATATGTAGTTCAAGAACTTACTGACCCAAGACGTAATATAGCTTCTTCTGTAGTTTTACTAAACGGTGAGCTTCCACTTGTGAGCGTAAGACTGACAAAACCAGTTCCAAAAGCTAAAATATTTGACGTTATGGATATAATAAAAGGCATAAAATTAGAAGCTCCAGTAGAAGTAGGCGATGTAGTTGTAAAAAATATAATGGGATACGACAGCGACCTTATCGTTACAAAACAAGTAGGTGTAAAATAAAATGTCTCAAATAAATAAAATACTAGATAATATAAAGTTGCCTCAAATTATGAAAGTAAGCCAGATATTTGATGATAGTAAGCTTGAAAATGTTGAAAAATATTTAAATCAAAAGCTAATTGATAAAAATATTAAAGATAAAATAAAACCAGGAATGAAAATAGCTATAACTGGTGGAAGTAGGGGGATTAGCCATTATAAAGAGCTTATGAAAACTGTTGTAAGCTTTGTTAAAGAATGTGGTGGAGTTCCATTTATAGTACCATCTATGGGAAGCCACGGTGGCGGAACATCTAAAGGTCAGGAAAATATGCTTAAAAAACTAGGCATAACTAAATATACTGTGGGCTGTGAAATAATATCTTCTATGGATGTTATGGAAGTTGGGAGAACTTCAAAAGATTTACCTGTTTATATCGATAAAAATGCAGCAAATGCAGATGGAATTATATTGTTAAACAGAGTAAAGTTACATACTTCATTTAGAGGCAAATACGAAAGTGGACTCATTAAAATGATGGCAATCGGTCTTGCAAAACGAAAAGGTGCAGATATGACACATTCGCTTAGATATGAAAATATGGCTAATAATCTGCTTGAAGTAGGGACAATTGCCATTAATAACTTAAATATAATCTGTGGCGTCGCATCTATAGAAAATGGATATAACGAAGTTAACGATGTATTTGTGCTACATAAAGATGAAATTTTAGAAGAAGAACCTAAGATTTTGGAAAAATCAAAACACCTTATGTCTAGAATATATCTAGATGATATAGATGTACTTATCGTAAATGAAATAGGCAAAAATATAAGCGGTACTGGAGTTGATACAAATATTGTGGGAAGATTTCATACAAATGCCGCAAGTGGAGGCCCAAATACTATAAAACTTGGATTTTTAGATATAAGCGAAAAAAGTGGTGGCAATGCAAATGGAATGGGTCTTGCGGACTTTATATCTAAAAAATTTCAAAACAAAATAGATTTTCCTGCAACTTATATAAATGCAATTACATCAACTGAACCAAATAGCGTAAAAATGCCACTTGTTTTGGATAATGATAAATATGTATTTAAAGGGTGCGTAAAGCTTTGTGGAGCTTTAAATTTAGATGATATAAAACTTGTTATAATAAACAATACAAAAGAACTAGACGAGATTTATATGAGCAAGGCTGCATTTGAAAATGTTGTAGATAAATCAAAGGTTAAAAAGGAATCAGATTTATTTGATATACCATTTGATAAAGAAGATAATTTAGATGTATTTAAAAAATAAATACAGAATATTTGTATTTAAGTAAAGTTTTAAATATTAATGTGTATAAAATACCTATTGTATAAAAAGATACGATAGGTATTTTTTAGGTAAAAAATGTGCATGCCATTTATGTTAAATAAAATTAAAAAAACTAGCGATTAATGTTAAAATAACGTAAAAATAATATACATCATGTTAATGAATAGTAAAAATTCCTTTTTAATAACTAATTTTCAGAAAATTTATAATATAATAAAAGTAAATAAGAAAGGAGTGATACTATGACAGGTATAGCTTGGATATTTATGGGAGTTGCATGGACTATAATTATAGGAGCTGCAGTTTTGGCAATGAAGGAAATCGTAAAAAACAGTTAAAAATAACTAGTAGGAGAAAAACAATTAATCTATGAACTATTATGACATATATAAAAATTATCTATATATAGATAAAAAACAGTTTTTAAATTTCAATAAGTATAGTTTAAAGTATAAAAAAGCTCTTTAAGGAAAATATATTTCTTTAAAGAGCTTTTTTCTTGAAAATTTATAATTTAGAAATCAAGACGACTGCAAAAAAGATTATAAAATATGTTATAATGGATATTTAGAAAAAGTTATTAACAAAACTTATTAAGAGAAAAGATAAATTTAATTAGTATATATTGTATTAAAAAGATAACAATAAAATATTACGACTTAAAATAAAAAAGAAAGGAGTAGCCAATATATTTTGGCAATATAAACAAAATGGAAATCGACAGAAGTAAATTAACTCCTATGATGAAACAGTATTTCGATACGAAAGAAAAATATCCTGATTGTATATTGTTTTTTAGATTAGGAGATTTTTATGAAATGTTCTTTGAAGATGCAATAGTAGCATCAAAAGTACTAGAAATAGCGCTAACAGGAAAAGCTTGTGGGCTTGAAGAAAGGGCTCCTATGTGTGGAGTTCCGTTTCATGCTGCAAATGCATATATATCAAAATTAGTTGAAAACGGATATAAAGTAGCAATAGGCGAACAAATGGAAGATCCAGCTCTTGCAAAAGGAATCGTGAAAAGAGAAGTAATAAGAGTTGTAACTCCAGGTACTGTTCTTGAAGGAAATTTACTTGAAAACAAGAAAAATAACTACCTTATGTCTTTATATAAAGAAAATGATAATATAGGTCTTTCTTATGTAGATATAAGTACAGGTGAGACTAATGCGACTGTCTTAAAAAGAGACAAGTTAATCGAGGAAATCGCAAAAGTTTCTCCATCTGAGATAATAATAAATGATTTAGATTATATAAAAAACCTAGAGGCCATTGCTTCTTTATCAAATATATATTTAAATACAAATTTTGATGAAGCTTATTTAGATGAAAATATATTAAAACAATACTTTAGCGATGAGTATCTAAGCAAAGTTAAATTTGATGAGAATGGACTTATAAATAGAAGTTTATGTGTTTTATTAAACTATATATACAATACTCAAAAACAAGTAACTTCTAATATAAATAATATAAACGTATACAACTCATCAAATTACATGGTGCTTGATATGTTTACTCGTTCAAACTTAGAGCTTACAGAAACTATAAGAACTAAGAAAAAGAAAGGCTCACTACTTCACGTACTAGATAAAACTTCGACTGCTATGGGTGGAAGAATGCTTAGAAAATATGTTGAAGAGCCATTAGTGGATAAAAAGAGAATACAAAATAGATTAGACGTAATTGAGGAGATAAAAGACGATTACTCACTTAGAATCGATTTAATCGAAATCTTAAAAAATGTATATGATATAGAGCGTATATGCGGTAAAATCGCGTTTGAAAAAGTTACACCAAAAGAACTTATAAACTTAAAAAACTCGATTGAAAAATTACCAGAGCTTAAAAGAAGAATAGAAGACTCTGATGCTGAGATACTAAAAAACTATGCAGGTAAGATGGAAACACTTGATGATATTTACGACTTAATAGATAGAGCAATACTTCCAGAGCCTAGCATAACTATAAAAGATGGAAATATAATTCAGTCAAGCTATAATGAAGAATTAAGAGAGCTTAGAGAAGTTTCAACAAACGGCGCGTTTATGATTAAAGAAATTGAAAACCGTGAGAAAGAAAAAACAGGAGTTAAATCTTTAAAAATAGGATTTAATAAAGTGTTTGGATATTATATAGAAATAACAAAGGCTAACTTAGCTACTGCTAATATAGACGACAGCTATATAAGAAAGCAAACCCTAAGTAATGCAGAAAGATATATAACTGAAGAATTAAAAATAATAGAAGATAAAATACTTCATGCAAAAGAAAAAATAGGTGTGCTTGAATACGAATTATTTGTACAAGTTAGAAAATACATCTACGATAATATAGATAGAATACAAAATGTAGCTAAAATAATAGCAAATATAGATGTATTTACCTCATTTGCAACAGTGGCTGACTTAAATAACTATGTAAAACCTAATATAAACGACAACAATAAACTTGATATTAAAAACGGACGTCACCCAGTTGTTGAAAATATAGTTGGTGAAGAAAACTTTGTGCCAAACGACACTTATTTAAGTGACGATGAAAATATTATAAATATAATCACAGGGCCTAATATGGCAGGTAAATCGACTTATATGAGACAAAGTGCGATAATAGTACTTATGGCACATATGGGAAGTTTTGTCCCAGCGGATTTTGCAGATATTCCAATATGCGATAGAATATTTACAAGAGTTGGGGCGAGTGATGACTTGTCTTCTGGCCAATCTACATTTATGGTAGAGATGAACGAAGTTTCACAAATACTTAAAAATGCTACTTCAAAGAGTTTCGTAATCTTAGACGAAATCGGTAGGGGTACATCGACTTACGACGGTATAAGTTTAGCTTGGGCTATAGTTGAATATATACAAAGCAATATAAAATGTAAGACTTTATTTGCGACTCACTATCACGAGCTTACAGATTTAGAAAACGAGTTTAGAGAAGTTAAAAACTACTCGATTTCAGTAAAAGACGACGGAGAAAATATAATATTCCTTAGAAAAATAGTTGAACAACCAGCGGATAAAAGTTACGGTATATACGTTGCAAAACTTGCAAAACTACCAGATCAAGTTATAGAACGTTCATCAGAAATTTTAAGCGATTTAGAGAAAAACCATATATTTAATGGTGAAGTCTTAACTGGTAATTTTGATAAAGATAAAATAGCAAAAACTAATTCCGAAGTTGCTATAACTTCTACAATAGATATTTCTAAAGAAGTTGTAAAAGAAAGTGATAATAAATCTTTATACAATGCACCACAAGATTTATTTAGTTTTGAAAATGAACTAAATAAAATCGAAAACTCTAATTTAAAAAATGAATATGACTCTTTAAAATTAGAGCATGAGACTTTATTAAAAGAACATAAAAAAATGAAAAAAGATTATAATAAATTAAATGCAAATTATACTAAATTAAAAGAAGAAGATTCGCAAATATCATTTGGAAATATAACTCCAAATAGCGAAGTATTAGACGAGCTTTTAAACTTAGATATATTAAATATGAATTTAATCGACTGTGTAAACACATTATATAATCTACAAAAAAAAGCAAAAGAAAATAAGTAATCGGTTATTTGAACTTAAACCAAAATAACCTCTTGGAGGGATTAGATGGGTAAGTATATAAATATTTTAGATGATTTAACAATAAATAAAATAGCTGCAGGAGAGGTCGTTGAAAGACCTTCTTCTGTAGTAAAAGAACTTTTAGAAAATGCAATAGATTCAGGAGCGACTCAAGTTGTGGTCGATATTACTGATGGCGGGAAAAAATGTATTAAAATAAGCGATAACGGAGGAGGAATATTATCTAGTGAAGTCGAAAAATGCTTTTTAAGACATGCTACAAGTAAGATAAAAAGTATAGACGATTTATTTGACTTATACTCACTTGGTTTTAGAGGAGAGGCATTAGCTTCAATATCTGCTGTTTCAAATATAGAAATGGTCACAAAAACGAAAGAAGAGATGATAGGGACAAAGATAGTTTTAAGCGGTTCAAAGATAATTAAAAAAGAGCCCGTTGGAACAAAAGATGGTACAACAATAACTGTAAAAGACTTGTTTTTCAACACTCCAGTTAGAGCTAAATTTTTAAAATCAACTCACGCCGAAACTATTAATATAAGTGATTTGATAAATAAACTTGCAATAGGTAATCCAAATGTAAGATTAAAATATATAAATAATTCAAAACTTATGTTAAATACGCCTGGAGATAACAAACTTATAAGTGTAATAAGAAGTATTTATGGAAAAGAAATCACAGACAATTTAATTGAAGTAGATTATGAAGATGAAAAAATAAAAATCTCTGGATATATTGGAAATAACAATATATATAGATCTAATAAAAATCTTCAACATATCTATATAAACAAGCGTTTTGTAAAAAGTAAGGTAATATTAGACGCTATAAATGAAAGTTATAAAAGTATAATTCCAATAAATAAATTTGGCGTTTGCTTTTTAAATATAAAAATCAATCCGAGCGAAATCGACGTAAATATACACCCTACAAAGCTTGAAGTGAAATTCCAAGACGAAAAAGAAGTGTATATAAAAATAAGAGATGTAATAAAAAATAAGCTTTTAAATATAAGCCTTATAGGAAAATATAAATCTTATGATAGTAGTGAAAATTACGTCCAAAATAAATTAAATCAAATTGAAGAAAATAAAACAGAAGTCCAAAATATTAATGTAGCGAAGAATATAGAATATAAAGTAAAAGAAAATAATGAATATGAGAACAAAGACCAAGAAGCCATTAAAATAAATGAAAGAGATGATTTATCAACATTTAAATCTTTTAAAGAGGCTTTAGAAGAAAAAAATCATATAGATAAATCAAAAGAAGATTTACATGATGATATAAGCTATGGTGAATCTTTAAATAATAACAATTTCGATAGAATTCATGAGGAAGAACAATCTGACTACTATAGCAATATGGGTTATATAGAAAATAATACTAAAGAAAGTAAATATAACGATATCGATAAGAAATTAGAAGAAATATCGACACAAGCATCATTTTTAGAAGAACAAGATGATATACTAGATAAAATAGTTGATAATTCACAAAATACTCATTTTAGAGCTAGTGATTTTAAGGTAATTGGAACGATTTTAAATACTTATATAGTACTTGAAAAAGGGACTTCTATGTATTTATTAGACCAACATGCCGCTCACGAAAAAGTTCTTTATGAGGAGTATATGACTAAGTTTAAAAATCAAAATATCGATATGCAGATGTTACTTGATCCAATTGTAATTGAACTTTCTAGTGTAGATATGTTAGATGTTGAAAAAAATCTTAATTTATTTATGAAGTTCGGTTTTGAAATCGAGATATTTGGAGATAATCATATTATGGTCAGAGGTGTGCCGAATATTTTTGGAGTTGCACAATCTGAAAAATTTATATTCCAAATAATAGACAATATAGGGGACTTAGAAAGTAGCTACGATTTAAAAATGGATAAAATAGCATCTATGTCTTGTAGAGCAGCTATTAAGGCAAACGACAAAATCCATTTTGATGAGATAAATTCACTGCTTTCAAAAATGGAAAAGTGTGAAAATCCATACACTTGCCCACATGGCAGACCTTCGATGGTCGAAATATCAAAAAAAGAAATAGAAAAAATGTTTAAGAGAATTATGTAAATATATAAATTAGAATTGAGGAAGATATATAATGAAGAAAATACCGCTTATAATACTTACAGGTCCAACAGCAGTTGGAAAAACTGATTTATCGATTAAGCTTTCTAAATCATTAAATGCAGAGATAATATCTGCAGATTCAATGCAAATATATAAATATATGGATATAGGTAGTGCAAAAGTCACAAAAGAAGAGATGGACGGGGTAGTTCATTATATGATAGATGAAGTAACACCTGATGTTCCCTTTTCAGTAAGTGAGTTTCAAATGCGAAGCGAAAAATATATAGAAGAAATAAATAAAAAAGGAAAAAGCGTACTTATAACTGGTGGAACAGGGCTATATCTAAACTCTCTTATATACAATATGGACTTTGCAAAATCAAATGCAAATAATAAAATAAGAGAAAAATTAGAACAAGAACTGGCAGAAAACGGCATAGATTATATGCATGAAAAACTAAGAGGTTTAGATGAAGAGGCAGCAAACAGAATCCACAAAAACAACACAAAGAGGGTTATAAGAGCTATAGAAGTTTGTATGAGTGGACAAAAAATGAACGATTTTTCAAAAGATCTTAGATACAACGAAAAATACAAACCTATAATAATAGTTTTAAATAGAGATAGGGAAGTTTTATATCAAAGAATAAATAAAAGAGTGGATATAATGCTAGAAAATGGACTATTAGACGAAGTTAAAGAACTACTTAAAATGGGTTATACAAAAGATATGATTTCTATGCAGGGGATAGGATATAAAGAAATGATAAAATATCTAGATGGTGAGTATACTTATGATGAAGCTATAGAAATTATAAAAAGAGATTCAAGAAGATATGCAAAGCGCCAGTTAACTTGGTTTAAAAGATATCAAGATGCTAAGTGGTTCGATTTAGATAAATACCAAGATATAGAAATTTTAAAAGAAGATATCATTAATCATATTGAAAAATTGCTAGAAATTGTATAAAATAATAGTATAGAGTACTATATAAATTATTGAATACAAGAAATTACTATGTGATTTTTGTAACAATAACACTTAAATGTACAAAGAAAATCTATGAGGATTTTTGGGATAAAGATTTCTTTATAGATTTTCTAAAATTAATAAAAATATAAATAAACTTATCAGGGAGGGCATTAAAATGAAAAATACAGTTTTAAATTTACAAGATTTATTTTTAAATAATGCTAGAAAAGAAAGAATACCAGTTACAATATTCTTAATGAATGGGGTACAAGTAAAAGGAAATGTAAGAGGATTTGATAGTTATATAATCTTACTTGAAGGTGAAAACAGACAACAAAACATGATATATAAACATGCTGTTTCAACAATAGTACCAAGTAAATACATAAACTTACAAAATCAACAAAATAATAGATAGTACTATATAAATTAAAATTATTTTAAATTTAGAATTTTTCTAGAAGAAAAGGTACTTATGTAAATTAATAATTATTTATTAGTTTATATAAGTACCTTTTTTCTGTCTTGAACAAAGAAAAAGTGTATGTTAAAATTTAAAATGTTGGATAATTATAGATAAAATAAAAATATAAAATTAGATAAATTTTATACAATAACTTAAAAAAATATAGTTTATATATAAATAAAAATAAAGTAGGAGAAAGATATGTTAAAAGAAACTAGCGAATTATTAAAACAGTTTTATGATTTAGATGATGAAGTATTTGAATTATCACAAGAAGTAATGGAAGATATAAAAGAAAAATTTGATGAAATAAAAGAAATAAGAGAATTTAACCAATATAAAGTGTTAAAAGCAATGCAAGAAGCTAATTTATCAGACAACCACTTCAACTGGACAACAGGATACGGATACAATGATATCGGTAGAGAAAAAGTTGAAGAAATATATGCAAATGTATTTGGGGCTGAAGATGCACTTGTTAGACCTATAATAGTTAATGGAACACATGCACTTAGCTTATGTGTACAAGGGCTTGTTAGACCAGGAGATGAGATTTTATCAATAACATCAACTCCATATGATACCTTACAAGGAGTTATCGGTATAAGAGAAGAAAAAGGTTCATTAAAAGAATACGGAGTTACTTACGATGAAGTTGATTTCTTAGAAAATGGAGATATAGACTTAGAAGGTGTTAAGAAAAAAATAAACGAGAGAACTAAATTAGTAATGATTCAAAGGTCAAAAGGTTACTCTTGGAGAAAATCACTTAGTATAGCTGATATAAAAGAAGCTATAGATGTTGTTAAATCTGTAAATAAAGACATAATAGTTATGGTAGATAACTGCTACGGTGAATTCTTAGACACTAAAGAACCAACAGAAGTAGGAGCAGATGTAATGGCTGGTTCACTTATCAAAAACCCAGGAGGTGGGCTTGCTTTAACTGGTGGATATATAGCTGGTAGAGCTGACTTAATAGAAATGATATCTTATAGATTAACATCACCAGGAATAGGTAAAGAATGTGGACTTACTTTCGGAACTACAAGAACTGTACTTCAAGGATTCTTTATGGCACCATATGTTACATCACAAGCTGTAATGGGAGCTATATTCTGTGCTAGAGCTTTTGAAAAATTGGGATACGATGTTCTTCCAAAATACGACGATTTAAGAAGTGATATAATACAAGTTGTAAAACTTAACAATGCTGAAGAAGTTATAAGCTTCTGCCAAGGTGTACAAGCAGCAGCTCCAGTTGATGCATTTGTAAAACCAGTTCCATGGGCAATGCCAGGATATGAAGACGAAGTAATAATGGCAGCAGGTGCATTCGTTCAAGGTTCATCAATCGAACTTAGTGCCGATGCCCCAATAAGAGAACCATACAACGTATACTTCCAAGGTGGACTTACATTTGACCATTCAAAAATGGGAACTTTAAAAGCTATACAAGCTATTAAAAAGATGAAAGCTGAAAATAAATAGATATAGAATTTGTAACAAAAATATGAGTATTTTAATAATATATTATTAAAATAGTTGCACACTTCATGTCTTGACTCTTTAAAATGGGTGATATAAATTACTTTATAACACCCATTTTATATGTAAAAAGGAGTGGGGAGTGTAAATTGATTTGTGCTTTAGAGTAATTTCGCTCCTCTATAGTAATTTATTTATTAATAATATTTGTAAATATAAAATAAAGTTTCTATAAACTATTTTCCATTTCATATAAAACCCTATCTCGATTTAAAACATTTATATATCTAATTTTAGTATTTTTATCCTTATTTTCCACAGCCTTATAGTACATAGAATGTGTATTTGAAATTGTATTTACAAATAAATAATCTTTGTTTTTAAGAAGAGCTGTATCGAAGTGTTCGACACCACAGGCTATAAATACCCAATTAGGAAGAACTTCTTTCATGGAGTTTATCCAAGAGTCATTTCCGCCGATACATATTGCATTTAAGTTATTTAACTTATTTATATCGACCTCATTATTAGTAGGCAGAGTATCTTCACAATTAGATAAATTAAACATTAAATTTCTAAGTTCAGCTAATTCATCTTTTATGCTTGGTTCTAAGGTGATTTCTTCTTCTAATTGCTTATTTTTATTTTCAAGGAGTCTGATTTTTTCTTTTAACTCTTCATTTTCTTTTTCCAAATCGCTTTTAGTTTTATTAAATTTTGCTTCTAAATCGTGCTTTTCTTGAATTATTTTATTGACAAAAGCATCTTGTTCTAATAGTTTGTCTTTGTCGGCAATATCTCTAAAATAAATCTTTTTGGCATCTTTGTATGTTTCCAAAAGCCTTCTTAATTTAGTCGCAACTATTATATATGAATATAAAATATCGTAATTTAAAGGATCTACTTGACCATTGCAATTAATCCAAATATTTATCAATTCACAAATTTCATTTGAAGTGCTATTTGGTTTATTATTAAGTAATGGAATAATATTTAATCCTTCAAGTTCATACACAAAATCTAGAGCATATGCTATTCTTTGATAATCGTTTAACTTTTCAAAATCTAATGAACCGTCTTCTTTTTGCATATATAATTCATTTAATCCCTTAGTTATATTAGGGTATTTATCACATAAATCAATTTCAATTTGTTTTAACTTTTTCTTTCTATCTTTATCTATATAAGTATATTTTAATATGCTTTGAACAAGTGGATTTGTTCTAAGTTTGACCATTTCTTGAAATGCTATAAAGAAAAAGTCATCTTCATCTAATTTTTTATTTTCACTTTGGGCTAAAATTATAGTAGCTGCATAATTCCCAAGCAACTCCTCTAGAGAGACTGTATTTGGTTTTATAGATAATTCGCTTAGTCTAACTATATTGTTGCTGTTTTTTACTAATAAATTCGCTTTTTTATAAGTCATTCTAAGTATATAATAAAACTCTTTTTCTTCACCACTAGTTATAATACCGAGAGTTTTTTTATAATACAATTCCTCTTCTAACAATCTAGAATTGGCTAAATTGTAGTAAGCACATTCTTTTGAATAATTATCGTACTTTTTTTTATTTGAATTATATACTTTATCTATATATTTATAGGATTGTTTTGTAGCACAAAGAGATGTACATACAAAGTAGTTGAGTTTACATTCATAACTATTTTGATTTTTAGTTTGTTTCAAAATATACCTCCATAATATTCCTAAAATTATCTTATATAAAAGATAACATATATTTAATCAAAAATGTTTTTTTATTTTAAAAAATTAGGATTATATTATTTTTTTGTAAAATTATTAACTTATATTATTATTATATTAAAATTATGGATAAATAAAATTTTAATTGTATAATATAGTTACTAGATAAATTATTTTGGAGGGTTTTAAAACTTTATGAATATTACTATTTTTTTAGGAGCAGGTGCATCAGCAGCAGAAAACTTACCAATACAAAATGAACTATTTTCGCAGTATTTTAAATATATATTGCCTAAAAATAAAGATACTAGGATGAATAAAGAATTGACGAAATTTTTTAAAGATTTATTTTTTATAGATGTTACAAGTGATGTCGACAGCATAAATTTTCCGACTTTTGAAGAGGTACTTGGAGTACTAGATTTGGCAGAACAAAAAAGGGAGTCTTTTAAAAATTATAAATCAGAAAGCTATAATGACAATAATACGAGTATATCTTATATAAGACAGTCACTTATTATGCTTACAGCTTATACTTTAAATAATGCAAATAGTAGGAGTAATAGCTATCATAAATTATTACTTGAAAATTTAGGTAAACAAAATATGCTACAAAACACAACATTTATAAGTGCAAATTACGATATACATATAGATAATGCAATAGCGAGTTTATATGATGCAAATAAATTTCCGGTTATGCTAAATTATGGGATTGATTTTACTAATTTCAATATGAGCAAAAATTCATGGCAAAAACCGATAGAACCTATGATAAATCTATATAAAATTCACGGTTCACTAAACTGGCTTTATTGCCCAATTTGCAATAGCATAACAATAACGCCGTATGAAGGCGGTGTGATGAGGATAATTGAAAATATAAAACAAGCTAAATGCTTAAATTGTGGGGAACTTACGATACCTATAATAGTGCCACCGACTTATTTTAAAAATATGTCAAATGTATTTTTAAGCACAGTTTGGAATAAATCTGAAAGAGCGCTTAGAGAAAGTGATCTTCTGATATTTTGTGGATATTCTTTTCCAGAAGCTGATATGCATATAAAATACCTTCTAAAAAGAGTTCAGACAAGTAGGTTAAAAGAAAAATTAAAAGTAATAGTAGTAAATAATCACGCTAAAAAAAGAAACTCCCTTAGAGAAAAAGAAAAAAATAGATATGAAAGATTTTTGGGAAAAGGTGTGGTTTATACAGAGTATTCATTTGAAGAGTTTGCAAAAAATCCTAAAAAAATAATAGATTTAGCAAAATAAATAATTAAAACAAAATAAAATAACAGGGGGAAATTTATATGTATGGATTAGGGGTCATTGTAAATGGATTAGTTATAGTGGGAGCGAGCTTTGCTGCATTAATATTAAAAAAATTTATAATGAAATTCGATAAAAATAATAAAGTAGAAAAAATAAGCGATACAATAATGTCTGGTTTGGCACTTTGCATAATATACATGGGTATAAGTGGTGCTCTTGAATGTCAACATGTGCTTATATGTATAATATCTATGGTAGTGGGAGGTCTTATAGGCGAACTTATAGATATTGATAAAGGCCTAAATAGTCTTGGAGATAAAATAGAAGAAAAATTAAATAAAGGCAAAACAGATGTATCAAAAGAAAAGGTGTCAATATCACAAGGATTTGTATCAGCTAGTTTATTATTCTGTGTGGGTGCTATGGCAGTAGTCGGTGCATTAAACAGTGGTTTATTTGGAAATAATGATACTTTATTCGCAAAATCAGCATTAGATGGAGTTTCTTCATTTTTATTTTCACTTACTATGGGTATAGGAGTTCTTTTATCAGCAGTAGCCGTATTTTTATATGAAGGAATTATAGCATGTGGGGCGTTTTTATTAAAAGGTGTGCTTTCAACTGCTGTAATAACAGAAATGAATGCTGTTGGAAGTTTGCTTATTTTAGCACTTGGAATAAATATGATATTAAAAGCAAATATAAAAGTAGCAAATCTGCTTCCTGCTATGTTCGTACCAATAATATTTGGAATTATAGGAATGATATAATTTTATGCTAGAAAAACAGAGTTTTTTAGTATTATAATATTGTAATTTGTAATATTTAGTCGCTCAAATACAAAACTTTTAGACAAATTTTGTATTTAAGAGGAAAACAAGTTGTAAAATCAAATATAGTAATAGTAATAAAATTCGTAAAACATTTACAGGGAGGTTACTATTATGATTGCATTTGATATAAATGGAGCTATAATAAAATTTGATGAACAAAGAGATAATTACAACACTATACGAAAAATATTTTTAGAATATGCGAGAAAAGCGAGAAAAGAATTTCAAGAATACTGCGATGAAAACTTAACTACATTTAGACAATTAAACGACAAATACTTAGTTTTTTGTGAAAGACTAATAGATGAAGGAATAAAAAAAGGTGTAGAAATATTAGTTAGTTATAATGTAATAGTTGTCGATTTCAATATATTTAAAGAAAAATACTGCGAAAAATATTTTGACTTCAAACTTATATTTAATAATTTTTTAAAAGAAAAAGATGCTATAAAAAATAAAAAGAATGTATCTAGATTATTTGATATAAAACCATCTATAGATAAATTATCTAGAAGCATATATAGAGATTGCTTTAATATACACATGGCTGTTATTGATGCACTTTTAGAATATAACGTAAAAGATGTTGAAAGCTATATAGATATTGAATCTATAAAACAAGCGAACGCATTATTTAATAATTATAAAGATGGATTTATAAGCAAACCAGATAGCGCAAGAATAGTTCAAAAGATTATAATGGCTAATCCTTATAGAAAAGATGTATATGAATATTTGATAAAAGAAGATGGAGATTTTGGTGGCGAAATCGAACGTCTTACAAAATATTTAGGATACGATATAAGACCATTTAAAGATTATCTTATGGATGTATATATTCAAGAACTTGTGCAAGGCGACATTACTAATTTAGAATTATCAAAAGAAAAAGTATCGAAATATGCAAAATATATAGGTTGCGATAATGCATCACTTTATATTACTAGAATAGATGCTATTCATACATTTGAAAATGCGTAAAAGCTAGCTTAGGCTAGCTTTTATTTTTTGCAAAAATTAAAAAATAATATTGACATTAAAGTAACTGGAAATTTTACACTTATACATAAGAAAATAGATTAATTAAGAAAGGGGAAAAATAATGAAAAGATTAAATCGATGGATATATGCTGTTATAGGGGTAATCGTTTTACTACTTGCAGGACTTATATACGCTTGGAGTGTGCTTGTAATACCAATAGCAAATGAATTTACAAATTGGAGTCATACAAGTCTATCATTGACATTTACAATTTGTATGACATTATTTTGTATAGGCGGAATTTTACAAAAGAAAATAGATGTAAAGATAAATGTTTGGGCTTCAGGAATATTATTTTTTGTAGGATTTTTTATCACTTCAAAAGCACAAAATATAATAACTTTATATATGGGATATGGTGTATTAGCAGGTTTTGCATCAGGGCTTGCTTATAATTCAGTAATGAGTACTATGTCAAAATGGTTCCCTGATAAGCAAGGACTTATATCAGGAATACTTTTGATGGGATTTGGACTTGGAAGTTTTATAATAGGGAAAGTTTATCAAGCATATACACCAAGTACTATAGGCGGATGGAGAATATCTTTTATGATATTTGGAGTTATACTTGCAGTTGTCTTAATTATTTTTGGATTTTTCTTTGTAAAACCAGATGAAGATTTTATTTTGACTGTTTCTAAAAATAAAAAAGAAAATAATATCAAAAAAGAAGTTGGAATAGATATAGATGCAAAGCAAATGATAAAAAGATCATCATTTTGGTTTTATTTTGTATGGGCAATTCTTCTTAGTGCATCAGGCTTAGCGCTTATATCACAAGCAAGTGGTATTGTAAATGAGATTGCGAAAAATATAGATGCATCTTCAGTAGCTACAATAGTAGGTCTAATATCTATTTGCAATGGTATAGGTCGTGTTATATATGGGGGTATGTTCGATAAATTTGGACGATCAAAAACAATGATTACAGTCGTAGTAGTATTTTTAGTATCATCTATTTTATTAGTACTTGCATTTAATACAAAAAGTTTAATAATTTTGATTGTTGGATTTATATTATGTGGAGCTTCATATGGAGGTGTAACATCTGTAAATTCAGCATTTATAAATTTGTTTTATGGAGCAACTAATTATCCAGTTAACTTTTCAATAGTAAATTTAAACTTGATAATAGCTTCATTTGGAAGTACTATAGCAGGCATGCTTTACGACTATACAGGATCTTATATAAGTACAACATTTTTAATGATAGGTGGTATAATATGTAGTTTTATTTGTACTATATGTATAAAAAGACCTTAGCATTTTGAAAAATATACTTAAATATATAAAAAAAATTATATATTTTAAAATGTATTTATATCATGTAAAAAAATTAACAATGAAAGTAAAAAATATGAAAATAAATTACAACTTGTGATAAAAATAACATAATACAAAACACAGTATTTATTTGGAATTTTCAAAAAAAATCAACAAAATCAACACATTTTATACTATGATATATTTAAGACGTTTAATTAAATAATAAAAAATTAAATCATTACATTTACAATTAATTTAGATATAATAATTTAATTTTTTAGTTTTAGATGTTGATATAATTAAAAATTTGTATAAAATTAAAAGAAAAACGATTTCGTAAGAAATCATAATAATGCCATTTATATATAACAACATATACAAAAAAATAATGGTATAGTTTAATTTTTAAAGGGGGATTTTTATGTGTAATTTTGTTGAACAAAATAGGAAATTATTTGATGAATTAGATAATTTAATCGATTCATTAGAAGTGGCAGATGAAAGTGCTTTAATATTTGTACTTAAAGAAGCTCAAGGAATATTTGGTTACCTACCAAAAGAAGTTCAACTCCATATTGCTGATAAGTTAGGGGTATCGCCATCTAAAGTATACGGTGTTGTAAGTTTTTATTCTTACTTCTCAACTAATCCAATCGGCGAGTACAAAATAAGTGTCTGTCTTGGTACAGTATGCTTCGTTAAAGGCTCAGATAAAGTAATGGCTGAATTCGAAAAACAATTAGGAATTAAAGCTGGAGAAACTACTGAAGATCTTAAATTTACACTTGAAGGTTTAAGATGTGTTGGTGCTTGTGGTTTAGCTCCTGTTGTAGTTGTAAACGGCAAAGTTTACGGTCAAGCAACTACAGATGATGTAAGTAAAATATTAGATAACTATAGAAATTTAGAATTAAGCTGTTAGGGGGTACTTTAGATGAAAAAATTAAATTCAATAGCTGATTTAAAAGCTGCTGCAAAAGAATATAAACCAATTCTTGATTTAAGAGAAAATCACACAGATGCTATACCAGATAAAAGAGATATATTAGTCTGTGGAGGTACAGGATGTACATCTTCAGAAAGTTTACTTATTATAGAAAAATTAAAAGAAGAAATAAAAAAAGCAGGTCTTGAAGATCATGCAATGGTACATTTAACAGGATGCTTCGGTTTCTGTGCAATGGGACCAATAGTTAAAGTTTATCCAGATAATGTATTTTATGTTCACGTTAAACCAGATGATGCAGAAGAAATTGTAAACAGTCATATAGCTAGAAATGAAGTAGTTGAAAGATTATTATTTGAAGAACCTGCACTTGATTATAAAAAAGTTCAAAAACACGAAGATATGCAATTCTATAAAAAACAACTTCGTGTCGCTTTAAGAAACTGTGGTCATATAAACCCAGAAGACATCTCAGAATATATTGCAAATGACGGTTATTTAGCGCTTGCTAAATGTCTAGAAGAAATGACTCCACAAGGTGTAATAGATGAAATGAAAAAATCAGGACTTAGAGGTCGTGGTGGAGCTGGATTCCCAACAGGATTAAAATGGGCAGCAGCTGCCGAAAACCCAAGATTAAACGGACATAAATATATTGTCTGTAATGCTGATGAAGGTGACCCAGGTGCATTTATGGATAGATCACTCCTTGAAGGTGACCCACATAGTGTACTTGAAGCTATGGCAATAGCAGGATATGCAACAGATTCTGATATGGGCTACATCTATATAAGAGCTGAATATCCACTTGCAATAGAAAGATTGAAAATAGCTATAGCTCAAGCTGAAGAAGCTGGAGTTTTAGGTGAAAATATATTGGGAACAGGATTTAACTTTAAGATAGAATTAAAATACGGTGCAGGTGCGTTTGTTTGTGGTGAAGGTACTGCCCTTATAAAATCTATAGAAGGTAATCGTGGTGAACCAATAGTTAATAAATACTTCCCAACTGAACATGGTTTATGGCAAGCTCCAACAACTGTAAACAATGTCGAAACATTTGGTAATATACCAGCAATAATAAATAAAGGTGCCGATTGGTTTGCTTCATTTGGGACTGAAGACTCAAAAGGTACAAAAGTTTTCGCATTAGGCGGAAAAGTAAATAACGTTGGTTTAGTTGAAGTACCTATGGGAACTACTTTAAGAGAAATAGTATACGAAATAGGTGGAGGAATACCTGGTGGAAAAGAATTTAAAGCTGTTCAAACAGGTGGACCATCTGGTGGATGTATATCTTCAAAAGATTTAGATACTCCAATAGACTTTAAATCATTAGCATCAATAGGATCTATGATGGGTTCTGGTGGTATGCTTGTTCTTGATGAAACTGACTGTATGGTTGATATATCTAAATTCTTCTTAGAATTTACGGTTGATGAATCATGTGGTAAATGTACTCCATGTCGTATAGGAAATAGAAGATTACTAGAAATATTAAACAAAATATGTAGAGGTAATGGTACAGAAGAAGATTTAGTTAATTTAAAATCATTAGCTACAATAATCAAAAATACTTCTTTATGTGGTCTTGGTAAATGTGCTCCTAACCCAGTTCTTAGTACATTAGATTGCTTCTATGATGAATATTTAGCTCATGTTAAAGACAAAAAATGTCCTGCTGCTAAATGTCAATCTATGTTAAATTACTTTATCAATGATAATTGTATCGGTTGTGGATTATGTAAGAAAAACTGTCCAGCTGATGCTATCACTGGTGAAAAGAAAGAAAAACATGTTATCGATACTACTAAGTGCTTAAAATGTGGTGCTTGTATGGAAAAATGTAAGAAACATGCAATCGAAAAAAGATAGTACAATTACAATCAAGTGTTAGACAATAATTTTTTAATTATTATTGAGGAGGGATTTACTAATGAGTTTAGTTAATTTAACTATAAATGGCAAAGCTGTATCTGTGCCAAGTGGTACAAAAATACTTGAAGCTGCAAAACAAGTAGGCGTTAAAATACCTAGCTTATGCCAAATGAAAATAGATGAAATAGGTTTTACTAATGAATGTGCATCTTGCCGTGTATGTATGGTAAGCGCAGGAAGAAAATTAGTACCTGCTTGTGGTACTATGGTTAAAGAAGGAATGGTAGTTAACACTAACACTCCAGAAGCTTTAAAATATAGAAAAAACGTTGTTGAATTATTATTATCAGACCATCCACAAGATTGCTATACTTGTGCTAAAAGTGGTAAATGTGAATTACAAGATTTAGCTGCTGATATGGGTATAAGAAAAATAAGATTTAAAGGTGAACAATCAACTTCTCCTATAGATACTTCTTCTTATTCTATAGTAAAAGACAACGATAAATGTATATTATGTAGAAGATGTGAAACTATGTGTACAGAAGTTCAAACTGTAGGTGTTCTTTCTGGTGTAAATCGTGGTTTCAATACAGTAGTTGGTACTTTCTTCAACGCTGACATGATGGACACTGAATGTACTTTCTGTGGTCAATGTGTAAGTGTATGTCCAACTGGTGCTTTAATGGAAAAAGATAATACTAAAGAAGCTTGGGATGCTTTAGCTCAAAAAGAAAAACCTGTTATGGTTCAAATAGCTCCAGCTGTTAGAGTTGGTATAAGCGAAGAATTTGGATTAGAACCAGGTGCTATATCTACTGGTAAAGTTGTAGCAGCTTTAAAAGCATTAGGATTTGATTATGTATTCGATACTAACTTTGCTGCCGACTTAACTATAATGGAAGAAGCTAATGAATTCGTACAAAGATTAACTAAAGGTGGAGATTTACCAATAATGACTTCTTGTTGTCCAGCTTGGGTTAACTTCTGCGAAACTCAATACCCAGACTTATTAAAATACTTATCTACTTGTAGATCACCACAAAGTATGTTCTCTCCAGCAGCTAGATACTACTTTGCTGACAAAGTATTAGGTAAAAAAGCCGATGAAGTTATAGTAATGTCTATAATGCCTTGTATAGCTAAAAAATACGAAGTTGCTAGAGAAGAATTAGGTAAAGATGGTATAATCGATACTGACTTATCATTAACAGTAAGAGAACTTGCTAGAATGATAAAAGAAGCTGGTATAGATTTAGCTACTATAGAAGAAGCTGAATTTGATAGTCCATTAGGATATTCAACAGGTGCTGCTGATATATTCGGTGTTACTGGTGGTGTTCTTGAGGCTGCTTTAAGAACTGCTTACACTGATGTAACTAAAGAAGAATTACCAGATGATGCTATAGAATTCAAATCTGTTAGAGGATTCGAAGGAATCAAAGAAGCTACAGTTAACGTTGGTGGAACTGATGTAAACGTAGTAGCTGCTTCATCTTTAGGATGTGCTAGAAAGTTAATGGATGAATTAAGAGCTGACTTAGCTGCTGGCAAAACTCCTAAGTACCACATCATAGAAATCATGGCTTGTCCTGGTGGATGTGTTGCTGGTGGAGGTCAACCATTCCATGGTGGAGATTACGAAAAAGTTAAAGCTAGAGGTGCTGGATTATATGCAATCGATGCTAATAAACCAAAACGTAAATCTCATCAAAACGAAGATATCAAAAAACTATATGCTGAATTCTTAGGTGAAAGAGGCGGACATAACGCTCATACTTATTTACACACTCATTACTTCGATAGAAGTAATCCATATGCTAAAAAAACTGAAGCTGAATGTACTGCTGAATAGTATTTAAATAGCCTTTGATAGCCTATAATATATAAATAGATTGGTCTGCTGTGGTTTCTCCATGGCAGGCTTTTCTATTATGCTGTATGATATGCACTTTGATATATCGGTATAAATTCACACTTTCTATTTTTAAATACTGACACATATCTAAATCCTAGGCATTCTAACATCTCATAAGACTTATCGAAATCAGCACATACATCAATTGCCCTATGCGAATCAGATCCTAAAGTTATTATTTCTCCTCCAAGCTCTTTATATCTTTTTACTATATCAATATTAGGATGTATAGAATTTAATCCATATCTATAACCTGAAGTATTTAATTCTATTCCCTTCCCTTTTTCTATTATTATTTTTAAAACCTCATCTAAGACATCTCTATAGTCATTATATAAAATTTTATTATCTTCATATATTGCATATCTGTTTATATAATCTAGATGTCCATAAACATCATAATTACTGAATTCTTTATTAGTTTGTATTATAGAATTAAAATATTTTCTGTAAGCTTCTTCTTTGCTAAATCCCTCAAAGTACTCTTTGTATGATACAGGTATTTTTTCTATTGTATGAGTGGAACATAGTATAAAGTCAAATTGAGACAAATTCAATAATTCATTTATTTCTTTATTCAGATGACTCTGATATCCAACTTCTATCCCTGTCAGTAGTTCAATATCTTTTTTATATTTTTCTTTGTATTCTGCTATTTTAGATATATATTGAGGTATATCTAGTGAAAAATGGTCTGTATTGTATTCTAGATGATCTGTAAAAGTTAAATAATCTACACCAATATCTATAGCTCTTTTTATTACATCTTCCATTGTATCCTTCGCATCTATTGAAAAATGCGTATGTACATGATTATCTAATATTTTCATATAAAAAAGCCTCCTGTCTATTTTTAATTAAATAATACAAGAGACTCATAAATATCCCATTAACTTAAAGTAAATTTTCTGTTATTTTTGTATTGTTTGTGATAATTTCTTAGTAAATTCTATTGCAGCATCATATCCCATTATTTTTTGTCTATGATTCATTGCTGCAACCTCTACTATCATAGCTGTATTTCTTCCTGGTTTTACTGGAACAACAAGTTTTTCAACTTCTTTTCCTAATATAGTTTCATATTCTTTATCTAGTCCTAATCTATCATAGTATTTTTCTTGATTCCAACTTTCAAGTTCGAGAACTAACCCTATTTCTTTTATATTTTTTATTGCACCAACTCCATATAAGCTTCTTACATCGATTATACCTATTCCTCTTATCTCCATATAATGTTTTAATAATTCTGGTGCTTGCCCTACTAATCTATCATCATCTAGTTTTATTATTTCTACAGCATCATCAGCAACTAATCTATGCCCTTTTTGTATAAGTTCAAGAGCTGTTTCTGATTTCCCTATACTACTTTCACCTTTTATAAGTACACCTATACCATATACATCAACAAGAACTCCATGTATCGTTATATGTGGAGCTAATCTGTTGTCTAGATAATTAGATATTTTATTGATAAATCTAGTTGTATTTCTTTCACTGCTTATAAGTACTCTACCATGTCTTTTAGCCGCATCAAGTATATCATCATCAATTTTCAATCCTCTTGTAACAATTAATGCTGGTATATCATAAGAAAATAATTTGTCTAAAATTTGCCTTCTTCTTTCTTTATCTATATTTTTGAAGTAAGTATATTCCCCTTTACCTATTATTTGTATTCTATCAAATGCAAAATATTCAAAATAACCAGCTAATGCTAGTCCTGTTCTATTCACATCTTGTGATTTGACGAAAAATTCCTTTCCTTCTGGTTGATAAACAACATTAAGTTCTAAGTCCCTAACAATGTCTGATATTGCTATTTTGTCTTTTGATTCCATGATTATTCCTCCGATTTAAAATAATTATAAATATTTTCTGCTGCTGTTTTATTTATACTTTCTACTTCTAGTAGTTGCTCAAATGTAGCAGCTTTTATACTTTCAATATTTTTAAAATGACTTAAAAGATTTTTCTTTCTCTTCTCCCCTATACCAGGTATATCATCTAAAACAGATTTTGTAAGAGATTTTTTTCTCAAACTTCTATGATATGTTATAGCATAATTATGAACTTCTTCCTGTATGCTTGCAACAAATCTATATAAATTTGTAGTTCTATCTAGTACAATTTCTTGTGATTTATTTACTAATCCCTTTGTTCTATGTTTATCATCTTTAAACATTCCCCACAAAGGTATTTGTAGATTATTTTGATCCAATACATTTTGGACAGCGCTTACCTGACCTTTTCCTCCATCTAATAGAATTAAGTCTGGTAAATTTTTATGTTTTACTCTTCTGCTTAAAATTTCAGCCATTGAACCGTAATCATCAGGCCCTACTATAGTCTTGATTTTAAATCTTCTGTATTCTTTTTTGTCTTTTTTACCATCTGTAAAAACAACCATTGATCCTATTGAATCTACACCTTGAATATTAGAAATATCATATGCCTCTATTCGTTTTGGCATTGTTTCAAGTTTTAGTAACTCAGTTAGTTGAGTTAATGCACCTATACTCTTTTCATATTTTTGTTTATTTAAATGAGAAAATTTATTTAGATATTCCATGGCATTTTTTCTTACCATTAGAGCTAAACCCTTCTTTTCTCCTTTTTGTGGTATTGTAATAGTTACCTTACTGCCTTTTTTATCACTTAACCATTGCTCTAATATATATCTATCTTCAAGCTCTTCGTCAATAATTATTTCCTTCGGTATATATTCTTGTTCCATATAAAATTGTTTTACAAAAGAGCCCAGTATAGAGTCTGATTTACTTCCTTCTACGCCTTCTAATATGAAATGTTCTCTTCCAATTATTTTACTGTTTCTCATAAAGAATACTTGGACACAAGCCTCTTCTTCTGTTCTGGCTAAAGCTATTACATCTTGATTCACATCAGAATTAGACGCATCGATTTTTTGTTTTTCCATTATTTCTTCAAGATTTTTTATTTTATCTCTATACATAGCTGCATCTTCAAATTTAAATTCCATTGCACATGAATTCATTTTTTCCTTTAATATCTCTATTAAGGTTTCTTCTTTTCCTGATAAAAATAATATTATTTCATCTATCATCTTTCTGTATTCTTCTTTTGATACGTTTCCAGTACATGGTCCTACACATTTTTTGATGTGGTAATTTAAACATGGTCTTGCACCATTTCTAATCGCCTTTGGTATATCCACATTACAGTTTCTGATTGGGTATATATTTCTTATTATTTCCAGGGTATCGTTTACAGCACCAACATTTGTATATGGTCCAAAATATTTAGCCTTATCTTTCAGAACTCTTCTTACTTTCATTATTCTAGGGAAATCTTCATTAACAGTAACCTTTATATATGGATATGTTTTATCATCTCTAAGCAAAACATTGTATTTTGGTCTATACTGTTTAATTAAGTTACATTCCAATATTAACGCTTCTAATTCAGAATCTGTAATTATATATTCAAAAGATGCTATATTGCTTACCATTGATTTTACTTTTGATGAATGATTTTTTGATGATTGGAAATATTGTCTAACCCTATTCTTTAAGGAAACAGCTTTCCCAACGTATATTATTTTGTCATTTTTATTTTTCATCAAGTAAACACCTGGTTCTTCTGGTAACAATTTTAATTGTTCTTGAATATCAAACATTAAAAAATCTCCTTTTTTCCTTATAAAGTCGTATTATTCCCTATTTTTCGTATTTAATATTTTATTCAATACTTATAAATATACTTTATCTGCATTTTTATTTCTGTATATTTTACAAGAGCATTATAAATTTTTTCAAACTCATAATGCTCCTTTTATCTATTAAATCATATCATATTTTTTTATTTTATTACAAACTATTTATAGTGATACCAAATTATTCAAAATATTTCTTCAAGAATTGTCCAGTATAAGATTTTTCTACTTTTGAAACTTCTTTTGGCGTTCCTGTTGCAACAATAGTTCCTCCATTGTCTCCACCTTCTGGTCCTAAATCAATTATATAATCGCAACTCTTGATAACATCTAGATTATGCTCTATTACTACGATAGAATTGCCTGTATCAGCTAATCTTTGTAAAACATCTATTAATTTGTCTACATCTGCCATGTGTAAACCTGTTGTAGGTTCATCTAAAATATATAATGTCTTTCCAGTAGGTCTTTTACTCAATTCAGTAGCTAATTTAATTCTTTGTGCTTCACCGCCTGATAATTGAGTTGATGGTTGACCTAGTTTTATATATGAAAGCCCAACATCCATAAGTGTCTCTAATTTTCTTTTTATTGTTGGTATATTTTCAAAGAATTCTAATGCTTCTTCCACATTCATATCTAATACATCAGAAATTGTTTTATCTTTATATTTAACCTGAAGAGTTTCTCTGTTGTATCTTTCCCCTTTACATACTTCACAAGGAACGTATACATCTGGTAGGAAGTGCATTTCTATCTTGATTATTCCATCACCTTTACAAGCCTCGCACCTTCCACCTTTTACATTGAAACTGAATCTTCCTTTTTTATATCCTCTAGCCTTTGCTTCATTAGTCATAGCAAATAAATCTCTTATATGATCGAATATTCCTGTATATGTTGCTGGATTTGATCTAGGAGTTCTACCTATAGGACTTTGGTCTATATTTATTATTTTATCTATATTTTCTATACCTTTTATTTCTTTATGCTTTCCTGGTTTCATTCTAGATCTATTTACTTTGTTAGCAACACTTTTGTATAATATTTCGTTTATAAGTGTACTTTTTCCTGAACCAGAAACCCCAGTTATACATACGAATTTTCCTAAAGGTATTTTTACATTTAAGTTTTTAAGGTTATTTTCACTAGCTTTTACTATTTCTATAAATTCTCCATTTCCTTCTCTAATTGTTTCTGGTACATCGATAGTTTTCTTTCCACTTAGATACATACCTGTTATAGAATTTGGATTTTGGATTATTTCCTCAAATGTACCTTGAGCAACTATTTCACCACCGTGCACTCCTGCCCCAGGACCTATATCCACGATATAATCTGCTGCTCTCATAGTATCTTCATCATGTTCAACAACTATCAATGTATTTCCTATTTTCGTTAAGTTTTGTAATGATGCTATTAACTTATCATTATCTCTTTGGTGAAGTCCAATACTTGGTTCATCAAGGACATAAAGTACACCGACTAAAGCAGAACCTATTTGAGTTGCTAATCTTATACGTTGTGCCTCTCCACCAGATAGAGTTCCAGCTTTTCTTGCTAAGTTTAAATATTCAAGACCTACGTTTCGTAAGAAAGTTGCTCTTTCACGTATTTCTTTTAATATTTCCTGAGCAATAAATTGATTTTTTTCGCTTAACTCTAAATTATTTATAAAATCGATTAATTCATTTATAGAAAGTTCTGTTACTTCTATTATATTTTTTCCACCGACTTTAACTGATAAAACTTCCTTTTTCAATCTATGACCTTTACATTTTGGACAAGGAGTCTCCGCCATAAATTCATCGATTTTATCCTTTGCATATTCAGAAGAAGTTTCGTTATATCTTCTTTCTAAGTTAACAAGTACACCCTCAAAAGGCGCTCTATATTCTCTTCTTCCTCCGAATTTTGAATCAAATTCAAATTCTACTATTGTATTGTTTCTTCCGTAAAGTAACTCATCTACAAAGTCTTCTGGTAAATCTTTAAATGGAGTATCTAGTGATACACCATATATTTCAGCTAGGCTTCTTACCATTTTGCTATAGTAAGTGTCATTACTCTTGCTAACAGAACCCCACGCTGCAATTGCACCTTGATTTATAGATAAATCTTTATTTGGTATAACTAAATCTTCATCTACATTTCTACGTTCTCCTAATCCATTACATTCATCACATGCACCAAAAGGAGCATTAAATGAGAACATTCTTGGTGATAATTCTTCTATTCCTATTCCATGATCAGGACATGCAAATTTAGTTGAATACAGTATTTCTTCTCCATCTATAATTTGGGCAATAACTAATCCATCAGATAATTTAATTGCTGTTTCTATAGAATCAGAAAGTCTTCCTTCGATACCATCTTTCACCACTATTCTATCTACAACAACTTCTATGTTATGTTTTTTATTCTTACTTAGTTCAATTTCATCTGTAACTTCGTAATTTTCTCCATTTACCCTAACTCTTACAAATCCTTCTTTTTTTAATCCTTCAAGGGTTTTTTTATGCGTTCCTTTTTGACCCCTAACGATAGGAGACAGTATTTGTAACTTTGTTCTTTCTGGTAATTCTAATATTTTATCTACAATCTCTTGGACAGTCATCTGACTTATTTTATTTCCACAAACAGGACAATATACATCTCCCACTCTTGCAAATAAAAGTCTCAAATAGTCGTATATCTCTGTTACTGTTCCTACTGTAGACCTTGGATTTCTCGAAGTTGTCTTTTGGTCTATCGATATAGCAGGTGAAAGACCTTCTATGTATTCCACATTAGGTTTCTCCATTTGACCTAAAAATTGTCTAGCATAAGATGAAAGACTTTCTACATATCGTCTCTGCCCTTCAGCATAGATTGTATCAAATGCTAATGAAGATTTTCCTGAACCTGATAGTCCTGTGAATACTATAAATTTATTTCTAGGGATGACTAAATCTACATTTTTTAAATTGTTTTCTTTAGCACCTCTTATGACTATTTTATCTTCCATTCTAAATTCCTTTCTTGTTATTTGGTATTGTTCATCTTTATCTTTCTATTATTAAACACTCTTTGTATTTTAAACTTATTTTACTTTTGTAACTTTTCTTCTAATTCTTTTATCTTATCCCTTAATTGAGCTGCTCTTTCAAATTGTAAATTAGTCGCTGCTTCCATCATTTCAGCTTGTAATTTTTCTATATTTTCTTTTATCTCGTCTTTATTATCAGTTTCACTAATTCCGTAGATTTCCTCTTCTTCAGCTAATTTAAGAGTTTCAATATTATCTCTAATATCTTTCTTGATTGTTCTTGGAATTATACCATGCTCTTCATTATATTGTGATTGTATTTGTCTTCTTCTAGCAGTCTCTTCAATCGTTGCTGCCATTGAACGTGTAATTTTATCAGCATACATTATAACGCGTCCCTCCGCATTTCTGGCAGCACGTCCAACAGTTTGTATTAAAGAAGTTTCAGAACGTAGGAAACCTTCTTTATCTGCATCTAAAATAGCAATTAAAGATACCTCTGGTATATCTAATCCTTCTCTTAATAAGTTTATGCCGACTAGTACATCAAACTTACCTAATCTTAAATCCCTTATTATTTCAGTTCTTTCTAAAGTCACTATATCTGAATGTAGATATTTTACTTTTATCCCAACTTCTTTTAAATAATTAGTTAAATCTTCACTCATCTTCTTAGTAAGTGTTGTAACAAGAACCCTCTCATTTCTTTCTACTACTTTATTTATTTCACCAACTAAATCATCTATTTGATTAACTATTGGTCGAACATCTATGATAGGGTCTAATAATCCTGTAGGTCTTATAATTTGTTGCGCAACTGTAGTTGAATGTTCTATCTCATACGGTCCCGGAGTAGCAGAAACGAATAGAACTTGATTTATATTTTCTTCAAATTCTTCAAAATTTAAAGGTCTATTGTCGTAAGCAGAAGGAAGTCTAAATCCATTATCTATTAATGATTTTTTTCTAGAACGGTCTCCTGCATACATTCCCCTAACTTGAGGTATTGTAACGTGTGATTCATCTATTATCAACAAGAAATCGTCTGGAAAGAAGTTCATAAGTGTGTATGGTTTTTCGCCTGGCTTTCTACCTGTTATATGTCTCGAATAATTTTCGATACCTTGACAGAATCCCACTTCTCTAAGCATTTCTATATCGTATTTTGTTCTTTGCTCTATTCTCTGTGCTTCAAGCAATTGATCATTATCTTTAAATTCTTGAATAACTTGGGCTAATTCTTTTTCTATAGCATCTATAGCCTGTTCTATTCTCTCTGGAGTTGTAACATAATGTGATGCCGGGAATATAGCTGTATACTTTCTTGTCCCAACTATTTTTCCTGTTACATAATCAATCTCCGTTATTCTGTCTATTTCATCTCCGAAAAATTCTACCCTAATAGCTCTTTCATCATTACTTACAGGGAAAATTTCAACAACATCTCCCCTTACTCTGAAAGTTCCTCTGACAAAATTTATATCGTTTCTTTCGTATTGTATCTCTATTAACTTCTTAATTACATCATCTCTATCAACTTGCATACCTTCTCTTAAAGATAACATTAAATCCTTATAATCCTTTGGATCCCCTATACCGTATATACAAGATACTGATGATACAATTATAGTATCTTCTCTCTCTAAAATCGATGCTGTAGCAGAGTGGCGTAGTTTATCTATTTCATCATTTATACTTGCATCTTTTTCTATATATGTATCACTATGAGCTACATAAGCCTCTGGTTGATAATAATCATAGTAACTTACAAAGTATTCTACTGCATTATCTGGAAAAAATTCTTTAAATTCACTATAAAGCTGTGCTGCTAAAGTCTTATTATGTGCCAAAATAAGAGTTGGCTTTTTAACTTCTTGTATTATATTTGCCATTGTAAATGTTTTTCCTGAACCAGTAACCCCTAATAAAGTTGAAAATTTTTCATCATGATTTATGGCATTTACTATTTCTCTAATAGCCTCTGGTTGGTCCCCTGTTGGCTTAAAATCTGACTTTATTTTAAAATCCATAACATCACCTAACCTTTCTCGAACATTAGTTCCCTTTTCATTATACCATAATATATTAATATATCCTAACTCTATAATATTAAACTAACAATATTTTACCCATAATATTACTATTTAAATACATCTATATTAAAATATATTAAAATACTTTAAGTCTTTCTAAATAACGATTCAGGCTTTATATTCTTATAATTTGCTGTATAAAAAAATCCATTTAAACTTTTATTGATGTAAAAATTTAAATGGATTTTCCTTTATGTTATGTTTACTTTTTAAAATTAAAAAGATTACGTGGCTACGTCTTACTCTCCCAGGCGGTTGCCCACCAAGTACCA
>OGCO01000481.1_pt1 | contig 67507 bp, 53 predicted proteins | sample 1570171 | NCBI WGS metagenome assembly OGCO01 (sample SAMEA4370583, study PRJEB24528) | human gut metagenome
AAATAAATAAAAAATAAATAAAAAATAAATATAAAATAAATAAAAAATAAATAAAAAATAAATAAAAAATAAATAAAAAAATAAATATAAAAATAAATAAAAAAATAAATAAAAAATAAATATAAAATAAATATAAAAATTAAATAATTAAACACGAAAGGAAGGTTAGAAAATGTCATATTATTCACCATCAATAGAGAAATTAATTGAGGCTTTTGAAAAATTACCGAGTATAGGAAATAAAACTGCTGCAAGATTGGCATTTTATATATTAAATGCTAGCCAAGAAGAAACTAATGAATTTGTAGAAGCAATTGTAAATGCTAAAAAGAATTTAAAATATTGTTCAATATGTTATAATATTTCAGATACAGACCCATGTGCAATTTGCTCTAATGCAGGAAGAGATAAATCTGTAATATGCGTAGTTGAAGATGTAAAAGATATAGTTGCAATGGAAAAAACACACGAATTTAAAGGTCTTTATCATGTATTACATGGTTCAATTTCACCAATGAATGGAATAGGTCCAGATGATATAAAAATAAAAGAGCTATTGACTAGATTAATGGAAGGAACAGTAAAAGAAGTAATTTTAGCAACAAATCCACGAGTAGAAGGAGAAGCTACAGCTATTTATTTATCAAAATTGATAAAACCACTAGGAATAACAGTAACAAGAATAGCACATGGAATTCCAGTTGGTGGAGATTTAGAATATACAGATGAGGTTACATTAAGTAAAGCGTTAGAAGGAAGAAGAGAAATTTAAAAATGTAATTTTAAAGCAATAATTATGTGTAAGTTATATACAATTTTATTTGGTATCTGAAATTAGTGTTATATTAGTACCTAAAGCAGAAAAGAAATCACCAAGAGTAGCTGTTTGATCTGCAGATAATCCATCAGATAAATAAATAGCTAAAATATTAGCAAGCGTTACTAATTCAGTACCTGTCAAATTATCCAAAAACATAAAGATACACCCCTTAATAAAATATGAGGTGTATTTTTTGTATGTGAAAACATATAAAATGAACAATAAAATTTTACGGGTTTTATTTTTACTGTAGTTTAATTAAGTAACAATTTATAATAATAATATTTATTAAAGATGCACATAGATATAAAAAAGAGCAGGTATAAAACTGCTCTGGAATTATAATTTATTAAATTAATTCTTTTTTCAATATTTCACATATATCTTTTGTTGAATTTATATGAGCTAAATTATGTGTTTTTTCTTTCATTGATTCGAGTAAAGTTTCGGATTTTAGCAAGTTTGATATTACAATATCTGGAGAATCGTTTTTTCTTAACCAAATGGCTACACCAGATTGTTCTAAAAATTCTGCGTTTTCCTCTTCTTGACCAGGTATAGGGTTTATTACTAATATTGGTAGCGATGATGCTAAACTTTCTGAAATTGTTAACCCGCCGGGTTTTGTTACTACTAAACTAGAAATTGACATTACTTCTGGAACTTTATCTATAAATTCATATATTTTTAATGAGCTTGAATCTTCTAATGTATTGGCAAGATCCTTAAAAGCCTGATTCATTTTTGGATTTTTTCCGGAAATTGCCACTATTTGATATTTATCTAAATAGTGTGTTAATGTTTGTAATATTTCTACGGTTCTACTTTTTCCAAGCCCAAATTCACCACCACCGAAAAATAATATTGTTTTTTTATTAGGCGATAAATTAAATATTTTATAAATTTCATCTTTATTAAAATTAGATGAAAATTTGCTTGATAATGGTATTCCCGTAACAAAAACTTTTTCATATGGTATTTTAAAATCATTTACTAGTGATGTTTTCATATTATTATTTGATACAAAAAAGTAATCACCATATTCATTTCCAACAAGCCATTGGTCATGAGGTGCAAAATCAGTTAAAATTGTAGCTAATTTGCAATTTATTTTTCCTTTTCGTTTTAAATAACTAGTCATCTGTGTACCAAATGGATGAGTTGATATTACTAAATCTGGAGAATACTCTTCAAATAAATTTTTTAGTTTTTTAGATATAACTTTGTTTGTTGTACTACTTATTTTTGAAAGTGCACCTTTTTCAGAATGATAATATACTTGTTTCCAAGCCCAAGGAGCTTTTTTTGCCATTTCTTTGTATGCTCCAGTTGTTATTTTATCTAAAGCCTTATTTATATATTTAATACAATCGACTATGTTAGTTTCTACATTTTCAAAATTATTATCAATATATTCTTTAATGGATTTAGCAGCAGAAAGATGTCCACCACCATAAGCTGCGTATAAAATTAGAATTTTTTTCATTTTTTTCTACCTTTCATAAATAATCTAAAAAAATTGTAACATACTATAATAAAAACAACAAGAAAAATTTAGAAGATTTAAAAGTTGTTAGGTCTTCTATATTGCTATACAATTGTTAGAATTTGTAAAGTAAAAAGTTTATAGGTGTATCTTAAAACCTAAATATATTAAATTAGGATGAAAGGAATTAATCGATTAATAAATTAATTTTTTATATAATTGGTTTTATTAGGAAAGATGAAAAAAAGTTTAAAATATTTTATTATAGGCTCTATATTTATAGTCTTGGCATTATTTGTACTATTATTTAAAACAAATAATGTAGATATTGTTCAAGCTGCCACAAATAATAATACATCTGATGTGCAATTAATAGCGAGAGCCATTAATGGTGAAGCAAGAGGCGAACCTTATGAAGGTCAAGTAGCCGTAGGAGCAGTTATATTAAATAGGGTAAAAAGCTCTAAATTTCCAAATACAATAGCCGGTGTAATATATCAGTCTGGTGCATTTACAGCAGTTTCAGATGGTCAAATAAATGTACCCATAGCATCAAACTCAACAGTAGTGAAGGCTGCACAAGATGCATTAAATGGTTGGGACCCAACAGGTGGTGCAATATATTATTTTAATCCAAATACAGCAACTAATAAATGGATTTGGTCAAGACCACAGATAAAAACAATTGGAAATCACATTTTTTGTAAATAAAAAATAAGTAAAAAATTAAATAAAAACAAATGAGAAATAAGTAAAAAATAAATAGAGAATAAATAAAAAAATAAATAAAGAAATAAATAAAGATAGACAGAGAATAAGTAAAAAAATAAATATATGATAAATCAATTAGGACAATAAAGGTTTATAGGTAACCAATTTAAAAACCTAAATATGTTATATAAGGAATGATATTGTGAGTGATTTTAGAATTAAAATGAAAGACTTTGGAAAAAAATTAAGAAGTAAAAGATTAAATATATTGGCAGTTGCATTATTAATTGCATTTATATTAATAGTAATTTATTCATATAATACACAAAAGAAATATAGACAATCAATAGAAAATAATTATAATATGGCATTTTTTCAATTAGTAGATTATGTACAAGATGTTGAAGTATATCTTGCCAAATCTGTAATTTCAAATTCGCCAGAAAGTGGTGCTGAAACATTAACTTATATATGGAGAGAAGCAAATTTAGCCCAGACATATTTGTCAATGTTACCAATGAATAGTGTAGATCTAGAAAATACTGCAAAATTTTTGAACCAAGTAAGTGATTATAGTTATTCTTTATCAAGAAAAACTATTAATAATACAGAACTAAGTCAAGAAGATTTAGATAATTTGGATAAATTACACGATTATAGTTTGCAATTAGAAAATACATTAAATCAATTATCTTTAGACATAAATGATGGAAGAATTACTTGGGGTGAGCTAACAAATAAAGCTGCACCTGCATTTGCAAAACAGGTAAGTAATATTTCACAAGATAGTTTTGGATCTTTAGAAGAAAATTTTCATGAATATGCAGGTTTAATATATGATGGTGCATATTCAGAACATATGACAAATCCGGAAAGAAGAGGTTTAACAGGCGATGATATAGATGAAGAAACAGCAAAAAATAAAGTTGAAGAATTTATTTCTAAAGATAAAATTAAAAAAATTGAAAGTAATGGTTTAACAGAAAATGCAAATATACAATCATATGATTTTATAATAACAACAACAAATGACGAAATTGTTTGGATATCAATTTCGCAAAAAGGTGGTCATATAATTTCTATGAACTACAATAGAGATGTAACTACGGAAATATTATCACAAGAAGATATTGATAAAGTAGCACAAAATTTCCTTGAGCAAAAAGGCTTTAAAAATATGAAAAAAACATATTTTACTAAAAGGGATGGAATAGAAACTATAAATTTTGCGTATGAACAAGATAATGTAATTGTATATCCAGATTTAATAAAAGTAAAAATTGCATTAGATAATGGCGAAATACTTGGTATTGAAACAACAGGATATTTAAATTCACATACACAAAGAACAATGTCACAAATAAAAGTAAGTAAAGAAGAAGCAAAAACAAAAATAAATAAAAATTTACAAATTGAAAGTGAAAGATTAGCAATAATTCCAACAGAATTTCAAACAGAGATAATGTGTTGGGAATTTAAAGGAAGAGTTGATGACAGAGAATTTTTAGTTTATATAAATGTTGAAACAGGAAAAGAAGAAGATATTTTAGTAATATTAAATAGTGATGAAGGAACTTTAACAATGTAAAAAATTACTATTATAAAAAAATAAAAAAAGCACAAAATAGTATTGAAAAACAAATAAATAATAAAAAAAGATTAAATTTTAGTTTTAAATAATCATTAATTAAATAAAATTAATTTTTATGAATTATTTTTATGAATTATTTTTATGAATTATTTTTTATAATAAAAATTTAATCAATGTTTATTAAATACAAGTTTTTCAAAGGAGGATTTTTGTTATGTCTAGGAAAAAGACAATGATGTCTGAAGCTTTAAAAGAAGAGATAGCAAAAGAGCTTGGAGTATATGAACAAGTAAAAAAAGATGGTGGATGGCAAAATGTTTCATCTAAAGACTGTGGAAATATTGTTACTAAAGCTATAGAAATTGCAAATAGAAAAGTTGAAGAATAAAAATAAGGACGAAAATTTAAATTTTCGTCCTTATTTTTATAAATATTTTTTTTATACTGTTTAGAATTACATATAAAATATATTTACAATTTATATTGTTTAAGGAATTGTTTTAAAGATATTATTAGCATTATATTTTTTCATAAAAACTTGTAAATTTTTTATATAGAGCATATAATTTAAAAGAATTTTTAGGAAGGGAGAGATAATCCGATTATTTACATAGTATTTTAGTGGGATTATACGTGATTTAAATGAAAAATTTACAAGTAAGAGATATAATAGAGCAATGTAATGGAAAATTAATAATTGGTAATGTAAACATAGAATGTGTAGACTTTTGCACAGATACAAGAAAAATAAAAAAGGATGACACATATGTTGGTTTAAAGGGGGAAAAATTTAATGGTAGTGAATTTTATAAAACTGCTCTTGAATTAGGAGCAAAAGTTTGTATATTACAAGATGTAACAATAGATGAAGAAACATTAAAAAAATATAATGATAGAGCAATAATATTGGTACAAGACACATTAAAAGCATTACAGTCAATTGCAAAATATAAAAGAAGTTTATATAACATACCAGTAATAGCTATTACGGGAAGTGTAGGAAAAACAAGTACAAAGGATATAATAGCAAGTGTTGTATCAACAAAATATAAAACACTAAAAACAGAGGGGAATTTTAATAATCATATAGGAGTTCCATTAACAATATTACGTTTGAAAGATGAAGAAGCAATGGTAGTAGAAATGGGGATGAGCAATCTAGGTGAAATAAGTTTACTTACAAATATTGCAAAACCAACAACAGCTGTGATAACAAATGTAGGAACAGCACATATTGGAAATTTAGGCTCTCGAGAAAATATATTAAAAGCAAAACTAGAAATATTAGAAGGTTTAGCTGAAAATGGAACTTTAATTATTAATAATGATAATGATATGTTACATATGTGGAATGAAAAAAATAAAAAATATAAGGTAATGGATTTTGGTATTAAAAATAAAAGTGATATAATGCCAGAAAATATTGAGTTACAAGCAAATGAAAGTAAGTATGACGTAAAAATAAATGATAAATACTATGACGTAATTGTTCCAGTAGGAGGAGAGCCATTTATTTATAATAGCTTATGTGCGATTTGTGTAGGAGAAACTTTAAATATAGAGACAGAAAATATAATTTCTGGTATTAAGAAATTTGAATTAACAAAAAATAGAATGGAAGTAAGCAAAGTAGGTAGCATCACAATAATAAATGATTGTTATAACGCAAATTTTGATTCAATGAAAGCTGGAATTGAGAATTTATCTAAAATGAAAGCAAATAGAAAAATTGCAATATTAGGTGATATGTTAGAGCTAGGTGAATTTTCTGAAAAATTACACAAAGCAGTTGGAGAAGAAGTCGCTAAAAATAAAATTGATATATTAATTACTGTTGGTACTGAAGCAAAAAATATTGCAAAAGAAGCAGAAAATTGTGGGATGAAAAAAGATAAAATTTTTGAATTTAATAGCAATAATGATGTAGTAAATTTTGTAATTAACAATAGAAAAGACGAAGATTGTATATTAATAAAAGCATCAAACGGAATGCATTTTATTGAAATAGTAAATGAATTAAAAAAACAATTGAAATAGCCTATAAATAGTGCTATAATGCAGTAAAAATGAACAAAAGTAGAAAGGACGTTAAATAATATGATTTTTAAGAATTACTACAAAATATTAGGTCTAACAAAAAATACAAAATCAACACAAGAAGAAATAAAATCTGCTTATAGAGAGCAAGCAAAAAAATATCATCCAGATGTAAATGTAGACAATAAAAACGCGGAAGAAAGATTTAAAGATATAAATGAAGCATATCGTACACTATCAGATCCAATTCAAAAAAAGAAATATGATAGATCATGGAATAATTATATTGGTAAAAAAATTCAAAAAGCAAAAATGAGTGAAAAAGAAATAAAAGTAAATGATATTGTAAGTATGTTTTTTGGTGGAAATATATCAAAAAAATCTGAAGAGAAAGAAAAAGAGCCGATAAAAGGCCAGAATATTGAGGTTCAAATAGATATATCAGTCAAAGAAGCTTTTGAGGGTACTCATAAAAAAATTTCTTTTAACAATGAAAAAGAAAAAAATAAAATAATAGAGATTTATATTAAACCAGGAATAAAAAATGGAGAAGTTATTAGAGCCGAGGGCAAAGGTAGGAACGGAAAAAATGGTGGAAAAAATGGTGATTTATTAGCAAAAATTAATATTGCAAATAGTGGAATGTATAAATTAATAAATAATGATATATATGAAAATTTATACATAACACCATGGGATGCAGCATTAGGGGCAAAATTACCTGTAAATGGAATAGATGGAGAGCTTTCAATTTTAATTCCAAAAGGCACTCAAAGTGGTGATAAAATTTCTATTCCAAATAAAGGTTATTATATAACTGAAAAAGAAAGAGGAAATTTAGTAATAGTAACGCAAGTAGTAATTCCAAAAAAATTATCTGAAAAAGAGAAAGATTTAATTTTAAAACTAAAAAAAGTGTCAAACTTTAATCCAAATAATATAGTAAACATAAAATAAAAGGTTGACATATATCTGAAAATAGTGCTATAATAAAAAATGTATTATAAGCAAAAGATAAACTATGTAGAAGGCATAGGAAAGGAGTGGACTATTATATGGAATATTTACAAGGTAGACGTTTTAGTATAACAGACCCAAAAAATGTAAATACAGTAATTTATGAAATAAACAAAACAGAAAAATCTAAATTAAAGAAATTACCTAAATTTACTATAGAAAGATTAGATTCAATAGAAGAGCTAAGAAATGATAAGGTAAGGAAAACCTTTTTTGTCGATGATCCAAAAAAATCAGGAAACCAACTTTTATTCTTATCTTTTGAAAAGGATAAAGTAACGGTTAACATGGGGACCTTAAAAAACGATGAAGTAAAGTTTTCAAAAAAGCCTATTCCAATGAGTTTTGATACTTTGTATAATGATACTGGAAAAGATTATTATAAGGAATTTAACTATACACCTAATATGAAAAGACCAATTTCTATAATTGATCCAGAAACAGGAAATGAAGTAAAACCTGTACTATATTATGATAGTACAACAAATGAAATTAAAGGAAAATGTAAATTAAAACCTAATAAATCATATTTAGCTTTTGAAATTAAGACTAACTAAAATAAGGAGGAATTTTTTAGATGGAAAACAATGTAAATACACTGCCATCAAAGGAGAATAATAGAATTTCTATAAATTGGATGATTTTTAATCCAAAGGAAAAGGAAATTGATGCTAAAAAATTAAAAATAGGTAAAGGAGCATACATACCTAAAATAGAAAATGTGGAAAAAACATATATTATAGAAAAAAATAATGTGTGGATGAGATGTGCAAAGATTGCTAATAAGTTAAAAAGAATATCAACAGTAGGGTCAGAAGAAAAAATAAATAAGTTTAAAGAAAGAATGGCAAGAAAACGTCGAAGAGAATTAACAAGATAATGTCGTATACAAATGAGAAGGTGAAAATATGAAAAAATTATTAACTGAAAAACGAAAAAGAAATATACTTGTTTTTTTAATACTATGGCTATTATTAGCCATAGTATTTGTCGTACCATTATCTGTAGCATATACAGATTCATTAAGTCCTAAAGGAGGCTTACAATTAGATTCATTTAAATCTATAATTGTATCATACATATTAAGTTTAAAAATAAGAGTAAAGGCTTTTCAGGAGCTATACAAATCTAATACTACTAATGCTTTAGGATATTATACATTTTTTTATTTGATGGTAATGTTAATATTAATATTAAAAAGTAAAGGTGATAAGGGTGATTACCATGACATAGAGCATGGTTCAAGTGATTGGTGTGAAGATGGAGAACAATATAAGGTATTAAGTAAAAATTCTGGAATTATTTTAGCACAAAAAAATTATTTGCCAATAGATAAACCAGGAAACGTAAATGTATTAATTGTTGGACGGATCTGGTACTGGTAAATCAGCTTCTTATTCAAAGCCAAATGCTTATCAAAAACTTGGCTCATATGTTTTTACAGATCCAAAAGGTGAATTATATGATGATACAGCTGGTTATCTAGAGCGAAATGGATACAAAATTAAGGTATTAAATTTAGTAAATCCTAAAAATAGTGATGGATATAATCCATTAGCACATATTAAAAGCGATTTGGATGTAGACGTTATAGCATCTACAATTATAAAAGGACAAGAAAAAGGTGGAGGACCATCAGATCCATTTTGGAATGATACAGCAGAAATGCTATTAAAATCGTTAATATATTATCTAATTGCAACAAGACCACCAGAAGAGCAAAATTTGGCAAGTTGTGCGGAAATGGTAAGAGCTGCAGCAGCCGAAAATAATGGTGGAAACCTTTTAAAAGATATGATGAGTGTTTTACCAATAGACCATCCAGCAAGAATGTATTATAAGAACGTTGAAGTTGCATCAGATAAAACATTTAGTTCAATATTAGTTAGTTTACAGGCAAAACTAGGTAAATTTGATTCAAAAGATATTGCAGAAGTAACATCTACAGATACAATTGATTTTGAAGAAATAGGAAACACAAAAACATCAGTATATGTAATTTCTTCAGATACACATACTGCATATGACTTTTTATTAACAATATTTTTTGCCCAAATGATTCAACAATTATATGATGAAGCAGATAAACAGCCTGGCGGAAAATTGAAAGTACCAACATTTTTTATATTGGACGAGTTTGCAAATATTGGACAAATACCAGACTTTGATAAAAAAATATCAACAAGTAGAAGTAGAAAAATATCTTTTAGTGTTATATTACAGAACTTAGACCAATTAGAAGCAATATATGATAAAGCTTATGAAACTATAATGGGTAACTGTGATACTCACTTGTTTTTAGGAAGTAACTCAACAAAAACTGTAGAATATTTTTCTAAAGCGCTAGGAGAAAAAACAATATCAAGAGAAAGTATATCAAAAAGCAAAGATAAAGATGGTCATAAAAGTGGAACAAGTGATTCTGAGCAAATTATGGCTAGAGCTCTTATGACACCGGATGAATTAAGAAGAATGAGCATGGATTATTGTATTATTTTTGAAAAAGGAATTAAACCAGTAAAAGCTAAAAAATTATTCTTCTTTAAAACAAATATGCTAAAAGAATTTAATAAATTTAAATTAAATCACAATAACTTTGATGCAGGTGTAAGAGGAACATGGAGAAAATTCAACCCATATAATCCAGATGCAGGATTAGAAGATAGTGAGCCAGTAAAAGATTTGAATGTAGACTCTTTAGATGATTTATTTGATGATGACGGTGATATTTCAAAACAAGACGAAAATAACAAAACAGTACCAATAAATAGCAGAGATTATAGTACAAATAATATTACTAGAGCAAGCAATAATCAAAATTCAAGTAGAATTTCGGACGATGATTTAGATGAATTATTGTTTGATGATGATGTGTTAGAAGAAAATGATAATAGTGATAGTAATAATGATGATGTAATAGATATTCAAAAAGAGCTGGAGGCAAAATTTGATGAACTATTTGGTTCAGACAGTGATAATTAGAATTATAAATATATAAACTTAAGAAAATAATTGAATAGACAAAATGACGTGGATATGTGTGTAGGAACGCACATATCTTTTTTTATAAAAAATAATGTAGTAATTTTCAAGGAAATGCTCTTGTTAAAAGAATAATAATGTGATACCATAACAACAAAAAACAAAACAATCGGAGGCAAAAAAATGAGCACAAATCTATCAAAAGAAAAACGAGAAAAAATACTAAACAATATAAAAATAATGAGATCAAAACTACAAGAAAACCCAGAGCTTTTAACAACACTAAACGACATAGAAACAGAGCTAAAGAGAAAAAAATACGGACTAGTTTGGGAAAATCACGAAGAAAAAATAGACAAAGAGCTTTCAGATAAAATACCAGTATTCGAAGAAAATAAGGGTTTAGAAATAAAACTAAATCCACAAAAGTCAACAAATTTCATATTAGAAGGAGATAATCTACATAGCTTATATCTACTAGAAAAAACACACAAAAACAGCATAGACTTAATAATAATAGATCCACCATACAACAGAGGAATAAACGACTTTGTCTACGATGACAATTATATAGATAGAACTGATTCATTTAAACATAGCAAATGGATTTCATTTATGAATAAACGACTAGAAATAGCAAAAAAACTTCTAAAAGACAACGGTGTAATATTCATAAACATAGACGATAATGAATTTGCTCAACTAAAATTATTATGTGACGATATATTTGGAGAAGAAAATTTTATATCATGTTTCCCATGGCATAATAGAACATCAATTCAAAATGATACGGATATAAGCATTAATCACGAATACATAATTGCATATGCAAAAAAAAGAAGAATAACAAATCGTAGATTAAAAGCAAGCAACAAAGAAAGTTGGTACAATTTAAATGACTTTGTAATACAGCCAAAAGAAACAGACTCAAGTAAATATTCAAATCCAGATAATGACCCTAGGGGAATATGGAAAGCAGACCCATTTGATGCACCAAATGTTAGACCAAATTTAACATATGAAATAATAAATCCAGTAACAGGAGTAAAATATTTACCACCAAAAGGAAGATGCTGGAGAACAGAGCCAGAAAAATATAAACAATTATTAGAAGATAAACGAATAGTATTTGGAAAAAACGGAACATCAAAACCACAATTAAAAGTATTTTATAATGAAGTAAAAATGAAAGGCGAAATACGAAATAGTTGGTTTGATTCTGAAACATATGATACATCAACAAATGGTAAAAAAGAGTTTTTATCAATATTACCAGACAAAAAAATATTTAACACACCAAAGCCAGTAAATTTATACAAAGAAATAATAAAAATGGCAATTTCACCTAAAGTAGAAAAGCCGATAATATTAGATTTCTTTGCAGGCTCTGGAACAGTAGGACAAGCAGTGTTAGAAGAATTTAAAGGAAAAAATGCAGAATTTATACTATGTAACAGCAATGAAAATAACATATGTACAGAAATAACATATGAAAGAATAAAAAGAATTATACAAGGCTATACAAATCAAAAAGGATATAATGTTCAAGGAATAGAAGCAAACCTAAAATATTACAAAGTAAAATACATAGATAGATTTAACAGAGAAGATGACGGTTATTATATAGTAAATGAATTATCAAAATACACAAAAGAGCTAGCACAGCTAGAGCACGGATTAGATTTACAAGCTGGAGAATTACAAATATTATTTTCGGATGAAGATGTAGACAAATTTACACAAAATGAAGAAGCCGTAAGCAAATGCAAAATTATATACTTAGATAATAATGCACTAATTACAGAAGAGCAATTAAAATTATTTGAACAAAACGATATAAAAATTTGTTATATTCCAGATTATTATTTTGAAAAAGAAATAATGGAGGTTGAACAATGGTAGGAATTAAGTTAAAAGAATTTCAAGAAAAATGTGTTGAAGAATTATTAGAGCAAACAGTATTTGGTGAAAAAAAGGAAATTTTATTGCAAGCTCCTACGGGAAGTGGAAAAACAATAATGCTATTAGAATACATAGACAGATTTTTATTAGAAAATAAAGATTATGTATTTGTATGGTTAACACCAGGCTCTGGAGAGCTTGAAGAGCAAAGTAAAAATAAAATGAATCAATTACTAAAAAATAGAACAACAAAAACATTAAATGAAGTATTAACAACTGGATTTGAAGAGCAAGACACAGCTTTTATAAACTGGGAGAATGTAACTAAAAAAGGAAACACAGCATTAAGAGAGCTAGAAAAAAGTAATTTATATGACAGAATAGAGCAAGCACAAAATAACGGAATAAAATTTATAGTAATAATAGACGAAGAGCACAGAAATAAAACCGAAAAAGCAGAAAGCATAACCAATTTATTTAATGCAAAACATACAGTAAGAGTATCTGCAACAACAAAAAGAAATGATGAAGCATATAACATAAAAATAAGCGAAATGGAAGTTATAAATTCAGGATTAATAACAAAATCATTATATATAAATCAAGGAATTGAAAATAACATTTTATTAGATGATGAAATAGAATATTTATTAAAACTTGCAATAAACAAAAGAAGACAAATAAGAAATACCTGTACAGAACTTGGAGTAAACTACAATCCATTAGTTATAATTCAATTACCAAGTATGAGTGAAAACTTAATAGAAAAAATAGAGCAATATCTAGAAAAAGAAGGCTTTACATATGATAATGGGTTACTAGCAATATGGCTTGCAGACAGAAAAGAAAATATAGAAAATATAAGTGATAACACAAGTGAACAATGCTTTTTAATAATGAAACAAGCAATATCAACAGGTTGGGATTGCCCAAGAGCAAAAGTACTAGTAAAAATAAGAGAAAATATGCACGAAGATTTTGAAATACAAACTTTAGGAAGAATTCGTAGAATGCCAGAAGGAAAACACTACGGAAATGAAGTACTAGATAACTGTTATTTATATACATTTGATGATGAATATACAGAAACAGTAAAACACGAACTAGGAAGACAAGCAAGCAATGTAAAAAGCTTATTTGTAAAAGACGAATTTAGAAAATTTAAATTATATAAAGAAGTAAAAAATACTGATGCAGATAACTTTGCACCAAGAGAAGCATTTTATGCAATATACGAATATTACTGTAAAGAATATAATTTAGAAAATTCACAAGAAAAACAAAGTAACGACGGAGATAATAAAGAAGAAAACAAAGAAAGCAACAAAGTAAAACTTGCAAAAGCTGGATACAATTTTAATCAAAATATTACAAATGAAGTAGTTCAAGGAAGTGCAATAGAGCTAAATAAAAAGAATTTTATAAACAGTGAAAAAATTCGTATACAAAGTTCAGTAGATACATATAAAAATGGAATAGATTTACGTCATTCAATAAATGTAATAGCAACAAAAATAGGAATGGTATATCAATACTTATCACCAATATTGCAAAGATTATTCCTAGGGAATGTGGAATTTCCAGAAAAAATATTAAAATTAACTAAAAAAGAATTTTACGCATTTATTATTAATAATGAAAGAAAATTAGAATATGATATATTAAATGCAGTTATTCAAAAAAGAGAGCAAAGAGTAAAATTGCAAACAGAATTTAAAAAGGTAAAAGAATTTATATTCCCAGAGCGAATAACAGTAAAATATAACAAAAAAGATCCAAGTTTATCAGAAATGAGCAAGAATGTATATTATGGTTATCCATCAACAACAATAAAATCTGCATCAGAAGAAAAATTTGAAAAATACTGTGAAGCATCAAGCAAAATAAAATATTGGTACAAAAATGGAGAATCATCAGACGAATTTTTCTCAATAGTATACTTAGATAAAATGAACAAAGCGTGGACTTTTTATCCAGACTATATAGTAGGTGATACAAAAGGAAATATATGGATAATTGAAACAAAAGGTGGCGAAGATGCCTACGGATACTCAAAAAACATAGATATAAAAATAGAAAACAAATATGAAGCACTAAAAACATATGCACAGAAATATAATTTAAAATGGGGCTTTGTAAGAGATATAGATGAAGAGCTATACATATCAAATGCAGATGAATATATAGAAAATATGAAAAGCACAAACTGGATAAACTTAAAAAATTATGAAATATAAAACTACAAAGTTGTCAAAAAAGGATAAATACAATTCTATAAAAGCAACTAAATGTAAAAAAATACAAAAGATGTATTGACAATAGTAAACTAACTGGGATATAATAATGTGCGTACACAATTTAGATGTGCATCCCAAGCAAGACTAATTGCAATGCCGGAAGGAGGGGAATACTATGTCAGAGACTAAAGTTAAAGATGGTAATTTAGAAGACGCATTGAAAAGATTTAAAAGACAATGCGCTAGAAATGGTGTATTACAAGAAGTTCGTAAAAGAGAACACTATGAAAAGCCAAGTGTAAAAAGAAAAAAGAAATCAGAGGCTGCAAGAAAAAGAAAGTTTTAATATAATATTAAATTAAAATGTAATATTAATTTTATATTTAAATAAAAAAGAGGTAATAACATAGCGTTTTTACCTCTTTTAGTGTATAATACAAAAAGATAATAAAAAAGAGAGGTTGATAAAAATGTTAAAAGAAAAATTATTAGAAGATTTAAAAAATTCAATGAAAGAAAAAAATATTAACAGAAAAAATGTAATACAAATGGTAAGAGCAGCAATATTACAAAAAGAAAAAGATAACAACATAGAGCTAGATGATACACAAATAATGGAGATAATATCTAAAGAGCACAAAAAAAGAGAAGATTCATTAGAAGATTACAAAAAAGCAAATAGAGAAGACCTAATAGCACAAATAGAAGAAGAAATAAATGTATTAAACGAATATCTACCTAAAAAAATGGAAAAAGAAGAGCTAGAAAAAATAATAAGTCAAATAATAGAAGAAACAGGTGCATCAAGCATGAAAGACATGGGAAAAGTTATGAAATTAGCAAAAGAAAAATGTGGTGTAGCTGCAGATGGAAGGGATATAAACGAAATTGCGAAAAAATATTTGACTAAAGTAAATTAATGTAGTAAAATTAGAATATAGGTACAAAAATGAGTTTTTTTGTCAATTATATATTTTGTAGATGGGAGGCGCATAATATGAAGAAAATAGTAAAAAAATTATTATTTATAGTTATATTATTAGCAGTACCATTTATAATAGTAAGTACCAATGTATATGCAGATATTGATCCTAAAACATATACGCCAAGTGGAAGTATTGACAGTGAAACAGTAGTAAAATATGGAAGCAATATATATCAAACACTAGGATTAATTGGTATTATAGTTTCTGTAGTAGCTTTAATGATATTAGGATTAAAATTTATTTTAGCAAGCACAACAGAAAAAGCAGAATACAAAAAATCAATGTTACCAATAGTAATAGGAATATTCCTTATGGCATCAATTTGCGGAATTGTATCTTTCTTAGGAACCATAGGTGAAGATATAAATAATGTGTTTAAGTAAAAAAGGAAAGATATTTTAAATGAAGTAAATGCTACAATTAATGTTTTTATGAAGGTGAAGAATAAGTAACAATTGATTTAGCAATCAATTTGAAATTCATAAAAGGAGGTATGGCTATGAAATATATAAAATTAATATGTTATTGTTTGATATTAATAATTGCGATATCATTAGTTAGACCTTCAAAAAGTGAAGCAAAATCTTTCGGTGATATTTTAACAGGTGGTGATATTTTTACTTCGAGTGCAAGTGATGAGAATCTTTTTAATGAAACAAATCAAAAAAATGCTATAGATGATACATATTATATATTGCTTGGAATTCGGAATAATAATTGCTATAGCAATAGGTTTGATACTTGGAATTCAATTTGTAACAACAGGTGTAGAGGGCCAAGCAAAAATTAAAGAAAAAATATTGCCATATATAATTGGATGCATAGTTGTATTTGGTGGTTTTGGAATATGGAGGGCTGTAATCATTCTATCATCTGATACATTAGATAATGGTGAAAGTATTGTAAAAAATGATGAAGATACAAAAACTAAAACAGAAGTAACAGAGCCAGAAACAAGATATAAATAAAAAGTACAAAGAGATTTTGAATCAAAATGATGAAGTATAAATGAATTTTGTTATTATTATTATTTCTAAAAAAGAAATAAATGAAATAAAAAATATAAGGAGGTATATATTATGAAGAAAGGTATTAGAATTGCTTTAACAGCAATACTTGCATTTATGTTAATGTTTAGTTTTGCTCAACCAGTAGTTTGGGCTGCAGACGTTTCAGGGATAACTGGGCAAATATCAACAGATAAAGTAGATCCAAGTAATTCAGGAGCAACTGACATTGCATCAAAGATTGTTAGTTGGATTTGGATTATATCAATAATCGTAGCAGTTATTGTTTTGATGTACACAGGACTTAAATTTATAGTAGGAAGTACTCAAGAAAAAGCCGAATACAAAAAATCTTTAGTACCAATAGTAGTTGGTGTAGCAATATTAGTATTTGCAACAACAATTGTAAATGTATTATTCTCACTAGGTGGTAATTAGTTTTAGTAGTATATAAAGAAAGATAGAAAACATTTAATGTTTTCTATTTTTTTTACCAAATAAATTTATACTTAGGGAAACTAATAGTTAAAGAACTTAAATTATATATTAAAAAAATGTAATAAAAAAGCAATAAAAAAGAAATAAAAATGTAATAATTTACAAAACACAGAGTTTGCGTAAATATGGATATATATTTTTTATAATTGAAAATTTGACAAAATACGATAACATTGTAAAATAAATATATAAAGGAGGAATAATATATGGGCATGTATGAAATACCAAGAAATACAAAAGGTGAAGGAAGAATTTTATACATATTTTCAACCAAAGCACTTATATATACTGTAGCAGGATTTTTAATAGGATTCATTTTTAAATGGATATTAGGACTATTAGGAAACGTAGCTACTGGAGCAGCAGGTGTATTAAACGGAATTGGTATTGCATTAATTATATTATTTGGAATAATTGGATTTATATTGGGGACATTTAAAGTACCGCAAATGGATAAGTTTGAAATAACAAGAAAGGCTGCAGGTGTAAATTTGGATACAGTTGTAAAAGAATATATAAAGTTTAGTTTAAAAAAGGATAAATATTATACATATAATACAAAAGACTTAATACGACAAGAAGTTGAAGAAGAAGACAAAGAAGAAAAATCTGAAAAAGAAAAAAAATCAGAAAAATAGAAACAGGAAAGAAGGGAGAATAAAAAATGAGTGGCGATGGGTTAGTTGAAATACTTATTATAGGTATTGTTATAATAATATTTATATTATTGGGTGTATTGGCAGTTATGTATTTTAAAGAAAAAAACAAACAAAAAAGTGAGGAAACAGTAAATTCTCCCGAAAATAAAGATGATAAATCAAATAAAAAATCAGTTTTTAGATTTATGGAATTTGATAATATTGAGGATAATATGATAGTACAGGATGGTGGTACAAGATACCTAATGGTTATTGAATGTAAGGGAATAAACTATGATTTATTGTCTGGAATTGAAAAAACAAGTGTAGAGCAAGGTTTTTTACAGTTTTTAAATACACTAAAGTATGAAATACAAATATATATTCAAACAAGAAAAATCAATTTAAATCAAAGCATAATTACATATAAGGAGAAAGTAGAAAAAATAAAACAAGAGCTACGATATGAAGAAGCTAAATTGGAAGATATGCAAAGAATGAGTGGATACAGTAGAGACGAAGTTTTGAAACAAATAAAAGAAGTAACTAAAAAAAGAAATTTATATGAATATGCTCAAGATTTAATACAAAGCACAGAAAAAATGTCTGAGGATAGAGACATAACAACAAAACAATATTATATAGTTATTCCATATTATACTGAAGAAATAACCTCAGTGGGGGACTATGATAAAAGGGAAATAAGCAGTATGGCATTTTCGGAACTTTATACAAGAGCACAGTCAATTGCTAATGGACTTGCAGAGTGCGAAATAAGAGGAAGAATACTAAATTCACAGGAACTAATTGAACTATTATATGTTGCCTATAATCGAGAGCAATATGATATATATGATTTTGAAACATATTTGAGTGAATCAGGATATCAATCATTATACTCTGTATCTGAAGATGTATTAAATAAAAGAATGAAAGCAATAGATGAAGAGATAGTAAGAAAAGCAAAACAAAAAGCAGTATATGCATATGAGTTAGCTTCAGATGAAGTTAGAAAAAAAGCTAGTGCAATACAAGAAAAAGAAAATAAAATGCAAGAATATATTAATAATCTTGCTAAAGAAATAGTTGAAAATGAAAAAGAAGCTATCGGTAATCAAATGGCTAAAATTACAAAAGAAAAGATAGATCAAATAAGTAATAAAGAAAAAGAAGAAAATGAAAAAGTAATAAATGAGAAAAAGAAAGTTAAAAAATTGACTGAGGAAGAGCGAAAAAGGAGACTAGAGATAAGAAGACGAAAATTAATGAAAGAGAGGGAGAAAAATGGCATTATTCAAAAAGAAAAAGACAACAAGCAATCAAACGAATAAAATAGAAGAAGAAGTAAATAACAGATCAATAAGAAGGATGACAGTAAAAGAAATGATTGCTCCAACAGGAATAGATGTTTCGAGCTTAGATCATCTAGAAATAATTTCTAATGTAAATAGATATGCACGTAGTTTTTTTGTTGCAAATTTGCCACGTATGTGCACATTTCCAGAGCTTTTTAGAAGTATGTATATGTTCGGTGATATAAATACCTCAGTTTATATAAATCCAATATTGGAATCAAAATCGCAAACTGATTTAAATAGAGTAATAAATGAATTAGAAACAGAAAGAATTATGGCCGAGGATAGAGGAAATATAAACAGAGCGAGATTGTTAGCACAAAAAAGGATGGAAACTGAGGATTTAAGAGACGAAATTGCGGCAGGATTTAATAAGATGTTTGAAGCAACTGTAGTGTCAACTCTATTTGCATATGACTTAAAAACACTAGATACATATACAAGACTTTTATCTACTGAAATGGCAAAAAGTTTAGTTGATGTAAAATCAACATGGGCAAATCAAGAAGAAGGTTTTCAAACAAATTTACCTTTGATGAGAAAGAAAATTGATGAAAAGCATCTATTTGATAGAGGCTCAATGGGAACAGTTTTTCCATTTGTAACTAGTGAAATTGGACATCCAACTGGAATTCCATTAGGATATAATGTTCAAACTGGTGCTCCTATTTTATTTGATAATTTTCATGAATCATTAACAAATTATAATATGGTTATATTTGCAAAATCAGGTGCTGGTAAATCTGTAACAATGAAAACATTAGTTTCTAGATCAGCAGTACTTATGGGAATTGAAAGTTTAGCATTAGATGCGGAAGGCGAGTATTCTGTTGTAGCAGATAGTTTAGGAGGAATAAATGTTGTAATAAGTCCAAATTCTGGTACAATAATTAACTTATTTGATTTGGAAACAGAAACAATAAAAGATGAGATATTGGGAACAGAGCGTACTGTGTTAAATATTGAAAGTAAAATAGAAGACGTAACACAGGCATTAGTAACAATGGCAAAGGGGAGTACAAAGAGCACAGAAGTAAATGAATTAACAAAGCAAATAATAGCTGAATCTGTTGCTGATGAATATGCACGTTTGGGAATAACGAGTGACCCAGCAAGCTTATATCAAACAGAGGCTGCAAAAGTAGTTAATGGAGAAATAGTAAGACCTAAAAAAGAGATGCCAACTATAGGCTCTTGGTATAGACAAATTCAAGAAAAAGCAGCGAATAATACTAATTCAGATTATCAATTTCATTACAGTTATTTAATAAAAGTAATGAAGCAATATATAAGAGAGTATGATGGGCAAATGGCATATTTTGACGGACAATCTACATTTGAATTATTAGAAGGGTCACCATTTATAAACCTAGATATATCAGGTTTGGAGGAAAGATTTGCAAGGCCACTTGCACAACAAATATTATTATCATGGATATGGGAAAAATTTGTAAAGAAGAATAGTGAAGATAGAAAAAAAGCAAGAAAAAAGCGTGTATTAGTAGATGAAGCATGGATGTTATTACCTTATCCAGAAGCCGTAGACTTTTTAAATACAATGGCAAGGCGTGCTAGAAAGAGAAACGTATCATTAGCAATAATTTCACAAAGATTCCAGGATTTTTATGAAAAACAAGAGGTGCAAGCAGTACTTACATCATCAGAAACTAAGTTATTCTTAGCACAGGATAAATCCGAAATTGAATATCTAAAAGAAGTATTTAAACTAAGCGAAGGAGAGGCAAGCTTTTTGGTAACTTGTCAAAGAGGTCAGGGGCTATTAAAAGTAGGACAAGATACAGCGATAATAGCTATTAGACCAACTGCAAAGGAATTCCAGTTTATGGAAACAAATTTAAACAAAGTAATAGCACAAAAGTATGGAGCAAAAATATAGCGAATAGCGCAAAACATTGACAAATAGCGTAAAAAAAGGTAAAATAATATTGAGTTTATAATGAATGGAGAGAATAATGAAGAAAATTAAAGTTTTAAAATTTAAAGAAAAACTTAAAAAAATACTGATAACTGTCATATGCATTATTACAGTTTTTTTCTCCATGCCTGTAAAAAGTAGTGCGGATGCTGGAATATTAGAAAGCATAGGTTCTTTTATATTATTAATACCAGATGGAATTCAGTTATTGTTGAATTCATTTGTTAGTGATGAAACAGAAGATATGAAATTCTTTATAAGATTATCAATAACGGATTATGATGCTAAAATTTTCGCAAATAGTGCAGGAAGTCTATATAATATAGAAGTAACACCATATGATATTTTCACTTCAGGTACGCCAACAGTATATGGAAAGTATGTGGAGGCAAATGGTGATGCGAGTGATGCTATCAATAATTTTTCTGAAAGCATAGAAAATAGCAAAAATGGGACAGGAGATATGTCTTCCGTTGTTCAAGCAGGTAGAGATGCACAAGATGCAGTAAGCAATTTAGAATCTATAGATATAGGAGAATTTACGACAAAAAGTTTAGTTAAGATGCCATTATTAGATGCAAACTTTTTTAAGAAGTCAACAGGAGATAGCTCAAATTCGGCTGATATTTTAAGACCAATAGTATCAGGCGTTTACAAAAATTTGAGGAATTTTGTATTGGTAATAATGTTACTAATATTACTTTATATAGGAATAAGAATAATAATATCTTCTGCTGTGGCAGAACAAGTAAAGTATAAGCAGTATTTAGTAAATTGGGTTGTAGGAATATGTTTAATATTTTTAATGCAATATATTATGAGTGCAATAATGTATACTACAAAAATTGTAGATGATATGCTGGTTACAAGTGCTGATGGAGAAACGTATAGAATAGGTTTTGGAACTGCTGATGGCAATGCTGCAGCAGCGGTTAGAAAAATTGCGAGAGTTAATAATACATTTGGATATGCTCTGATTTCAGGATTAGGAAATGCAGTAACACTGGGCACAAGAAATTCCGATACTTACAAGTTTTTTGCACAAAGTACTTCAGCAGTATACAATGCATATGCCGATATGATTAATTCTGACAATGGAGATAGATGGTCAGAATTAGCAAGTAGTAAAGACGAGAAAGTATCAAATTTTATGGGAAGAAAAGTTCAAGTTGCTGATAATGGAGCTGTATTTACCTTTGATGAAGAAAATGAAACTGTCTCAGACTATTATTCTGATATTACTGGAATTCCAACTAAAATTAATGCTGGAATATATGATGGAAAAGTAAAAGGTTTTAGAGCGATATATACGTGTAATATTGCAGAATTTTGTAGAACGATAACAACATTTTCAACTAAATATACACATTTATATACAAATAATAAATCATCAGTTATGACTGATTCAGAGAATGAAAAGGAAAACGATTATGCTTCAGCAGCTTTTTGGGGATATGCCTTTTTATATGTATTAATTACAATAGAAACAGTAGTATTTTTGTATAAATATTTAAAAAGGGTTTTATGGTTGGCATTTTTAACAATGATTGCACCATTAATAGCTGTTATGTATCCTGTTGATAAATTAGGAGATGGAAAGGCCCAAACATTTAATATGTGGTTTAAAGAATATTTGTTTAATTCATTAATACAACCTTTACATATATTATTATATACAATTTTTATAGGATTAGGAATGCAACTGCTTTCAACAAATGTTATATATGGAATTGTTGCATATGCATTTATGATACCAGCAGAAAAATTCTTTAAGAAGATGTTTGGATTTGATAAAGCTGCAACACCTGGAGCCCTTGGTAGCCCAGCAGCAGGTATGATGGCAATGAGAGGACTAGATAAAATAGGAGGATTTGGTCCCCATGGAAAGGGAAAAGGAGGAAAAGCAGGTGCTGGTGATAGTAGTGGAAGATCTAAAATAAATTTTGCTAAAAATAAATTGGGGACACCAATGGATTCAATTGGAGGAGCTAATTCAGCAAAAACATCAGGAAAAGGAGCTAATTCAGCAGTAGTAAATTTAGGAGGAAAATCTACAGAAAGTGTACCTAATAGTGGAATAAATGCAAACGGAAAGAAAAAGGGAAATTTTAGTGGTGCATTATCAAGATTTGGCGGTAGAATAGTTGGTATGGGAAGTACAGCTGGAAACAGAATTGCAAGAAAAATAACAGGTGGAAAGACGTCTAACCTAGGTAAAGCGTTGTTTTCTCCAAAAGGTTGGGCTGCAATGGCGGCTAATGGAGGAAAATTTGCAGGAAGAAATGCTATTAGAATAGCAGGTGGAACATTAGGTGCAATTGCTGGAACTGGTGCAGGTCTAGTAGCAGGAGGATTAGCAAGTGCACTTACTGGAGAAGATCAATTAGTAAAAGGAGCTTCTACTGGTGCTGCTATTGGTGGAAACAGAGGTGTACAAACTGCTGAATCATTTAGAGGTTTATATAATGACTTAAATGAGAGCGGTAAAGAATACCTTGCAAGCATAGACGCTGATTATGCAGCAAAACTACAAGCACAAGAAATTTTTGAAGAAAATGAATTTATGGATGATTCAGATAGAGATAGAGTACAAGATGTCCTTTTAGCAGGAGCAAGTAAAGATGAAGTAACAAAAAGTTTAGATAAAATATTAAAATCTAATGATAGAGCAGAAGAAGTAGCATTTAAGGCTCATTTAAACAATAAATTTGATTTGGATACACAAAAGGGATATGAAGAAGCAGTCAATACATATGCTCAAAAATTGAAAGAAAAGGGAAATAAGCCTTCAAAGGAGCAAATTGGTATCAAAAGAGAAGAAATTAAAGAAGATTTAGATAAACAACAAGAAAATATTCAAAATAATAAAGATTATTCAAAGGAAGATCGAACCGAATTATTGGATAAAGTTGAGCAACGTAGACAAAATATTGATAAACTAGCTGAGGCTGAATGCTACAAGGATATGGCTAGTAAAATTGTAGATCAAGGAAAATTCTAAATTTCAGTAAATAGGGAGTGAATATGTTTAAATTTTTAGGTTATTTTAAAGATAGTAGAAAAAAAGTCATAATTGTTCTAGTATGTATACTAGTAATAATATATGCCTTAATAAAACTCTTTAATTATGCAAAAAAAGAAGAAGGATACAGTGAAGGTAATAGCAGTAGTAGTAATGATACTACTGCTATTGTTACAAATAGCAATGAAAATAATGATAATAATTTAGTAAAAGTTGATACAAGTGAGGATGCAATAAAAAAATTTGTAAATTTTTGTAATAGTGGAAATGTAAAAGATGCATATAAAATGTTGACGTCAGAATGTAAGGAAAGTTTGTATAATACTGAAGAGAAGTTTAGTAATAATTATGTAAAAAAAATATTTGACAAAGAAAGGTCATATCAAATTGTAAAATGGTCGAATATTAATGAAAATTGTGAAGTTTATAAGATAACATTTTCTGAAGATCCAATTATTTCTGGAAAATTAAGTGAAAATAATGGAAAACAGGATTATATTTCAATTATAAGAGATTCAGAGACGTATAAATTAAGTGTTTCTGGATTTATAAAAAAAGAAAATATGACTTCTGAAAAAAAGAATAATTATTTGCAAATAAACGTGTTAAATAGATTAGTTTTTGTAGATTATGAACTATATACAATTAAAGTAAAAAATATTATTAATGTTGATTTTACATTAGACGATATGAAAGATAATACTAAAATATATGTAGAGGATTCGGATGGAACAAAATTTAAAATTATAAATGATGAATATACATCAGAGACAACTAGAGTTCCAAATGATAAAGAAAAGGAAATGACATTAAAGTTTGATAGAAAGTATACAAGTGACAATAAAAACATCAGCAAAATAGTTTTTTCAAGAATTAGTATATTAAATAGAAACTATTACCAAGAAGTATATAATACTGTAGATAATTCCGTAAACTATGAAGAAAAAATGTCTACATATCCAGCTATATTAAGTATGGAAATAAATTTATAAATATAATTTTATCTTTATGAGAAAGGAGGTAGGGCTATGGATGATGATGATTATGAAGTAGAAGAGCTACAGAGTCAAAGTGATACACAAGATGATTTGCAAAATGCTGCTAATATGTTGAATTTTAATCACAAAAAAAATAAAGATAAAACAGCAGGAAAAATGCAAAGAATGGCTGGAAAAGCCCTACATCTTACTGGAAAAGTAGTTGAATATACAGGTAAAGGAATTAAAATTATTGGAAAAGGAATAAAAAAAGCAGGAGAAGCTACATATAATGCTGGAAAAAATTTGTGGGAAACAGGAAAAGGATTAAGTTCAACTGGATTAGGAGCTATAATAGGAGTACCACTATGTATAGCAGCAGTAGCTGTAATGGGCTTAGGAAAAGCTCTTGAGGCAATAGGATGGTCTTTAATTCAAATAGGAAAGGTTATTGAATTTATTGGAAGAAAAATTCAAGATGCAGCTGTTAAAATAATTGAAAATGCAAATGAAAAAATTCGAGAAGCAGGTGGAAACGTCCAAAATGGAATTAGTGATGCTTCAAAGTCTTCTGATTCAATTGATGAAAAAATCCATACAGGAGGAATTCCTTCAATTGGTGCAGTATTTTCAAATAATAAAGTTAAATTTATAATAGCCTTGATATTAATTATAATAGGCGCTTTTTACATAATATATGTTTTACTAGATGGTGAAGTGACAGAAGAGAACGGTAGTTATATAGAGGGGGATGAAAAGAATCTTCCATATCAAATTTCAAAGATGGTTATGAATAATATGGTTATTGCTCAAGATGGAAGTGGTGGATATACATATGGATTTAAAAATGAGACAGGAGATATTGTAGATATTGATCAGTCAATAGATGCAGTAATAAACAATGTTAGAAAAAATAAATCAAGTGCATTAAGCTATTTAGGCGATGATGATGAGGAAAGAAAAAAGTTGCTAAAGAAAATGATTATGGCAGAAATTGCAACTCAATATCCAGATTTGACATACAGCAAGGATTTAGGACTTGCATCAGAAAAGTTACAAATGAGTGATAATTCATCAGATAGTAGCAAAGACTATTGTGTAGATATTACCGCATCTGGCGCAGTTCAAAAATGCAACGAGGAACAGCTAAAACAAATAATAAATAATACAAATAAAGTAAGTGATGAAGGTAAAAAGAATATGTTAGATGTTCTTACAGATATTGTAAAATATCAAGATGAATACAACGTAAATGCAGTATTCTTTTTAGCTGTAATTCAGCAAGAATCTAGTTGGGGAACTAATTGGAATTCAATAAATTCATCTTCATATAACTGGGCAAGTATAAAAAAACAAGATGGAACATGGGCTGAGTACAGCAATTTTAATGAAGCAACTAAATACTGGTTTGAATTAATTTCTGGTAGTAGTTACTTTGGAAATGGTAGAAATACAGTTTCAAAAATTGCAAATGTTTATTGTAATGATGGTAATTGGTATAAGGAAATACCAAAACGTATGGAAGAATTATATAGTGTAGTCAATATAACTCCAACAGGAACCAGCACAAGTAGTAATGGCATAGGTGAAACTGGAAATGAAAAAATTAGTGAAAATATGAATTCCGACAATAAAATAAATGGCGGAGTAAAAATTCAAAGAAAATTAGAAAGTGGTACTACGATTGATTTAACATATACATCAACAGAGAATTTTGAAGCCTTATTGGCTTCAAATAGTGATGATATTATAAATTATTATACATTGCAAAAAAATGCACAGTCAACAGCGGGTGGCTCAAGTAGTGGTGCTGAGGATTTTAGTGGATCAAATAATGCAGAAATAATATGGAATTTCTTAAAAAGTAAAGGTTTATCAGATATATCTACTGCTGCGATTATAGGAAATCTTATGGCTGAAAGTGGATTAAATACTGGTCTTGAGGAACTTACTGCTAGAATTGACAAAGGGTATGGTCTTGCACAATGGACTTTTGGAAGAAGAACTCAGCTTAATACCTATGCTCAAACTGCGAATAAACCAGTTTCAGATATACAAGTTCAGTTACAATTCTTATGGATGGAAATTGACCCAAATGCAGATCATACATATGCTAATTTACAATGGGGCGGCGGTGGATATGGTTGGAGCAATCAGGAAGAAATATATCGACAATTTACATCAATGACAAATCTTGATGATGCAACAGCTTTATTTTGCTGGTCACATGAAAGACCAAATGCTACATATGCACATTTAGATAAAAGAAAATCATATGCAAAGCAGGTATATGACCTATATGCAGGAAAAACAACCTCTGCCAGTTCTTCAAATACAGACGAAAGTTCTGATAGTACAGGAAAATTAGAGACATCTGATACAAAAACAAATACAACAGATGATTCTGCAAAAATATCATCATTTGATAAATTTCTTTTTATAGGTGATTCAAGGTATGAAGGAATATCAGATAAATTAAAGTCATTAGGCAGCAATATTACGGTATGCTCTGCTGTGGGCTCTTCACCAAAAGAGTGGATCGAAGTAGCAAGAAATGGAAGTGGAACTGTAAAAGGAAAAGCACAAACTTTACCTGGAACAGCAACAAATATTTCGGTTATGCTAGGTGTAAATAATCCATCTGAAACTGCACAAATGGAACAATTATTAAATTCTTTACATAGTAGGTATTCAAATTGTAAAGTATTTGTAAATAGTGTATATAATGTTGGAAGTGCATATTCAGGGGGCGTAACAAATGATTCTATAAAAAAATATAATGATGAAATTAGAAACTTTTGTAATCAGAATGAGTGGGCTCAATATGTTGATGTTACAAATGGATTAAACGATGATTCTGGTATGCTTAAATCAGACCTTAGTAGTGATGGATTACATATTACATCAGATAGTGGTAAAGATATTTTAGTAAACAACATAAAAAGTGCAATATCTGGTTCGACTTCAAGTGATGGAACAACAACTAGTATTGCAACGTCATCAACACCAGGATATTCTATTGTTGTAGCAAATAAAACTAATACAATAACAAATGTTATTGAGAGTTATTCATATAAAGGAACCAATTACACAGATGTTGGTCATAGTAGTTATAGTGATACTTCTAAAAGATGGAGTAATCCAAGCAGTGGTCCAAAATCTAGCAACTCAACATCTAGTTATTCATCAACTTCTGTAGCATATCAAGAAGCATTAAAAAATTATACATTATATTTTAATTTCCTTTGGGCTATATTAGTAGATACTGAAAATAAAAATTTGATAAGTGACTGGGCAGATTTAGTTTGCAACAATACAGGAGAAAACTCTAAAATTACTGTTACAGTATATTCAGACCAAGATGTATCAACAATCGAAAGTCAAAATACAAGAACATCAAGTATGACATCAAATAATGGAGGAGTTGTAATAAGTGATTATTATGATATAACAGATACAATTATGACAACTGTGACTACAATTACATCTAAGATTGCTGTAACATCTGCGGATACTTGGTTAGTTAAATATGAAAATAATGCCGATAATTATGAGGAGTATACGTCAAAAAGCAAAGAAAAAATAACTGAAAAAGTAGATAAGGACTCAGATGAGGATAATCCAATCAAAATATTATCTACTTATGATGTAACATTAAGTACTTTAAAGAGAGAAAAAAAGATGGTAAGAAAAATGTTACAATCAAGTGAGAAAACTTCATTTATGGTTGATATCTTCGATTATATTATAAATGCTGCATCAGGAAAAGAAAATTCAGAAAAGACTTTATCAGAATTATTGGATGTAAGTTCATTTAATCTTAATTCATTTATACCAAAGGATAATATTAACTCAAACGGTGTAAGTGGAGAAGGAGCAAGTGGTGGTAATGAAGGTTCTGATGCTGGAGATGGTTATAAAACTACATTTTCAGTAGGAACTAGAGTTTATAAGAATTTCAAACAATCAGACGGCAGTTGGAAAAATACATATGTTAGAGGATGGGAATCTGGTTCAAATATGGCAAATTCTGGTTGTGGGTTAACGTCAATTGCAGTAATTGCAACAGGATATGGTTTAAATGTTACACCAGGAGATGTTGCAGCATTAGTAAATGGTGGTCAATATAGTTATGGGCAATTAGAACAAATTTTAAGTCAGTATATAGGTAAGAGCTGTAATTGGCAGTATAGTAATATAAATGAGAATATAATAAATCAATTAAAAGCTGGTAAACCAACAATGGTGCATACAACATATTATAGCAGTGGACATTTCCTTTGTGTATTAGCAATAAGTGATGATGGTAGTCAAGTTTATGTTTCTGATGTTGGTGGATATTATGAAGGAAGAAATAGAAATGGATGGCAACCAATAAGCTTCTTAGGTAGATTTGATAGATGTATGTTAATTGGAGATTAAGGAGAGATGATGAATGAAAAAATATATAAAGATAATTCTAATATTAATAATATTGTTACTAATATTACTAGGAGGATTAATCATATTTATGACATATAATAAATCAAATAATAATCAAAACGATAGTTCTGCAACCGCAAATTCTACGAACGATGATACAACTCAAACAATACTATATACAGACATTAGTTCTAAACGAATAAGTAGTACGGCAATTTTGTTAGCTGTTCAAGATACAATTAATACATATTATTCATATAATTATAGTAATAACGCAGCTGCTATTATGGGGATACTGGATGAAAGTTATGTTGAGGCAAATAAAATAAGTCAAAATAATGTTTATCAATATTTAAAAAAAGAAAATCAAGATTTTAAGTTTTTTTGTATAGATGCATATGAAAAAGAAATTAGTTTTGATCACGAATATAAGTATTGGGTTTATGGAATAACATATTCTGATGATTATAAAACATCTGAAACAAATTTTTTTGAGGTTAATTTGGATCAATATAATTCAACTTTTAAATTAATACCACATGGCAAAATTTCAATGGAAGAATATAAAAATTATGTCCAAGAGATATTGAAAAATGATAATGGAGGAAAGGTTGAAGTTAGTGCATCGAAAATAACAGAAATAAAAAGTAATGAATATAATGCATTTAAAATAAAAAATTATAACGAATTAATAAATAGTACTATAGAAAATTATTTGAATTATTATTACTATTTACAACAGACAGACAAGCAAAGTGCATATGATTTATTGAATAAAGAATATAGAGAAGCAAGGTTTGGCGATGTAAATAATTATTATCAATATCTACAAAATAACAATAGTAGAGAGATAAGTTATATGAAAGAATATACAGAAGGTAGTACAAATAAATTTATTGCAGTAAATAAATTTGGGGATTATTATATTTTTATAGAAACTGCTCCAATGAAATTTAGCATAATGCTAGATTCATATACAATACCACTAACAGAAACCACAACAAAATATAACTCTGCAACAAATGAACAAAAAGCTTGTATGTGTCTAGAGCAAGTAAAAGAAATGTTAAATAATAAAGACTATAAAACAATATACAATCACTTAAATTCAACATACAAAAACAATAATTTCGAAACACAAGATAAGTTTACGTCATATATGAAGGAAAAATTTTATGATATAAATAACTTTAAATATGAATCTTATCAAGTTTCAAATAATAGCTACATAATCAATGTAAAAGTATCTGACGATACAGACGAATCAAAAAATTTCACAATGAGTTTTGTAGTAAAATTAGCAGATAGCATAGATAAATTTGAAATGTCATTTGAAAAATAAATAAGTTATTATAATATAAATAAGTTTGAGAAAATAATAAAAATATTATTTTCTCGAACTTTAACTATATAACAAGAATTTTATAAAAGGATAGGTGCTTTTTATGGAAGATATGAAAGAACTTAACAAAAGAGTGAGAACTTTGGTATTAGACGAAATGAATGAAAATGATGTATTAAATGAAAGATTATTATATTCAATACCATATAAGGAATTTTATTTAACACAACCTTCAAAAAACAATGAAGTTGCTTTAAAACTTGAAAATGTTATTATGGTTGCAAAGGAAAAAATAATAAATCAATACAAAGAAACAATTCGTGTTTTTGAATTATATGACGAAAATTTACAAAAAATAGGAACTGGAGTGCAAGGTGAAAAATTCATTGCTGACAAAGAAATTTTGAGTAGTATTATAGAAACACAGCAAAGAGCGTTAGATAAATTAGAAGGTAATTATAAAATTGCAAATATAGATACTATGGATAATGAGGGAAGAATTGAGTCATATTTTGAAATGGTAAATAGAAAATTGGTTGTTATGAATGAAAAACAAAAAGAAAAATATGACAGGTTAAAAGATAATTATGAAAGAAATATATTTGATGCTAATTATGATAAAAAAGTAAATGAAAAAGGTAAATTAGATAAAGAAGTTAGAGATAATATTGAAAATAATAACATAAATAATAAAGAAGATGCTGAAACAATGAAGCAAATAGGAGAGCAAGACTTAGGCTTTGAAATATATAAAATTGTTCCTATTGAAGACGATTTGTTTTATGATAATAATTCACAAATAGATAGATATAGAGCATTTCTTGTAGTTGATAGAGAAATGAAACCTCAAATTGTTGCTATGAAAAATGGAAAATTAGAAAAAGCAAATGGGTTTGATGAAGCAACCAAAAGAACAGGTGAAGCTGCTATAATGAGAAATGATGATAAAAATTTAGAGCAAAATCATACATATGGTGAAATAAGAAGAAATAACAATGGAGCCGATAGCTTTGTTTACTCAATAGAAATAGGAACATATGGAGACCCAAAATTATTAGAGAAGAGACCTAATAGAGGTAGTAAATTTGAGCAACGAAATGAATATTTAGTAAGAGAAGTACAAACAAGTAATACAGATTACGAAGATATCAATAGAGAGGGAAATACTAGAAAAAATATAACGCGACAAATTTTTTCTGAAAGACCAGGTTATAATGATGATAGTCATCCAGACAATATAAGTGAGCAAAACAAGAATATTGTAAGTGATATGGCTGATAATAAAGAAAGTGATTTTACTCCTGAATCATTAGCAGAAGATAAAAATATTAAAGCAAATGAAGCAATGAAAAATATAAAAGAAGAGCTAAAAAAACAAGGAATAGACTACAATTCATCTGATGAAGAGAAAATAAGGAATGATGTTATGAGTTTTATAGAAAATAATGGGAAGATTTTTTGTGAAGAAGAAGTACAACAATATTGCAAGAATTTTAAACAATATAAAATAGAACAAGAACAGGAAAATGAAAATTCAAAAGATAATGGAAGAGATAGGCTAGAAGAGATATTAAAAAAGTTTAGGGGATGCTAAAAAACATCTTGAATAAATTTCCATATTTATATTATAATATGAATATGGAAATTTATTTTTTTGCTCTAACAAGCGAAAAGAAAGGATTTTATGGTATGAATTATAATAAAAGTATAATTAAAAATGGAATTACATTTCACAAAGTAACAACAAATAAGTTTAAAACAAATTTATTTGCAATATTTTTAACTACACCAATTACAAGGGAAACAGTAACAAAAAATGCTTTAATTAGTGCAGTTTTAAGACGAGGAACTAATAATATTCCAACACAAGAGGGTATATCAAAAGAGCTTGAAAATATGTATGGAGCAAGTTTTGACTGTGGTATCGAAAAAAATGGAGATAACCAAATTTTAAAATTTTATATTGAATCAATCAACGACGAATTTTTACCAAAGCAAGAAAATTTAGCACAAAAATCTTTACAATTATTATCAGATATAGTTTTTAATCCTTATACAGAAAATGGAACTTTCAAAAAAGAATATGTTGATGGAGAAAAAAATACTTTAAAACAATTAATAGAAGGAAAAATTGATAACAAAACTAAATATGCCTTAGATAGATGCCTAGAAGAAATGTTCAAAAATGAACCATATGGATTATATAAATTTGGATACACAGAGGACCTAGAAAAAATTACAGAGCAAGATTTATATAATCAATACCAAAATTTAATATCAAATTGTAAAATAGATGTGTTTGTATCTGGTTTCAATATAGATAATTTAAATGAAAATAAAATTTTAGCTAATTTAAATGAAAGAATAGCAATATATATACCAACAAACATAAAGAAAGAAAATAAGCAAATAAGTGAGCCAAAGCAAATAACAGAAAAAATGAATATTACACAAGGCAAATTGATGATAGGATTAGATATAAATGGTTTAAAGGAAGATGAGCAATATATCGCATCAATGTACAATGTAATATTAGGAGGAGGGGCAAATTCTAAACTATTCCAAAACGTAAGAGAAAAAGCGAGTCTAGCTTACACAGCAGGTTCTGGTTATTTAAAAGCTAAAAGCATAATAATAATTAGATGCGGAATAGAAATTAAAAATTACGAAAAAGCTGTAGAAATAATAAAAGAACAATTAAACCAAATGTTAACAGGTGATTTTTCAGAAGAAGACATAGAAAGCGCAAAACAACTAATATATGCATCAGTAAAAAGCATACCAGATACTCAAGACGGGGAGCTAATGTACTACTTTGCTCAAGAGCTATCAAATAAATTTGTTAGTTTAGATGAATATATAACTAATATAAAGAAAGTGACAAAAGCGGAAATATTAAAAATAGCACAAAAAATAAAAATAAATACAATATATTTCCTAACAGGCCAAGAATAAAAATCTAATTTAGTGACGGATTTTAAAGTTTATAGAATTTGAAAAATTAGTAAACTAGCAAATTTTAAAAAATTTGTAATTCACAAAATGCAAAATTTAGTAAATGAAAGGAGAACTTTTATAAAAGGATGAAAATATTAGATTGTTTAAAAATAAAAGAAAAAGCATATATTGAAGACCTTGATAATGGACTAAAGGTTATTATTGTTCCCAAAAAGGAAAGTACAAAAAAATTTGTAATATGGGGGACTAAATTTGGTTCAATTGATAATAAATTTATATTGCCAGAAACAGGTGAAGAAGTTACTGTTCCAGATGGCGTTGCACACTTTTTAGAGCATAAAATGTTTGAGCAACCAAATGGAACAAACAGCCTAGATACAATGATGGCTCTAGGACTAGATGCAAATGCCTATACAACAAATGACCATACTGCATATTTATTTGAATGTAGTGAAGACGAAAATTTTTATAAAGGTTTAGATGAACTTATGGATTATGTTCAAAGTCCATATTATACAAATGAAAATGTTGAAAAAGAAAAAGGAATAATTGGTCAAGAAATAATGATGTATGACGATGACCCAGGATTTCAGTTATATTTAAATACTTTAAAATGCTTATATTCAAAATGTCCAATTAGAATTGATATAGCTGGAAGTATTGATTCTATAGCACCAATAAATCCAGACATATTATACAAGTGTTATAATACATTTTATAATCCATCAAATATGGTGCTTGTTGTATGTGGAAATTTTGAACCACAAAATATATTAGAAGAAATAAAAAAACGTTTAAAACCTTCTAAAAATATTGGAGAAATACACAGAATTTATGAAGAAGAGCCAAAAGAAATAAATGAAAAACATATGGAAAAATCAATGTCTGTAAGTATGCCAATTTTTATGATTGGTATAAAAGACAAAATTGTAAATCCATCAGAGCGTGTAAGAAGACATATGGCTATTGAAGTTATTTTAAATTTACTCATAGGAAAAAGTTCTAATTTATATAAAAAATTATATGAAGAGCAAATATTACTAGGAGAAGCAGATTCTGAATATGAATTTTCAAATCAATATGCACATATATTAATAAGTGGACAGTCAAATAATCCACAATTGGTACAAGATATGTTGATAACTGAAATTGAAAAGTTAAAAAATAACGGTTTTGTGGTAGAAGATTTTGAAAGAATGAAACGAAAAATATATGGAGAATTTGTAACAGAGTTTAATGATGTTGCAAGTATTTCTAGAATGTTTTTGGCAGATACTGTAAAACAAATTAATTCATTTGATTATGTAGATGAATATGACAATATTACAATGGAATACGCAAAAGAGCTATTAAATGAAGTGTTTGTAGAAGATAAAATGGTATTGTCAGTAATTAAAAATTAAGTTTTATAGAAAAATATAGTTTATAAAAGGTAAAAAATATGATTATAAAAACAGGATTTATTTCAAGAGTTGCCTTTACAATTGCAGGAATTGACATTTATTGGTATGCAGTTTTAATAGTTTCTGCAATTGTAATTGGAATAATATGGTCACTATTAAAAAGTGGCAGATATAATATAAAATTTGATACAATTTTAGATTTATGCATATTTATGATTCCAATTTCAATTTTATGTGCAAGAACATATTACGTGATATTTAATTTAAATTATTACACAAGTAATCCATTGGAAATATTAGATTTTAGGAATGGAGGACTTGCCATTTATGGAGGAATTATAGGTGCAGTTATAACGATAATTGTTTTTTGTAAAATTAAAAAAGTAAATATTTTAAATTTGACAGATTATATTGCACCAATAATTCCATTAGGACAAGCAATTGGAAGATGGGGAAACTACATAAATATTGAGGCATATGGAACAGAAACAGATTTACCATTAAAAATGGAAGTAATAGAAAATGGAGTTACAAAATATGTGCATCCAACATTTTTATATGAGTCAGTTGAAAATTTTATTTTATTTTTAATACTATTAAAAGTAAGCAAAAATAGGAAATTTTCTGGACAAATTACTTTTTTATATTTTATAGGATATGCGTTTATTAGATTTTTTATAGAAGGTCTTAGAACAGATAGCTTAATGATGGGAAATATAAGAGTTTCACAATTGTTATCATTAATTATTTTTATAATTTGTACAGTAGTTTATATAGTAATTGCAAAAAATAAAAGAATTAAATTGAAAGAGCGAGAAAATGTAAAATAGATTATAAATATTATTGGGTTAACTAAAAAATATACAATTAGTGCAAAATGCTTTGTACAAAATTGTATATTTTTTATTGTGAGCATTAAACGATAAAAGAATAACAAATGAATAATAAAGAAATCCTATATCTTTACTTAACAAGTTTACATATAGTAGTATACGGAAATGCAAAAAATGTCATATTTTGTCGTACGAAAAATGCCTGAAAACGCAGTAAAATGAGAAGTTTTGTTGACTATTAAAATTTTATATGTTATTCTAAATATAGTATATACATAAAATAGCAAGCATCAAAGTAAGAAGGAGATGGTTACTATGTTACTAGATCAGATTTGTGAAGTTAGAAACAAGTTGAACAAAAGCATATTAACTGAAGATTTCAAGTGCACATATGAGTTAAGTATAAAATTAGACCAATTAATTGCAGAATATTATGAAGAACAAAAATTTCAAATAGATGTATCTAAATAAACAGCAGATATAAATTTTATATAAAAACGGAATGGCAACATTCCTTTTTTTGTGAATAATAGTGAATTTTAAATCGGACAAAACTATGCTTTTTAAGATAATTTTGTAGAAATATAGATTTTAATGTAAAATCTATAAATCGAAACAAATATTAAATGGAAGTTTGGCATTATTAAAATAACTAAAAAAATAAAATTTTACGAAAAAAGTATTGACAAACATTACCTAAAATATTATAATAAGTCTTGTCGTAAGACAAATGCCAGTTATATAACAAATGCAGATGTGGCGGAACTGGCAGACGCACAGGACTTAAAATCCTGCGGTTGAATAAACCGTGCCGGTTCGATTCCGGCCATCTGCACCATTAGAACCTCAAGTGATTCGTAAGATTATACTTGAGGTTTTAATTTTAAAAATAGTGCAAGGTTCTAACAAAAGTTCTAACACTTTTCTAAAACCAAAATTTTGAAAAGTTAGAAATATATTATTTAAAAGCAAATTACCTAAACAGCGAATTCGGTAATTTGTTTTTCTTTTGTGTTTAATCCAAGTTTGTTAACAATTACATTCGCTGAAACTCTTTTATCATCTACATTAGCATGTGTATATCTTAAAGTAGTTTGAAAATTAGAATGTCCAAGCCAAATTTGAATATCTTTTAAAGGTACTCCACTTCTTACAAGCAATGTACCACAACTATGCCTTAAATCGTGCAAACGAATATGTCTTAAATTATGGCTATCCAGTATCTCACTAAATTTTTGAGATAGAAAACCGGGTTTCATAAGCTCTCCATTTTCCATTAAGCAAACATAATCTCTATAATCATTTATATAAGTATTTCCAAATAGTTTTCTATTTTCCTCATATTTATTTTTATAAGTCTTTAATAAATCCGCAATAAAGTCAAATAAAGGTAATGTTCTATAACCAGAATCGCTTTTAGACCTATCTTTAAATATAAATTGAGTAACACCATCTATTTTTCCACGACCTATTGTATGTCTAATTGTTAATGTTTTATCTTTAAAATCAATAGCATCCCATTTAATTCCCAAAACTTCTTCACGCCTTAACCCATAAACTCCAGCAATTACAACTGGTAATTCAATAGGTGTTGTTTTAGCATTTTCCATTAAAAACAACAATTCATCTTGTGTATAGAAATCTGCTGTATATTCTTTTATTTTTATAGGCTCTAGCTTGGTAACTGGATTACTATCTATAATTTCTGTTATAACTGCACTTTTTAGAGCCTTACTTATATTTGCTCTATAATGTTTAATTGTATTGCCAGATAATCCTTCACTAAATAAAAAATCAAAGAAGTCTTGTAAATGTTTTGGCTTAATATTAACAAGCTTAATCTTAGTAGTTTTAAAGTAATTGTATAATCTACCTTTAATTACCTGCTCATAACCAATATATGTAGTTTTTTCAACTTTTCCTTTTTGCTTTTCTAACCAATCAAGCATATAATCACAAAAAAGAATATTCTTGTATTTATCATAAATATTAGGATCTCTTAATTGTACTTTAGATTTGTTTTCATACTCAATTTTAAATTGTTCAAGCTTTTCTTCAGCTTTTTTCTTGTTTCCTTTAATTGTATAACCTGTGGGAATCCACTTTGGCTTTCGTTTGCCATATTCATCGTATAAATTTAATACAGCATAATATAAACCTTTCTTTTTTTGTAAGCTACCTGTTATCATATAAACCTCCTTCTAAATAACAGCCTAAATTTAACTTACTATTGATATTTTAAGTATAATACCATGAAAGTAAATTAAAATCTAGTTATATTTAATTTGTATTTGTTATATATGCTATAACATTTTTCTTTGGTATTTTATAAGCTCTACCAACTTTTAAAGCCTTAATTGTGTTATTTTGCACTAATCTATATGCAAGGGTAACACCAATACCTAACATTTTTGTTAGTTGTTTAATATCAACTAAATCTGGATAGGTAGTAAACATAGCTTGGCAATAATCATTTGTGTTTTGTGTAGAATTAACAACCAAATTATTTTCTATTATACTTTCCATATTGATAATCCTCCTTGTCTTAAAAATTTGTAATAAAAAAAGACTTTATTAATCATAATAAAATCTTGTAATTAACGACTATAACAATATCTATTTTTATATTTTTGAGTAGGAACTTTTATATTCATATTTATTGATTTTGAAATATCACTTCCTACTTTTAATCCTCTAATCAGAACTAAATTACCTTTACTATTAGTATGATAAGCATTAGGGTTCCATTTAGCATAAGTATAATCAGAAATATTATTTGTAGAATATGAAAGCTCTCTACTAGCTTCAGCATGTTGCATTTTTACATACTCATATAATTGCTTATCTGCCTCTGTTTGTCTTTTATTTCTAATCCATTCTCTTTTAGAAATCTTGCGATTTTCTTTGCTAATTTTGGCTCTGTATTCTTTTTCTTTTAAATATCTTGTATCTTGTTTTACTATTTTTGTTATATATGATGGTACTACATTCAACTGTTTAGCTATAATACTTGGTTTTTCGTGTAATTCAAAATATTGGTATAAAACATTTTTAGTATCTGTCATAAATTACCTCCTTGGCTTTGGTGAAAAAAGTGTCTACAACTTTTAAATATGATAAAACTATTACACTAAATTGGTGTAATTACTTGACGAAATATTATAAAAATTGTATAATTTGTGTAATAGTTAATAATAATTAACTATTAACAGTATACAGTAATAGTTAATTGATGTCAAGTATTACAAAACGAATTTTTAAAAAAATTTTTCGAGGTGTTAGAAATGAATAAAAATGAAGATAATAACTTTAGTTCAGATTGGGTAAAATATTCAAATTATGAATTAATACAAATAAATGAAGATACTTATATAAAACCAGCTGAAGATGCAGAGTATGAAATATATGATCCATTTTTAGTAGCAGATAATATACTAGTAGATATTTTAAATATAGGGAAATTAGCTATTAATAACAAACTTGATATGTGCAATACTAAAATTTTGGAATTTGTTAAGAATTATGGATTGTTAGGTGAATTAACATATTTGCCATTAAATACAAACATTGTGTATCAAAAGAAAACATATTTACCAAAAGAAAATCAATTTACTAGCAAGGAAATTATACCAACAGAAGAATATTTAAGATATTTCCTAATTGCAGATAAAAATGAGAGAGCAAACGTTGAAGTGACACCTAATAAAACGATAGTTGTTTCTAACTCTAATGAGGTAACTGCAAATTTTATTTTAAATAAAGGAGTTGAATATAATATAGTTTTTTCAAAAGGTTATTCTGAAAAGTTAGAATGGTTTATAGAATATGCACAAAGTTTATACATTGTTTTTGATGCTATTGAAAATTTTGGAAAAGAAGATGATGAATATGAAAGAAAAATGTCAGAAGTATATATAAACTCTTTTGTTGCAAGTAATATTGCCTGCAGAGTGGAGATGCTTAAAGAACCTACTTTGAAATGGGATTTTAATTCGTTGAAATTAGCTATAAATACAATGTTTTTATTAAATGAAACAGCACAAAGGAAGACTGTTAAAATATGTAAATATTGTGGAAAAGCATTTGCTTCACAGAATTTAAAGGCAGAATATTGCAGTCCACAATGTAGAAATAAAGCTAATGTTTATAAAAGTAGAAATAAAAATAAAAAATAGTGCTTATTGTAAATTGAAATGACCTCAAAAACTAATAAAATCGGACTTGACAGCAATTGTAATATTTGCTAAAATTAATATAATATAATGAAAATGAACAAAAGATAGTGAAAGGTGATGAAAAAATGGTAAGTGTTTCATATAGTGAAGCTGTTACAGAAGTGCTAGATATTTTAAAACATACAAAAAAAGAAGATGTTGAAAAAATTCCTAAAAGTTTTATGGATTTTTTAGAAGAAAATAAATCCAAAGATTATACACCTAATTTAGACCATTCAAAATCATTAAAAGATATGGGAATAAAACCTAAAACAGCAGGATTGCTGGGAATGATATATGTAAAATACTGGGCAAATGAAGAAGAAAAACAAGAATTTATGAGAAAAGCTAACGAAAATGAACAAATATATCAAGAAGAATTGAGAGCAAAATATAATCCTAATGATATTTTTAAAACAGAAAAAAATAATAAAATTGAAGAAACAAAAAATGAAAATTTACCAATGGTTAATGAAGAAAATGCTAATTTCTTTGTAAAGATATGGAATAGTATAAAAAATTTTTTTAGAGTAAGAAAATAAATATAAAATATAAAAAATTAAAGGAGGATTTATATGGCAGGATATTATCTTTATAACACATTAGATGAATTTATTGAAGCATTAAATGGTGAATTGGCAAATGAAAGTAAAGCATGGAAATTAAATAAATTTGAAAGGGTAAATCCAGAATTAAGAAATAGTTTACAATTTTTCAAAGAATTAAGAGAAAGATATACAGAGTTTTCAGTTCGAGAACTTGAAAGCTGGGTGTCAGATGAATTAAGAGAAGAAATAAAAAAAGGAAGCAATAAGGATGCTTTAATTTTCTTTAATAGCAATTTATTAGAATGTGAAAACAGAGATGAATTATTAGATGATAAAGAATTTATATTGCAATATTTACAAAATGAAGGAAACGGAAAATGGTACATTCGTCTTTCAGATGGATTAAAATCTGATCCAGATATTATAAGAGCGGTTGCAAAAAGTGGAGGATGTTCTGAATTGTTTTCTAAAATTGAACGTTTTACATCTCCTGAAGTATTAGAAGGATTACTAGGTGATAAAGATTTTATTCTACAACATTTGGGTCATAAAGGTAATGCAGCAGATTTTGCAACCATTTCAAAAAGCTTACAAAGTGATACCGATGTTTTGTTATCTGCAATAAAAAGTGGTGGATTTGAAAAAGTTAATGGACGCACAGATGAAATTGAAGAATTTAATATATTTGATTATGTACCAGATGATTTGAAAGCTAATAGAGCGTTTATATTACAAATTCTTTCTTATGATAAGACTGGAAAATTTTTTGAGAATTTTCCAGATAACTTAAAACATGATAAAGAAGTGGTATTAGCTGCAGTAAAGAATTATGGAATGGCTTTAAAATATGTACCAGAAGAATTAAAAAATGATAGAGAAATTGTATTGAATGCAGTTCAAAGCAATGGAAGAGCTTTAAGAGTTGCACCAGATGAATTGAAAAATGATAGAGAGGTTGTATTAGAAGCTGTAAAAAATAATATCTGGAGTATAAAATATATTGGAGAAGATTTAAGGGGAGAAGACTCTTCAATTTTTGCATATGGTATAAGAGAAGGAAGTGAGGATTGTACATTCTGGGACAAAGATTCTTTTTGGGAAGAAGCAGAGATGAGAGGTCGATTAGATGCAGAAACAATTGAAAGATTTAAGGGTAACAAAGAGATTGTTATGGCATTTGTAATTAATAATCTTATTAATGATAATAATTATGTACGTTTAAGTTATTTTGCACCTGATGAATTACGTAACGACAAAAGTTTTATAATGGAAACAGCACAATATATTATAAATCATGGCGAAGAATTAGCATATAGACGTGATGAAGCTTATCGAAAAAGAAATCCTGAAAGGGCAAATGTAAAAAAAGTATTATCTGAAAAGGATATAAAAGGTGATGTCGAAATGATGCTTGAATTTTTCATGCATTCTGTTGATAAATCTCTTAGTGTAGGTGAAGAAGTTAAGAAATTACTTTCTGAACATAGTGCTTCGGAAGTAGCCCAGCTAGATGGAGTAAAAACTAGTGACATTGATGCAGCATTCCAAGAAACTATTAAAGGAAAAGATATTAGTAAAGAAGAGACAATTCAAATTATAGATGAATAATAATAATCCCCCATTAGCAATTTGTTGCTATGGGGGATTTAAAATAGCTCATCTTCATCCTCTAATTCATTCTCAAATTGAATTTGTTTTTGTGGGTCAAGATATGTGTTAGTTTCTTTTTCAAAATCTCGTATTAACGAATCTTCTTCACTAACAGAAAATTTATTACAAACCCAATGTATAAATCTTTTTATATTTTCATAGAACTTGTTTATTATTTTAACTAAATGTGTATTTTCATCTTCTAATTTTTCAATTTTACTTTTATATTTCCATTCTAAATCAAATTGCTTTTCTTTATATTCATTTCTTATATTTTTAACTTCATTTTGTAAGGTTCTATTATCAGCTAAAATCATATCTCTTTCTTTTTGATATTTTGCAGCTTCGTCAACAATTTTATCTTGTTTTGAAAGCTCTTTATGTAAAGATATATTTTCTTCAAATAGTTCTTTTATTAGATTATCTTTAGGCTTAATAATTTCTTCCATAATTCTATTATCTCGTTTAAATGATATTTTACTAATATCATTTAAGCTAGGAACTTCTGGTAATTCTAATTTGATATTGTTTAATACTTTTTTAGTATTTTCGTAATTAGTAATTTTCTTGTATTCATCAACTGAATAATGACTTCTTCCTGTATCTTCAACAAATATTCCTCTTTCTAAATCAAAGCCTTTTGACTTTACATGATTAAAATAGGCATCTTGCAATTTTCTATAACTATCTCTACCTTTCCAAAAATCTCTGGCACATATTTTGTCAATGTCTTTACCGTCTTTGTCTTTTGTATGAACAACAGGAACAAACATTAAATGCATGTGTGGTGCTCCTTCATCTAAATGTACTACTGCTGAAATTATGTTTTTTTCTTCTAGATTTTTATAACTACACATAAATTTATAACATTCATCAAAATATCTTTTGGTTTCTTGTTCACCGATTCTATCAAAAAATGCTTGGTCAGAAGTAAATATCATTTGACACATTATTATACTATTACTACGAAGATGACCTTGTAGATTTTTTTCTTTCACACACTTATCAAATTCTTTTGTATATGTTAGTTCGTTTTTCTTAATATAGTAATTTAAATAAGTTCTGCTTGAATCAATATCTTTGTTAGAATGATTTTTTGCTTTTCTATCATTATGAGTTCCTTTTCCATTTACCTCTGCTCTTGTTAATTTTTCATTTCTTACTATTGCATAACTCATAGCTCCAACGCTCCTTTCTGGCTAAAATAAGTTTACTTGTCTAACACACTAGACAAACAAAGTTTATCTGTGTGGCAGGGTTACAAACCCCACACCCCAAAAAACTAAAAATTGCTAATCGCTTTTTTAGTTTTTGTTCAAAAAATCACAAAGTGAATTTTTGAACTTTTAATAAATTTGCTTTTCGCAATTTATTAAAAAAAGAGCCAAGAAAAAATTATATTTTTCTTAGCTCTTATGAAACCTAGCTCGGTTTCAAACTTCCACGCAAAAAATAAAAGCATAGATTTATATAATCTATACTTTTATTTTCTATATATTTTGTTATTTTTTATAAATAAAAAAATGCCTAGGTGGCAACGTACTTAACATACGTTTAGCATTTAGCTACCAAACCTAGGTCTTACTATAAATATTGTAACATACAAAAAAATGTATGTCAAATATTTCACTAATTATTTTATGCTTTTTTATTCTTATTATACACATTTTTAGGAAATAAACTAACTCTAAAATTTTTAGGCTTTAATTCTTTTAGCAAATTTTCAACGATTGTAATATCTTTGTATTTATTATAAAAAGTATTAACTATTAAATCTGCAAGTTGTATTCCATAATTTGTTTTTGAATCATAATATGTTATTTTAAAATCATCATTGAATAAACAAAATTCGGTTTTTAGATATGTTTCTAAATTATCTAATTCTCCAACTCTTATATTTCTATTATCTATACTTATTATAAATTCTATTGGATCATTATTTTGTAAATCTAATGCTGGAATAATACAGTCTGTTATTAATACTTTTACCGCATAATTAAAAAATATATTTGAATCGACTATGTCTTTTCTCATAGCTTGTTTGTCAAATACTTTTACACATCCTTGAAAAGTATCAATATCTTGTATTTTATTAAATATTTTAATTTTTTCTTCTTCTTCCATATCATAAGATTTTATTTCTGTGTCTAATACTATTTGTTTTTCTGTTTTTAATTTTAGATTTTCTTTCTTGTATTTAGCCTTAATTTTTAGTTTGTCTTGTTCAAATGAATAGTAGCCACCAACTGCAAAATATCTTGTTTTGCTATTTTTGTGTATTGAGCCACTTTCATCTAAATATACATATATTTTCATTTGCTTACACCACGCTTTCTAAAGTCTGAATTTAAAAATCTAGAACTATTATAACATCTATTTCAATAAATTTCATTATATATTTAAGAAAAAAGAAATGTTTTTGTTTTGAATATGGATTTGCACTAACACTTGAAACCAGAGGGAGTGAGCTGAAGTAGAATTGGGTGTAATAATCCCATATCGTAAAAATAGAATTATTACACCTATATACGTTGAAACCGTCGGTTGTTCGCCTCGTTTCATAGGTAGTCTAGTAAGTAGCTTTTTCACTACTATAATTGCTGATACATTTGTGTATCTATGTTCATGCTTGTCCAAACTTTTTACAATTATAAATCCACATCAAGTTTTGCCACCGAATACTCTTTTATTATTGTGAGTCTATGTTCTAAAATCTCACTCTCGCATTTTGTATCAATAGACTGTTAATACGAATACGGATGTACTTTATAGCATCGGCTCATCACACCAAACACTTTTTTAAGAGGTGTTGCATTTCTCTTTTGAACAATAAAAAGGCTATATGTAGATGTATTACACATAGCCTTTTATGTTATTATTAAATTAAATATTCCCATAAATAAATCTTGTTGAATTTGAAATTTGTAAACTGTTCCAAAGCTTTATAGTTGGTAAAGATTCATCTCCAATTACAAAGCACTTGTCAGCTTCTAATTGTATTCCTCCTAATAAATATGAATTAGGTAAAATTACTAAATAATATTCTGGTGTTAATGGAAAGCCAATCAAAACATCAGGTCCTGCAATTCCATTTTTCAAATGTTTGGTTCTATAATTATATCGGACAATAGGATTATCACTAGTTATAAATTTAACAGATGATTTGTTATGAAATAAAACCCATGTTTTTGATAATATTTCATTGCAGAAATTATCTATTCTTGTTTCATCAGTCATAATGTCTAAAATGATATCTTTGTAATACGCGTCATCGTTATATTTCCTTATTATATCAGAGTATTTTTTTAATTCATCAGATGTACTTAATTGGTTATCTAGAATCTTTAATGTTTTAGTATAACTATCTTTCATGAGATAAATCATATCAGGTACTCTAGACATTTGCGTTATAATTATTTTAGCCATATTCTTTTTGAGAATTGGAGATGCTAAGGGTCGTTCTGTTATTTTAAGATTTGCTCTTGTAACTATTTCTTTTATTGTTTTGGAATAAGTATCATCTACATATTCTTTGTAAAATGTTTCATAACTTTTTTCTCCTAATGTATCTTTTGTATTATAGATATTTTTTTTAAACCCTATATCACTTTTGGTTACTGTTTTAACTTGATCTAACTTTTTATCATAAAAAATGATAGTACCACTATTATTCTCAAATAATTTCAAATAATTTTTAGGAACATAATGATTTTTCCTTGTTTCAATTTTTTTACTTGGAATATATTTTTGTTTTTTCATTGAAATCACCAAGTATGTTATATCATAAAATGTATGAATAGTAAATTATTGAGCTATACTGGCAATTAAAATATCAATAATAAGTTATACTGTTCTATCAAAAGTTCTAACATAGTTCTAACACTTAATTCAAAATTTTAGAAATGTGTTATAAATTCTATACTTGCATATTTAACAATTGTTATGTTATACTAACCTTACAAATAAGCAGCTTTGAGAGGTTAATAACTACCAATAAATAGTAGCAAAAAATGGTAAGTAACAGATGGCGTAAAATTCTTAAAATCCTGCGGTTGAATAAACCGTGCCGGTTCGATTCCGGCCATCTGCACCAAAGTAATACCAAGGGTTTGGAAGATTCTCGAGGTATTATTTTTTTGCCTAAAATTCAAAAATTCTACAAAAGTTCTACAAATTTTTTTTTACTATAGTTTTTGTAGAATTTTTTATAAAAAAATGGGATGTAATAAAGTAGAACTTGATTGCAAGGAGAAGATAAAATGAAATTAAATTTTGAAAATGATTATTATAAAAAAGAAGCATTAGAACATTTAAAGAAATATAATTACGAAAATAATAATACCGTTGAAGATGCTTTTTTATTAGTTTTGAAGGACATAAAAAAGGAAGATTTATCTAATTTAATTATATTGATTCAAGAAACTTTTATAAAAAAATATAACTTAAAATTAACAGAAGACGAAGCATATGAAATAACACAAAAAAATGGTCTTAAGTTAGAATACAAAAAATTGTTACTAGAACTTGCATATAAATGCATTGATAATGGCCAATATTTAGGAAACAATACAATTATGGACGGAAGGATTAACACAAGCAGTTGGATAAGTCATTCTTTATTTGAAGGGCGATTATGCAGTCAGCTAGCTCTAAAAGATGGACTTAATCCAGAAACTGCCAAAAAAATAGGAATATTACACGATTATGGTAGAAAATATACTCACTCATTTGAACATGTCATTGTAGGGTATGAGAAACTTATTGATTTAGGTTGGAATGCAGAAGCTGTTGCTTGTTTAACTCATTCATTTATAAATGGGAACAGATGTGCCAATAATGAGCCTGCAGAAGATGGATTTTATGTAGATAATAGAGGTAATCCTCAATGGAAAGAAAATACTATAAAAGACGATATAACCGAATTTTTAGAAAATTACCAGTATAATGAGTATGATAATATTTTAACTATAGCTGACTTAATGGCAACAGACAAAGGGATAGTATCCCCTTTTGATAGAATAGAAGATATAGCAACGCGAAAGAAACCTGACATTAAAAATAGAGCATATTTTATGGCGGAATTTACAAATAAATTAAATGAATTCATGGGCAAAGCATACAAAAATAATTCTAGAAATGAAGAGCACATAAAAGCAACAAAAGATGTATCTTTGGAACAGATAATAAAAAAATTTAAAACAGTTTCAGATGAATTTTTCGAGGAATACAAAACAAAGGAAAATCGTAACATTTTTTAATTCGTAAAAAATACTTTACATAAGTTGACAAGATGAACGAAAAATGGTATAATAATATTTACATATGTGTACTTAGTACTGAGCTAGATTATTTTTTTCAATTGATGTCTGGCAAAATGATAAATTGATCATCTTATTGGAGGAATATGTAAGATGAAAAATTATGAAAATGTGGAAAAGTATCCGGCGGTAGGGAGATTAAATCTCAGAACTGGGGAGGTCGAGAGAATGCCCAAAGGAAAGCACAACGGCGAGTATACAGGAATTTTGTATAACGGCGATTGCCGGGTTTACAAGAAGCCTGTACTTCATCAACTGAAGCACATGAAGTGTGACACTGATGTCATTAAGAAGGTTAAAAAATCAAGGGGCGATTTAGAAATTGCTCGAATCTTGATTGAGGCCGACTTGATGAATGTTCTTGTCCATGTGTTTAACGCTTGTGACGCAAGTGTGTCAGTTAGCGACTACATTGATGAAGAATACGAGAAGGTGATTCAGGAATTCAGAACCTGGGGGGACAACAACATCACTCCGGAAAAAATCTGTAATTCTGATGAACCATGGCAGGAAACTATCGGAAAAATCGACGCTGAAATTGCCAAAAAAGCTGATGCGGGAATTGAAAAACTCGCGGAAGTAAAAGAGCGATGTGATGCTGTTCGAGAAAAGTTTTCGGTAGCAAGAGCTGAAGAACTGAAGAGGCTTGAAAAAGAGCTTCAGGATCTGAGAATGGAAAAGGAGGCCATAAAGGAGAAGCTTAGAGACATTGAAGGCAACTAACTAACCACAGGGGAGTGGGCAAGTCGTAAAAAACTTGCCCGCTCTTTTTCTTTGTCAAAATTTCCTTCTTCACTTTTTTATTTTTTCAATCTTAATGTATTTAAAATAACTGTCAAACTGCTGAAGACCATTGCTAGGCTTGCTATCATTGGATTTATTGAAATTCCAAGTGGTTTTAGTATTCCTATGGCTATTGGTATCATTAATAGGTTATAAAAGAATGCCCAGAATAGGTTTTGTTTAATATTTTTTATTGTTTTTTCACTTATTGTGATTAGTTTTAAAATTGAATTTAAGTCGTTTTTGGTTAATATAACATCTGATGAGTCCATTGCGATGTCTGTTCCGCTTTGTACGCTTACTCCAATGTCGCTGTTGGCTAGGGCGGGACTGTCGTTTATTCCATCTCCGCACATCATAACTTTGTTGTTGGATAGTTTTAAATCTTTTATGATATCTGCTTTTTCTGATGGTAGAACATTGGCTATTACTTTTGTAATTCCTAGCTCTCTTGCTATTTTTTCTGCTGTGGATTTGTTGTCTCCTGTTAGCATTATTGTTTGTATATGTTTGTCATTTAATTTTTTTATGACATCTTTTGCATTTGAGCGAATTATGTCGTTAACTCCAATTAGTCCAATTATTTCTGAATTTTTTATAATGTAAATTATAGTGTTTCCATCTGAAGATAATGTGTTTTCATCTTCTATATGTGAATTTTGTATTGAATATTTTTCGACTAGTTTTCTATTCCCAAGCATAATTGTTTCACCATTTAGCTCTCCAACAATTCCGTATCCTGGAAGATTTTGAAAGTTTGTTGGAGTTAAATTGTTGATATTTTTTTCTTCCATATATGAAGTAAATGCTTTTGAGATAGGGTGTGTGGAACTGTGCTCTAAACTACTGGCTAATTTTATAAGCTCTTCGTTTGTTAAATTTGAGTAGTTATATATTTTTGATATTTGCAAATTTCCATATGTTAAAGTTCCTGTTTTATCAAAAACTATGGTATTTATTTTTGATGCATTTTCTAATATTTCGCTTTTTTTAACAAGTATTCCGTTGCTTGCGCATAATCCTTCACTAACTATTATGGCAAGAGGGGTTGCTAGTCCTAAACTGCAAGGACAAGCTACTACTAAAATTGTTACAAATGTTGTTAATGCTGTAGAAACATTAAATCCTAATAATAAATAAGCGATAAATGTTATTATTGCAATTAAAATAACAGCTGGGACAAAATATCCTGAAATTTTGTCTGCTATTTTTGCAATTGGCGCTTTTGTATTACTTGCTTCAATTACAAGTCGTACTATTTCCGATATTGTTGAATCTTTTCCAATTTTTTCTGCTTTGTATTTTATTATTCCATCATAATTTAAACTTCCTGCTATTACTTTTTCTCCTACAGATTTTGAAGATGGTTTACTTTCACCGGTTATGAATGCTTCGTCTAAATGTGTTTTTCCTTCAATAATTTCGCCATCTACGGCAATTTTATCTCCTGGTTTGGCTATAACGATTGTGCCTTTTTTTATTTCGTCTAAAGTTACGGTTCGCTCAGTTCCATTTTCCTCGATTGTTGCTGTGTTTGGTGTTATTTCTACTAATTTTTGAATTGCACTTTTTGTTTTATCTTTGCTTATTTTGTCCAAGTATCTGCCTAGTTTTACAAAATATATTACTATGGCTGATGATTCAAAATATAAATCCATTATATAAGAATGATTTCCTTTTAAGGTCATATACATTCCATAAACGCTGTAAAAAAAGCTACTTAGAACACCAATTGAAACTAAAGTATCCATATTTGGCATTCTATGAATTAAATTTTTGTAACCACTTTTTAAAATATCATATCCATATATTAAAAATAAAATTGTTAGTATTAGTAGGGTAGATGTGTAGATAAGTGGATTAATATGTGGATTTAGTATTGCTGGAATTGGCAAATTTATCATATGTCCCATTGAAATATACATTAATATAATTGCTAAAATTGTAAATGTGATGAATTTTCTTTTTTCTTTTTTATTGGACTTTTCAATTTTAAATTCTTTGAATATTCCAGCACTAGAAAATCCTGCTTGTTTTATATATTTTTCGATTTTTTCTTGATTTAAAATATTATCATCATAATCAATTGTTGCATTTGCCATTACCAGGTTTACGGTTGCATTTATAATGCCATTTTGTTTATTTAAATATTTTTCTAAACCATTAGAGCAAGCACTGCAGGTCATACCATCTATAGATAATATTATTTTTTTCATTTTTTGATTTGTTCCTTTCTGATTTTATATAAATATTATTGACCAACTTCAAATCCTAAATCTTCTATTTTTTCAATTATTTCTGATTTGTTTAAAGCCTGAGAACATTCTATTTCAACTATTCCTGTACTATGGTTTGCTGTTACTTTTGTAACTCCTGATATTTGGCTTAGTGCATTTATTATTCGTTTTTCGCATCCTTCACAAGCCATTCCTGTTACATTTAATTTTAAATTATTCATAATTAATTTCCTCCTTTTTGTCTTGCTTTTTGCAAATACATATATTTTTATAAATTTATTTTATATTGTTATTTATTAAATTTTTTGAATAAATTTATTAGTTCATCTATTACATCTAAATTGCCATTTTTTAAATCTCTTGAAACACAAGAATATAAATGGTTTTCAAGAATATGATTTGATAAGCTTTTGGTTGCATTTTCTACTGCTGAAAGCTGAATTAGTACATCTGTGCAATATGCATCATTTTGTATCATTCTTTTTATTCCCATTATTTGGCCTTCTATTCGGTTTAATCTGTTGTTTATTAATTTTTTTTCGTTTTCACCTCTTATGGTTTTCTTTTTACAACATTCTTTCAATTTTATCACCACCATATGAAGTATATACCTTAGAGGGGTATTTGTAAATATGGGGGTATATTGAATTTTTATTGACAAAATTAACTCATAGTATTATTATTTGAAATTAAAAACACATAAAATTATGAATTATGATTTTTATTTAGAATACTATTAAAAGAAATTGTTTTTTTGAAAGGATGCGATTTTATGAACAAATTAAAAATTGGAGTTATTTTTGGAGGAATGTCTACAGAACATGATGTTTCTGTTGTTTCTGGTACATCTGTTATAAAAAATTTAAATAAAGATAAATATGAAATCATACCAATATATATTAATAAAAATGGTGAGTGGTTTTCATATGATAAAAAAATTGAGGCAATTGATATTTTAAAAGTTGGGGAAGAGCCAACTGAAATTTCTAAAATTGAAAATGTATTACAAAAATTAAAATCTGTTGATGTTGTTTTTCCAGTATTACACGGACTATATGGTGAAGATGGTACAATACAAGGATTATTTGAATTATTAAAACTTCCATATGTTGGTTGCAAAGTACTCGGATCTTGTGTATGTATGGATAAGGCATATACAAAGGTAGTTTTGGAAAAAGCTGGAATTCCACAAGTTAAACATATGTATGTAAAAAAAGGAAAAGAAGAATACATTTTTGTGGATGAATCTTTAAACGAAATTAAATTAAATATAAAAGATTTAAGTAAAAAAGTTGAAAAAAAATTGGGATTACCAGTATTTATAAAACCATCAAATTCAGGTTCTTCTGTTGGTGTAAATAAAGCTCATAACTTAGAAGATATAGAAAAATTTATAGAATATGCATCTCAATTTGATAGCAAAATAATAGTAGAGGAATCAATTAATGCAAGAGAAATTGAATGTGCGGTTCTTGGAAACGAGGATGTCGAAGCATCTATTTTAGGTGAAATATTGCCGGCAGAAGAATTTTATAGTTTTGATGCTAAATATTCAAATCCAGAATCAAAAACAAAAATGCCTGCAGATTTAAGCAAAGAGCAAACTGAAAGTATACGAAATATGGCAGTTAAGGCATTTAAAGCAGTAGACGGAAAAGGTCTTTCACGAGTAGATTTTTTCGTAGATAAAGATTCAAATAAAGTTTATTTAAATGAAATAAATACAATGCCAGGTTTTACTACAATAAGTATGTATCCACAATTGTTTGAAAAATGTGGATTATCATATAGTGAATTGCTAGATAAATTGATAACCTTAGCAATGGAAAAATAAGATATGTGGGCAGTGTAAAAAGTTTAATAATAAAATTATGGGGCGGGGTAAAAAATTCAAGCAAACTCGAAATTTTACCTCGTCCCTAATTTGACAAATTTTATTTAAACTTTGTATGATTTTTTAGTACTTTTTATAGAAAGATTAAATAGAAACATTAAAATCCGAATCAATGAGAATATTTGTTGTATTTGTGCTTAAAATTAAGTCTACAACTTTGTCCACAATGATTTTTTCGAATAAACGTCGTAGTTCACGTGCTCCGTATGTTTTGTCATATCCTTTTTGAACCAAAGAATGAGAAAGTTTTTCGGAATAGAAGAATCTGATTCCTCTTGAGTGAAGCTTTTTCTGAAATTTGGCCAAATAGATGTCAACAATTTTCTCACAATCGTCCGTGGTTAACTGGTTGTATACTACAATATTGCTAAGTCGATTAATGAGTTCAGGTCGAATCGTTTTTTTAATTTCGCTTATAACAGTTTTTTCGTTGTCTGCTGGAGTTGCTGATCCGAAACCAAGTGATTGGGTCTGAACCGATTTTGCTCCAATGTTTGTTGTCAGAATAATTATAGTATTTTTGAAATTTACTGTTACTCCAGAGTTGTCTGTAAGTCTTCCATCATCAAGAATCTGAAGAAGAATATTGAGTACGTCTGGATGTGCCTTTTCAATTTCATCGAATAGCACCACACAGTATGGTCTGTTTTTTACTGCATTTGTGAGCTGGCCGCCTTCGTTATAGCCAACGTATCCGGGTGCGGATCCGATTAGTCTCTGCACAGTTTCCTGTGTTTGGTATTCGCTCATATCAAAACGAACGAGAGCCTTAGGATCTTCAAAGTATTCATTTGCTAAAACTTTTGCGGTTTCGGTTTTGCCTACACCAGTTGTTCCAGCAAATAAAAAACTTGCGATTGGTCTGTTGGCATCCTGCAAGTCCAAAGCGGAGCGCTTTAGTGCTCGAATGATCTCTGAAATTGCATAATCCTGTCCAATAATTTTGGCTTTTAAAGTTTTCTCCAGTTTGAAGATGTCTTTTTTTTCGGATGAAAGCAACGAAATTCCTGTTTTCTCTGTTATGACAGCATAGAGGTCGTTTATGGATAACAGGTTTTTGCCATTTTTTCGGTCGCATTCTTTTTTTGCACAAGCTTCGTCTAAAAGATCGATAGCTTTATCTGGAAAATTGCTTGCAGAAATGTAACGATCCGCAAGTTTCACGCATTGTTCAATGACTTTGTCAGTAATTGTAATTGAGTGAAATTTTTCATAGTTTCTTTTCAATCCGCGAAGTATTTCAATGGTTTCAGTAACTGATGGTTCGGAAATATAAACTACATCAAAACGCCGTGCTAGTGCAGGATCCTTTTCGATGCGTCTGTATTCCTTAACCGTTGTTGTTCCAATAATGCAATAATTGGAATCAAGCAAGTATGGTTTTAGCATTTCTCCCAGAGTATTTGAGTCAATTGAAACGTTATTACATATTGCGTGAATTTCGTCGATGAAAATTATTGCGTCATTCAAGTAGATCTTTTCCAAAAAGTTTTTAACCTTTTCTTCAAAGTCTCCTCTGTATTTTGTTCCGGATACGAGTTCCGTAACATTGAGGCTAATAATTTTTTTGCCAAGCAATTTTTTTGGAACTTGTCCTTGTGTAAAAAGCTTCGCAAGGGCCTCAATAATGTGCGTTTTGCCAACTCCAGGTTCTCCAACAAGTAATGGATTATTTTTCGTCTTTTTGCAGAGAATTCTCAAGATATGGTTGATTTCTTCAGTTCTTCCGATGATTTTGTCATACTCATTTCGTGCTGCTTTGAATGTAATGTCGGTCCCGCTTGGAATATCGAGCTTGTTTTTGTATGCATACATATAGACACAACTTTTGCTTAAATGTGTGTATAGTTGCCCGAATTTTTTCTTGTCTTTGCATAGTATTGGTGGTCGTGTTAAGTCTTCTTTTTCGCAGATATCACATATTGTAAACAGAAGTAATGGAACGGTGAGTGTGGTCTTAATTGTTAGAATACGATTGAATAGTGTGGTTTGAATATCAGGCGTATAAAAGTTTAAGCCAAATTGAGGTGCTTCGTCTGTAAGATTTACAAAAGATATTTCAGGTGCTGAATCTTTTATTACTTGTGCATAATAGTCTTTTGCTGGAAACAATTTGATTACTAAACTATTAGGGAATACTTCATCGTAATAAAATAGTATTGCTGAAACGAGGTAGTCTAGTGAGAGAAGTCTTCCACCGTCAATAACTGCAAGTTTTTCTGCTAAAACAAATGTTGACTTAACATCTTGTGCGGAACAGATACTGTCAGAGATGCGGTCCATAAAAGATTTATTAGTCCGGTTCATCACAATTATCATCCTTTCTATAAAATTTGTACTATAAATTTTTAACCCCAAAAGTTTTGGTTAAATAAAAAATTATAGTAAACCAATAATATCATATTTTGGGGCGTTTTTCAATAAAAAAATGTAGTATTTTCAATTGATATGGGGTTTTTGTATATAAATTTATTTTTTGAAGATAATAATATGTAAATGAAATTATATATATAAATTTAGTAAAGGAGAGCGTATGTCAAATTTTAATCAGGTTGAATTGCAAAATTTAAAGTCACTAATAGAGCATAATGAAACTTTATACAAAAAGTTGGATAAATATGCTTCACAAGCAGAGAATCCACAAATTAAGCAAATTTTCAAAAAATCAGCACAAGATGCTTTAAATACAAAACAAAAATTATTGAGTTTTTTTAATGAATAGTAATGGTTATTTATAGAATTTTATTATTTAATTAAGTTTTATATTTATAAGTGGGAGGAAAGTAAAAATGGATGAAAAAACTATGATTAACGATGTTTTGAGTAATATTAAAATGATGTTAAGCAGATATCAAAATGTTATAGCAGAAACAGAAAATATACAAATAAGGCAAGTAATTCAGCAAATCCGTAATAATGATGAAAGTTTTCAATATGAATTATTTAAAGTTGCTATGGCAAGTGGGTATTATACTCCAGTAGAACAGGCTACTCGAGATGAAATTAAGCAAGTTAAAAATCAGTTTCAATAAAATATTGTTAGGCGATTTATTTACAAAATAAAACTCCTTTGTTATAATAAATTTATATTTTAGAAAAGGAGGAAAGTATGAGTATTTTATAAAAATATATCATACAAAAATATGAAAGAAGAAAACGAAAGAATAAGTAAAATTAGAAAATTGAATAACAGAAGAAGAAATGTTAAAATTGCCATATGTGCAATTGTACTAGGGATTATTGGAGTTACAGCTTTTTTTACATTAAAGGACAATTTTAAGCCAAAAAGTGATGAAAGTAGTCAAACTTCAGAAATCCATAATAAAAATGACGATGAGCAAAAGAAAAAAGCTCTAAAGGTTGCTCGAAAAAAATTTGAGGAACTTGGTGAAAAAGTTAATGAAAAAGATTTAGAAATTTTAAAGATAGAGCGAAAAGGTGAGTTTTATTATTATATATCTTCTAAAGAAAATACTGTTGAAGTAAGAATATCTGATAATAAAATAACTAGAGTTAATAGTGTAGTGGTTGATAAATAAATTTTTTATAAAAATGCCATATGCAAAATATTAAAAACCTTGTGTAATATTTAAAGTTATTATAATATGAAACATAAATATAAAAGTTTGGTTATTTTGTTAACTGATTTTTATATGAAGTAAAAATTATATAGAAAAAAATTGTGAAATCTGTTTAAATATTTTTTTTCAGTAAAAAAAAGAATTGCTAGGGAAATTAATATTACATATAATAATGTAACTATTTTTATTAATTGTAATATTAAAATAATAAAAATTTAATAATTGAAAAAAAACATATTTGAAATACGAAAATCCGTAAGAAATAGTTTGTAATATTTTGTCGAAATGAGTAACAAGCGCGTTTGTGCTTGTTATTTTTTTTTTATATAATTTTTATAAAAGTTTTATAAAAGTTTTATATAGGAGGTAATTGGGTTGCAAAAAGTGTCGAAAAAAATAATTGCTACCATAATAAATTTAATAATTTTATGTATATGTTTTTGCAATGTTTCAATTGCTGAATCTAAATTAGTAGAGCCAACAGAAGATCAATTTTTTGAATTGAGGGCAGTTAAAGTTACTAATATTGAGGGCAAAGATAAACAAGTTATATTCGAGCTCTGGGCTCATGAAATTGAGTTTAAAGGGTTTGATGTTAGATTTTCTTATGATGGAACACATTTTGCACCATCTAATATAACTACAAATGATTATACAGATGATGAAACTGAGTTTTTTAAGTTTGAATCTGAATTTTCTGATTGTTTGGAATTGTTTACAGTTCCATACACAGGAACTTCAACAGGAGGAATGAGAGCGGTTGTTTCGTTCAATCCACCAATTTCAGAATCTGAACATATTAAAAATAAAGAAAATGTTGGAATGATTGTTGATTCATCTGGAAGTGTTTTATTAGGAACACTAAGTTTTAGAACAACATTAGATAAATTTGATATAAGTAGTTTTAAATTGGAAACATCAGATACAACATCGCCCAAAACTGGAATAAAAATAATTATAGATGGTAGTACATATTACGAAAATCAGTCAACATTTCGTTTTACAGATAAATCGGCATCAAGAAATGCAGATTTATCTAATATAAAACTAAGCAATGGTAATGAAGATGATGAAAATTACAAAGAATATGCTTTAAATCCTAGCTTTGATAAAAATACATTAGAATATACAACCGAATTGCTTGAATATGTAGATAAAGTCAATTTGGAAGTGACAAAAGATGATGAAAAATCTTCTATAGTAATTAAGCAACCTAAACACGATGAAAATGGAAATTTAGTTTTTGAAGATGATGGTTCAACAATTGTATATGAAGAAACAAGTTTGGACGATTTAAAAAACGAAATAGTACTAAATAAATTAGGCGAACCAGATACAGTAATAGAGCTGAAAGTAACGGCAGAAGATGAAGTTACAACTAAAACGTACAAAATAACAATTCATAGGCCATATGGAACTATTAAAGGTTCAATACATACAGTTAATTCAAATGATGTTCATATTGCAGATGTGAAAGTATACAACAATTCAGATCAAATAGATTGGGAAAACATATCGAGCCACGATGAGCTAGATAATTATAAAACTGTATTAAATAAAAAAACAAATGAAGATGGAACATATGAAATTAAAGTGATTCCTGGAAACTATGATGTGTTAATTGATAAAGTTGCTTATTTAGATTACATTGTTACAACAATTCAAGTAAATGAAAATGATGAAATAGATTTGGATAATGTTGAATTAATACCACGGTGATGTAAATAAGGATGGAATTGTTGAAGGTGAAGATCTTACATATATAAATATTTATTATGATGTTATGTCAGATAATGAAAATTATAATTTATCGTATGATTTGAATGAGGACGGAATAATAGAAGGTGAAGATCTTACATATATAAACATTTATTATGACACTATGAAAACAGTTAAAGAATATAAAAAATAAGAAAGGATATGTAAAAATGGAAAAAGAGAAAGTTTTTAGTAAAAAAATAATAGCATTAATTACAACTATAATGATTTTATCACAGGTATTTTCTCCATTGGGATTATTTATGACAGTTTCAAAAGCTGCATCTACACCACAAACTCCAGCTGTTGTAATAAGAAAGAGCACTGATATTCAAACTAGTGCAAATGGAAAATGGTTTCAGGTGCAATTTGCATTTGTTGGAGATTTTTGGCCATATTTATTTGATATAAAACTTAAATATGATTCAACAAAAATTCAACCAGCCAATAAGAGCACTAAAAAGAAAGCGACTTCATTGGCACAATCAATAAATCAAGAGTCAGCATATGCAACAAGTTTTATGCCATCAACATCATATCTTGATACAAAAGCTTCGACATTTAGATTAATACCAAATACAGGAGCACCAGAAAATCCAATTGATTATGGTCCTGATGATTCTGGTACTTATGATGGGTATATGCTTATTTATACAATGACATTTAGGTTGGCAGATGAGTCTTTAACAGATGATGATTTAACAGAAGATATTCTTTCATTAAGCCCAACTTCAGCTACAGATGGATTTAAGTTCATTTGGGATGCAGACGAACAAAATGGTAATCCAACTCAACAAAGCAGTACAGATTTATCATACTTAAAGTTTGACGGATTTGCAAAGCAAAGTAAAACTGTTACATCAATAGCAGTTAAAGATGAACCTAGTAAAACTGAATATGATCACGGGGATACAGTTAATTTAGCTGGTGGTGTTATTACAGTTACTTATAGTGATAACAGTACCGAAGATGTAAGTATGACTGATCCTAAGGTAAGTATAGATTCTGGAAGTATAGCAAATATTAATAATAATGTTGTTAAAATTAACTATTCTGGCAAAACAACAACTTTTAATATTAAAGTAAATGATCCTGTTGATTCATTAGCAGTTACATCTCCTATGAATACTATTGAATATAGCCACGGAGATAACTTAGATTTCACAGGTTTAAAACTTACAGCAACCAAAAGAAGTGGAGCAACAGAAGATTTAACAAGCAATAGTGATGGTGTTTCAATTAGTGAAAATGTAGCAAGTGTAAATTCTAACAAATTTACTCAAACATCAGCTGATGGAGTTGTACCAATTAAGGGAACTCAGGTTATTACATTTTCTTATAAAAATAAAACAGCTGATGAAACAATTATTGTAAATGATACAATTAGTAGTGTTAGCTTAATTAGCCAGCCTACAAAAACTGTATATAAAAGAGGAGAAGATTTAAATTTAACAGGTGCCAAAGTTAAGGTTTTATTAGCAAGTGGAAATTCTACTACTATTAATTTACCAGATGGAAGTGTTAAAGTTTCAAATTTTGATAATACAAAAACAGGTGTAAAACAAAATTTAACAGTAAGTTTTGGTGGGAAGAATGCAGATTCAACAATTGATGTTGAAGCATATAACTACATTGTTTCATCTGAAATTATAGCACCTACAAAACTTGATTATAATTATAATACAGATTTGAATTTAAATGGTGGAAAGCTAACACTTGTTTATAAAGATACTACTATTAAAAATGTAAATTTAACTAGTGCAATGATATCTGGTTATGATAAAACAAAAATTGGCACTCAACAAATAACGGTTACTTATGACACAAATTATGTTTTATCAGATGGAACAAAAATTCCAGAAAAAATAGTTAAAACTTTTGAAGTAGAAGTACATAATAATGCACAAACAATAGAAATAACAGCACCAACAAAAACAACATATGGACACGGAGATACTTTATCATTAGAGGGAGGAAAAATAGAAGTAACATATGCAGATGGAACAAAACAAACCCCAGAAATGACATCTGATATGGTAACAGAAACAAGCACAAGCTCTAGTGTAAATATGAGTCCAGCAGAAAGCGAATATGGAATAAACCACAAAGTAACAAAGAATTTAACAATAAAATACGAAGAAAACGGAACACAAAAAACAGCAACATATGAAATAGAAATAATAAATAAAATAACAAGCATAAAAATGCACACAACACCAAAAACAAATTACAATGTAAATGATACATTAGATGTAACAAATGGCGAAATACTTGTAACAAGACAAACAGGAGAGCCAGAAGTAAAAGAAATAACACAAGATATGGTAACAGGATTCGACTCAAGCAAAGAAAACACAAAATTACCATTAAAAGTAACATACACAGAAAATGGAGAAACAAAAGAAACAAGTTACGAAGTATCAGTAAAAGATAGCGTAACAAGCATAAGTATAAAAGCAAATCCAAGTAAAACAGAATACAGATATGGAGAGTCATTAGACTTAACAGGAGCAACAATAAGTGTAGTAAAAGGAAGTGGAACAACAGACATTCCAATAACAGACAACATGGTAAGTGGATATGACCCAACAACAGTAGGAAAACAAACAGTAAAAGTATCATATGGAGGAAAAGATACAACATTTGAAGTAACCGTAAAAGACTATGTAAAAGACATAACACTAACAGCTCCAACAAAAACAGAATATAAATACGGTGAAGCATTAGATTTAACAGGCGGAAAAGTACAAAAAGTAATGGCAAGTGGAGCACAAGAGCCAGCAGTAGATTTAACAGACAGCAGTGTTACAGTAAGTGGATATAATGCAAACAAAACAGGAAAACAAACAATAACAGTAGAATATGAAGGAATACAAAAGACATTTGAAATAACTGTTGTAGATCCTATTAATAAAATTGAATTAAAGGGAACTCCAAAAACAGAATATAAATATGGTGAAGAATTTGATGTATCTAACTTAAAATTAAGTATAAGCAGAGCTAGTGGAGAAACAGAAATACCAGTAACAAGTGATATGATTAAAAACTACAATAAAAACAGTTTAGGTCAACAACAAGTAACAATAGAATATGAAGGTAATACAATAGAAACTATAACTGTACAAGTAGTTGATTATATACAAAGTGTAGTAATAACTCCACCAAGTAAAGTAAGCTACAACTATGGAGAAACATTAGACTTAACAGGAGCAGTTATTACAAAAGTAATGGCATCAACCCCAGATGAGCCAATAACAATAAATGTTACAAATGATATGATAAGTGGATATAATCCAAATAAGCTAGGAATTCAAGATGTAACAATTACATATACAGATGGAAAAACTTATACACAAACATTTAAAGTAACAGTAAACGAAAAAGTAAAATCAATATCATTAAAAGATACTGGATTCAAAAAAGACTATAAATATGGAGAAAATTTAGACTTAGATAATTTAAGCATAGTAATTCAATATATTAGTGGAAAAACAGAAGAAGTACCTGTAACGTCAGGTATGGTAACAGGATATGATCCAAAAACCTTAGGCAATCAAGCATTAACAATAAAATATGATGATTTTGAGGTAAAAACTAGTGTAAGTGTTAAAGACTATATAAAAGATATTAAACTTACACCACCAGATAAAAAAGAATACAAAATAAACGAAAGTTTAAGTTTAGCAGGTGGAAGTATTACGGAAGTAATGGCAAGTGGAGCTACAGGAAATGTAATATCATTAACACAAAATATGGTAAGTGGTTTTGATAGTACAACCCCAGGTACAAAAACAATTACTGTAAAATACAAAGAAATAACAAAACAATTCCAAGTAGCCGTAGTAAATAATGTAAATCACATTGAAGTAATACCACCGACTAAAACAGAATATAAATATGGCGAAAACTTAAATTTAGCAGGAAGTAGTATTAAAGTTGTAATGGAAGATGGTACAACACAAAATGTAAATATTACAAAAGATATGGTATCTGGTTACAACAAAACTAAACCTGGACAACAAATGATAACAGTAAAATACACAGATGAAAAAGGTAATGAATTTACAGGATACTTTAGTGTTACAGTTGGAGAAGATTATATTAAAGAATTAAAATTTAATGCTCCAACAAAAAGACAATATAGAATAGGCGACTCAATTGATTTAACAGGAGGATATATTGCCGAAGTATATGCTAGTGGAAAACTAGGAAATAAGTACGAATTAACAAATAGTATGATAAGTGGTTTTGATAGTACAACCCCAGGTACAAAAACAATTAAAGTAAAATTTGAAGATAATACTTATACATATACAGTAAATGTACAAGATAGAACATTAGGAATATCTATAAAAGATTTACCAAATAAAACAGTATACAAAAAAGGCGAAAGCTTAGATTTAACAGGTGCAACATTAAATGTTATAAAAGATAGTGGTGTAACTGTAAAAAATATCACAAATGATATGGTTTCAGGATTTGATAAAAACAAAGAAGGATATCAGGTTATAACAGTAAGTTATGAAGGATTTAAGGTTACATTTGGTGTAACAGTACAAAAACAGGATAAAACCCCAGTTATCCCAGCTTCAAATAAACCAAGTAACAGTAAAGGTACAAAAACAAGTGGTACAACAAAAGTTGTATCTGAACCTGTAATTGATAAACAAGAAGATTCTAATGAACCAGAACAAGTTACAAAAGATACAAATAATAATAAAACAAATGATAACAAAGATAATAATAAAAATAATGACAGTAATAAAGATATTGTAAAAATAACAAAAGATGAACCACAACCAAATGATAATGACAATTTAAAAGATATATTAAGCATTATTGCAATAATATTAGGCTTAGCAGGAATTACATTAATTATCATTGTTGTTGTAAAATGTAAGAAAAATGTTAAGATTTACCTAGAAGAAGCAGGTGAAAGAGCTTTAATAGGAAAAGAAAGATTAACAAAAGATGATAGAACATTAAATTTAAATAAATATTATGAAAAATATAAAGAAGATGAGTACAAAATTGTATTATCTAAATCAATAAGTAAAAAACTTGATCAAGAGGTTATAAATGTTGTTGTTAATGGTAAAAACAAGGCATTTAAAGTAAATTACGAAGGAAAAAAGATTGAATATATAATATAATTAGAAAAAAATAAAAAAAGCTTAAAATCGATTTTAAGGACAAATATATGCATATAAAATAACTAATATGCTATACCCAATATAGTATATTAACAAATGATTATCTTATAATTGGGATAAGTATAATCAGTTATCATTAAGGGTTACCCAATTTAGCCCTTAATGATAACAATAATATAATAATTAAAGTATAATAAATTAATAAAATTGCAAAAAAAAGCCTTTATATAAGGTTTATTAGTCGTACGCAAAAATAGTTAAAAAATTTTTATTCAAAAAAATATTAAATAGTATTAATGGCAGGCTTGGAAATGCTTTAAAAAAAGGGCATTTAACAGGTCTATTCGTCGTATCTATAAATCTTAAAAAAGAAACTTGTATTTTGAAACTTGTATTTTTTATATTATAGTTTTTTGTCTTATAGAAAATTTAAAAATTATTAAAATTCACAAAAAATTTAAAGCAGTAAAAAAAGATAATATCTGTGAATCGTCTATTTTAAAATCATAAAATGGCAATTTAGTTTTTCAATAAAAATGAAAATCGCAAAAGCAATATTCCCTAGTACTTTTTGTCAAAAATCGACATTTTGTAACAAAAAAATAACAGAAATGTAAAAAAAGAGCGTCAATGTTTGGGATGCCTTTTTTCCGTATAAATATATAAATTTTTATATTGTAATATTAAAAATACACTACTTGAAAAGGATAAAAATATATATTTATAATTAGCTTATAGTACTTGAAAAGGGAGAATAATCAATGAAAAAACAAAAGAATGTAACAAAAACAAATAGCGAAAAGTTTTTAGTGATTGGAGCAATTATTCTGTTGGTGTTGTCAGCAGTTTTTGGATTGCTTGGAGCAAGAGGTTTTAAGTTAATAAATAAAAATGGAAATGCTGTAGAACAAAAAATGAGCATTTCTGTTAATGGTGCAAATAATGAAATTTTAAAAAATAAAATAACCTCTGCTAAAATTGTGGGAGGATATAACCATTTTATTGTTTTAAATGCAGATGGTAAAGTATATGGTTGGGGTTACAATGGATATGGTCAACTTGGGTTAGGTAATACATCTAACTATACTACACCTGTGTATTTGAATATGGACAATGTAATTGACATTACTGCAAGAGGAAATTATACAGCTGTTTTGAAAAAAGATGGTACTGTATGGATGGCTGGATATAATGGTAATGGTGAATTGGGTATAAAGGATACTTCTTCACAAAGCTCTTTTGTACAAGTAAAAAATGAGGATGGAACAGGATTTTTGACTAATATTAAAGATATTGAGTCAGGTGTAAATACTATGTATGCTATAACAAATGATGGCGATGTTTATTCTTGGGGATATAACGGTTATGGTCAAATGGGATTTGGAGATACTTCTTCAAGATTACTTCCTGTAAAATTGAATATAACAAATATAAAACAAATATCTGCTGGAGAGCATGATACAATTGCCCTTGACAATAATGGCGAAGTTTGGGTAGCTGGAAGAAATACTGAAGGTCAGTTAGGTATAGGAAATAGTAGTAATAGTGCTGTATGGACTAAAATGAAAAGTTCAGATGGGTCAAAAGATATTAGTGAAATAAAAGAAGTATCAGCAGGGAGATATCATACAATGTTGTTGAATAATAATGGTGAAGTTTATTCAACTGGATATAATAATTATTATCAATTAGGTAATGGATCTAGTTCAACAAAATCTTATATTATTGCAATGACTGATGTTGATGGAAGTGTGATGAGTAATGTAAAACATATTTATGCATCTGGAGATACTAGTTTTGTTATTACGAATAAAGGTGAGTTGTATTCTTGTGGATATAATAATTATGGTCAGTTAGTACAAAGAAATACAACTAATTTAAGTAGATTTACTAAGGTTGATATAGATGTAAGTGTAAGCGATATAGCTTTAACAATGGCTCCTTCAAGTCAAACAACAGCTTATGTTGATAATATTGGTAGAATATATACTGTGGGATATAGTAAGGATGGTGAATTAGGTAATGGTACAACTGATACATCATATTCATATAAACCATATAGTATAAGTGATTACAAAATACTTACAGATGAGCCAATTATAAATTTAAAATCAGGTGAAAGTAAGGGAATTAATCCATATTTTTCTGCTGGTATTAATGCAATGAATGATGGATTTAATATGAACTTAACATATGAGTCTTTAGATACAAGTGTTGCTACAGTAAGCGGAAGCTCTGTTGTTGGAGTTGGAATAGGAACAACATATGTTAGAATTTCTGATAAAACAAATAAAATATATGGAACTGTTAAAGTAAATGTTAATGAAGTAGATGGTGTTACATATCCAAAAATTGTTGGAGGACAAAATCATTTTGTCTCTTTAAAATCTGATGGAACTACATATACTTGGGGACTTAATGATTGTGGTCAATTAGGGACAGGTGATACTACTTATAGAGCTGATCCTACAAAAACATCAATTAATGATGCAATTGATATAGCTGCAGGATATAAGTTTACTGTTATTTTGAAAAAAGATGGAACTGTGTGGGTTTCTGGATATAATGGATATGGAACAGTTGGTGATGGAACAACAAGTAGTACTTCAGTGTTTAAACAAGTACAAAATATAGATGATGTAATAGCTATATCTGCAGAATCTAATACGGTACAAATGTTAAAAAAGGATGGAACTGTATGGTCTATAGGTTTAAATTCAAGTGGTGAATTTGGAAATAATACATCATCATCTTCTGCTAACTCAATACCAACTAAAATGTGTAAAATTCCTAATGTTATGCAAATAGCATCTGGTGATAATCATGTTGTTTTAGTTACAGCAGACGGAAATGCGTGGTCAGTAGGATATAATAATTATGGCCAATTAGGAATTGCAAGTTCCGCAGATACAATGACTGTTCCTCAACAAATAATGGATGAAACAGGATCTAATGCAATTCAAGGAGTAAAAGAAGCAAGTTGTAGTACCCTTAATACATATTTAATAAAAGAAGATGGAACTGCATATTCAACAGGACATAATAATTACAGTCAATTGGCGGGTTCTAGTTCAAGTCATAGAAATTATGTAGTGCCAATGCTTGAAGAATCAACTGCTAGTAAAATACAAAATGTAAAACATATATATGCTGGTGGATATGGAGTTATGGCTATTGATGGTAGCAATAATTTATATGTTGCAGGATATGCAAATTATGCACAGAATTTTACCGAAACAACAACTACTAGATCAAGATTGCATAAATTAGAAAATGTTGGAAAAGTGCTTTCTGCATCATTGACAAAAAGCACAAGTGCACAAACAGGAGCTGTAATAAATTCAAAAGGTAAAGTTTTAACAGTTGGATATGGAGCAAATGGAGAAACTGGCAGTGAAGTTACTGAAAATATAGTAAAATCGTGGTGTATACAAAAGTCAGAATTTGATATAAGTAAAAATAGTGTAATTAATTTAGAAGTAAAAGAAAATCAAAAACAAATTGAATATTCAAGATTAATGGGATTCAATTTACTAACAAATCAATTTGTAGATAAAGATATATCATTTAAATCTTTAGATACAAGTATTGCAACTGTAAGTAGTACAGGTTTAATTACTGCACAAGGATTTGGAACTACATATATACAATTAACTGATAGCAAAAATGATTTAGTTGCAAAAGTAAGAGTAAATGTAAATGGAGATGGTAATAAAGCATTTGCAAAAATAGCAGGTGGAAAATATCATTTTGTAGCATTAAAAGGAAATGGAACAGTATGGACTTGGGGCCTAAATAGTAATGGACAATTAGGTTTAGATGATACAACAAATAGAACAGAACCAACTAAAATAAAAGCAGAGGTAATATTAGACGATGGAACAACTAAGAAAGAAGAAATAACAGATGCAATAGATATAGCAGCAGGTGCAAATTGGACAATGATATTAAGAGCTGATGGAACAGTATGGGAAGCTGGATACAATGGATATGGACAATTAGGAGATGGAACAACAACTTCAACAACAGTATTCCATAAAGTGAAATTAGATAATAATGGAAATTACTTAAAAAATATAGTACAAATAACAGCAGAAGATAGCACTGCACATGCTTTAACAACAGATGGAAGTGTATATTCATGGGGATATAACGAATATGGAGAAATTGGAATAAATGCAGGAGGAAATAGATATTATCCAGTAAAAATG
>OGCO01000506.1_pt1 | contig 65809 bp, 67 predicted proteins | sample 1570171 | NCBI WGS metagenome assembly OGCO01 (sample SAMEA4370583, study PRJEB24528) | human gut metagenome
GGATGGAGATCTACCAAATCGTCAAAGAGAACTGTTCCAGCGAGTACGGCGGGGCCACACCCCAGGACGATGTGATGGAGCGGTTGCTGTCCGCTCGGAAAGGAAAATGAGTATGACCAAATATAAAACGGCTGAAAGTGTCCGGCGCGGTCACCCGGATAAGCTGTGCGACCTGATTGCCGACAGCATTCTGGACGAGTGCCTGCGGCGCGACCGCTATTCTCGCTGTGCCTGCGAGGTCATGGCCACCAGGGGGAAAATCTTTGTCTGCGGGGAGATCACCTGCGCGGCAAAGATCAACATCCGCTCGGTGGTTCGGGAAGTCCTCCGCAAGGTGGGCTACAACCCCATGAAATTTATTGTGTTCGTCTATGTCCACCGGCAGAGTTCTGACATCGCCAGCGGCGTGGATTCTGCGCTGGAAGTGCGGGATGGCGGGAATGGTGATGTGTTCGCTACCACCGGCGCCGGCGACCAGGGCACCGTGTACGGCTATGCCACCAGGGAAACCTGGACTCGCCTGCCAGTCCCTGTGGTATTCGCAAACGACATCTGCAGGGGGCTGGACGAAGCTATGCAGGATGGAACTATCCGTGGCATCGGTCCCGATGGCAAAGCACAGGTGACCGTAGTGTATGAGGATGGAAAGCCCGTGGGCGTCAAGAACATCGTAGTGTCTGTCCAGCACGATGATGGTAAAAATCTGGAGGAGCTTCGCCGGGAGATCATCTCCGAGGTGCTTTTTCCCATTTTGGATCGTTTCGGATTTACCAAGGACGTGGAGATCCTCATCAACCCCTCTGGCAGATTCGTGGAAGGTGGTCCTGCCGCCGACACCGGCCTGACTGGTAGGAAGCTGATGGTTGATACTTACGGTGGTCTTGCCGCTCATGGCGGCGGTGCCTTCTACGGGAAAGACCCCACTAAAGTGGACCGCAGCGCCGCATACATGGCCAGAGCCATTGCCCGGAATGTGGTCGGTGCGTGGTTGGCGGAGGAATGCCAGGTTTCCATTTCCTACGCTATCGGCAAAGCGGAACCTACCGCTGTAGAGATTGACACCTTTGGCACCGCCAAGGTGGATGAGGATGTCATCCGGCTGGCGGTACTGGACGTGTTCGACCTGCGGCCCGCCGCCATCATGTCCCTGCTGCATCTCCGCGCTCCCATCTACGCTGACACCGCCGCTTACGGCCACTTCAATGGATATAAGTACAGCTGGGAAAACCTTGACAAGACCGATGAACTGAGGAAGGCGGTGGAAAAGTATGCTGATTGAACGCAAGTGTACAACCGACCTGATTCCCGCCGACTACAATCCCCGCAAAGATCTGAAGCCTGGTGACCCGGAGTACGACAAGCTGAAACGCTCCATGGAGCAGTTCGGCTATGTGGAGCCGGTAATCTGGAACAAGACCACCGGACGGGTGGTGGGCGGTCACCAGCGCCTAAAGGTGCTCATGGACATGGGCGTCACCGAGGTGGAGTGCGTAGTGGTGGAGCTGGATGAAGAGCGGGAAAAAGCACTCAACATCGTCCTTAACAAAATCTCCGGAGATTGGGACAAGGACAAGCTGATGCTCCTCATCTCCGACCTGCAGGGTGCCGACTTCGATGTGTCCCTCACCGGCTTTGACCCCGCCGAGATCGATGACCTTTTTAAGGACAGCCTGAAAGACGGGGTCAAAGAGGATGACTTTGATGTAGATGCCGAGCTGGAGAACCCCGCCATAACCAAGGCCGGGGACATCTGGACGCTGGGGCGGCACCGGCTGGTCTGCGGAGACAGCACGAAAGCGGAAACCTTCTCTCTGCTGATGGACGGTCTGAAGGCCAACCTGGTCATCACCGACCCGCCCTACAACGTGAACTATGAGGGCAGCGCCGGAAAAATCAAAAACGACAACATGGCATCGGAGAAGTTTTTCAACTTCCTCTTCGATGCCTTTTCCAATATGGAGAAGGTCATGGCGGACGATGCCTCTATCTATGTGTTCCATGCTGATACCGAGGGGCTGAATTTCCGTAAGGCGTTTGATGCCGCAGGGTTCTACCTCTCCGGCTGCTGTATCTGGAAGAAGCAATCCCTGGTGCTGGGACGCTCCCCGTATCAGTGGCAGCATGAGCCGTGTCTCTACGGTTGGAAAAAGAAAGGCAAGCACCAGTGGTACACCGGGCGCAAAGAGTCCACCATCTGGGAGTTCGACAAGCCCAAGAAAAACGGTGACCACCCCACCATGAAGCCCATCCCGCTTCTGGCCTATCCCATTCAGAACAGCTCCATGGCAAACTCCGTGGTGCTCGACCCCTTCGGCGGCAGCGGCTCTACGCTGATTGCCTGTGAGCAGACTGACCGCATCTGCTGCACCATCGAACTGGACGAAAAGTTCTGTGATGTCATTGTCCGCAGATATATCGAACAGGTCGGCACGGATGAAAAGGTCAGCGTTCTGCGGGACGGAAAAGAATACAAGTTTAGCGAGGTAGCGATCCATGACGAATGACGCGCACAGCATTGTGTGGTATGAACAGTCCTGCGGCGAGAATGACCCAACATAATCTACACCGTAAATGTGCAGATATAACTGGATATATACCGAGTCTGACGGTAATATGTGACTACAGCAAATCCAAAGAAGAAAATGGACTTGCAGACTCGCCCTAAAGATGGTGAGCCCAAAAATCAAGGAGGTCACGAAAATGACGATTACAATCCATGCCCAGGGCGCGGAACGCAAGCGTCTGGTGCAGACCATCGCACAGTGGCTCGGCTGTGAAGCCAAGTACCTGGGGGTTCCGTCCTGCGCCTACCAGGTGGACTACTTTACCATCGACCGAAACGGCAGCCTTTCCTTTGACGACTGTGCCGACAGCGAGGTCATCGAGCGGCTCTTGCAGCACATCTACGATGAGGGCTTTGATATCGACCAGAGCCACACCGATGCCGAGGACGAGCCTTGCGCCGTCTGCATTTCCATACCGAAGAGCCTGTTAACCGACGGTAATCTAGAAAACCTCAAGGCGCTCATTGCCGCCAAGGGTGGTCTTATCAAGAAAGCCCTCGGTATTGATGATCTGCCGTTGGAGATCACGGATACAAAGGTTTCCTTCCCTTGGTTTCCGGCAACACCTACGCCGGAGGAACTGAAAGCCTATGACACCTTCATCTGCAAGCTGTGCGAAATGGCACGAAACCAGAAGAGGGTCAACACCACTGAAAAGCCCATCGACAACGAGAAATATGCGTTCCGCTGTTTTCTGCTGCGGCTGGGCTTCATTGGTGCGGAATACAAAACCGCACGAAAAATCCTGCTGAAGAACCTTTCCGGGTCCTCGGCTTTCAAGAACGGAGGTGCGCAGTATGAGATTTCCGAGTAAAGAGACTGTCGAGCGTATCCGCAAGGAATACCCAGTCGGCACTCGTGTGGAGCTTGTTCAGATGGACGATCCCCAGGCACCGCCCATTGGCACGAAAGGCGCCGTGCGCGGTGTGGACGATATCGGCAGCATCATGGTTGCCTGGGATAACGGCTGCGGCCTGAGCGTGGCTTATGGGGAGGACATCTGCCGGAGGTGCGACCATGACTGAGAAAATCCGAGAGCAGATCCTTGCCGTCCGCAAGTCCGGACGCACGAATATGTTTGATGTGCCGATGGTGCAGTACGTTGCCAATGAGATGCGGTTTTACGAACTGGTGGTATTCCTTGAAGAACACCGAGGCGAGTATGTGCATTTCATTCTCACGGGAGAACCGCTATAATATACACAGTTTCCATTCCAAATGATTGTGTAGTATATATCTCCGAAATAACTGGCTATATCAGCACTTCAGAGGTAATATACACTCACAACAAAACAAACGGAGGTACACAATCATGTGGAAAGAAGGCAGCATCAGAGTTAACGGCGAGATTTTTCACTACTGGATGAAGCAGTACGAAGGCGGCTCCCAATGGGGCATCGAGGGCGGACGCATTTCCAAGCTGATGCTCAAGCGGGACGGCAAAATCGTCTGCAACTACGACAGGGGCTGGGACATTAAACCCGCCGATGAAAACACCCAGCTGGCAACGGAGCTTCTGCTCCACAGCGAAAACTGGTAAATCACAACAACTCAAAGCAACGGCTCCGAGAGGAGCTGCTGCTCGTTATACCAAAAGTCGCACCGAATCCGGTGGCGGCTATTTTTATGCCTTGGAGGTGAGAACAACGAGAAAACTGAAGAAATACAAACCGACAAGGTTCATGGAGAAAACATCCCACTACGATGCGGATGCAGCGGATTATGCCGTGATGTTCATCGAGAGCCTGTGCCACACCAAAGGCACCTGGGCGAGAAAGCCCTTCGAGCTTATTGACTGGCAGGAACAGATCATCCGAGACATTTTCGGAACGCTGAAGCCAAACGGCTACCGACAGTTCAACACCGCTTACATTGAAATCCCCAAGAAGCAAGGCAAATCCGAACTTGCCGCAGCGGTGGCATTATTGCTCACCTGTGGTGATGGTGAGGAACGCGCCGAGGTTTACGGCTGTGCTGCCGACCGACAGCAGGCATCTATCGTTTTCAATGTGGCGGCTGACATGGTACGGATGTGTCCGGCACTCTCCAAGCGGGTCAAGATACTGGATTCCCAGAAGCGGCTCATCTATCAGCCAACGGGCAGTATCTACCAGGTGCTCTCGGCGGATGTAGGAAACAAGCACGGCTTCAACACCCATGGCGTAGTGTTCGATGAGCTGCACACCCAGCCCAACCGAAAACTGTTTGATGTTATGACCAAAGGCTCCGGTGATGCCAGAATGCAGCCGCTGTATTTCCTTATCACCACGGCCGGCAATGATACGAAGTCCATCTGCTATGAGATCCACCAGAAAGCAAAAGATATCATTGAGGGTCGAAAGATCGACCACACCTTCTATCCTGTTATCTACGGTGCGGATGAAGCGGACGATTGGACGGACCCGGCAACTTGGAAGAAAGCCAATCCGTCACTTGGCATCACGGTTGGCATCGACAAGGTCAAAGACGCCTGCGAGTCAGCCAAGCAGAACCCCGGCGAGGAGAACTCCTTCCGACAGCTGCGCCTGAACCAGTGGGTCAAACAGGCGGTGCGCTGGATGCCCATGGACAAGTGGGACAAATGCGAGTTCGCTGTCAGCGAGGACGATCTGGAAGGTCGTGTCTGCTACGGTGGTCTGGACTTGTCCTCCACAACGGATATTACAGCATTCGTTCTGGTGTTCCCGCCAGAAGATGAGAACGACAAATACATCATCCTTCCGTACTTCTGGATACCGGAGGATAACCTCGACCTTCGAGTCCGGCGCGACCATGTGCCATACGATGTGTGGGAGCGGCAGGGCTTTTTGCAGACCACTGAGGGCAATGTGGTTCATTACGGCTACATTGAGAAGTTTATTGAACAACTTGGCGAACGCTTCAACATCCGGGAGATTGCTTTTGACCGCTGGGGTGCTGTGCAGATGGTTCAGAACCTGGAAGGCATGGGCTTCACAGTTGTTCCTTTCGGGCAGGGCTTTAAGGATATGTCCCCGCCCACCAAGGAGCTGATGAAGCTGGTGCTGGAACAGCGCATTGCCCACGGCGGGCATCCGGTACTCCGTTGGATGATGGACAACATCTTCATTCGCACAGACCCGGCGGGCAACATCAAGCCGGATAAGGAGAAATCCACAGAGAAAATCGACGGGGCCGTCGCCACCATTATGGCACTCGACCGCGCTATCCGCTGCGGGAACGATAATGGCGCTTCGGTCTATGATAGTCGCGGGCTGTTGTTCATTTAACCCTGCAAAATCAGTCGAATATAAAAAGTTTTTGCACTATAATGCATTTACTTGATTTTCTCGCTGATTTATGCTATACTAATAGCGCAGGAGGTGTGAAAATATGATAGATTCCCATGAACTCAGGCGGCGTGACGGCTATTTGAATAAACTGATCGGCTTTCAGGATACGGAGCCGGTCAAGGTAATCACCGGCATTCGCCGCTGCGGCAAGTCCAGCCTGTTAAAGCTGATGGTTCAGCATTTGAAGGATACCGGTATTCAGCCGGAGCAGATCATCGAGATGAACTTTGAATCCTTTGATTTCCGCAGAATGAATGCAGATGATATTTACCGCTATGTAAAAGAACGCATCGTCCCCGGAAAGCGAATGTATCTTTTCTTTGATGAGCTACAGCGGATCGAAGCGTGGGAGGACGCGATTAACGCCTTCCGTGTGGATTTTGACTGCGATATCTATGTCACCGGATCAAATGCCTATCTTCTTTCTTCGGAGTATTCCACCTATCTTTCCGGACGATGCGTGGAAATCAAAATGCTGCCGCTCTCTTTCCGTGAGTTCCTCGATTTTCACGGTTTCGAGGTTCGCGAAACGCAAAGTGCCCTTGGTGGACTTCGCAAGCAGGTATTCGATAAAAACAGTGAGCGCTATGAGCTGCGAGAAGTTTTCGATGCCTATATGCGCTTCGGCGGCATGCCCGGCATCGCTGATGTCGGACTGGAGCAAGAAAAAGCACTGTCGCTTCTCGACGGTATCTATTCCACAGTCGTGGTTCGCGACATTCTGGAACGGGAAAAGCGCAGAGGTCAAAAGCAGATCACAGACCCTACGCTGCTGCGCAAGATCATTCTATTTCTTGCGGATAATATCGGCTCCAGTGTTTCTATTGCCTCCATCGGCAACACACTGGTCAACGAAGGACTTCTGGACGATGGAAAACGCAAAGGCGCACCCAGTGCCCATACCGTCCAGGCATATGTGAATGCGCTTCTGGAGAGTTACTTCTTCTACGAGATCAAGCGCTTTGACATCAAGGGAAAAGCCTATCTCCGCACGCTCGGAAAGTATTATATCGTCGACATCGGACTTCGCAATTATCTGCTTGGTTTCCGCAATCGTGACAGTGGTCATGCCATTGAGAATGTCGTTTACTTTGAACTGCTTCGCCGCGGCTATGATGTAGCGATCGGCAAAATCGGCAATGCGGAGGTTGACTTCATTGCAACGACCGCCGATGAGAAAAAGTATATTCAGGTAACGGAATCGATGGTGAGTGAGGATGTGCGCAAGCGGGAGCTTGCACCGCTTCAAAGTATCCGCGATAACTACGAAAAAATCGTGCTGTCCCTTGAGCCGGGTCTTGATGCTTCCTACGACGGCATCAAATCCGAAAACCTCATCGACTGGCTGCTCAGTGAATAAACACTGCATTTTCAGAGCGAAATCAAAAGTTTTTGCAATTCAAATCAGAAACCTCCTTAAACAGAACGCTTTCAGACTTGCAAATAGATACAATTGAAGATTCAAAGCATCTGTCTACGGGCAGGTGCTTTTCTTATGCCTATTTTGAAGGAGAGTGATTTAGGTGAGTATCTTTTCAGGCCTGTTCAAATCTAGGGACAAGTCTCAAAACCGCACAGCCGGCAGCAATTATGCCTTTTTCTTCGGCGGCACAACCTCCGGTAAAGCGGTAACGGAGCGCTCTGCCATGCAAATGACCGCTGTGTATTCCTGCGTCCGTATTCTGTCGGAAGCTGTCGCGGGACTGCCGCTGCACCTATACAAATACACGGACAGCGGAGGAAAGGCAATGGCTCTGGACCATCCGCTTTACCATCTGCTCCACGATGAGCCGAACCCGGAGATGAGTTCCTTTGTGTTCCGAGAAACACTTATGACGCACCTGCTCCTCTGGGGCAACGCTTACGCGCAAATCATTCGCAATGGCAAGAACGAGATCGTTGCACTGTACCCGCTTATGCCAAACAAGATGTCGGTGGACAGAGACGAGAACGGCCGACTGTACTACACCTATTACCGAGGGTCGGACGAAGCCATCAAGGATAAGGAGTTCGCCGTAACGCTTCAGCCATCGGAAGTACTCCACATCCCCGGCTTGGGTTTTGACGGTCTGGTGGGCTACAGCCCCATCGCTATGGCGAAGAACGCTATCGGAATGGCAATTGCCTGCGAGGAGTACGGAGCCAAGTTCTTTGCAAACGGTGCGGCGCCCGGTGGTGTGTTGGAACACCCCGGCACCATCAAAGATCCGCAGCGTGTGCGTGAAAGTTGGCAGTCCACCTTCGGTGGCAGCGGAAACGCAAACAAAATCGCAGTGCTTGAGGAAGGTATGAAGTATACGCCCATCGGCATCTCGCCGGAGCAGGCGCAGTTCCTTGAGACCCGCAAATTCCAAATCAATGAAATTGCTCGAATTTTCCGTGTCCCGCCCCACATGGTCGGTGATCTGGAAAAGTCGAGCTTTTCTAATATTGAGCAGCAATCCCTTGAGTTCGTGAAATACACCCTCGACCCCTGGGTTATCCGCTGGGAGCAGTCTATCATGCGCTCCCTGTTTTCCGAGGAGGAGAAAAAGAAGTATTTCGTGAAGTTCAATCTGGAAGGACTGCTCAGAGGAGACTATCAGTCCCGCATGAACGGGTACGCCATTGGGCGGCAGAACGGCTGGATGTCCGCGAATGACATCCGGGAACTGGAAAATCTCGACCGCATTCCTGCCGAGGACGGCGGCGACCTGTACCTCATTAATGGCAATATGCTCCCGCTGAAGGATGCGGGCGCTTTTGCAGATACAACTACCAATGATGATGGAAAGGAGGAAAAATCCGATGAAGAAATTCTGGAATTGGAAGACCCAAACGGTGACCAATCAGGAGACGCAGGAGCAGGTTCAGGAGAGGACGCTGTTTCTCAACGGTACCATCGCCGAGGAAAGCTGGTTTGACGATGATGTCACCCCGCAGCTTTTCAAGGACGAGCTTATGTCCGGCAGTGGAAACATCACCGTCTGGATCAACAGCCCCGGCGGCGACTGCGTGGCAGCCGCTCAAATCTACAATATGCTCATGGATTACAAGGGTGATGTCACGGTCAAGATCGACGGCATTGCAGCATCCGCTGCATCCGTCATCGCGATGGCAGGCACGAAGGTGCTGGTATCTCCCGTGTCCATGCTCATGATCCACAACCCCATGACGGCAGCATTCGGCAATTCGGACGAGATGCAGAAAGCCATCGAAATGCTCTCAAGCGTGAAAGATTCCATCATCAACGCTTATGAGATCAAAACCGGATTATCTCGTGCAAAACTGTCTCATCTCATGGATGCCGAGACATGGATGGACGCAAACAAGGCTGTGGAACTCGGCTTTGCAGACGGGATCATGAGCCGCACCGATGAGGCCGAGGATATGGTAGCACCCACCGTTTCCATGCTGTATTCCAAGGCGAACGTGGCGAACTCTCTCATGGAGAAGATCGCCGCAAAATGCGCCATTGCCCCGAAACCCACCGTGCCGGAGCGCACAGGACGCTCTGTGGATGAACTCAGAGCCAAGCTGAACACCATCAAAAACTACATTTAACATGGAGGTATTTCAATATGACGATCATTGAACTGCGCGAAAAGCGTGCCAAGCTGTGGGACACGATGGAGGGCTTCCTCGACACCCACCGCAATGACAAGGGCGTTCTATCCGCCGAGGATGACGCCGTTTACGCCAATATGGAGAAGGAGCTGAACGATCTCACCAGTGAGGTCAGACGCATGGAACGCCGTGATGCCATCGCCGCAGAGCTTGCAAAGCCCGTATCCTCTCCTATCACCGAGCAGCCCCAGAAAGCGACCGGCGAAGCCAAGAACGGCAGAGCATCCAAAGCCTACTGCGAGGACTTCGGTCTGCATCTGCGCGGCAAGCGGATGCTCCACAATGTACTCTCCGAGGGCGTGGATGCCAACGGCGGCTATCTCGTCCCCACCGAATTTGAGAAATTCATTGTGGACACGCTCAAGGAGGAAAATGTGATGCGCCGTCTGTGCAAGGTCATCACTACCGATAACGAGCGCAAGATCCCCGTTGCAGCGACCCATTCCACCGCTGCGTGGACGGCTGAAAATGCTGCCTACACTGAGAGCAACCCCACCTTCGCACAGAAGACCATCGATGCTTATAAACTGACCGACCTTGTGAAGGTGAGCATCGAGCTTCTGGACGACAGCGCCTTTGATCTGGAGGAGTACATCGCCCGTGAGTTTGCCTATGCCTTCGGTGCTGCCGAGGAGCAGGCATTTTGCGTCGGCACCGGCACGGGTCAGCCCACCGGTCTGTTCACCGCAAACGGCGGCACGGTCGGCGTTACCGCAGCCAGTGCGACCGCCGTCACCACCGATGAGGTGATCTCTCTCATCTACGCGCTGAAAGCACCGTACCGTAAGAACGCCAAGTTCCTGATGAACGATGCTACCGTTTCCGCACTGCGCAAGCTGAAGGATTCCAACGGTCAGTATTTGTGGCAGCCCTCCCTGCAGGCAGGCCAGCCGGACCGGCTGCTCGGTTACGAGATCTACACCAGCCCCTATGCACCCACGCTGGCGGCAGGTGCACTCTCTATTGCCTTCGGCGATTTCCAGAGCTACTGGATCGCCGACCGCACCGGCAGGACTGTTCAGCGTCTGAACGAGCTGTATTCCACCAACGGTCAGGTCGGCTTTGTTGCTACCGAGCGCGTGGACGGCAAGATCATCCTGCCGGAGGGCATCCAGCTTCTGAAGATGAAGGCGTCCTGATGGAGACGTTACTTGAAAAGGTCAAGGCAAATCTCATCCTCAATCATTCTGAAGATAATGATTTGCTTTTGACCTACATCACCGCTGCTGTTTCTTATGCCGAAAGCTACCAGCACATCCCGGAGGGGTTCTATAAGGAGAACCCCATGCCGCCTACCACAGAGCAAGCCGTCATTATGCTGTCATCCCACTTCTATGAAAGCCGGGACGGCAGCACAGGCGGCTTCTTTGCGGATAACACCGGAGCGGCACAGCAAGTGTGGAATACCGTCAATCTACTGCTCCGGTTGGATAGGCGGTGGCAGGTATGAGTTTCGGGAAAATGAACGGCTTTGCCGACATTGTGGAAACCAGGCAGGTCAAGGACAGCGAGGGCTTCGCCCATTCCGAGGATAAAGTTCTCGCTTCCGTCCGTGTGTACCGGGAAGGTCGGCACGGCAGTCAGCGGTGGGCAAACCTCGCTGTATTCAGTGAAGCCACCGACCTGTTCCGCTTTCGGTGTATTCCAGGGCTGACGGTCACGACCGACCAATTCCTCATTTGTGATGACTGCCGCTACGACATTGTGTCCGTGGAGAATGTCAAAGGTCGCGGGATGTACATCGAGGCACTGGCGAAGAAGGTGGTGAGCAGCAGTGGCTAAAATGACGCTTAAGCTGCCGGACGATCTGGCAGACCGCCTTTCCGCTCTTCAAAAGCGCAGCGATACGCTGGTGAAAAAGGCTCTGGAAGAAGGCGGCAAGGTGGTGTTGAAACAGGCGCAGTCCAACCTGAACAGCGTGGTTGGCAAAGGGACAAAGTATGATTCCCGCGCCACGGGCGAGTTGGAACGTTCCCTCGGTCTGTCTCCGGTCAAGGAGAACGGTGCAGGATGGGATATCAAGGTGGGCTTTTCCGAGCCGCATTCCGGCGGCGTCAGCAACGCCATGCTGGCGGCGCTTTTGGAATACGGCAAGCACGGACAGGCGGCAAAACCGTTTATGACCCCGGCAAAACGCTCCGCGCAAAAGCCCTGCATCGAAGCAATGCGAAAAATCTTTGAGGAAGGAGTGGACAGCCTTTGAATGCGTTATCCGAGATCGGTGAAATTCTCACTGCGATAAAGATCCCGTGGCAGACCGGAGCCTATACCGAGCCTGCACCGGACCAATATGTCGTGCTCGTTCCTCTGAGCGATACCTTTGATATCGTGGCGGACAACCGGCCGCAGTTTGATGTGCAGGCGGTGCGGCTGTCCATCTTTTCTAAGGGGAACTACAATCTGATCAAAAATCAACTGGTTCGTATCCTGCTGGATGCGGACTTTTTTCTGTCCGACCGAAGGTATCTGGACTACGACAGTGAGACCGGGTACCACCAGTATGTACTGGATGTCGAGAAACATTACGAAATGGAGTGATCTACTATGGCAACAATCGGTTTGAGCAAACCTTTTTATGCGATCTACGCCGCAAGCGATGCAACCGTCAGCTATGCAAACGGCGGCATCCTCGGTAAGGCGGTGGAACTGTCCATGGAACTGGATGGCGGAGACGCCAACATCCTGTATGCGGACAACGGTCCCGCAGAATCCGCCACTACCTTCGGCGGCGGTACGCTGACCATTACAACGGACGATCTTCTGCCGGAGCCTGCCGCCGCGATCCTGGGTTTGACCCTGAAGGCGGTCAAGGAACAGGACGATGTGAAGGAAATCGTATTCGGCGAAGGACAGTCCATCCCTTATGTGGGCTTTGGTGTCGTGGTCAAGAAACAGCAGTCCGGCACTTCCAAATGGATGGGGCTGGTCTATCCCAAGGTGCAGTTCCAGAATCCCGGCATCTCCGCCACCACCCAGGGCGAGAGCATCGAATGGCAGACCAAGGAACTGACCGCTACCATCCTGCGGGACGATACCGCAGAGCATAACTGGTGCCGCTACGCCATCTTCGACACAGAGACGGACGCCGTGTCGTACATCAAGAGCCTGCTGTCCATCACGGGAGGTGTATCCGCATGAGGACTTCCACTCTGACGATTCGGGGAACGGAATACCCCTGCTGCTTCTCCACCCGTGTGCTTCTGGCGCTGGAGGAGCGAGGCAAACGGGAAAAGCCCGTAAAGTCCGCGACTGAGATGCTCTCCTCCATCATGGAGAATGAAGCTCTGTCGGACGCCTTCTGGCTGCTCCATCAGCTTATGGTGGCGGGCAATCGCTATGCGAAGCTGGAAGGTCTGGACGCGCCGGAGGTGTTCTCTTTAGACGATATGATCGATCTGGTGGGCGTAGAGGATTATCCTGCCATGTTTGCAGCCATCGGCAAGGCCGTGACGGACGGGCAGTCACAGACCGTAGAGGCGGAGTTCCCAAAAAACGCAGACACCACGCAGGCAGACCTGTCAGACTGACCGCAGCGTGGTTTTTATGGTACGGGCTTCATCTTGGCTTATGCCGGGAAGAAGCCCTTTCCGTTCCGCTTTCGGAGCTGCTCGACCTCATCGCCGTGGAGCAGATCAAGTCCGAGGGCGCACGGCAAAAGCTGACGCAGGAAGAAGAACAGGATGAGTTTATGAGATTACTGGATCGGAGGTGACGAGAGTGGCAAATGATATCGGCATCCGCATTGGCGTGGATGGGGAAAAGGAATTCAAGACCGCTTTGTCGGCGATCAATGCACAGCTCAAGAACCTCTCCTCGGAGATGAAAGCCACCGTCACCTCCATGACGGGTATGGACTCGGCAGAGAGCCGTTCGGCAAAGAAAGCGGATATCCTCGGCCGCTCTATCGAAGCGACTAAGCAGAAGATGGACATGATCCGCGCCGCCTATGACCGGGCAAAAGAAAAACTGGATGGTCTGGGCGGTGCATTGGAGCAGGCCAAGCAGGATTTTGGAGAAAACAGCGCCGAGGCATTGAAAGCCCAGAACGCTTATAACCGGCAGGCCGCCGCCGTCAATCACCTGGGCACACAGCTGAACAACGCCCAGAGCGACTTAAACCGCATGGAGTCGGAGCTTCAGGATGTGGAAGATGCTGCGGACGATACCACAGATGCCTTTGAGGACGCCGGGGACTCGGCGCTCACCTTCGGCGATGTCCTGAAAGCCAATGTGCTGGGACAGGCCATCATCGAGGGCGTAAAACAGCTGGCATCCGCTGTCAAAAGCATGGTGGGAGAATTCATCGAATCCGCAGCGGCAGTCAAGGCGGAGAGCAGTCAGTTCGAGCAGACCTTCGGAGACATGGGCAGTACCGCCTCTGCCGCCATTGAGCGTGTAGCTTCCTCCAGCGGTATCTTGGATACCCGATTGAATACGCTCGGCGCTCAGATCTATGCCTTCGCCCGTTCTTCTGGTGGCGATGCAACGGAGAGCATGGATCTGATGGAAACAGCCCTGCAGGCCACTGCGGACGCCGCCGCATACTATGACCGCAGTTTGGAGGATACCGCCGAGAGCCTGCAGTCTTTTCTAAAGGGCAACTATGCCAACGACGCCGCATTGGGGTTATCCTGTACGGAAACTACCCGGAACGCCGCTGCAACGGAACTGTTCGGTAAGAAATTTTCCGAACTGACCGAGATCCAGAAACAGCAGACCCTACTCAAAATGGTGACAGACTCTCAGAAGCTGTCCGGTGCCATGGGACAGGCTGCCCGTGAAGCGGACGGCTGGGAAAATGTCCAGGGCAATCTGAATGAAGCCTGGCGGCAGTTCATGGCGGCGGCAGGCACACCTTTTCTGGATAACCTTGTCCCTATCGTGCAGCAGCTGACCGGAAAACTGCAGGAGATGACCCAAAGCATTGATTGGGAAACGTTCTCTGCCGCCGTCACCGGGGCATTCCAATGGCTGATCGACAACGGGGAAACGATCCTCTCCGTGGCTGTCGGCATTGGCGCGGCTTTCGTCACCTGGAATGTAGCGAATATGATCACTGGGTTGGTGGGCGCATGGAACGCCTACAAGGTCGCCACCGAGGGTGCTACCGTGGCGCAGTGGCTGCTGAACGCAGCGCAGAACGCAAATCCGGTCGGCATCGTCATTGCGGCAGTGGCCGGACTGGTGACGGCACTGGTCACGCTCTGGCACACCAATGAGGGATTCCGAAACGCAGTCATCAGCATCTGGGAAAACATCAAGCAGGCATTTTCTTCTGCCTGGACGGCCATCAAGGGCGTGTGGGACCAGGTAAAGCCGTTCTTTAGTGATATTTGGAATGGGATCAAATCCGTATTTTCCACTGTGAAGCCCTATCTGTCCGCAGCGTTCTCCGGTGCATGGAGCGCCATCAAGGCGGTTTGGAGTACCGTTACCAGTTTCTTCTCCATGATATGGAACACCATCAAAGGCATATTCTCCACTGTGAAAGCCGTCCTCTCTGGGGACTTTGAAGGCGCGTGGAACGCCATCAAGAGCGTATGGAGCGGTGTGACCTCCTTCTTTTCCGGCATCTGGCAGCAAATCAAGGGTGTTTTTTCCGGTGCGTTCTCCGCTTTCCTGGAGATCGGCAGGAATATCGTAAACGGCATCAAGCAGGGTTTCTCCAATGCCTGGGGCGCCTTTGCCAGCTGGGTCAAGAGTAAGTTTGACGGTCTGGTCAGCAGTGTGAAGGGACTGCTTGGCATCCACTCTCCCTCCCGTGTGTTCCGAGACCAGATCGGTAAGATGCTGATGCTCGGTCTGGCCGAGGGTATTCAAAATGGCATCGGTACGGTTGAAAACGCATTGCAGGATACACAGACTGCCGTCCTCAAAATTGCCGATGAACTGAACCGCCGACTGGTTGAGAAGGAATCGGAACTGTCCGATGCCATCAAGGCCGAAGGACTGGACGAAGTGACGAAGGCGGCTTTGGAGGAACAGCTGCAGGCCGTGCAGGCCTTCCGCAGTGAATATGAGCAGGCACTCAGCGATCTCCAAAGCAAGCAGGACAGCATGGCAGAAAAGCTAAAAAGCTACGGCGATCTGTTCACGACCGTGCAGAGCGAGTCTGGCTCTTTTCTGGAACTGAGTGATCTGCAAAGCGATATCGATGCCATCGACCGCTACGGCGAAGCGCTGGAGCAACTGAAGCAGCGCGGTGTATCCGACACGCTGATGACCGAGATCATCGGCATGGATGTTGACAATGCCACCGCCTATACGGAGAAACTCCTTGCCATGACGGACGAACAGTACAGTGAATACATGGCGCTGTGGGAGCAGAAACAGAAAGCTGCGGCAGATGTGGCGCAGCGCTTCTACTCCGATGAAATGACTTCTCTGGTGAATGAGTATGTCAGCAAGGTGCCTGACGCGCTTGGCATTATGAAGGATGATCTCTATCAGGTCGGTCAGCTGGCGGCGAAGGGACTGGCGCAAGGCATTCTCAGCCAGAAGTCCGCCGTGGCATCCGCAGCGAGAGCCGTTGCCGCAGCCGCCCGCGCCGCCCTGCGCTCAGCAGAGGGCATCCACTCTCCGGCAAAGAAGTGGGCGGTTCTCGGTGACTATATGGCACAAGGCATCGGCGTCGGCTTCACCCGGCGTATGGACAGCGTCTCCCGTGAGATCACAGCGTCCATCCCTTCAGCCGATGCTTTGACTGCGCGGGAGTGTGCTTCTGCCGGGATGGTTAACGGCATCGTCAGCGGATTGTCTGCGGTAATGGGCAGCGGAACCACACAGCCTATCACTCTGCAGGTCAATATGGACGGCAAGACCATCGCACAGACGATTTTTGACCCACTCAAAGATGTATCCAGACAGAGAGGTGTTGCACTTGGATAAGATCACGATCTACAGCGCAGATAAAAGCCGCAGCATCACCTTGCCCCGTGTGCGGGATATCGAGGTCGGTGCGGAGGAAGAATCCAAAACCGTAACGATGGCGTCCGGCAAGACGGTTAAGGACATTCTGGGCTATCGGGCAAAAGTCACCGCCGTCTGGGACTGGATTCCAGCTGATTTGGTGACCGAACTGCTGAACTTGCTCAAAACCGGTGCATTTTTGTGGGTAGAGTACCCTGCTCCCAGCGGAAACGGCGCAGGGTTCTTCTCCATCGAGTATCCGACCCTGTCGGTATTCTGCTATAAAAACAGCGTTCCGGTCTGGCATGACATGACGCTGTCCATGACCGCCCAGGAGGTGACCGCAACATGATCCCAATGCCGGAAAGCTATGCGCCCTATGCGGATATCCGCCGCTGCGGTCTTCAGGTCACCTTTGAGATGGTGGATGTGGACGCTGCCGAAACGGCAGAGACCGCAGTGAGCGACGCCTGCGAGATGGCGCAGATCACGCAGACTCACGACCGCACCGAGCATCCGTCCTGTCGGTATGCTTCTCTGGAACAGGACTACTGGCGTCTGGATGGCAGCTTTCTTCTCCCGGAGCAAGAAAAACTGCCCTCGCAGCAGACCGGGTGGTGGAGCGATAGGATATCCGGGGCAGACGGTGTTTTTGATACGCCGCCCGTCCTTCGATTTTCCTGGAATGCAGATCAATCCAGCGTGGGCTTCACGGTCTGCTTTGATGATGCCGGAGAACAGTATGCTTCCTGCTTTCGCCTTCGTGCTTATGATGCTGACGGGGTTATTTTGAAAGATGTATTGGTAGAAAATGCCGCAGTTCGCTGCGAACTGGATGCTCCCGTGGAGCATTACCGCACCGTCACCTTGGAGTTTCTGCGGACTCATGCGCCGTTTCGCCGGGTGCGGATTGCGGAGGTCGTTTTCGGACTGATCAAACGCTTCACACAGGAAAATACGGTGTCTGCCACATTGGATTACGGTTTTTCGCCTATCGGCGAAAGCCTTCCTACCAATGAACTGACGCTGACGATAGATAATTCGGACGCCTCCTGGAATATGGCCAACCCCAAGGGCGTGTATGCCTATCTGCAGCAGACGCAGCCGCTGGATGTTTCGCTCACGATTGGCGAGGACAGCGTCTATATGGGACGCTTCTACTTCACCACTGCCAGCGCCGAGGATAATGCCATGACGGCGAAGATCACAGCGAACGACCGGGTCTACTGGCTGGACAGCATAAAGTGCCGTTTGGGGTCGACTGGGACATGGAGATTGGAACAGGCTACCCGCACGGTTCTGGAAACCGCCGGAATGGATATCCCAATCTCTATGCCGGTGGAGCTTGGGGAACGAATCGTTCGCCGTGCGCTGCCCAAAGACTGCTCCTGCCGGGATGCGCTCCGACTTTTAGCACAGGCGGCGCAGTGTACCTGCCGCATGGACAGAAACGGTACGCTGACCTTTTTCGATGCACTGCAATTGGACACTGCGTCCGGTTTTCTGGATTTAAACCGTATGGAGGAATCGCCACGCATGAAGGTGGCATCAGAGATCAATACCGTGGAACTGACTGTCCCCAATGAGTATGAGGAGGACACTGATGAAATAGTGTATACGGCATCCGATCGCAAAGAGGGCGAACCCATCCAGACAGCGGAATATGAAAACGCTGCGGCAACGGACGATGCTTTGGCCAGGTGGCTCCTGCGGTTTCATAAGCGCCGACTGTCCTACATCGTCACGGAGCGAGGCGACCCGGCGAAAGAGCTTGCGGATGTTGTATCCGTCTCGGACTCCTACGGCGGTCGGCAGGATGTACTGATCACCCGTCTGAAATTCAACTATGACGGCGGACTCAGCTGTGAAACGGAAGGATGTGGTCTTTGATGGAGCCTTTGCAATATGAACGCACCGGAGCAGCGTTCTGGAATGTCGGTGACCTGAACCGCATCGAGGAATGGACAACGTATCTTGCAGGCGTTCTGGACTCTCTCGGCTATCAGGTGCTGGTACGCACCCGCCGGTGGACAGCGGCAGACATTCCCTGGAAGCCGGAGATCGACCGCATCCGAAAGAACATTCAAAAACTGTATGCCGCTTATCACTATCTGCCGGACTTCCGGGAGATCACCATCACTGGCAGCATGGATTTCGAGCAGGCCAATGTGTTGGAATGGGATCTCCATGCTATCTACATCTGGCTGAACCGGATGATGACGATCTTCTGGCATTCCGGCTCATTTTCTCTTAACGAAGGAGGGTTTGTATGATTGAAGTAAAAGACCGTATTCCAACGAAGCCCAACCGCATCCGTATTGTGCCGGAAAACGGCGCTCCGTTCTATGCTACCTGGGAACGGGCGGACGAGCCGATTGAAGAAGGAACGCCGGTCAATAAATATCTCTTCGACAGCATTGATGAAGGCGGGCATTTTTCAAACGCCCTGGACGATATTGAGATAGATGCCCAGCGCGTTACGCTGACCGCAGGCTGGACAACGGTTTCTTTCCGAAGGCCGCTGTCCGGTGTACCGCGTGTGTTTGTTTCCGTTTCCGATACCGCCGTGGTGGCGGTCAAGAATATCACCCGAACCTCCTGTCAGATCGCCGTGCGGCTCGGCGCTCTGCAGGAGGTCTATGTTTCGACTAGCAACGGCGGCACGGCAAGTACCAAGGTCTCGGTCTTGTCATACCCGGAGTTTTCGGCCGTGACGGTCGATGTGCTGGCAATTTATGATGGAGGAATCACGGTATGATCCCACTTTTGCAAAATGATTATTACAAATACAGTCAGATGTTCCGAGGAAACTTTCTGAAGGGAGCCTCGCTTTTCCGTTCTCTGCTCAACGACCCAACGGCAAGAGAACACATTCTCTCAAGCGTACCGGCCTTGTCCGCCGTCTTTACCGACTGTACCAAAACGGAAGCCAACCGGCTCTGCTATGATGTCCTCATGGAAAAGGGATACTTCAACGAAGCGCTCATGACCTATCTTTGCGGTATTGAAGCCACCGAACACACGGATATTGCTTCGCTGTTTCAGGATACAGACAATGTGCTGTCCCTTCTGCGCAGCAAAGAGCAAGAACCGATTCTGGCGCACAACACCTCGCTTTTCCGGCAAATGCTCAAAGTGAGCGATACCTACAACGCTATCGGAGAGTCGGCAAACCACGATGCTGCGCTGATGGATGATGTTTTGAATGCCTATTCTGCAATTGCGCAAGCCAGGAGTTTGAACCTCTACACCTTGTTCAGCGCTTACTGGAACACGATCAACTACAAGACCACGACTTTTGAAAGCAGCGAGGTCTATTACAGCTATACCGCTTACTATGAGTGGATCACCGTCAGTGAAAAAGCTGGGAAAGTCTTTCTTCCGGTATCCTTGCAAACGAGGGTCAGCTCCGCATCCACCTATTATTACTATCCGGCGGTTTTCTGCTATGACATCGCATCTCAGCAGTGGGAGCTACTGTATGTGGCGTCTACAGATAAAAAGCAGACCAATTACAATTACTACTCCCGGCAAGCGTACATCTGCTACGACCAGGTCAAAGATCATCTATATGTATTCTACCGTCCGCTGAATACCTCCGCACAGGTGCTGTGCGATATTGTTGCGGCATCCACCGGAGCAGCAGTCATGACGGAGATCGAGTTGGCGTCTATCGGCTCGTACAGCTATATGGAGCCGTACTGGTGTTCGTTTGACGAGGAGCAGGGGCTGGCCCGATTTGTCTGGGCGACCGGCACGATTTCCGACAGTTCCTCCAGTACGCCCGGCTGGCTTTACGGCGCATCCGTCAGCACCAAGGGGCTGGTCTGGTCTGGAACTGTCTGTCACCCAAGAGCACAGTACAGCCCTTGTTATTCCAGCTATATGCAGGTGATGAGTTACCGACCCTATCTCCGCGGTCCGGCAGGTGCAGTGGTTGGCGTTTTTCAGGAAAGTTCTAAAACGGCATCCTCTGCGGCGGTAATAATGGTCATCACCCCGGACGGAGAGCAGATCAAAACGAGCTATATCCGGCTTCCGGTCGGCACGAACTATGGAACGGTGTGTTCGCCGAACTACTACTCTTTAACTGATACCGGCATTCTGGCGCTCTGCTGGAATTCCATCCAGTGGAGCGGAACGCAGTATTCCGTCTGTGCGGTTTTTGACATCAGGACCGGCACGCTTCTTCAGAGTTTTGTGCGGGAAACAGGGACTCCGTATGTACTGTACAACGCACCGTTCTTTCGGGTGTTTTTCTTATCCGCCAACACCAGTCCGGTGGCAACCCATCTTGCTTTTGCCAAACAGAATGATCAGCTCTTGTCCTTAAGCAAAAGCCGAACCTTTGGCCTGTTTGCAACATCGTCGATTCAGGAGCGCGGGTCGCATCGGTACAAGCTGTATGCCACAAACAGCAGCAACTGGCTGCTGTATGATTACGAAGGGAGTCTGATGACATGAAATTAAACTCGATTCAATGCAGAGATTACAGCGCCGGAGAGCGGTTTTTCGCTGTACTGCAAAACTGTACGGAAAACGATATCCGGGCTATCGACCCTACTGCGCTGATTATTTCGGCAGATGATGAAACGGCAGCTGAAACCTACTCCTCCTATGGCAGACTTTATTCCATCAAGCATTTGCTCAGTGACGGCTCCTACGAGGTGGAGTTTGAGCACATATCTAAAACGGAGGTGCTGGCAGGTTCCATCGGTGAAAAGGCTGAAATTGCGAAAAAGTTGTCTGTGCTGCTCTTTCGTCTGTTGGCACAGAATGGAACAGTGGAGGATTCTGTGATCGTTGAGCACGCCGAGGTGTTCCCAGACTGGACAGAAACCTATTCCGGTAAAAGTGGATCTATCGTGCGGCATGACGGCGTGCTGTATCGCTGTGGTCGTGATGTGGACGGTGATACTGCCGCACCGTCCAACAAGTCTAAGGTATGGTCTAAGATTGGTGAAGTCACTCAGAAGATCGCCGAATGGGTACAACCGACAGGAGCGCATGATGCTTATGCGCTGGATACGGAGGTTGCGCACAATGAGAAGACCTGGGTCAGTGCAGTGGACAGCAATGTATGGGAACCCGGCGTATACGGCTGGAATGAAAAGGAGTGATTTGTATGAAAGAGTTTTGGAACACAGTGCAGATGGTTTTTACGGCCATCGGCGGTTGGCTGGGCTATTTTCTTGGCGGCTGCGATGGTCTTCTTTATGCGCTTATCGCCTTTGTGGTTATTGACTACATCACGGGCGTTATGTGCGCTGTAGCAGATAAGAAATTATCCAGTACAGTGGGCTTCAAGGGCATCTGCCGAAAGGTGTTGATTTTTCTTCTGGTTGGTATCGCCAACATCCTCGATGCGCAGGTAATTGGCAGCGGCTCGGTGCTTCGCACGGCAGTTATCTTCTTCTACATCTCCAACGAGGGCGTTTCTCTTTTGGAGAATGCCGCGCATCTGGGCTTGCCGGTGCCGGACCGGATCAAGACGGTTTTGGAGCAGCTTCATGACCGTGCCGAAAAGGAGGACAAATAATATGGCTTACACGAACAGCTCCCTAGTGTCCTACACCAAACTCAGCCCGAACCACTCCGGGCAGCGTACCCACAGCATTGACCGCATCACGCCCCACTGCGTGGTGGGTCAGTTATCAGCTGAGAGCATCTGCGGATGCTTTACCAGCCCATCCAGACAGGCAAGCTGCAATTACGGCATCGGCAAGGATGGTCGAGTATCCCTTTGTGTTGAGGAAAAGAACCGCTCCTGGTGTACCTCCAGCAGTGCCAATGACCAGAGGGCTATCACCATCGAGTGCGCCAGTGATAAGACGGCACCCTATGCCATGACGGATGCCGTCTATGCCGCTCTCATTAAACTGTGTACGGACATCTGCAAGAGAAACGGTAAGGTCAAACTTCTCTGGTTTGCGGATAAGGACAAAACCCTGAATTACAATCCAAAAGCAGACGAGATGATTCTGACCGTTCACCGTTGGTTTGCCAACAAGGCCTGTCCGGGTGACTGGCTGTATGCAAGACTCGGTAATCTGGCAGCGACGGTAACAGCTGCACTCGGCTCTGATGCCAATGCTTCCGCACCCACTGCACCGAAGATGGACAACACCCCGGCCGCATGGTCGAAGGACGCGGTGGACTGGGCGGTAGTCGAGGAGCTGATGACTGGTGATGATAACGGCAATCTACTGCTCCACAGCAACCTCACCCGGGAGCAGTTTTGCGTGATGCTCAAACGATACCATGATAGATACGCAAAGTAAATACACCACAGGTCACATTTGTTGACCACCAGTTAAGGCCCTTCGAGGATTTTCTCCCTGGAGGGCTTTTTCGGCTTGTACTGAGGACACCCTCAGAATGGAGGACCCGTTATGACGGATTTACAAAAAAGACAAATCGTGGTCATGCGTCAGCAGAATACCACTTACACCACTATATCCGCAGCCCTTGGAATCCCGGTCAGCACCATCAAAACCTTCTGCCGCCGGAATGGTATGATGGCAGAAGCCTCCACGAGGAAACCTGTCTGCAAAAACTGTGGCGTGGGACTGACCAATACGCCCGGAGCAAGACACCGGCTTTTCTGCTCTGACCGCTGCAAGCAGACCTGGTGGAATAAACACCGTTGGGAGCGTGTCAGCACGAAACTCGTTCCGCACATTTGCGCAACCTGCGGAAGGTCATTCACGGACTACAGTGGAGCAAACCGAAAATACTGTTCCCGGAAATGCTACAGAGAAAGGAGTGCGCATGATGGACAGCAGGGTATTTGACAGCCTGCTGGGCTACAAATCCGCCATGGCGCAGGCAGGGTTGATGCTGTCCCGTGGGATTATTACTGCGGATGAGTACGTCACTATTGATACAATAATGACCAAAAAATACGGCTTGTCTTCGTGCAGTGTATTTCGGGAGAATGACTTGCTATATCGTAGTGCCGGAGGTAATATGTCACACAACCAGGAGGTGACAGAATGTCAAAAATAGTAAAACGAGTGCCATTCGCGCCGAAGCTTGAACGAAAAAAGCGCGTGGCTGCATACGCCCGCGTCTCCACGGCCAAAGATGCCATGCTGCATTCGCTCTCATCGCAGGTCGGGTACTACAGCGAGCTGATACAAAAGCACAGCGGCTGGGAGTATGCTGGGGTCTACGCTGATGAAGCTGCGACCGGCACCAGGGATAGCCGGGATGCGTTTCAGCGCCTGCTTGCCGACTGCCGTGCGGGGCGTGTCGATATGATACTTACCAAGTCCATCTCCCGATTTGCAAGGAACACGGTCACGTTGTTGGAAACAGTCCGTGCTCTGAAAGCACTGGAGGTGGATATTTTCTTTGAGGAACAGAACATCCACACGATGAGCGCCGAGGGCGAGCTGATGCTGACCATCCTCGCGTCCTACGCACAGGAAGAGAGCCTGTCAGCCAGCGAAAATCAAAAATGGCGCATTCGTAAGGGGTTTGAAAACGGTGAACTTGTTAATTTGCGGTTTTTGTTTGGATACCGCATTTCAAAGGACGGTATTGAAATCGACGATGAGACTGCGCCAATCGTCCGCGAGGTGTTCGCTCGTGTAATCAGCGGGGAAAGCTTCAGCGCCATCAGCCGGGACTTAAATGCGAGAGGTTCATGCTGTACACTCGGCGGTAAATGGTGTGCCCAGCGTATTCGTCAGACAGTTGCCAATGAAAAATACACAGGCAACGCCATGCTGCAAAAACGCTATCGCAACAACCATCTGGAGAAAAAGCTGGTTCGTAACACGGGCGAATTGCCGATGTTCTACGCAGAAAGGACGCACCCCGCCATCATTGACCAGGATACCTTCGATGCGGCACAGGAGGTATTACGAAAAATCAGCGAAGCCACCAGGGGCAGGCCGCATCCGCAGAGAAGCGAGTTTACAGGCAGAATCCACTGCCCGTTCTGCGGGAAAGCATATAAGCGCAATACCAGCAATGGTTCAGTGGGGTGGAATTGCTCAACCTACCTGTCCCAGGGCAAGACGGTCTGCCACGGGAAAAAGATACCCGAAGCCACGCTGAAAGCCGTCTGCGCCGAGGTGTTTGGGATGAGTGACTACAATGCGGAGGCGTTCACCACCATGGTTGCGCGCATTGAAGTGCCGGAGGACAACCGACTGCGCTTCGTGTTTAAGGACGGCCGCGTAGCCGAGCGCACATGGCCGGACCGTTCACGGCGAGAGAGTTGGACGCCGGAGATGCGGCAAGCCGCCGCAGAGAGAACACGCCGAAGGAGGAATACACCATGCCAAGAGTAACAACCATTCCGGCCACCAAGAATCTGTTTACGGCGTTGCCGACTGCTTCGGTAGCAAGGCGGAAAGTTGCCGGATATGCCCGTGTTTCTACCGACAGCGATGAGCAGTTTACCAGCTATGAGGCGCAGATTGACTACTACACCAGGTACATTATGGAGCGCGAAGACTGGCAGTTTGTTAAGGTCTATACCGATTCCGGCATCTCGGCTACCAACACCAAACACCGCGACGGCTTCAACGAGATGGTTCGGGACGCACTTGCCGGAAAGATAGATCTTATCGTTACCAAGTCTGTCAGCCGTTTTGCCCGTAACACCGTGGACAGTCTTACCACCGTCCGCAAGCTGAAGGATGCCGGCGTGGAGGTCTACTTCCAGAAAGAAAATATCTACACCTTTGACGGCAAGGGCGAACTGCTTATTACCATCATGTCCTCCCTGGCACAAGAGGAAAGCCGGAGCATTTCCGAGAATGTCACCTGGGGCCAGAGGAAACGCTTTGCGGACGGGAAGGTCAGTATGCCATACAAACAGTTTCTGGGTTATGAGAAGGGCGCTGACGGCTCTCCGGTGGTCAATGCAGAAGAGGCCGTCGTTGTCAGGCTCATCTACCGGCTGTTCCTTCAGGGGAAGACCCCTGCGGGCATTTGCAGATATCTGGAGAGCCAAAGCACACCGACTCCGTCCGGCAAGCAGAAGTGGAGTCAGACCACGGTGAGAAGCATCCTCACCAACGAAAAGTACAAGGGTGACGCTCTCCTGCAAAAGAAGTTCACGGTCGATTTTCTGCAGAAGAAGATGAAAACCAATGAGGGCGAGGTTCCGCAATACTATGTTGAGAACAGCCACGAAGCCATCATCGCGCCAATCGAGTGGGAGATGGTACAGGCGGAGATCACTCGGCGCAAGGCGCTGGGCAGGGCCTACAGCGGCAGCAGCGTGTTCGCGTCGCGCCTAGTCTGTGGTGACTGCGGAGGCTTCTTTGGACAGAAGGTATGGCACTCCACCGATGCCTACCGCAAGGTGATATGGCGCTGCAACAGCAAGTTCAAAGGCGGTCAGCGATGCGCCACACCCCACCTGGATGCGGAGACCATCCAGCAGAAGTTCCTGATTGCCTATGACCGTCTTATGACAAACCGCCAGTCTATTATCCAAGACTGTGAGCAGATGCGCTCCGTGCTTTCGGATTGTTCGGCAATCGACACAGAGTTGGACGATTTGAACGAGGAAATCTGTGTGGTTGCCGGGCTGGTCAAGGCCTGTGTCGAGGAAAACGCTTCCACGGCACAGTCGCAGGAGGAATACGCGAAGAAGTATAACGGGCTGCTTGCACGCTACGAGAAAGCGGCTGCGCGGGTCGGAGAGCTTACGACCGAGAAGGAGCGGAAGCATGACCGGGAGCGTGAGCTGCGCCTGTTCATCGCGTCACTAAAGAAGCAGCCCCTTGCCCTCGAGAGCTGGGACGAAAAGCTGTGGGTGACTCTGGTCGACCGGGCAACAGTCTGCCGAGACGGCAGGATTGTATTCCGCTTCAAAGGCGGCAGCGAAATTGAGGTGGAGCCTTGATGCAGAAATAGATGCGCTGCCGGAGTTGCTTTACTGGGGAAATGCCGCTGGAAATCCAAAAGGCAATGTGGTATAATTTATAGAAAACAGGTTTATTCCGCTCAATTTTATAAAATGGACAGGCAATCAAAAATTTTATGAGGGGTACCCCTCATAGTGTTTGTTATACAAACACTATGACATCTCATTGTCAGCTTTTTTGTAAAGAGCCTGACGGCGCGGGATGTGAGGGGGGAGGTGACAAGATGATGATAAGCAAAACCAAATATTTCCTCTGACGAATTCGTGGACATCCCTGCTTCCCCTGAGACAGAGATTCCCCCAAACGGGGAGGAGATACAACATAACAAGTGACCCTGAATTGTTCGAAGGAGGATGAAAGACAAATGAACGCAATTAAGAAAACAAAGTCAAAGCGGCTGTTCAGTATGCTGTTGGCGCTGATGATGTGCCTGACTATGCTGCCGACTACTGCATGGGCGGCGGGAGAACTCACTGAGCCCCTCAATTTTACCTCTGCCACAGATAATGTGGCAGGCGAGGGATATAGTTGGACGGCAGAAAGCAAGACGTTAACCCTTGACGGTTTGACGCTGAATGTAACTACCGGCGATGGTATTACGCTTCCTGCCGATAGTAAGATTGTTCTGTCCGGCACGAATACAGTCAATGCAGGCGGTGACCTAATTGACTGTGCGGGTAATTTGGATATCAGTGGTGAAGGTTCGCTGACCGGAAAGGTTACAACGGTGAGCGATGACTATGCGGGCATCCGTACAAACGGTGGTTCGCTCACCATTACAGACAGTAAGTTGGATTTGACAATTAATCCCCAAAATAGCACAGCTCCTACGATTACCACAAAGAAGGACAACTCCTCCGGAGGCAGTATTTCACTGCTTGGAAGTGCCAATGTAACGACAAGAACAGCAACTCAAGGCAAGGGCTGGGCTCTTTGCTCTGGTGCTTATAAAAGCAGCGGCGACATTCTGATCGGTACAGGTGCCTCCTTTACCGCAGTCGGCTTAGTTCATGCGATGTATGCCGGAAAAGGCGCCGATGTGACCATCAACGGCATACTGGACGCCTCTGCCTGCATCGATATGTGTGCCAATTTGCTTACCTATGGTTCTCTGACAATTAACGGAACCGTAAAGATGCGAGAAGGGCATCACATTTGGTTAGCTCATGGCACCGTAATTCTCGGTGATACTGCCGATGTAAATCAGGTAATTATTGTTACGACAGGTAATTACTATGAGGGATATGTGTTCAGTGATATGGAGCTTACAGAGGGAACTAAAATCGAGGAGTACAGTGAAGAAAATTATGGATACTGCTATCTTTATGTAGCGGACGGAGTTTCCCTTACCATTCCGGAAGACAAAACGCTCACAATGAAAAGTCTGAAAGGAAATGGAATTGACGGTCCCGTTGTAAACAACGGTACTTTGAATTTACCCGAAGACACTACAGCTGATGCTATTAAGGTGATGAAGCTTACCGGCAACGGTCTTGTGAAAGTAAGCGAGGACACCTACCTCAACGATGGCACAAAGATTAATATCCCGGCTGCAAATGACCCGAACCTGGATGAAAACGGCAAATTGGACCTCAGCACAGCTGCGGAAAACAAATCGGGCAACGGTTACAACTGGGACGCTGCAGATAAAATACTGACTCTGAACAACTTCTATTTCGACGGTACAATCATTCTCCCAAGCGAGGCTACGGTAATCACGGAGACAGCCAGCAGCGTAGACACGATTTGCATGAATTGCAACGACTTTAACGCCAAGAAGCTGACTTTATCCGGCTCCGCACCGCTGACCCTTCGAAATTTGGATTGCGGCGGTCAGGCAGCTGAGGTTACTGTGTCCGAAGGCGCAGAGGTGAAGATGCCGAGCGGTATCAATATCGGTACATCGGGCGGAATAAACAGTCTGGTGACCGTGAACGGCAAGCTGACCGCATCGAACTATTATGATGCTGCGATTTCTTGTGGCAAGGTGGTTATTGGCAGCACCGGGGAACTGAAGGTCAGCGGTAAGCAGGGTGTTCGTGTCAACGGCATGAATCCGAGCGGCGATGCCGCGGACTATACCGGTATTTTTACCGTGGAAAACGGCGGTAAGTTTATCGCAAACTGCACCGACTACAATGTGATGGCATTTACCTCACGTAATGAATTGACCGAAGACACAGTAAAGCAGGTTATCGTTTTGCCCGATAATTACCTGCCGGATGATTACGCAATCCGCATGGTCAGCGGAAAAAATGGTGAAATGCAGTATGCTGCGACCATCGCCAAGACCGATGCAGAACTCACACTGGAATCTGAAAGTGTCTCCGGCGCAGGTGGCGCCCTGACACTCTCGAAGAAGTCTTCCGGCGGCGGTTCGCACTCCGGTGGCGGCGGTTCGCACTCCGGTGGCGGCGGTTCCTCCTCCACCTCTTATACCATTACGGCATCTGCCGGTGAAAACGGTTCCATTGCGCCGGACGGTAAAACAAGCGTTACCAAAAACACCGATAAGACCTTCACCATCACCCCGAACAGCGGCTACGCCGTGGAGGACGTGCTGGTGGACGGCAAGAGCGTGGGCGCGGTGACGACTTACACCTTTACCAAGGTGACTGCGGCGCACACCATCTCCGCTACGTTCAAAGCTGTAGCCCAGACTGGCTACACCGACGTGGACACGGATGACTGGTTCTACGACGGCGTGCAGTACGTCACGGACAAGGGCCTGATGAACGGCACCGGAAACGGCGCGTTCTCTCCCAGCCGCACACTGACCCGTGGCATGTTCGTCACCATTCTCTACCGCATGGAGGGCAGTCCTGTTCTGGAGAACTATGGCTATCCGTACGGCGACGTGCAGGCGGACACCAATGTGTATGCTCCGGGCATCTATTGGGCACGGGCAAATAAAATTGTCACCGGCTATACGGACGACAAGTTCGGTCCCAACGACCCTGTGACCCGCGAGCAAATGGCGGCTATCCTGTACCGCTATGCGCAGTACAAGGGCTATGATGTTAGCAAATCGGCAGACCTCACAGGCTTTGCCGACGCAAACAGCATCAGCGGTTATGCTTTGACCCCGATGCAGTGGGCCAATGCAGTGGGACTGATTACAGGCACTAGCGCAACGACCCTATCCCCTGTGGGCAACACAACCCGCTGTCAAGCGGCTGTGATTATCCATCGCTTCTGCGAGAATATCGCCGACTAAAATAAACGAGCCGCTGGCTGAAAGAAAATTTTAAGAACACACAGACCAAGGTTGGCGGTAAGATAACCGTGAAACGAAGATACCCTACGAGCCTGTGTACTTGGCAGACTCGCATGGTAAGGGACAGTTTTCGGTTGCAAGTTTCGGCATCTATTGGGAGCATACATCGGCGGATATTCTTTCCAAAGGAGCTCGGAGATACGGTTGTACGGTTTCATTTTAGGTGAAACCCTGTGAAACCGTATCACAATTATAAGCATTTGCCATAGCGCGAAGATACGAACTCTGCATTGTTCGCAATGTCTTCGGGTTAACCATCAAGATAGAGGATCGTTGAAAGACGGTCCTCTATCTTCTTTTCGCAAAAAAGATGCCCCCGGTGCTACCAACATAGAAAAGGAGTGGACTCAGATGGAAGATACCAGCATAGAAGCCATCAGCGCAGACCCCGGAAAACCGAAGAAACAGTTGCCCAAGAATTTATTGTGACACAGACTTTGATGACACTGAAGAAGACGTCCTGGTCTATATCACAAATAGCGGCGAACGCTATCACCGTGCCACTTGTAGCTCGTTGAGCCACAGCAGCTATGAAGTTACACTTTCTGAGGCCATGGATGCAGGGTATACACCTTGCAAAAACTGCCATCCTCCAACCAAATGATGGGAAACCCGCCTATGCTTATAGAGAGAAAGAGAGGAAACTTATGTCTGCTGTTTCATGGTGCCGCGCCAACGCTATGCTGCTGATCGCTTTGTTGGCCGCCGGGATCACGGTTGCTTTTGTTCCGCCAGACAAGGGATATTTGGGATACTATGATGCCCGCACCCTGGTCTGCTTGTTCTGCGTACTGGCCGTGGTTTGCGCACTGCGAAACATGGACCTGTTTTCCGCGCTATCACAGCAGCTGGTGCAGCTGTTTCACACCACCCGTAGCGTCGTGACCGCCTTGGTCCTGATCACACTGGTCGGCTCTATGCTGCTGACCAACGACACCGCTCTGTTAACGTTTTTGCCGCTGAGTTGGTTCGTTCTGCACGCCACCGGACAGGACAGGCACCTGGCGTTTACCTTTATCCTGCAAAACTGCGCCGCCAACTTTGGCGGAATGCTCACACCCTTTGGCAACCCGCAAAACCTTTACTTGTTCAGTTATTATCATATCGCCAGCACGGAGTTCATCGGCATCATGCTGCCGCCCTTTTTGCTGTCGATCGCCTTGATCCTGCTGTGCCGCTTCTTCATCCCAAAGGATCCGCTGGCTGTTCCGGAGGAGCCAGTCCGGCTAGACCAGAAGCGTGCCGTCGTCTATGCACTGCTCTTCTGCCTGGCTGTGGCGATGGTGCTGCGGGTCGTGCCGTATGGGGTGGGACTCGTCATCATCCCTGCCGTTCTGCTGGTGTTGGACCGAAATGCCCTCAAAAGTGTGGATTGGGGGCTGCTGCTCACGTTTGCCGCATTTTTTACGTTTTCCGGAAATCTAGCCCGGATCGACGCCGTACAGATGTTTTTCGCGCGTCTGCTATCCCACGGCACAATGCTCGTCTCAGCCCTGACCAGCCAGTTCATCAGCAACGTCCCCGCCGCCATTTTGCTCAGCCGTTTTACCCAGGATTACCAAGGTCTGCTCATCGGCGTCAACGTGGGCGGCGCCGGGACACTCATCGCTTCCCTAGCCAGCCTCATCACCTTTCGAGAGTTTGCCAAGCACAAGCCTGCGCAGACCGGGCGCTTCCTGCTGTTGTTTCTGGCGGTCAGCTTTGGGTTTTTGGCGGTTCTGTTGGGGGCAATGTCCCTGCTTGGGCAAGCCTGAGGATCCTCTTTCCCCCAAAGCGATCGTTTTCTCTTTTTCTAGACAGACGTCCCAAAATATGTTATTCTAAAAATATCCCAGAATATCAACAGAGAAAGGACGGATCAAACATGCGAAAACGATTCCTTTGCCTGCTCCTCACACTGCTTTTGTGCCTGAGCTTGGCCCCTGTCAGCCAGGCAGCAGGTGGCTCGGCCTATGACCGGCCGGGACAAAAGCTGGCAGCCCTGACCTTTGATGACGGTCCGGGGCCCTACTCAGACCGGATCATGGACACCTTAGCCGCCCACGGGGCAAAGGCCACGTTTTTTATGAACGGCTATAAAGTCAGAACCTATGCTAAGCAGATCCAGCGCATGGTCGCTGAGGGCCATCAAATCGCCAATCATACCTATAATCATCCGGTCCTGGCCTCATCCTCTGCCACAAAGGTCCGCAATGAAATCACAGGAACCGCCAACGCCCTGACTGAGGTCACAGGGCTGACCGGGACAGGAAACACCGGCTTCTACCTCCGCCCGCCCTATGGCAGCTGGAACAACACGACCCTAAGCTTGGCCGGGGTCCCGGTCATTTGGTGCACGGTAGACTCTGGGGACTGGAAATATCAAGACGCTGCCCGACTGACCAGCTACACCGGCACCGTCTTGCAGGATGGCGACATCGTCATCTTACATGAGATCCACAAAACAACCGCCCAGGGCTTGGATGCCCTGTTGACCAAGCTGGACAAACGCGGCTTTACCCTGGTCACATTGGAAGACCTTTTCTGGCGGCGTGGAATCACGCCCCAGGCCGGGAAAGTCTATTACTCCGCCAAAAACACCGGGGTCGACCGTTGTGAACGTGCCTTGTGGTTCGATGAAAGCAAGCTCAGCACGCACTGGGCCGCTGCCAGCATCGACTACGTCCGGCAAAAGGGCCTCATGCACAACAATCCATACGGCGAGTTCACCCCCAACTTCCCCTTGACCCGTGGGATGTTCGTCACCTGTCTGGGCCGTTTGGCTGGGGTCGAAGGTGACGCCGCTTCCACTGGCTACCGCGACCTCTCCGCCGACCACTATGCTGCCCCCTATGCAGCCTGGGCTAAGGAAGCTGACATCATGCACGGCCTGCCGGACGGACGGTTCGCCCCGGACGCCCCCATCACCCGCCAGGAATTGGCCACCGTGCTGGCTCGTTATGCAGCCCTGTGCGGCGCGGAGCGCGGGGACACCAGCGCACCGGTCTATCATGATCAGGCCGCCATCGCAGATTGGGCCAAGGACGGTGTAGCCCTGTGTGGGCAGCTTGGCCTGCTGGTCGGTGCCAACGGCACCTTCTCCCCCACGGACACAGCAACCAGGGCCATGGGCGCGGTGATCCTCCAGCGGCTGGATGAAGCAGACCTGCGCCCCCAACCGGTCGAAAATGGTTCAAATATTTGAAAATACTGTGCGCAGGTCACAGTAAAACGCCATAAGTCTGGCTATACTAAAGCCAACAAAAACGGAAACACCAAAAGGAAGTGTTATTATGGCGATCACCACCATCAACCAGGAAAATTTTGAAACAAAAGTCACCCAGTCCTCTGCCCCCGTACTGCTGGACTTCTGGGCCGCCTGGTGCGGACCCTGCACAATGCTCTCCCCCGTGGTGGAAGAGCTGGCCCAGGAGCACCCGGAGATCTCCTTCGGCAAGGTCAACGTCGACGAGGTCCCTGAGCTGGCCCAGCGCTACCAGATCTCCGCCATCCCCACCCTGCTGCTGTTCAAAGACGGCCAGCCGGTGGACATGTCCGTGGGCGTGAAGTCTAAAGCCGAACTGGAAAACTTTTTGAAGTAAATCTATCCTCCTCAACATACAAAAACGGGACGCGAGCTGTGCATCATCACACGCCTCGCGTCCTGTTTTTCTATTCTTTTTCTTCCGCTGGACACAGCGACTTGAAAAGGGCATTCCGTATCCAAAACAGCACCGCGCTGATTGAAATACCAACCAGTACCCCTGCAATCGCCAGGATCACAGTCACCGCAAAATGCTCCTTCCATAGCACCGGCAGAGCCATGACCGCCGCCAGGACGGTTCGCACCGTCCGCAGGTTCAGCAGCTCTTTCCGCCACGTTTCCCCCGCTCGACCCAGAGCTTCTACCAGATTCGTGAGGAGCTGGAAGTGGAAATAGAGCGCCGCCACCGCCAGCAATAAACTCAACAGCTGTAAAAGATAATGCTGGCTGTTGATCCCAATGAGCGTCAAGATCCAGAACCACAGCTCCAAGGCCGCCAGTAAAATGCACAGCGGACCCAGCAGGCCCATGGCGGGCGACGCCTCCTTCAGCTCTTTGATGGCCTTACCCATCAGCAGATAACCGACCCAGCTGGGGATGAGATTCAAGCTACCTAAGTTGAGGTTAAAGTAGAGGAAGAGATAGCCCCAAGCGATCAAACCGATGGCGTGCGCCATTTTTTTACGCTCCATTTGTCGGCACCTCCTTTGCGGTCAGCGTTTCTTCTGTCACAGTACCTTGATCGTTCACAACAAAATGAAGCGTAATGGTTTTCGGCGGGGCATCCAGCCAAGGAGCAGAGTTGGAATCTACTATGGTACCGTTCCAGTCATCCTCGATCGGACTTGTACTCCACGATAAGCCACTCGTGCTGGAACCTCCGCTGCTCTGGCAAGTCTTCACACTTTGGAGAAACTCCTGATAATATTCCGCGTCTGTTCCCGGATTTGGATCAATGGACAAACCAACTGCTTTCCAAGTGACGTTTTCCGGGAACGTGCCCTGTGCAAAATACTCATACGTCATCGTCTCAAACTGGATGTTTGGTTTTGCGGTTTTCCGAATGACGGTGGGGGTTCTCCAAAAATCATCCGGCTCTTCCAAGTTATCGACGGCACAGTAGCTCCGCAGTTCCACCGTCACCGTACCATAGGTCCCTTCTGCGGTATAGATGCGTTCCGCTGGAACCAAATTTCTATAATACATTCCTTCGGTTCGTTCCAGATAAATGACAGGTTCCCCGGTCTGCTCGACGATATAGCGCCCTCCCTCCTGTCTGACCAGGACTGGAAGTGTTACCTGACCGCCGCAGGCATCCATGTATTCCCTGTTAAAGTCCATATACTGCTCTGTATCCGGCACACGCGATGCATACATCACCAGCAAGGCAGTGTAGCTTCCATCCGCCTGCTTCTGCAAATTCTGGACGGCAAAGTAGGCTGCTTGGTGGTCATAGATGATCTGGCCGTCCGTTCGGATCGTGACCGGCTCTTTCTCTGCCTGGCCAAAATTTCCTTGTGGGTACACAGTCAGCGTTTCTCCGAACAGGGAGTAATGTTCTCCTTGCGCTGCCATGGCTTCCAGCGCCGCTCGCTCTTTGTCCGGCGATGCCATAGAAAGGAAGAGCAGGTTGTCATCCATGATGCCCTTCGCGTAGGTGTCCAGCGCTCCGGCGACCGTCGTGCAGTAGTTCAGGTGGGCTGCGGCGATCTGCTGGTTTGTGTAGCCTACATAGTCAAAGCCCTCCTGTAAGCCCGCTTCCTTATCCACCATGCCCACCAGACAGCTGGCCGCCAGGACCACGACCACGCAGACGGAGGCCAGGGCCATGCCGCGGGGGTAGCGCTTGAAGCGGACGATGGCCTCGATGCGCTGGGCGATGTTCTTCCCGCCGTTGGAGAGGGACGTGGTGCCCACGGCGCGGGGGTACTTGTCGTTTGCCATGGCCAGGAGGGAGATGCCGTAATTGCGGCGGTCCTCCCCGCGCAGGCGCTCTAAAACCCGCTGGTCGCAGAGGGATTCCATGTCGTTGCCCACTCGGTTGAGCAGGAGGCGGACGATGGGGTTGCACCAGTGCAGCGTCCGGCAGAAGCACCAGAAGACGTTTTGCAGGGCATCCTTATAGTTCAGGTGGAGCAGCTCATGCAGGATCACATGGTCATCCAGCGCTTTCCCCTTCGGCAGGGCCAGCACCGGGCGGAACACCCCGCACACCATCGGGGACGGCAGACCGGTCAGCTCGATGGCCCGGCAGGTCTTGCAGGCATACGTCTTGCCGATGCGTTCGATCTGCTCCTGCACATCCGCCGGGACAGGAGTCCCCTGCCGCAAGAGCAGGCAGAGCCGGAGCCAGGAGATAAGATACCAGAGCAGCGTCACAACAACGCCCACCACATAGAGCAGGAACAACCAGTCTGAGAGACTGACCGGAGCACCCGTCAGCCAGGGGATGGGGCTGGTCACTTGGGTGGCCTCATAGACATTGGTATAGGCCGAGGCCCAGTGCGGCTCAACCATCACCTTCGCCGTCTCCACCCACAAGGGCAGAGGGAGAAGCACATAATACTTCCCCGTATAGGCCGGAAGCAAGATCCGAAGGGCCAACACCGACCAGACCGCATACTGCCAGCGGGGGGAGAGCTTATCCTTCAGCAGCGTCTTGATGGCCAGAAGCAACAGGCCCACGCCTGCGACATACAGCGTTTGCAGCAGAAACGCCCATAGGTTCGTCATGCTTACACCTCCATGTCATCCAGCAGTTGGCGCAGGCGGTCCCGTTCCTCCGGGGTGATGTGGCTCTCCTTCAAAAAGGCGGCAATCAAGTCTCCCGTGGCCCCACCGTAAATTTTATCCAAGAGCTGACTCCGGGCTTGGCGGGCACACAGCTCCCGGTCGATGGCCGCCGTGTAGCGGTGTGGGTCCTGGGTCCGGTCGATGGCGACTAAGCCCTTGCTCTCCATCCGGGTCAGGTAGGTGTGGACGGTATTTCTTCGCCAGGGGTGGGTGGGGGCCAGGGCGGAGACAAGGTCCCCCAGCTCACAGGGACCGTCGGCCCAAAGCACCTCTAAAATGGCCCATTCGTTGTCGGTCAGCTTTACCATAGCGCTGCGCTCCTTTCTCATATTCTACCCTTTCGTTCTACTCATGTAGTACCTCTTGCAAACCCATTGTACTACATGAGTAGAACCATTGTCAATCCTCTTTTTGGCCGTTTTTTGGACAAAGATACCCAAAACGGCTGTTTTTTTCGGTCACATTCCGTCAATAAAGGGAAGTATCTCTTTCCCCTTGACAGGGTCCGTGGGCCGTGGTATTATCTAAACCAACAAACGAAGTAATTTAGTTGGTTATTTACCTTGGAGGCCCAAACCGCTCCAAGGTAAGGCCAGAAAGGACCCTCCCATGCAACGACTGAACACTCTATTGCCCGTTCTGGCCGCCGGGATCGCACTGGTGACAGACTGGGCCATCCCGGACTCGTCTCTCCACCCCGCCGCCAACCGGCCGTATTTTCTGTTGGTCATGGCGGTGGCACTGGCCCTCACTGCTGTGTTGTTTCTGGCAGGCTTTGCCGCCCCTGCCTTTCAGAAAAAGTACAGCGGGAAGGCCCCCTTTTACACCGGTATCCTTCTCTTTCTCTGTGTGCTGAACATTTTGACAGCGAAGACCGCCACCCTCCCCGTGCTCTACTTTCCCTCACTGGACCGGGTCTTCGGAGTCCTGGTGGAAGACGCTGCGTTTTTGGGCAAGTGCCTGCTCTATTCCCTGCGCCTGCAAGTGACCGGTTGGGTCAGCGGTGCGGTGGCCGGTGTGCTGACCGGCATAGCCATTGGCTTCAGCAAGGGCGCACGGTACTGGATTTATCCTCTGGTCCGGGTGCTCGGCCCTATCCCCTCCACCGCCTGGATCCCCTTGGCAATGATTAGCTTCCCCACCGTCGTCTCCGCCAGCGCCTTTCTCATCGCCCTGGCCGTCTGGTTCCCCACCAGCGTGCTGACGGCCAGCGGCATCTCCAGCATCCCCAACGCCTACTTTGAGGCCGCTGCGACCCTGGGCGCTTCCAATCGCTACGCCCTCTGGAAGGTCGGCATCCCCGCCGCCATGCCCCATATGTTCCTGGGCCTGTTTAACGGCACCACCGCTTCCTTCATCACTCTCGTCACCGCCGAGATGATGGGCGCGAAATACGGCATCGGCTGGTACGTCAACTGGCAGAAGGATATGATGGCCTACGCCAACGTCTACGCCGGGCTGATCGTGATGAGCGTCATCTGCTACTGCATCATCACCCTGCTCTTCCGCGCCCGTGACCATGTGCTGGTCTGGCAGAAAGGAGTCATCAAATGGTAAACGGACTTTCTATCTCCGGGGTGAGCAAGCAGTTCACCAACCCACAGGGCGAGGTCATCACTGCCCTGTCCAATGTCGATCTGGACATCGCCCCCGGTTCTTTTATCTCTCTCATCGGCCCCTCCGGGTGCGGTAAATCCACCCTGTTGCGGCTCATCGCCGGGCTGATCCAGCCGGACAGCGGAACGCTGACTCTGGACGGCGCCCCCATCACCAAGCCGGGCAGCGACCGGGGCTTCATGTTCCAGGACCACACCCTCTTCCCTTGGCTGACCATTTATGACAACATCGCCTTTGGCCTGCGGGCACAGGGTGTCTTTCAGGAAAAAGAGGCCAGCGTAAAAGAGTTCATCGACCTGGTTGGCCTGACAGGATTTGAGAAATACTATCCCCACCAGCTCTCCGGCGGCATGTGCCAGCGGGCTTCCCTGGCCCGCGCCCTGGTCGGTCACCCCAAAGTGTTATTGCTGGACGAGCCCTTGGGCGCTCTGGACGCATTTACCCGCATGAACATCCAGGACGAAATTTTACGCATCTGGAAAGAACACAGCATGACCATGATCATGGTCACGCACGACGTAGACGAAGCCGTGTATCTTTCCAGCCGGGTCGTCGTGATGACGCCCCGGCCCGGACGCATCACTAAGATCGTCCCGGTGGAGCTGGCCCAGCCACGGGCCCGCAGCAGCCAGGACTTCTTACATTACCGGGCGGAGATCCTCCGTCTGCTCCACTACGGCGGCACCATTCAGGAGCCGGACTACTACCTCTAAACGAAAGGCAGGTATCTCACCATGTATCCTTCCCGACTGCTTCGACGATTGGTTCCAGTGCTTGCGCTGGCTGCCCTGCTGCTGATGCTGGCCGCCTGCGGCGTCCAGAAAGAAGAACTCAACGACTGCTGTATGGCAGCTCCGGTGTCCCAGAGCACCATAACCTGATCCCCTTCCACTCCACCGCATCCAAGAAAAAGGAGAGACTCCCCATGAACCAGAAAAAACGCATCTTCCGCATCCTCCCCCTCTTCCTGCTGGCCACCCTGCTCTTTACCCTGGCCGCCTGCGGAAGCCAAGGCGGCGACACGTCCGCCGCTCCTTCCTCTGACAGCAGCTCCGGTGACAGCGGTTTGTATCACCTGCGCATCGCTTACTCTCCCTCCCTCTGCCAGGCTCCCCTGCACATAGCCGTGGAGAAGGGCTTCTTTGAAGCCGAAGGCATCGAGCCTGAAAACATCCAGATCGACGCCGCCCACGTCCAGGAGGCCATTGGCGCCGATCAAGTGGACGTCGGCTTCGGTCTGATCGGCAAGTTCCTCCAGCCCGTGGAGAACGGCCTGCCCATCAAGTTCACCGCAGGCATCCACACTGGATGCGTCAAGATCGTCGCACCCAAGGACTCTGGCATCGAAAGTCCCGCTGACCTGAAGGGCAAGAAGATCGGCGTGTCCGGTCTGGCCGGAGCCGAGACCATCGTGGCCAAGCGCGTGCTGGCCAACGAGGGCATCTCGTTTGACGAGACAAATCCCGAAGCTGAGTTCGTGGTCTTCAACAAGAACGACCTGGGCCAGGCCCTGGAGAACGGGGCCATCGACGTGATCGCCATGAGCGACCCCATCGTATCTCAGTTTGTGCAGCAGTATGACTTAAACGTGCTGGTCGATACCGCCACCTCCGAGGAATTCTCCAGCGAATATTGCTGCGCCTCCTTTGTCAGCAACAAGCTGGCCGAAGAGCACCCCGACATCGCCGCCGCCTTTACCCGCGCCGTGCTGAAGGCTTCCGTGTACGTCAACGAACACCCCGAAGAAGCGGCAAAGATCCAGCTGGACAAGAAGTATGTCACCGGCGACCTGGAGTTCAACACCAGTTTGTTAAAGTCCTACAACTACATTCCCTCCGTGCAGGGCGGCTATGACGCCATCAAGCTCAGTGTGGAGCAGCTGGCCCAGATCGGCATCCTGAAAGAGGGCACCGACGCCCAGCAGTTCACCGACAACGTCTACGCCTTTTATGACGACGTACCCGACTCCTACACCGCCGCAGACATTGCGGACATAGCCTAAGCGAGGTGTGAGACCATGGCTGACACACAGATCCACACCTGCTCCGACTGCGCCGTCCTCTCCTGCAAAGCCAAGGACGAGGCCCACTACCCCGCCTTCTGCCTGACCGCCAAGCAGAATCAGGCGCGACTGGAGGAAGCCCTGAAAATTTATCAGGAGGACCCGGAACAGGGCAACATCGCCCGCGTCTCCGCCGGGATCGAGGGCGAGTTTTACGGCCGCCTGACCCGCGTGGAAGAAACCATTGAGTTTATCCGGCGCATGGGCTACCAAAAGATCGGCATCGCCTCCTGCGTGGGGCTGATGCCGGAGACGAGGATCTTTACCAAAATTCTCAAGGCCCTGGGCATCGAATATTACACCGTCGGCTGCAAGCTGGGTGCTGTGGATAAAACCGTCATCGGCATTCCCAACGAGAAGAAATTGAACGGCGGCTGCGGACACGAGTCCATGTGCAACCCCATCCTCCAGGCCAAGGAGCTGGAGGCCCAGGGCACCGACTTCAACATCGTCATCGGCCTGTGCGTGGGCCACGACACCCTCTTCCTGCGCCACTCCCACGCCCCCACGACGGTGATGATCGTGAAAGACCGGGTCCTGGCCCACAACCCCGTTGCCGCCCTGTACACAGCCAACGGCATGTACTCCCGCTTTAAGGACATCTTACAGCGTTGACAGGCTCGGCAGAGTGTGCTATGATTCCCGACAAGAATACTGTGTTGATCGCCCGACTGGTTTTCCGGTCGGGCGATCAGAGATGAGGAGATGTTTCCCCATGGGACCCAACACCGTTTCCCCCACCCAGAGCGGCGGTGCACTCATCGCCATGAGCGGCGGGGTGGACAGTTCCATTGCTGCCTATCTGACCATGCAGACCGGCTGCCCCTGCCTTGGGGCCACCATGCGGCTGTATCGCAACGTCGACATCGGCAAAAGCCCCCAGCGCACCTGCTGTGCCCAGAAGGACATCGACGATGCCAGCCAGGTCGCCTTTCAGCTGGACCTGCCTTATGAGGTCCTGGACCTGACGGCCCGGTTCCGGGCGGAGGTCATGGATAAATTTGTCCGGACCTACGAAGCCGGTGGCACCCCCAACCCCTGCATCGACTGCAACCGCTCTCTCAAGTTTGATACGCTCTTAGCGCTGGCCCGTGAGAAAGGCCTCTCCGAGGTCGTCACCGGGCACTACGCCCGCATCGTCAAGGACGAGGCCAGCGGGCGCTATGTTCTGAAAAAGGCATTGGACGGGAGCAAGGATCAGAGCTACGTCCTCTACACCATGACCCAGGACCAGCTGGCCCACACCCGCTTCCCCCTGGGCGAGCGGCACAAGGACCAGATTCGAGAACTGGCGACCGAGCTGGGCTTTCCCAATGCCCAGAAGCAGGACAGCCAGGATATCTGCTTCGTCCCGGACGGGGATTATGGTGCGTTTTTAGAAGCGTACACTGGAAAGACCTATCCCACCGGTGACTTTTTAGACGAGAATGGCCAGCCCGTGGGCACCCATCGGGGGGCCGTGCGCTATACCCTGGGCCAGCGGAAGGGCTTGGGGCTGGCCATGGGGCACCCGGTCTATGTCTGCGGAAAGGATATGGAGGCCAATACCGTCTCCGTCGGTCCGGAGTCGTCGCTGTATCGCAAGACGCTCATCGCCAACGACGTGAATTGGATCGCCATTCCAGAGCTGACTGCTCCCCTGCGCTGCAAGGCCAAGACCCGCTATCGTCAGCAGGAGGAATGGGCCACCGTGATGCCCCTGGCGGACGGGAAGATACAAGTAACGTTTGACGAGCCGCAGCGGGCCATGACCGTCGGGCAGGCCGTGGTGCTCTATGATGGAGATACCGTAGTCGGCGGCGGGACCATTCTTTCCGTACCAGACGAAGAACAAGGAGAAACCCTATGAGTTGTTGCGAAAGTAGCTGCGGCAGCTGTCAGAAAAGCTGCTCCAGCTGTTCCCCCGCCCTCTATTTGACGGAGGCAGAATTGAAGCTGCTTCGGCGGTTTGGAGAAACCCCTTTTCTCCCAGTGGCTCGACGGCCGGACGGTGAAACGCCGGTCTGTTTGGAAGAGGGCACCGGCGAACAGGAAACGGTTTCCAACGGGATCCTGGCCTTGGAACGCAAGGGGCTCATCGACCTGGACTACAACCTCCCCCTGCAAAACTTTGACTATGGCCCCTACGCCGCTTGGTCCCGTCAGGGCAGCATGGCTCTGACTGTACGGGGGCAGGAGGTCTTGGATGTTTTGGACATCCAGGGCGTGGAGAACGAGGATGAGGAATGAATCGCACCAGCAAATTTGACAAGGAAGCAACCCGAATCTGACAAAAAATCAGCGCCGGCGACAGAGTCACTCTGCCGCCGGGATTTTTTTGCCAAAACCCATTGACATTTACCTACCTGCGTGGTATCTTATTCCCACGTTAAAACCAACCAACCAAGTTGGTATTTATGTTAGGAGGGACCTTCCTTGATCGAGTTTACCCATGTATCCAAAGACTTTGGCTCCGGCGAGAAGATGGTCCGGGCCGTGCGGGATGTGTCGCTGACGATCCAGAACGGCGAGATCTTCGGCATCATCGGTTTTTCCGGTGCCGGCAAGTCCACCCTGGTCCGGTGCATCAATCTGCTGGAACGGCCCACCAACGGCACGGTGGTCGTAGACGGCAAGGAGATGACCGCTCTTTCCCCCAAGGAGCTGCGGCTGGCCCGCCGGAAGATCGGCATGATCTTCCAGCACTTCAATCTGATGCCCTCCCGGACGGTGTTTGGCAACGTGGCGTATCCCCTGCAGGGGCAGGGTTTGAGCAAGCAGGCCATCCAGAATAAAGTGCGAAAGCTCCTGAAGCTGGTGAACATCGCCGACAAAGAGACGGCCTACCCCAGCCAGCTCTCCGGCGGCCAGAAGCAGCGCGTTGCCATCGCCCGCGCCCTGGCCAACGACCCGAAGGTCTTGCTCTGCGACGAGGCCACCTCCGCCCTGGACCCCCAGACGACGAAAGCCATCCTTACTTTATTAAAGGATTTGAACCAAAAGCTGAACCTGACCATTGTGATGATCACCCACGAAATGGCCGTGGTGAAAGAGATCTGCGACCACGTAGCCATCATGGAGCACGGGCAGGTGGTGGAGCAGGGCGAGGTCTTCTCTCTCTTCGCTGACCCCAAGCAGCCCATCACCCAGAACTTCATCCGCACCACCTCGAACCTGCAAAAGATCGAGGAGCTCATCGCGGAGGGGTCCCCGGTGGTGCAGCTCCAGCCGGGAGAAGTGATCGTGCGGCTGTCGTACATTCAGAAAAACGTGTCGGAGCCGCTCATCTCCACCCTCTCCCAGCGCTTCCAAATTTCGCTCAACATCATCTTTGCAGATATTGAGATCGTTCAGGACGCCCCCATCGGAGGCACCGTCGCCATTTTGAGCGGCGAGCGGGAGCAAATCACAAAAGCCATGGAATATCTCATTGAGAAAAACGTCGGTGTGGAGGTGTTAAAAGATGCAAGAGTTACTCACTAAGCTCATCCCAAACGTCATGGATCGGCTGCCCACCTTTTTTGAGGCCATCGGTGACACCCTGCTCATGGTGGTTTGGTCGGGAGCCATCTCCTTCGTGCTGGGCCTGGCGCTGGGCGTACTCATCACGGTGACAAAACCCGGCGGAATCTTGGAAAACAAAGTCGCCTATCAAATTTTAGATAAGGTCATCAGCCTGTTCCGCTCCATCCCCTTTATCATCCTGCTGACCTGGGTCATGCCGGTCTCTCGTGCCATCATGGGCACAGCCATTTATGTCCAGGGTGCCATCGTTCCCCTGGTGTTCGGGGCGGTCCCCTTCTTTGCCCGGCAAGTCCAGGGGGCCTTGGCGGAACTGGACCCCGGACTCATCGAAGCCGCGCTGGCCATGGGTTCCAGCCCCTGGGAGATCATCTTCCGGGTATATCTGAAGGAGAGCGTGGCCTCCATCGCCCGCGGCACCACGATCACTGCCATCAGCCTGCTGAACCTCACCGCCATGGCGGGCGTGGTCGGCGCAGGCGGCTTGGGTGACTTCGCCATCCGCTACGGCCACGACCGGAACATGATGGACGTGACCAACGTAACGGTCTTGATCCTGGTCCTCTTCGTGTGCATCATCGAATTTGCCGGTGGCCGTGTCGTGAAGAAAAACACCCACTAAGAGAAAGGAGCCTGCACCATGGAACTGCAAAACAGAAAGATCGTGATTTTGGGCGCGGGGCACGTCGGCTCTCACGCTGGGTATTCCCTCATCGCCCAGGGGCTGGCGGAAGAGATCGTCTACATCGACATCGACCAGCGCAAGGCCGAAGCCCAGGCCCTGGACCTCTTCGACGCCACCAACTACTTCCCCAGCCGGGCTAAAGTCCGGGCCGGGACCTACGCCGACGCCAAAGACGCGCAGCTGCTCATCGTCGCCGTCGGCCCTCTGCCGGATATGTCCAAGGGGCAAACCCGCATGGACACCCTGCACCAGACCATTCCCATTCTCAAGGACGTAGTGGAGTCCATCCGTACCTCCGGCTTTTCGGGCATCATCCTGAGCATTTCCAACCCGGCGGACGTGATGGTCCACTACATCCAGAGCCAGTTAAATTGGCCGTCCCGGAAAATTCTCTCCACCAGCACGACCCTAGACTCCGCCCGCCTGCGGCGGGCCATCGCCGAGGCTACCGGGGTCGATCAGAAATCCATCTCCGCTTACGCCTTGGGTGAGCATGGGGAGAGCCAGATGGTTCCCTGGTCCACTGTGACCATTGGGGGCAAGTCCCTGACGAAGCTCCGGGCCGAGCGGCCGGACACCTACGGCAAGCTGGACTTGCAGGCCATCGCAAACCGCGGCAAGGAAGCCGGCTGGACCATCCTGGGGGGGAAGGGCTCCACAGAGTTTGGCATTGCCTCCTCCATCGCCCAAGTGGTCCGGGCCATTTTCCACGATGAGAACCGGATCTTACCGGTGTCCGTCCTGCTGGACGGGCAGTATGGACAGCACGATGTGTACGCCAGTGTTCCGGCTGTTTTGAACCGAAACGGCGTGGAAGATATTATTGAACTGGATCTCACCCCCGAAGAGCAGGCGCAGTTTGACCGCTCCTGCCAGACCATGAAAGAAAACTATCAGCTGGCGCTGACGTTATAAAACCCCAAAAACATACGATCACATTATTTAGGAGGAAACTTGACATGAAGCTGAAACGATTCTTTGCCGCTGCCCTGGCGGGCACCTTTCTGGCCCTGAGCCTGACCGCCTGCGGCGGAAATACAAACGCAAACACCAACACCGACGCATCCAACGACACCGCCGCCAGCACCGGCGAGACCACCACCGTGAAACTGGGCGTGGTCGGCTCCATCTACGAAGATCTGTGGGCCCCTGCTAAGGAAGCCCTGAAAGAAGAAGGCATTGACCTGGAGATCGTACAGTTCTCCGACTACGTCACCCCCAACAACGCCCTGGCCAACGGCGAGATCGACCTGAACGCCTTCCAGCACCGCATCTATCTCCAGAGCGAGGTTGAAAACTACGGCTATGAGATCCAGGCCATCGGCAACACCTTCATCATCCCCCTGAACCTCTACTCCGACAAAGTAAGCTCCGTGGACGAGCTTAAGGACGGCGACACCGTGGCGATCCCCGACGACCTGACCAACGGCGGCCGCGCTCTGAAGGTCCTGGAGTCTGCCGGCCTCATCACCCTGAAGGCTGACGCCGGCTTCAGCCCCACCGTGGACGACATCGAGACCTACAACACCAAGATCCAGATCGAAGAGCTGAAGGCCAACGTCATCCCCTCTTCCCTGCCCGACGTGACCGCCGCCGTGGTCAACGGCAACTATGCCCTGGACTTCGGCCTGAAGACCGAAGAGGCCATTTACAAGGACTCTGTGCTGGATGAGGAGCAGTATTGGAATCTGATCGCCGCCCGCACCGCCGACCTGAAGGACCCCACCAAGGTGGACGTGTACAAGAAGGTCGTCGCTGCCTTCCAGTCTGATGCGACCGAGAAGGTCTTTCACGACGACTTTGGCGGCTACTTCATCAAGGTGGGCTGGGACCAGGATCTGTTCTCCGAGGCTCAGTAAGCCAATGACACGTTTTTGACCAAGCGCCAGAAATTTTCACGCCATACCAGCCATGGCCCCCGCTGCCCTCTGTGGGGCGGCGGGGGCCGGGCCATTTCTTGACGACTCCCCTGTGAAAGCGAGGTTTTCTCCATGCAGCTGCTTGACAAACAAGCCCTTCGGTCCCTTCTCCCTGACGAGGACCGTCTGCGCTTTGACGATATCCCCCCACACTATCTCACCGACGCCCTGGACCGGGTCCACGGGCAGGCGGACGCCCTGGCCTTTCCGCTGACCACCGAGGAGGTCAGCACCCTGCTGCGCTACGCCCATGACCATGATATTCCCGTGACGCCCAGAGGGGCGGGGACCAATCTGGTCGGCTCCACCATCCCGACCAAGGGCGGTATTGTGCTGGACCTCTCCCGCATGGATCGCGTGCTGGAGCTGGACCGGGACACCATGACCATCACCGTGGAACCTGGGATGCTGTTGCAGGATCTGCAAGCCTACGTCGAGGAACGCGGCCTCTTCTATCCTCCCGATCCCGGAGAAAAGGCCGCCAGCATCGGCGGCAACATCAGCACCAACGCCGGCGGCATGCGGGCCGTGAAATATGGCGTGACTCGCGATTACGTCCGAGGCCTGACGGCGGTGCTGGCCGACGGAACCGTGCTGGAGCTGGGCGGCAAGCAGATCAAGGACGCCAGCGGCCTGTCCCTCAAGCAGCTGCTCATCGGGTCTGAGGGGACCTTGGCCGTCATCACCCGCTGCACGTTGGCGTTGCTCCCTAAGCCGGAGACTTCGCTGAGCGTACTGGTCCCTTATCCTGATTTAGACACGGGCATCCGCAGTGTGTTAGCCGTCTTACAGGCCGGGGCCAACCCCACCGCCGTGGAGTTTTTGGAGCGCTCGGTGGTCGAGCTGGGCGAAGCCTATTCCGGCTCCAAGTATCCCCGTCCGGATGCCGGGTCTTATTTACTGCTGACCTTTGACGGGCGGGCGCTGGAAGTGCAGGAAAATTTGAACCGTGTGAACGAGCTGGTGCTGTCCCAGGGTGCCTTGGAAGTCATCACTTTGAAAGATGCAGCCCAGGCCGCTGAGATCTGGCGGGTGCGCGGGGCCTTGGTCAAGGCGGCGGAGGCCGTCTCCGAGCAGGAGCCGATGGACATCGTGGTGCCCATCAGCAAGACCGCTGAATTTATCCGCTTCATCCATGCGCTGGAAGCCAAGTCCGGCGTGCGGATGATCGGCTTCGGCCACGCAGGGGATGGCAACGTCCATCTCTGCGTCATGCGGGACGGCCGGGACCAAGAGACGTGGGACAAGCTGCTCCACGAAACCGCGGAGCAAGCCTATGAGGAAGCCTACCGGCTGGGCGGCGTAGCCTCCGGGGAGCACGGCATCGGCCTGAGTAAGCGCAGCTATTTCCTCCGCCAGACCCAGCCGGAGGTTTTAACGGCCATGAACCAGATCAAAAACGCCCTGGATCCCAAGCACATCCTCAATGATCAAAAATCTTATGTCAAGGGAGAGACGAACCATGCAACCACTGTCTAACCGCACCAATACCTTTACTGATTCCGTCATCCGCCGGATGACCCGCATCTCAGCCCAGTACAACGCCGTGAATCTCTCCCAGGGGTTTCCCGACTTTGACCCGCCCAAGGAACTGATGGACCGTCTTTCTCAAGTCGCCCATGAGGACTTTCACCAGTATTCCATCACCTGGGGCGCCCAGGGCTTCCGGGAGGCGCTGGCCGCGAAGCAGACCCGGTTCATGGGCCACCCCGTGGACCCCAACAGAGAGATCGTCGTCACCTGCGGCAGCACCGAGGCGATGATGGCCGCCATGATGACCGTGACCAACCCCGGCGATAAAGTCGTCATTTTCTCCCCTTTCTATGAAAACTACGGGGCCGACACCATCCTCTCCGGGGCTGAACCGGTCTATGTGCCCCTGCATCCGCCGGAATTTAACTTTGACCCAGCGGAGCTGGAGCAGGCATTCCAGCAGCACCCCAAGGCGCTCATTCTCTGCAACCCCTCAAACCCCTGCGGCAAAGTCTTTACCAAGGAGGAGCTTCTGTTTATCGCAGACCTCGCGCAGAAGTATGACACCTACGTCATCACAGATGAGGTCTATGAGCACATTGTCTACGCACCCCACAAACACATCTACTTTGCCTCCCTGCCTGGCATGTGGGAGCGCACCATCTCATGCAGTTCTCTCTCCAAGACCTACTCCATCACCGGTTGGCGGCTGGGCTACACCATCGCCCCGGAGGCAATCACCGAGCGGATCAAAAAGGTCCATGATTTCCTGACCGTAGGGGCCGCCGCGCCCTTACAGGAGGCCGTCATCCCCGGCCTGAACTTCCGGCAGGACTACTACGACAAATTGCAGGCGACCTACACCCACAAGCGCGACCTCTTCCTCAAGGGACTTAAGGACGTGGGGCTGGAGTTCAGTGAGCCACAAGGCGCCTATTACGTCCTCATGGACATCACGCCCTTCGGCTATGACAACGATTTGGAGTTCTGCCAGGTCCTGGCCAAGGAGGTCGGCGTAGGGGCCGTGCCCGGCTCTAGCTTCTTCCGGGAACCCGTGAACCATCTCATTCGCTTCCACTTTGCCAAGAAGGACGAGACCCTGAACGAGGCCCTCAATCGCCTGGAAGCCATTCACAAGAAAATTCCTAAGCGGAAGTAAAAAAGTCAACTGGCCAAACCATAAAACCGGGAACCGCGTAGTGAAACGTGGATCCCGGTTTTTCTCTTCTCAGCCCCCCTTGCTCTTCTGCCATTTTTCTTCTATAATTAGTTGCACAAGAAACTATTTTAAAGCAAGGAAGGGTCGGGAAGCATTCCATGGGGATACTACCATCTTTCCCCTCCCTAGAAAACCCACTTTGCAAAATTAACCACTTTATCGACAAAATCAACTCGTTTCCGCTCTTTTTCCTATCTTACATTCTTGCTATAATAGGTTGCATGCTTAAGAAAGGACAACGATCAACGTGTACACCATTTACATCTGCGATGACGACGCCCTCTTTGCGTCCAGCCTGTGTGCCAAGGTGCAGCAACTGTTCCCCGGTTCCTTCCAGATCAGCGTCTTTCATTCGATCCGCACCCTGCAAGCGGCAGCAGAGAAAACGCCGCCCAACATCGCCTTGCTGGATATCCAACTGGGCCAAGATAACGGCATCTCTTTGGCCAAACAGCTTTTTCCTTCCCCCTCTCAGACACAGGTGATCTTCATCACCGGTTACGTAGAATACTGCTCGGACGTGTATGAAACAGAGCATATCTATTTTCTTCTGAAGCCGCTGGACCACGTTCTTCTTAAAAAATCCCTGCAAAAGGCAGTGGATCGGCTGGAAGCACTGCCCATCACCCTCTCCATCCAGACCCGGGAGGGGGCGTTTTCTCTCCCTCTGACCGATATTTTATACATCGAGAGCCACATGCGAAAATTGAGCATCCATACCCCCAAAAACACGTATGTCGTCTCTGGCTCCCTCTCTTCGCTACCCCAGGAGATCCAGCAAAAGATGGTCCAGTGTCACAAAAGTTTTCTGGTCAATCCCAGGCATGTCCAAGCGATCCTTACACCGTCAAACAGCTTCAATAAATTTTTCCAGCTTTCCTCCGGCGAGAGCATTCCCATCAGTCAATCCCAATGGCGTGCCTCTCGGAGCGTTTTCTTAGACCTTATCACCCAGCAGACAAAGGAGGTTCCCAGCCTTTGAACGGCATTTTCAACAGTATTTTCTGGTTCATCTCACCCCTTCCCGCCGCCTTTCTCTATAACTATACCCTGGCCTATCTCTTGGCGCTGAAGCGGAAAAAGATGTTTTCTCTGCTCATCAGTCTCATCTCGTTTGCGTTTTCTACGTTTTGCTTTCTATGTCCTGGCCTGCCCTACCGCCAGTTTCTCAATCCCATCGTACAGTATAGTTTTCTCGGCGTGTGCTGTCTTCTCTTATCCAAGCATTCTCTCCAGCGACGGTTTTTGGCCTGGGCGACCATCATCGTCGTGTCCACCCTTCCGGAACCGCTGGTCTTTTATCTTTGCCTCTTCCTACGGGGAGAGGGCGACCCGATGGATTACATGACCCTGGCCGCAGACCCGACCTCCACGCTTTTGATCCGGCTGACGTATTTCATCCTGCTGTCTATCTTTTGTTTTATCACTGTACAGCTTTGGGACCGCTTCATCCGCAAAGCCCCTGCCCGCGTGTTGTATTACTATCTGCTCTTTCCGCTGTCCCAGGCCATTTTGCTGGTCATCTCTAATATTTTTCTGGAGTCCCATGCCCAGGACGAGCGTGCTTCTATCTACTGCGCGATCTTGGCCGGAGCCTGTGTGTTCTGCGTTGTAGCGGACTATTTTCTCTTCCGCTCCATGAAGCAGCTCATCGAGAAAGCGGCCATTGAGGAGCGTGCCGCCTGGTCCCGCTACCTGCTGGACCAGCAAAGCATTTACTATGCCCAATACCTGGCCGATCTGGATGACGCCCGCAAAATACGTCAGGACATCCGCGGTCAGCTGCAAACAGCTTACCAGCTCATGGATCAGCAGGATGAAACCAACGCCCGGACGATCTTAGACGGCATTTCCGGCCAGCTGAACCATCATCCGGTCTACTGTCCCAACCGCATCGTCAATTCTATTTTGGGGGTGAAGGGCAGTCTGTACCGGCAGAAAAACATTGCGTTTTCTTTCGATTGCAGACTACCAGAGCCTCTCTCCCTGTCTGGGGTAACGCTGTGCAGTCTGTTTACCAATGTGTTGGATAACGCCTACCACGCCGTGCAGTTCGGCGTGCCGGAGCTGCGCCGCATCGACCTCTCCGCCTACCTTGTCAACGGCTTTTTGCTGCTGACCTGCCAAAACCCCATCCCACCCGGCTCCCAGCCCAAGCTGGAGCGCCGCCGCAAAGCCGAGGACGGCACCCAGCACGGCCTGGGCCTACTCATCTTGCAAACCATCGCAGAACAGCACAAGGGGACCATGGAGATCCAGACGGCCAACGACATCTTTCAAATTCGCCTGCTTCTTCAGCTGCCTGCCCCCTCCACTTCTCCTGTTCCTGCCTCGATCTTGCCACAAAAAGAGGAGGCAACGCCCGTATGATCGACAATATCCTTTGGTTTCTCTCTCTGGCGCCGTCTGCGCTCGTCTATAACTACACCTTGGCCTGCCTGCTGGACGTGCCCCGCAAAAAGACCTATGCAGCCTTGCTCAGTTTTTTATCCCTGAGCTTCTCTGCGTTCTGTCATGTGTGTCCCGTCTTACCGGAGCGGCAGTACATCAACACAGGCGTTCAGTTGCTTTTGATCTTCGGCGGAGCTTTCGTATTTGGACGGATGACGAAACGCCTCTGCCTGCTGGCCTCAGCGATCATTACCGTCGTCATCTTTCTGCCGGAGCTGGCGGGGATATACTTCTATCTACATCTCAGCAGTGACCCGCAGGACCCATCAGATTACCTGGCCCTTCTCTCTCATCCCTCCGCGTTGCTCTTCCTGCGGCTGTTTTACTTCGTGCTAGTCAGCTTACTTTGCGTGCTGACGCTGCGCCTGTGGGATCGGTTCATCAAAAAGGCCCGCTTAGATATTCTGCATTACTACCTACTCTTTCCCCTTTCCCAGGCCATCCTGCTGGTGATCTCCGTTCTCTTCATCGAGCGCCATGCAAAAGGTGCTGTCAGCACCGGGTATTCCCTGGCCCTACTTCTGGCGATCCTGCTCTGTGTCGTGGCCGATGTTTTCCTGTTCCGCTCCATAAAGCAGCTCATGGAAAAAGCTGCCGCCGAGGAACGGGCCGGGTGGTTCGACTATCTCCTGGAGCAGCAGGAGCTTTATTATGAGCAGTACCAAGCCGATTTAGAAGACGCCTCCCGCATCCGCCACGACATTCGCAACCAGCTGCAAACAGCCTATACCCTCATGGAGCAACACGACGGGCCGGGGGCCTCGGCCATTCTCAACGGTGTGTCCGACCAGCTGGAACAGCACCCAGACTACTGCCCGAACCGTTTGCTCAACGCTTTGCTCTCGGTCAAGGGGAACCTCTTCACCCAGGCCGGTCTGCCGTTTCAGTTTGACTGCGCCCTGCCTGAACTGCTCCCCTTTTCTGACGTGACCCTGTGCAGCGTCCTCACCTGCCTGCTGGACAGTGCGTATCACCTGGCCACCCAGTGCACACCGCCCCAGGTGCCGATCCATTTCTCTGCACAGCTCACGGACAAAGCCCTCACCCTCTCCTGCCAGGCTCCGTCGCTTTCTGAAACGCCGCAGGAAAGCAACCCGTTTTCCGCCATGGAACTGTCGATCCTTCAGGAGACCGTGTCGCAGCTACACGGTACGTTAGAAGTCCAACCAAAAAATAACAGCGCTCAACTACACGTTGTGCTGCCCCAAGCAAACGAAAAAATCACTGCCTGAGAAACTATTTTCCAGGCAGTGATTTTTTTCATTCTCTTGACAAGTAACCGTTCGTTTACTATACTATGGATAGTGACCGAACGGTTACCTATTAGTGAGGAGGAAATTTTATGGCAGGAGAAACCAAAGAACGCATCCTGAACACGGCTCTGGCGCTGTTTTCCCAGCGCGGGTATCTGGGCACCTCCATGAGCGACATCGCCAACGAGCTAGGCATGACCAAGGGGGCGCTCTACAAGCATTACACCAGCAAGCAGGAAATTTTAGACCGCATCACCGCCCGCATGGGGAAACTGGATCAGGAGCGAGCCCAGGCCTATCAAATGCCGGACGCCGAGCCGGACGGCTTTGCCGAAGCCTACCGAAACACCCCCGCCGAAAAGATCCGGACTTACAGCGTCGCCCAGTTCCGCCACTGGACGGAGGATGGATTTTCCGCCCACTTCCGCAAGCTGCTCACCTTAGAGCAGTACCGGGACCCCGCCTTTGCCGCGCTGTATCAAAACTACCTGGCCTCCGGGCCGGTGGCGTACATGGCAGAGATTTTCCGTACCATGACGGATTCCAACGAGAGCGCCATGCAACTGGCCCTAGAATTTTACGGACCTATATACCTGCTTTACAGCATCTACGACGGCACAGAAGACAAAGAAGCAGTCATTCAGCAGCTGCAAACACACATTGACTGCTTCATCCAGCGGATGGAGCAGTCCCAACGGGAGGAGGGAAAAGCATGAAGCTTTATTTCGGAAACGGCGTGACCACCGCCACCACGATCCTGCTCTTCGTCCTTCTGGGCTTTCTGGGGGATTCCATTTGGCACCGGCAGAACATCGTGTATTGGGGGCGCAGGACCCTTTTCGTGCTGCTCTTCGGTCTGCTCATCTGCTGCTTCGCCGCAGCGCGGGACGGACTGGACAAAACCATCCAGCACGTCATCGACGGTAGCTGCGCCCCTGGCCTGTTCCCGCTGGTCAGCGTGCCAACGCTGATCGGCTGTGTGGGGGCGGCGCTGATCCTGATCGCCGCCATCGCCACACCCATCGCCAAATCCCAGGGGCTGCGGGAGGTTTGGTTTTATCTCGCCTCTGCGGGCGTCATGCTGAAGATCCTGACCGTAGAAATCTCCCGGCTGCTCATCCATTGATCCTAACACTGTATTGTGAAACGATGACAAAGACACGGGTCCCCACGATCGGGTGGGTTCCCGTGTCTGTGTTCTATTCTGTATCTGTTATGGCAAACTGGGCACCAACGTCTTTTCCTGGTTATTTTTCTTCCGGCTGCTTGACCACATAGCCATTGACAGTGACGAAGGCCACCTCGGTCCCCAGCTCATCGGTGACGTTGATCTCGTAAAAGCAGACCCGTTTGCCGTCCTTCACCTGATGGGCCTCCGCCGTGAGGTGCTTGCCGCGGGCCGATTTCAGGAAGGTGATCTGCGAGGCCTGGGTGACCACAGCCCGGCCCCGCTGATTGGACGCCACCGCAAAGGCGAAGTCGGCCAGAGTGAAGATGGTCCCGCCCATGGGGATGCCCAGGGCGTTGCAGTGCCGTGGCTCGATCTCCATGGAGCACTTGGCGTAGCCGTAATGGGCCTCGTCTATGACGGCCCCCAAGCCCTGAGAGACGAAGAGATCTTGGACAAATTTTTCTCGCAGGGTGTTCAGTTCTTGTTCCATTGCTTGTGTCTCCTTTACCAGATGGTCACCCGGTCCTGGGGGGCCAGCCACATGGCGTCCTGCTCGGTGATGCCGAAGGCGTCATAGAACTGGCTGAAGTTTTGCAGGACCAGGCTGCCACGAAGTTTATCGGGTGCGTGGACATCCACCTGGGCCAGATAAGCCCGCATCTCCCGGCCATAGCTGGAAGCCCAGATCTCGGCCATGGAGCGATAGAGGGTGGCGTAGTCCGGCTTGGCCTGGCGGCTCTCGATCTCGGTGACGCAGGCGACAGCGCCCAGGTCGGCGATGTTTTCCGAGAGAGTCAAGGCCCCGTTACAGGGGATACCGGGGGCGGATTCCTTCCCGTTGTAGAGAGCGGTCACGCGGTCACAGAGCTTCTGGAAGGCGGCATAGTCCGAGGCGGTCCACCAGTCGGCAGCGTTGCCGTTCTCGTCGTATTTGGCCCCGTTGTTGTCAAAAGCGTGGGTGATCTCGTGGGCGATGACATAGCCGATCTTGCCCAAGTTCTCCTCATAGGAGGCCGTCACATCGTAGAAGGGGACCTGCAAAATGGCCGCCGGGAAGGTGATGGAGTTGTCGGTGGGGCTGTAACAGGCGTTGACTGAGCAGACGCCCATAGGCCAGGCCGTCTTGTCCACGCCCTCTTTCTGCAATGCAGGCAGGGCTTTGATCCCAGCCAGCTGCATAGAGATCACGTTGCTGTAAAAGCTTCCGCCCTGGTCGGCGGGCAGGATGTCCACACCGTCAAACTCATCCTCCCAGGTGTCTGGATAGCCTAGGTTCAGCTTCATGGTGTCCAGCTTTTTCAGGGCCTTGGCCTTGGTGGCCTCGCTCATCCAGTCCAGTTTCTGGATGCGGCTGCGGTAAACAGACAGCATATCCCGGACCATCTTCTCCACGTTCTGCTTGGCCTCGGCGGAGAAATAGCGCCGGGCGTAGGCCTGGCCCAGGTAACCGCTCATCATGGTCTGGACATAGGACGCGGCGGTATCCTCCAGCGGGGCAGAGAGGTCCTGACCGAAATAGGCCAAGTTAAATGCATTGCTGGCATCGGTAAATTCCTGGTTGAGCAGACCGCCCAGGCCGTTGGCCAGGTTCAGGCGGGCGTAAGCCTTGAGCAGTTCCAGAGCGTTGGGGGTCTTGGCCGCATCGAAGAGCTCCGCGCAGGCTTGCAGACAGCCGGGATCCATCACCAAAATTTGATTTGTCTGGGTCAGGCCCGTGCGCTGGAACATCTGGTCCAGATCCACATTGGGGAAGAGGGCCTTGAGCTGAGCCATGGTATAGAGGTTGTACGTCTTGTCCACGTCGCCCAGCTCCTGGTTGCTGTAAGAGGCAGCGGCGAGCTTGGCGTCAGCAGCCCAGAGGGCGTCCGCCTGGGCCGCAGCATCGGCTTCCGACTGGCCCACCAGGGACAGCAGGGTGCGGACGTAGGTCAGATAGGCAGACTTCTGGGCGTCCGTGGCTCCTTCATACCCGGTCTGCCCCAGCAGGGGGGAGAGGGCGCCGAACTGCAACAAATAGTGGTTGCTGTCCTTGTTGTCGATGGTCAGGGAGAAACCCATGAGAAGACTCACACCGGTGTCCTGATAGAGCTTGTCCGAAGCGGCCATCAGTTCCCCGATGCTCTGGGCCTGGTCGATGGCGGTGAGATAGGGCTGGATGGGGGTGATACCGGCTTGATTCCGGGCGTTGATATTTAGGATGTTCTGGTAGAGAGCCACAAGTTTTTTCTCGCCTGCGGTCTGGCCGCCGGTCTTGACCAGCTCCTGGATGATCCCGGCCACCTCTGCATCCACTTTTTCCCCGACCTGCGTAAAGGCGCTCCAGCCGATGGTGCCGGGGGCGATGACGCTCTTGTCCAGCGCACTTTTGTTCACGGTGGCGTAGAAATCGTCTTTGAGATTCGTCCCCTCCAGGGCGTAGGTCCGGCGGAGGAAGAGGTCCAGCTGCGCCCCGGTGATGTTGCGGTCCGGGGAGAAGGTCGTGGGACTGGTCCCGGCCACGATGCCCGCATCGAAGACAGGCTTCAGCTCGGCCTTGGCCCAACTGGGAACGTCCGTAAAGCTGGCGGCGGGGTAACCGCTGCGGGCATTGTCCCCCTTCGGTGCCGGTAAGCCGCCGAAGGCCCGCTGGAGCATGACCAGCGCCTGGGCGCGGGTGACGGAGCCGGACTCATCCAGGTCCCCGTTGGGATAGCCTTTGAGAATGTCCTGATAGGTCACGTTCTTGTTGTAATCTTTCGCTGCGTCCAGCAAAATACTGGCCGTCTCTCCCCGCGTGAGCGGCTGGTCAGACGGGGCCGCCAGCGCCATAGGCAGGCTGGTCAGCAGCAGCAACACGGCCAGACAAGTGGCCGCGCTTCGTTTCAACCAATGCATGGAAAAACTCCTTCCTTTGTTGCGTGGGTTTTGTCGCGTGGGTCTTGTTGTGTTGTGTCGTATAGGCTATCCTCGATAACTCTACCTGATACCGCCCCCTCTTGTCAATGCTTCCCTGGTTTTCTTGACGCAGGAAGCCCTGTGTGGTACACTCGACCAGAGTCTTATTTCCCCCACCCAAGAAGGAGCCCTATATGCTGACCCTGGAACACGTCACCAAATATTACGGCAGGACCCTGGCCAACGACGACATCAGTTTTCGCGTTGAGGCCGGGCAGATCGCCATTTTGCTCGGCCCCAACGGGGCGGGCAAGTCCACCCTCATCAAATGCATCTCCGGCCTGCTGCGCTACACCGGAACCATCACCATCGGCGGTTTTTGGAACAAGACCGACGAGGCCAAGCGCCTGCTGGCCTATTTCCCCGAAACCCCTGCGGTCTATGACCTGCTGACCGTGGCAGAGCACCTAGAGTTCATCCGCCGGGCCTACCGGCTGGAGGATGACGGCTACGGAGACGAACTGCTGGAACGCTTTGAGCTGGCCGACAAGCGGGACAAGCTGGGGCGGGAGCTGTCCAAGGGGATGCAGCAGAAGCTCTCCATCTGCTGTGGGCTGGTGCATCGGCCCAAGCTGCTCATCTTCGATGAGCCGATGATCGGCCTGGATCCCCACGCCATCAAAGAGCTCAAGCTGCTGTTTCAGGAACAGAAAGCCGAGGGCAATGCCCTGCTCCTCTCCACCCACATGATCGACAGCGTGGAGGACTACTGGGACGTGACACATATTATGAAGGACGGCCGCTTCGTCGCCACCCAGCACAACGATCCTGAAGAAGAAAACACCCGCAGCTTGGAGGATCTCTTCTTCTCCGTCACCGAAGGGAGCCAGCCGCCATGTACGCTCTGAGCTATCTTTTGGCCGCCCGGCTGAAAAATACGGTGCGAGACCTGCTGCGGCACCCTGGGCGGCTGCTGTATGTGGTGATCTTAGTCCTGCTGTTTCTCTTCGCTGCCGTGGGGAGCAGCGGGCTAGCAAGCGACCATGTGCGGGACCTGCACGAATTGGCCGCCATGGGGAACGGGCTGTTTCTGCTGGTGTTTCTCCTGGGGCTTTGGAGCGGGTTTGCCAAGGGCGGGTCGATCTTTTCCATGGCGGACGTAAATCTGCTCTTCCCCTCCCCCATTCGCCGGACACAGGCATTGTTTTATGCCCTGCTTCGGCAGATGAGTACGACCCTGCTGGTTGGTTTGGTTTTGCTGTATCAGTATGGGTGGCTGCACAGCAGCTATCACATTTCGGTGTTGGGCATGGCGGCCGTGTGTCTGGGGTATGTCTTGGCCCTGTTTTTGGGGCAGGTCACGGCCATGACCCTCTATACCTACACCAGCAACCGGCCGGGAGCCCAGAAGGTCCTGCAAGGCGTTCTGATCCTCTGCTTGCTGGCCCTGGCGGGCTGGGTCTGTTTGGGCGGCTGGCAGTCGCCCCAGGACCGGCTGGCCGGCTTGGTGAACGCAGCCAATGGCTGGCCGGTGAAGCTCTTCCCCGTGGGCGGCTGGCTGGGCTGGAGCTTTGCCGGGGTGCTGGGCTTGGATCGCTGGTGGCCTGGTCTGGCCCTGTGCGCGGTGTGGTTGGCGGTCATGGTCGTACTGCTGGTCCGCTTTCCGGGGGATTGGTATGAGGACGTCCTGCGGACGGCGGAGCTGGCCCAGTCCGCCATTGCCGCCAAGAAAGAGGGCAACCTGGACGCCGCCCCCGGCAAGATCAGGCTGGGGAAAACCGGCCTGGGCAAGGGCTGGGGAGCCTCGGCCTTCTACTATAAGCAGAAACGGGAGGACACGCGGGGCGGCTGGCTGCTCCTCTCCCCTGCCAGCCTGGCCTTTGCCGGGATGGTGATCGTGCTGGCGGTGCTCTGGCGGAGCGCCGGACTGTTGACGCTGTTCGGTCTGTCCGTTTACTTGCAGATTTTTTCCACGGGGCAGAATCGGCTCAGCCGGGAGCTGGGCAAGCCCTTCCTCTATCTCGTGCCGGAGCCGGCCTTTGCCAAGCTGCTCCAATGCCTGCGGGCTTTGCTGCCGTCGGCGGGGATGGAGGCCGTGGTAACGTTTGTGCCGGTGTGTCTCCTGCTGGGGCTTGGGCCGGGCAGTATACTGGCCTGCGTGTTTTCCCGGCTGACGTATGCCCTGCTGTTCCAGAGCGGCGACCTGCTGGTGGAGCGCTTTTGGAGCGGGGCAAACAAGACGCTGCTCATGGTGCTGTACCTGGTGATCCTGCTGCTGCTGACGCTGCCGGGCGTGATCGTGGGTACGCTGCTCTTTGGCTATTTCCGCCTGCCGGGCGGCGCTGTCGGTGGGCTGATCGCCGCCGGGATCGTCAATCTGCCTGTGGCATTGCTTCTGCTCTATTCTCTGCGAAACATGCTGGAGGATACGGAATACACCCGATGAACCCCAAACCAAACGGAGGTAATTTTTATGGAACTGACCTTTGACCAGGCAGCGGAGCTGCTGGACGAGATGGCCGAGCAGTTTCCGCCGGTCTTTTTTGACGAATTGAACGGCGGCATTTTGCTGGAGGAAGAGGCCAAGTGCGACCCCATGTTCCCGGAGGGCGAGGTCTACTTCATGGGGGAGTATATCCAGGACGGCTATCTGGGCAACTCGATCCAGTTATATTATGGCTCCTTTCTCGCCTCCGCCCGGCGGGAGCATTGGGATGAGAAAACCTGGAAGGAGGAGCTTTACACGACCCTGGCCCACGAGCTGACCCATCACGTCGAGCACCTGGCCAACGCCCACGGGCTGGACGACAAGGACGAGGAACAGCTCTTGCAGCTCATGCAGGAGTATGCAGAAGGCAACTGAGTGGTTTCTTATCTTTTTTTGTGCATCAGAAAGTTACATAACTCCCCCGATCTTGCGGGGATGGCGCAGGAAAGCGCATAATTTATTGCGTAAAAGCCTTGAAATTCATCGTTGTTTGTAGTATCATGTATAAAACACTTAATAGAAACAAGGGTCGCGTTCTTGTTATATTGGGAGACTAGGCCGCTCGATGGCCCATCAATACAGAGGAGGTACCGCACATGTCATTCTTAAGCGCTCTGCGCCGAAAGCCGGACGAAGATATGTACGAAGATTACGAAGACGATACTTACGTGGACGATCATTACACCTACGAGGAGGAACCCCCTCAGCAGACTTGGGCTCCCCAGGGCGTACAGCCGATCCGCAGCGGCGCCGACATGCAGATCGTGCTGGTCACGCCGAAGGAATACAAGGAGGCCTCTAAGGTCGCGGACCTTCTCCGGGATATGAAGTTTGTGGTGCTGAACCTGGCCAACACGGACCACACCGTGGCCCGCCGCCTGCTGGACTTTATCTCCGGCGTCATCTACACCGAAAACGGTCACATTATGAAGGTCGCCACCGGCGTTTATGTCGTGGCCCCCTACTTCGTGGACCTGATGGGCGCCCCCGGCGAGAGCGATTCCGCTTACTTCTAATTTCTTTTGACAGCAAAAAGCAGATGCGTGAAAAATTTCACGCACCTGCTTTTTTCTATGTTCTATGTTTATGGATGCGGTCGCGGCGGATCCCCTTACAGCAAAATGTCCTCCAGGCCGTCGGGGTCTAGGACGGTGACGCTTCCCCGGCCCAGCTTCACAAGCCCCCGGTCGGCAAACTGGTTGAGCATCCGGGTGACCACCTCGCGGGAGGAGCCGATGTAGCGGGCGATCTGCTCGTGGGTCGCGGAAAAAGACTGGGCCTTGCGGCGGCGACATTCGTCCAACAGAAACGTCGCCAGGCGCTTTTCCAGGCTCAGGAAGAGGATCTGCTGGAGGGTCCGCAGGACGCCGGAGTATTGCCAGACGGCCTGTTTATAGACCAGGCGCTCCACGTCATGGTTGGCGTTCATCAGCTGGGAGAGGGTGGGGGCCGGTAAGATCGAAACCTCGGTGTTGACCTCTGCTGTGATCTGACTCTCAAACTCCAGGCTGCGCAGGATGCAGGCGGCGGAGAGGATGCAGACCTCCCCCTTTTCCACCCGGAAGACGGTGATCTCCCGCCCCTCCTCGGAGAGGATGGAAAAGGCCAGGCGGCCCTTGCGGACAAAGATCAGCCCCACGCAGCTGTCCCCGTGGCGGTGGACGATCTGGCCCTTGCGAAAGCTGGCCTGCTGCATGGAGCGGTTCAACAAGTCCTGCTGCTCCGGCGTCATGTAATTATAAAAAACAATATCTCGATTCATGGCTGTGGCCCTCCCTGGGAAACCCGGTCAATTTTTTGATTTTTTCTGGTTTTTGGTGATAACATCACAGTAGATCCCCTCGGTCTCATGGTATTATCATAGCACAAAGAAGAAACCAAGCACAACCTAAAAATAAAATTTCAACCAGTTTTCAACAGAAAAGGAGTTATCACTATGAAATTCTATCAATGTTCTCACTGCAAGAATATCATCGCTTACCTTCAGGATAACGGCCCCAAGGTCAGCTGCTGCGGCGAAGAGATGAAGGAGCTGGTGGCCAACACCACCGACGCTGCCAAGGAAAAGCATGTCCCTGTGGTCGAAGTGAACGGCAACCTGGTCACCGTCTCCGTCGGCTCCGTCACCCACCCCATGGAGGAGAAGCACTACATCCAGTGGATCGCACTGCACACCGAGCAGGGCAACCAGCGCAAGGAGCTCAAGCCCGGTCAGGAGCCCAAGGTCACCTTCGCCGTGGCCCCCGGCGACAAACCTCTGGCTGCTTACGAATACTGCAACCTCCACGGCCTGTGGAAGGCTGACATCTGAGCCGATCCCCTTCTGAACCCCCTCGTCCCCCTGCGCTAGACAGAGCGCAGGGGGACGTTTTAGTTTCCCGGAGAAGCATCTCTTGCTTTTGCCGGAAAACACGGTACAATAGAACCATCACACTACAACTTCGCAAAGAATCGAGGGAATCTATTATGGGATTGCAAGATACCCCGCGGGCCAGCCGCCTGCACATCGGCCTCTTCGGCAACCGAAACGCTGGGAAATCCTCGCTCATCAACGCCCTGACGGGACAGGACATTTCCCTGGTCTCCCCCGTCGCCGGGACGACCACGGACCCAGTCTACAAAGCCTTTGAGCTGCGCGGCGTGGGACCCGTCGTGTTCATCGACACGGCCGGACTGGACGACGCGGGTGAGCTGGGGGCACTGCGGGTCCAGAAGACCAAAGAGGCCTTGGAAAAAACGGACGTCGCCATTCTCGTGCTGACCGGGCGGGCCAACGAGGAGCTGGCCTGGTACCGGCAGTTTCAGGAGAAGAAATTGCCGGTCCTGGCCGTGCTGAACCAGTGCGACCAGTACGATACGCCAGAGGATGTCTCCGCCGTGCTGGCGGAGCTTTCCATCCAGCTGGGCGGGCTGCCGGTCCTGCCTGTGAGCGCCCAGACCGGGGAAAACATCCCCCAGCTGCGGCAGGCGCTGGTCCAGTGCATCCCCGATGATTTCTGGGCCAACTCCATCACCGGGGACCTGGCCCAGGCCGGAGACACGGTCCTGCTGGTGATGCCCCAGGACATTCAGGCCCCCAAGGGGCGGCTGATCCTCCCCCAGGTCCAGACCATCCGGGAACTGCTGGACAAAAAATGTTCCGTCATGAGCTGCACGGCGGACTGTCTGGAACAGACCTTGTCAGCGCTGGCAAAGCCCCCGAAGCTCATCATCACGGATTCCCAGGCCTTCCCCACCGTCTGGGCCGCAAAGCCGGAAGAGAGCCTGCTGACGTCCTTCTCCATCCTGTTTGCCGGGTATAAGGGCGATATCACCGTCTTTCGGAAGGGCGCAACGGCGCTGGCAGGGCTGACAGAGGATGCAAAAATCTTGGTGGCCGAAGCCTGCGCCCATGCCCCCACGACGGAGGACATCGGGCGGGTCAAGATCCCAAACCTTCTGCGGAAGAAGATCGGTGAGGGACTTTCCTTTGACTTTGTGCGGGGCAATGACTTCCCCCAGGATCTCACGCCCTATGACCTCGTCATCCACTGCGGGGCCTGCATGTTCAACCGCCGGCATGTCTTAAACCGCATCGCCCAGGCGGAGGAACAGGGCGTGCCCATCTGCAACTACGGCATCGTGCTGGCCGCGATGACGGGTATTTTGGACAAGGTGGTGTATCCGAACGACTAAAAAACACCCAGAGGACAGCAACGTTCGCTGTCCTCTGGGTGTTCGTTTGCTTAAAAGCGGAAATAGATGAAGGGGTTGTAGGACGAGCTGAGAATATACAGGATGCATAGCATCAGTAAGATCCCATAGCCCAAATCCGCCGCCAACGCGCCCTTCCAGCCCTTGGGCCGGGGCAGCTTCTTCCACACCGGGAAGGAGAAGAGGAACGCCAGCGGGAACCAGAGGATGCCCAACAAGATGTCTGAGTTGGCCGTCAACACCCTGGGCCAATCCGTCGCCTGCCAGCGGAACATGACATGCAGGGCATAGGAGAGAAAGGCAGGGTCACTGAGATGAAAGAACACCCATCCCAGATTCACCACGAAAAATGTGTAGAGCCAGCGCAGAAGGCTGGGGAGTTTGTCCAGGACCTTCCCCAGCCAGAATTTCTCGACCACCAGCAGGACGCCGTAATACAGGCCCCAGAGCAGAAAGTTCCAAGCGGCTCCGTGCCAGAAGCCGGTGAGGCCCCAGACGATGAAAATATTCCGCACCCACTTGGGGCGGCTGACCCGGCTGCCCCCCAGCGGGATGTAGATGTAATCCCGGAACCAGGAGGAGAGGGAGATATGCCACCGCCGCCAAAATTCCGTGGCAGAGCGGGAGAGATAAGGGTAGTTGAAGTTCTCCAAGAAGTGGAATCCGAACATCCGCCCGAGGCCAATGGCCATGTCGCTGTACCCGGAGAAGTCAAAGTAAATTTGCATCGTGTAGGCCACGGACGCCAGCCAGTAGAGGGCCGTGCCGTAGATGCTCTGGTTGCCCTGGTAGATCATGTCCGCGAGGGCGGCAACGTTGTTGGCGATGAGCACTTTCTTTGCCAGGCCCAGGAGGAAGCGCTTCAGGCCCGCTTCCACGTCGTCCCAGGTCTCTTTGCGGTGGAGGATCTCGTCCTCAATGGTGCTGTACCGCACGATCGGCCCGGCGATGAGCTGGGGGAAGAAGCTGACGTACAGCAGAAGATAGAAGAAATTCCTCTGGACGTGTACCTTGCCCCAATAGAGGTCGATGACGTAGGAGAGAATTTGGAACGTGTAAAAGCTGATGCCGATGGGCAGGGCGATGGTCGGGAGGGTCACGCCGGTGGAGACGATGCTGTTCAGCGTATCCCAAAGAAAATTGGCGTACTTGAACACCAAGAGATTTGCCGTCACCAGGCAGACCGTCAGGACAAAGGCCACTTTGCGGGCCTTGGGGCGGCCCCGCAGGGTCTCAATGGTCAGTCCCCCCGCATAGGCCACAACAGTGGCGGCCAGCATCATCACAACATACTTTGGCTCTCCCCATGCGTAAAAGAACAAGGAGAGGACCAGGAGCAGGCCGTTGCGCCAGGTGCGATTTTTGACGAGGAAATACGGCAGGACCGCCAGGGGCAGAAAGAGATAGAGGAAGGTCAAACTGCTGAATACCATGGCTCAACCCTCCGGATCAAAGGTGTCCTGGGAAAAGTAGTCGATGTTCCCCAGGAGCAGGACGTTGGTGATCCCGTGGGCCTGGGTGTAGGCCGTGAGATCAAAGGGCCGGCCCATGCTGTGCGCGTAGTAGCGCAGGTCCACGGAATAAAGCGTGTCATAGTGGCTGGCCAGGAGCTTCAGAATGGCGTTGTCGAAGGAGTCCCCGATCACCAGCAGGCTTTCCCGGTCGGTGGTGCCGGTGGAGAAGATGACCTCGCCCTCGTCCCCGCCGTAGAAGCCGCCGTAGGACAGGCTCTTTTCGCTGGTCCCGGCCAGGAAATTCGCTTGGTCCCCGTAGTCTCCCACCGGCTGACCGTCGATGGTGACGGTCATGGCGGGAAAGGCATAGGGGTAGGCGTAGAACGGCTCCGTCAGCACATCGTCCGCCCCCACCCGGCGGGCTTTCACGCCGCTGAACTCCCCCACCAGCACCGGGTCGCCGGTGGGCTCCAGGGGCGTGCCGGCGCAGTGGAGAACATCGAAGAGCTGGCGGTACCCGGCGTAAGAGCCGTAGAGATTCCAGTGGGTGTCGGTGCGGAAGAACTGGCGGGAAAATTCGTCGAAATCGTCTACGGTGTAGGTCGCTTTTTGGCTGTCCGGCAGGTCGAGATGCTGCATCAGGTACTCAGAGAAGCCCGCCTTTTCCTGGGTGAAAAAGTCCACGTCCGTGTCCTTTTCCACGTAGTAGACCCAGAAGGTCAGCTCCGGGTGGTTGGCAAAGGTCTGGTTCAGCACGGCGCTCTTGCGGTCCAGGTCCGCCTGGTTGTCAGAGAGGGTGCGGGGCCAGTTGGTGATGAAGTCATCCCCGTAGAGACAGAGTCCGTTGAAGGAGGCGTAGCGCCCCCGGTCCCCGCCGGTGAAGGCCCGGACACCGTGGATGGCGTGGAGGAGGAAGCTCGTTTTCGTGTTGTTATAGGCCTTTTTCATGTACTGGGAAAACGGGATCTGGTCACTCAGACTAGACTCCGCCTCGTCCTGAAAGGTCCCGTCCAGAAAGGCGCTGGTCGAAGCCGCCGGGAACTGGCTGGCGTAGCGGTTTTCATAGTCGTTGATCTCTTTGGGAAAGCAGAGGGTGCGGACCAGGCCCACCGCCAAGAGCACCGCCACGGCCAGGAGAAAGCACTTTTGCAGGGTCTTCATGCGCTCACGCCTCGCCCTGGAACTTATAGCCGATGCCGCGGACGGTCTCGATGCGCTCGCCGCAGGGGCCCAGCTTCTGGCGGAGGGTCCGAATGTGGACGTCCACTGTGCGGCTCTCCCGGCCCATGGTGTCCCCCCATACCTTATCTAATATCTTGTCACGGGAGAGGACAATGCCCCGGTTTTCCAGCAGCAGGCACAGCAGCTCAAATTCTTTCAAGGTCAAAGCGATATCCTGCCCGTTGACCTTGACCAGGTGGCAGGAGGGCGAGACCTCTAACCCGCCCACCCGGTAGACCACCACCTGCTCGGCGGGCGTCCCATAGGTCTCTGCCCGGCGCAGCAGGGCGCGGATGCGGGAGAGCAGTTCCATCATGCGGAAGGGCTTTTGGACGTAGTCATCCGCCCCGGCGTCCAGGGCTAAGACCGTGTCGTACTCCGTCCCCTTGGCCGTGAGCATCATCACGGGGATGGCACGGGTGGCGGGGTCGGCCCGGAGCTTGCGTAAAATCACCATACCATCCTCTTCCGGAAGCATGATGTCCAGTAAAATCAATTTGGGTTTATTTTGCCCCATGGCGGTCCAGAAGGCCGAGGGGCGGTCGTAGCCCTCGGCGGGCAGGCCGGTGTTGTTTAGGGTGTAGGTGACCAACTCCCGGATGCTGGCGTCGTCCTCCACAAAGTAGATCATGGCGTGTCCTCCTTTTTCGCGCGTCATACAGGAAGATCGTGGAAGGTAAGAACAAAAGAAAAAAGCCTTGTCTTTCGACAAGGCTTTTGTTGGAGGCGCCACCCAGATTTGAACTGGGGGTAAAGGTTTTGCAGACCTCTGCCTTACCACTTGGCTATGGCGCCGTTGGAGCGAGTGACGAGGCTCGAACTCGCTACCTCCACCTTGGCAAGGTGGCGCTC